>Ga0172379_10009760_pt1 | contig 11765 bp, 4 predicted proteins | sample GrowelOW334metaG_FD_119756 | JGI IMG/M metagenome (GOLD analysis project Ga0172379, IMG submission 119756) | Groundwater microbial communities from an aquifer near a municipal landfill in Southern Ontario, Canada - Groundwater well OW334 metaG | ecosystem: Environmental > Aquatic > Deep... | reverse complement strand
TATCTAAAAAACGACACAGTCACCCGCAAAACAGTGTTTCCTATTTATTGGTCGGAACGTGGGACCGGACGCAGGAGCGATGTCCTGATTCCATTTATCTACAGTTATTCGGAACCAGACAAAAAGTCGGTTACCGTATTCCCCTTTTATTCCTTTGGATACAACACCAAATTAAATAGTTGGTATATAGGAATCACGCCTATTTATTGGCACAAGCAGCAAAAAAGCAATACCACCGATCTTGTTTTACCCTTGTATTGGCGGTCGAAAGAATGCTTTAAGGAAGATACATTGGTTAAAAATACTTTCTTCCCTTTATATTGGTCAGCACGGAGTAATAATCTCAAGAAAGATGTGGTAGTCCCTTTGATTTACCGATACAAAGATTCCAAAAAACAATCATTTACACTGTTCCCTTTGTTCTCATTTGGGCATCAGGCTCAGCTAAACCGCAGTTATGTAGCCATCACACCCCTGTTCTGGCACAAACAACAAAATCTGGATACCAAAGATGTTTTTTTCCCTATTTACTGGCACAGCAAAACATGTTTCGATGGTGATACCCTCAGAAAAACGACCCTTTTCCCCATTTACTGGTCCTACAAAAGTGCAAACACGAACAACCAGATATTATTTCCATTGGTATTTAGTCTGAAAAACCCAAAATACCAATCTCTGACTGTATTGCCACTGTTTTCAAAAGGTGGTTCCACCGATGCCACCAAACATCATTTCGATATTTTTCCCTTTTATTGGCGACTTAAAACCGAAGAACAGTTAACCAAAGTCATCTTCCCGGTTTGGTGGAGCATGAGCAAATATTCGCTCACCGATACCACGGTCTTGAAAACCCTTTTTCCCATCTACTGGTCGGCAGAAAGCAACGAAAAACGGAGCGATATTGTATTTCCTTTCATGTACCGTTTTCAGAATCAAGGCCGAAAGTCTTTCACCCTCTTTCCTGCCTTTTCGTTTGGACAGAATACCAACCGGCAAAGCAGCTATTTAGCCATAACTCCGTTTTTTTGGCATAAAAGACAACCCAACGAAGTACAGGATATTTTTTTCCCCATCTATTGGCGGGGTAAGCGTAGTTTTAAAGGTGATACAATTACCAGGACCACTATTTTCCCCATTTATTGGTCGTATAAAAGCAGTTCTATCCAGAACAGGATTCTTTTTCCCGTGGTTTTCAGTTTCAAGAACCCCAATTATCAGTCGTTTACGTTACTCCCCATCTTTTCGAAAGGCCATGCTACCGAGGGATTTAAAAACCATTTGGCCATTACTCCTTTTTATTGGAACCTAAAGGATGACCATCAGCAATCGCATGTTTTGTTTCCTATTTGGTGGGCAAACACCTCTTATTTCGGCAACGACACCCTTTCGCGGAAAACGCTGTTCCCCATCTATTGGTCAGTCCGAGGTGTTACAAAATCCAACGATGTGTTATTTCCCTTGGTTTACCGGTTTAAGAATGAAAATAAAAAATCAATTACCTTTTTTCCATTGTTTTCGTTTGGAAGCCGAACCAATAACGATAGTCGCTATGTAGCCATAACGCCTCTGTTTTGGCATACACAAAAACCCAGCAAAACCAGAAATATTCTGTTTCCATTGTATTGGCACAGTAAAAAGCTAACAGCAACGGATACCCTAAAAAGAAACGTGCTGTTCCCTATTTTTTGGTCTTTTAAAAATAACCAGGCGGATCATAAAATTCTGTTCCCGTTGGTGTTTAGTTTCAATAGTAAAAGCTACCAATCGTTTACTCTTTTTCCGTTCTTTTCAAAAGGTCATTCCAAGATGAATGAAAACCGGTACACGTTGATAACTCCACTTGCGGGTTCTATTCGTTCAGAAGAAGAATCGCATCGGTACCTTTTCCCGGTCTTTAATTATAAAAAGATATTGGACGAGACACACTCATCTGCTTTTTTGTTTGTTTTTAGGAACATTAAAAAACCGGATTATTCGAAAACTTCCCTTTTATGGCCCATCTGCGTCCGCGAAAAATCAAAAAACTATAGTTATTTCAGGGTTGCCCCGTTGGTTTGGTACACAAAGACAGACACTTCCAGGCTGTTTTCCATTCAACCGCTTCACTATTCTTTTAAAAGCACCACCCGCAACACCTTCATTTTTGGATGGTTTTTGTACAAATATGAAAACGTGTATGGGCAATCGGTTTCGCATGATGTGTTATGGAAGCTTTACAACCGGGAACGTTATACCAACGGTGATTTTGAAACCCGGTTCTTTTATTTGTGGTATGCCAATGTGCAAAAGCAAGGGAAGCGCGAAAAAAGCCTGTTGCCTTTCTATTACTATGTAAATTTTCCGAATGGGAACAAACATCTATCTGTTTTCTTTAGTTTTTACAACCACTTTAAGCAGTTCAAGCCAGAGATCAACGACTTTTATGAAGAGGAACGTATCTTTTGGCTCATCCGCCTGCGTTCGAACTACGATAAACTGGTGGAGCAGGGTAAAGGGGATTTTTTACGTCGAAAATAACCACTGCCATCAACATCTGGGGTTTTTTAGTATATTGCTGATTAATTACCAAATTTGAAAACATGCTGTTCCAAAAAATTGAAAAAGATATGAAGCAAGATGATTTTATGGTCAAAACCTTGGGAAAAAATAATGTAAAATCGCCCCTGTTGCAAACTCCAAGAATTGACAGTCCCTCTTATAAATTTATATCCGAAGAAGATAGAATTCTGTACGACAATACGCTGGAAGGCTTTAAACACCATTTTGAATCGGGCGAAGAACCCATCTCCTTCGAAAAAGCCGGACCACACGGCAACTTGTTCTTTGAACCTGCAAAAACCAAAGTGGGTATTGTTACCTGCGGGGGCTTATGCCCTGGTTTAAACAATGTAATCCGCAGTTTGGTCAATCAATTGAACTATAGGTACGGCATCAACCGGATTATCGGGTTTCAATATGGATATGAAGGATTGATTCCGAGCTACAACCACCCGGTTGTTGATTTAACTCCCCAGATGGTCGATGCCATCCACCTGACCGGAGGAACCATTTTAGGATCTTCGCGCGGGAATCAGGATGTGCCGCAGATGGTGGATACGCTTGAAATTATGAACATCAATATCCTTTTCACCATTGGTGGCGATGGTACCTTGCGCGGGGCACATGCCATTCATGAAGAAATTGAACGCCGCAAACTGAGAATTGCGGTGGCTGGCATACCCAAAACCATTGATAACGATATCAACCTGATTGAGAAGAGTTTTGGTTTTGAAACTGCCTTTACCATTGCCAACGATATTATCCGTTATGCTCACAATGAAGCGCAGGGGGCCTATAATGGAATCTCTCTGTTGAAATTGATGGGGCGCGATTCAGGATTTATTGCCGCCAATGCTGCCCTGGCGATACAGGAGGTGAACTTTGTGCTGATTCCCGAAATGAAATTCGATTTGTATGGGCCGTACGGGTTCTTGAAAGCACTACGCAAAAGACTCGAAGAGCGGCATCATGCAGTAATTGTGGTGGCCGAGGGTGCCGGACAAAATTTCTTTGAAACCGAAGGCGTTGAAAAAGATGCCTCAGGAAACGTGAAAAACAAGGACATCGGTTTGTACCTGAAAGAAAAGATTGAGGAAGAGTTTAAAGCCAAAGAATTCCCTTTTTCGTTAAAATACATCGACCCAAGTTACATTATCCGCAGTGCACCAGCCAATGCCAACGACAGCAAATTTTGTAGTTTATTGGCACAAAACGCCGTACATGCAGCCATGGCCGGACGGACCGACTTTGTGGTTGGTAACTGGAACGACCAGTTTACCCTGTTACCCATTCCTTCGGCTGTTGCCCAAAGGAAAAAAATCAACATCCACGGGGAGCTTTGGTGGAACATTATGGAAGCCACCGGGCAGCCAAGCCGTATGGTCAATCCCGAGGGATTTGAGATCAGAAAATCGGAATAATTTTTTTTAAATGTCAAAATAAAAACCCCGGGATATGAAGTTCCGGGGTTTTTATTTTGACATAAAGTTTAATGATTATTCCTTTATAATCCGTTGAATCATCCGTTGTTGGGAATTAACAACCTCCACAAAATAGACCCCGGGAGCTAAAAAACCAACCTCAAAAGTTTGGCTCGTGTTTTCCATCCCTGAAGTCATCACCGTTTGTCCCATCACATTCATAATAGATATATGGGCATCGGTGCGGATATTCTCGTTTAACTGGATTTGGAGATCGTTTTTTACCGGATTCGGAAATACGTTCAAACCTGTATTGGATTCTGGTTGCTCAATATCGGTATAAACGGTAGCCTCGAACCAGTTCAGGTTGAACTCGCCCATGGTGATATAAAGCCGCAAGCGGTGCTCACCATTAGTTAAAGGGAGAACCATCGATTGAGTGTTCCATGTTTGCCATCCTCCGGTATTTGTAAAGGTAATGGTCCCAAGATCGGTAACCTGATTGCTATCGGCTAACTGGACGGTCAGCTTTCTATTGGTAGTGGTACATGCCACCCTAAAATTGAATTTATAGTCACCGCTGGCGTTAACCAACACCAAATAATCCAGGTAATCGCCATTGTTGGCATAGCCTGTGTTTTGGCCGCCTCCGGTATCACTGCAATCTTCCAGTTGTAATCCATTGTTATAATCAAATTTTTCGGCTTGAATTTTACCAGGAATCAGATGCCTGGTAGGCAGTGTGTTTAGTACCACCTTATCGGTAAAAGCTGGCAATAGTTGTGTTCCGCAGACCACGCTACTTCCATTATACGATACCGATAAAACATTTTTAAAGTTCACTTTACTTTCAAGTGAGAGCAGAACCATCCGCTTGTTGTCAGGATTCACGGACACTCCAGTAAGTGAAGCCGATTCGTTATCTACTTTCACCATAAACTCATTTAATAGGATGGTTGAAGATTCTGACGTAACCTCTTTATTTACTATCAATGCCACTTGCCAGCCATCCTGATAGGTTTGGGCCGATAGAAAACCGAAGGTAGCATCAACCACCGCCGTGGGTTCGTAGAATTTAAAATAATTGACATTGCAACCGGCTTTATCAAAAACCAATTTCACCTGATGAACCCCTTCTGGTAAAATTACTTGATTCACCGTTGTAGTCTGCCAAGTTTGCCAACCGCCTGTACCCGTTGTTTTGATGGGTCCGGTAACATCTACTCCGTCCACTTCGAAATGAAAGGTGGCCCCACTTGCCCCTGAAGCTGTCCGGATATCCAATTTGTAGGCAGCATCGGCGGGTACTTGCAGCGAATATTGCAGCCATTCCCCACTAGCGGTCCAGCCGACATTGTATCCATGAGTTGTGGTGGTATCGCTACAGGCTTCAATATCAACCCCATCGTTCCGATACCCCCAACCTGCATTCCAATTCACATACGTGCCGGTGCTAAGGTTGTAATTGGCTGTATCAGTATCAAAATAGGCCACATTGTTTCTTCCCAAATCATAATCCGCGGCAAAAATTGGTTCGCCCAGCAGGTGTGTTTTGTAAGGCAGCGCCTCCATAGAACCTGGTTGACGCATCATGGCATCAATCACATCGCGATGAATGGTACAATTCTCCAGTTTGTGATTTAAAGCAAAAGTGAGCACGGCTTGAAAAGCTGCTTCAACCGTAGGTTTGGTAGTATTCCCTTTCCAATATTCAATCAATTGCAGGTAATCGGCATTGGCTTCTGATTGCATAATATTGTTGATTCCCGGCTTTTTAACAGGCCACCACGACCAGCCAATATGGTTTTTTTCCACTAAGGCAATCAATTCCGTAAACCATGTATTCGAGTTTTCACCCGATTCGCCCAACCAGATGGGAACATTGCGGCTGTTGCGCAGTTGTATCATCCAGTCAATAGAACCCTGGGTGTTGTAAGTCCAGTATTTATGGAAGCTCAACACGAGGTTATCGTCCCATATAGCGGGCAATCCATTAAAGTCGTTGGCAAACCAGTTACCTTCCACAATCACCATGTGGTTGGAGTCCACCTCACGGATGGCTGTAGTTATATCTTTATACAGATTCCAGAGCGGAGTATAATTCGATTCCGAAAAGGTCCAGTTGGGTTCGTTAATCAAATCGTAACCACCCACATAAGGCTCATCGGCACAACGTTCGGCAATTTTTTTCCACAAAGCTACCAGCTTTGCTTTGTTTAGATCACTTTCCCAAAGAGAAGGTTTTGCGGGATCATAGTCGGAGATGTTTGCATCTTTTCCTTGTCCACCAGGGGCTCCGTGCATATCTAGTATAACGTACATTTCATTGGCCGTACACCAGTTGATTAAAGAATCGAGCAACTCAAACCCTTTGTTGCGCCAGGTTATTTCGCCTGCCACGGGTTCATCTTCAATAGGCGGGGTAAACCAATAATAATGCAGGGCCGGGCGGATGCTGTTAAACCCCCAGGCTTTCATGGAGTCAATATCCACTTTCCGCAGATGGTTATCGAGCCAGACGGTGTAAAAGCTGTCGGCAAGCGTTTCACCTATCACCGCTTCCAGTTTATTCCGGAATTCGTGTTGCGTTCCGGCTACACTGGAAGTCTGCATCATGTATCCCTCCTGAATCATCCAGTTTCCGGTACCAATCCCGCGAAGGATCACTTCGTTGCCATTCTTGTCGTAGATGTATTTTCCCTCGGTATGCAGAAAATCCTGTGCCGGTGCCTGAAACAGGACAAAAAGCAACCCCAGGCTTGCCCAAATTTTGTAGCTTGTAAAATGTAATGGTTTCTTATTCATTTTTAATTCATTTAAAATATAATCCGATATGTTTTTACCCTTTTTTGTGTGTGTCTAAAATAGACTCAATCTTTTGGAAATAAAAGATCAAAAAACTCAGCATTACTACATCAAACCTGCCAAAATATTGAATCATTGCAACTTTTGTTTCATAAGTAGTCTAATTATTGAAGATTCCTGTGCAAGATAATTTCGTTACCTCTGAAAAATCCAAAGTCTCACTTTGAAATTTATTGTTATATTTAATTGATAAAGAAAACACCTATGAACAAAATCAAACTCCAATCGATACTGGACGCGAGTATCACAAAAAATGCCATCTTTGGAACCGTAGCCTGCATCCATAGAGGGGAAGAAACATGGCTGGGAGCCTCGGGGAATCTATCAGTGCAGCAACCCTATTTTATTGCCAGCACTACCAAATTGTATGTAACGGCCATTTTATTGGATTTGCAGCAGGAAAACAAACTTAGCCTGCACGATCCCATCGCTCCATTCCTGCCTCCATTCATTGTTAATGGATTGCATGTGTATAATGGCACCGACTATTCAAATACTTTGACCATTGCCCAGCTACTCTCGAACACTTCGGGGTTACCCGATTATTTTGAGGATAATAAAGCCAATGGAAAGAGTTTGCTTGAAGAGCTGACCACTGGTAAGGATCGATCCTGGACCTTTGAAGAAGCCATTGCGCTGGCAAAAACCATGAAGCCAAAATTTGCGCCAGGGCAGAAAGGGAAAGCCCACTATTCCGATACCAACTTTCAGTTGCTCGAAAAAATTATTGAAACCATTACCGGAACCACTTTTGAAACAGCACTTGAAAAAAGCATCTTACATCCTTTGGGTTTAAAAAATACCTACCTCTTTAATAACCCTGATGATACTTTACCTGCCACGGTTTACTATAAAAACAAACCACACAACATTCCAAAAGCCATGAGTTCATTTCGGGCCGATGGAGGCATTGTATCCACTGCCGAGGACACCATGACTTTTATAAAAGCCTTTTTCAATGGTTATTTCTTTCCTAAAGAATATTTACAACAGATGCAGCAATGGAACCGGGTGATGTTCCCATTGGAATATGGGTTAGGAATTATGCGCTTCAAACTTCCCGGTATTTTTTCACCCTTCAGCTCCATGCCTGAGTTTATCGGTCATTCGGGATTATCGGGAGCCTTTGCTTATTACTGCCCATCGAAAGATACTTACATCACAGGTACCGTAAACCAGATTCACAATCCGGGGTTATCGTACCGATTGATGCTCAGACTGGTAAATAAGTTATAAAAAGATGCCAGACATGAGATATGAAGGAAGTATCTAATGCAGGGTATCATGATTTAAGGTAAGCCTACTGATTTAGATTTTATCAATTTAACCCCATTCAGTAAATATTTCGATAATTATTTAAATCGGTCGTGGGGAACTTAACTAAAACAGTACAAACATATTGTTTCAGAATTAATTCAAAAAAGCAAATCCGTGCTTACGACAGATACCTGATACTTTAATCCTTTGTTCCTGCTTTTTTTGATGCTAAAATACTGTGACTCATCGAATTTAATCTTTTTTATATTATGTTTTTTAAAGCATGTAAAAAATAGAGTTTTTATTTTAAACTGTTTTAAAAAGCCTAGTACCCGGTTTTCCCCTTTTGAGTAATCGAAATTATAATTATTGATGCAGTAATGGAATAATATAGAAGATAACCTCCGATTAATATAGGAAAGTTCCGTTTTATATTAGAATTTAATTTCACGATAATTAATAAACGACAACCCAAAAGTGATGATTAACATTTGAAATAACCAAAGAAAATAAGGTCTGAAATTATAGGTCCTGGTAATTTCTAAAATGGTTTGGTTCACAAAACTGGTCTTACCCATTCCACGGTAACCGGTGACTAAGTAAACCCCCTTACTGGAAATATCATTGTTAAAAATTGATTTGAATTCCTTTTTCAATTTTTCCCGCCCTATCAAACGGTTGTCCTTTTCGTCAATCTCGGAGGGACTATGATGAAAGTAAAAATTTGGTAACGGAAGTATTATAAATGAATCTTTTAAATTATTTTTATTAGGTGTCATAGTCTTATGAGTTAATGGTGACAATAAAAAACAATCAAAAATAACATACAATATATCAACTGCTTAAGTGAATATTTCAAAATTCAATAATGAAAACTGCTTTTTTGGCTTGATTTACAATGAATCGAACAATATTAACATAAAAATAATATATATTTTTTTACTTTTATCAATAATATAATAAATTTACATGCGTTTAATAGCAACTGAGTTATTCAACCATTACTAAGGATTAACTGAATTAATTGCATATTATAATGAAAAATAAAATTGTAGCTCAATTAATCGAAGATCAACCCGCCGAAGCGTTAAAAAGAGTCGAATCAAGCTATGATACGGTTTCTAATGAGTTGACGCTATATGCAAGAATAGATTTGCCGAATAGCTATGCACAAACCCAGACTTTTCAGGATTTAAAAACCGTTGATATTTTAATCAACCGTGATGCGAATGGCTCATTAGTTTTAGGCACTAATCGGTTGAAGTTAAATGACTATGTCCTGGAAAGAATTTCTGAGAGCCTGCTTTCAGTTAATGGCAACCTTCAAATAACTGGCAATCTGGTTTTAAATGGAGATTTAAATATCCATGGTTCGGTTAATACCTATAATCAGGATATATTGAGTATTGGTGATACATGGTTAAATCTTGGAATTTCAGTTGAATCGAATATTGATGGCGGGATACGGATTTACGGAGCAGCAAGCGCTTTATTATCTACATTAAAATACCAGGTATCTGATAACCGATGGAAATTGGATAAAGGGTTGGATATTACCGGAACGCTTACGGCTACTGGTTACAACCCTGCCAATTGGGATACAGCTTATGGCTGGGGAAACCATGCCAGTGCTGGATATTACATTGGTACTGCCGCAACAATAAGGGCATTATTAAGCAGTTCAGCTACCGGATTAACCTATACCAATACAACTGGGGTATTTAGCTTAACAAGCGGTTATGCAATACCAACAACAGCAAAACAAACTCAATGGGATACCGCCTATACCCACAGCCAAAACAGCGACCAGGCACATAGTGATTACCTGAAAAATAATGCCAACGACACCACAACGGGTACATTAACTGCAGCGGGGTTGATAACAACTGGTAGTGCTATTGTTGATGGTATATTATTACAAGATAGTATTGATAGATCGGGATTATTAGAAATTAATAGACTTGGTTCAACTGGATGGACGGGCATTCAAGCCAAATTTTCAGCTACGGCATTATGGTCATTGATGGGCAATGAAACCAATTTTGGATTATACGATGATATTAATATTAAATGGATTTTATTGTGTGAAAAAAATGCGGCTGTAAATCTTTATTATAATGGAAATGTAAAATTAGGTACAACCAATACAGGAGTTGCCATTACAGGTCAGGTAGTAGCAGATGGTACTGGTAACAACTCGTTTATGGGTAATCTAGGGGTAGGTACTGAAAACCCAACATCAGCAATACATGTTTATTCTGCTACTCAAGATAAAATGATAGCCGTTCAAAGTGGTGCACTTGGAATTTCTGGTATTTTTCAAAGTTTTGCAAGTGGTGGTAATCTGCAGTTAAGAAAATCAGATGGCACTTTAAACACGGTTGTACGTAGTTATGGGGATAGCTATTTTAATGGTGGTAATTTAGGTATAGGTACTGATACACCACTGTCTAAACTTGATGTTAGAACCAGTGCAACAGGAATAATAGCTAGATTTGGTATTGATGCTGATAATCGTTTGACTATTTACCAAAATGTTAGCGGTGGTTCACGGTCTATTTATAATTTAGTTAATGGTGCTGTATCTACATTACGCATTGGTCATAATACATCAGATTTAGCTATCAATATCGAAGGAGGTTCTCGTAAGTTTTGGGGCTCATATTCAGGTGTAGAATCTAATGGTGCTGCTGATGGATTTACTGGAAATGGTTGGATATTCGATTGGAGTGTTTCAGGTAATACTTCATTAGTTATTGATAGCTTGACCGTACGCAAAGAGATGCGTATATATTCGTTAGAAATTAATAGAATCCGCAATACCAATGGAAGCTTGTACGTATCCGATGCAGGTATCATTAAAAGTGTTACCAGCGATGCAACAAATTACACAATAGTTCTCGACACTGAAATAGGAAACCCTTTTCAAGTAGGTGATATATTACGGTGCCAGCAATGGAGTGCTACCGATACTTCATTAAAATATTATGAAATAACAGTAGCAACAAGTGTTGGTAATACTATTACTGCATTAGTTGCATCAAAAGTGGGTAGTGGTACTATAACAGCCAATGATATACTTAATAGGGATGGGCATACTACTGTTGGTAATGCCCGTGAAGGTTTACTGTATTTAACCAGTAGTGATACCAATAGCCCATATATGGCAGTAGTTAAAAAGAATACAGTTGGTGGAGCATATACTAATTATGTTCGTGTAGGAAAATTAGATGGGGTAACATCATCTAATTTTGGAGCATTAACGGGTATGGGGTTCTGGGCCGCAGGTAATGCCTATCTCGAAGGTACTATATACAGTATTGCAGGTAAAATTGGTGGCAATACAATTGACGCTAATGGTATCCGTAGTGCTAACAATAGAGTTCACTTTGATAATGATAATACACGGATTGTTGTAACTAAAGCTGCTACAACTACACCTACTAGTGGAGCCAGAATTCAGATGTATTATGTTGATGACAATAACTGGGGTTTATATGGTACACCTGATGGAACAAACGTTATGTTTCAGCTAGGCAGTACAAACCAAATTGCCGGTTGGACTATAACTTCTACATCCATAAATAAATCAAATATTGAATTAAACGCCGGTACCACACCGTATATTAAAGCTGGTACACTTGCTGGTTACGACCCGAATACCACTAACATAGGGTTTTATAC
>Ga0172379_10009759_pt1 | contig 11765 bp, 14 predicted proteins | sample GrowelOW334metaG_FD_119756 | JGI IMG/M metagenome (GOLD analysis project Ga0172379, IMG submission 119756) | Groundwater microbial communities from an aquifer near a municipal landfill in Southern Ontario, Canada - Groundwater well OW334 metaG | ecosystem: Environmental > Aquatic > Deep... | reverse complement strand
TGCATGATAATAAATTGCTGGAGGAGCAGTAAATAGTAAAGTTACCGCCGCTAATAAAAAATTAAACAACCAAGGATTTTTAATAGAATGCTTGCTTGTTAATTTTGCCGTTATAACAAATAGGCCAGATATAACGGCACCTGTCCACGCATAAATATAAAACGGCATAAGAATATATTATATCAGTCCAAGTATTTTTTTATATTTTTTAAATGCTCCTCGTAAGTGACAGCGCAGTGAATTTGCTTGAAATGATCGTGGAGATAAAATAAACAATCTGTTTCTTCAGGATTCAAAGCTGCTTCAATATAGTCAATATTTGGACTACAAATCGGGGTCGGCGGCAATCCCTTATGAAGATAAGAATTATATGGAGAATCGTTTTTTTGTTCTTTTAGGTCAATCGACCCCCACCACTTTCCTTCACTATTCTTTCCCAGTGTGTACTGCATTGTGGCATCAATTTGAAGCGGCATACCTTTATCCAAGCGGTTCCAAATGATTCCCGAGATAAGCTTCATATCCGATTTACCGGCTGCTTCCCGGGCAATCAGAGAAGCTATTTTAAGGCCGGTCACCCAGCGGATATTGGCAGAAATATATTTATTTGCAAACGGAGCAAACTTCTCGTTGAAACGGTTTATTAGTCTCTGAGCAACCTTATTCCCACCCTCATCGACGGGTATCAGATAAGTGTCTGGGTAATAGACTCCTTCGAAATATTCCGGGCTTGAATTCGTATAAATCGTGTTCCATTTTTCTAACTCCTGATTGCTCCATCCCAGCCCGGAAGTCATAATTTCCCCGATCTGCTCTTTTCTCAAACAGCTTGAATAACTTATCCAAACTAAATCCGGTTTGCCGTTTATTTTTTGAAATACATCCAACGCCCACATATTTTTATTCAATCGGTATCCTCCTGGTTTTATTTCGTTAAAAAAAACAAAGGTGTTAATATAAAATTCAAGAACTTTATTTTTTTTAATAAATTTTTCTTCTTCGAGTTTTTGCAGCAAATTAAAGCTATCAACGGTTTTTGGAATGATGAATATTTCTGTTTCTTTACCGCCTCCCACCGGTCCAAAATAATACCAATAAAGCGGTAATCCAATTAAAACCAAAACAAGTAAGAATATAAGTATTTTTTTCATGAAGTTATTTTAATTATTGTTCAAAACAATAGAGCCTTCTTTGTACATTACAGGCAGTCGTACCAAAGTTAGTCCATTGAGTGGTTGTATATAGATTATTTTTTCCAAAAATGCCGGACATTTTTTTTGTTTTATTATTCCAATCATCACAGACAAGAAGAGGATCTATATATCCACTTGATCCGTCAATGTTGGTATTTGTCCAAACGTTGGAGTTTGAAACGGTTTTATTTTTTTCATTTTTATTTATCATTGATAAAAGGGGGGTTGTGATTAAGCTTGTCCAGTTGTCTGCTATTTTTGTTGTTTCGTCAACTAAAATATAAGGGTAGTTTGAATGAACAAACCGACTACTGACATTGCTTACGCTATCAGAGAGCCATGCCTTCCACGTCCCGTTTAAACTGTTAGAATAAGCAAGTGTCTGACAACTTTGATCGGCTCCAACCAAACCTCCAAGATCTCCGTTATAACTGACGGAGCTTATAAAAACCCGTTTGGCATGCAGACTACAAGTTCCGGCTCCGTTACATAGATTAAAAGCTGGACACTGTAAAAACCGGTCCTCTCCGTCTAATTGATTTGAAAGTTGTCCGCCAACACACTCATTGCAAATAACATTTGGATTATAAGCATCTGGACAATAAAAACTGTCATTACCATCCAAATTTACCATCGATACCTGAGTATTTCGTCTTTGGCCACCGATAGGAGGAGCCGATTGGGCGAATTGATCTGTTGATCCCGGATAACCATCGGCGTCTAGATCAGTCATCCATAATGGAGTTTTCGTTTTGAGAATTCCACCGGTCATTTTGACTAAAGAACCACCGGAAAAACTCAATGATCCGGTAGCAATTGTTTGTCCCGGAAGAATTATTAATTTACCGCCCGGGGCCAAAATTATTGAAGCAGAATTAGTCGATCCAATTCCGCTATCCACCCCATTTACAAGTCCAGGAAAACTACATTCAGTGGTTATAACCAAACTACCGCTTGGAGAAGCATCAAGACAGTCGGCGGCAAAAACATTAATTCTTAAAAAGCTAAGGGTTAAAAATATGAAAAATATCAACGTAATTTTCTTAAACACCTTCAACATATTTTCATGATAGAACAAACAATATATTTATTCAACGTTATTTAAAATATGTCCCAAGTTGGATAAACGACTGGCTTGGCACTTCATACCAGAAAGAAACTCTATTATTTGAATCATTTTGTTTGGTATTTACAATAAGCAAGTTTGGGGCTGCCCACCCGGTCACTTCTTCTATTGTATAGTTGGGAACTTTTAGCTTGAACGGCTCTTGAATAGACAGGTTAGATAAATTATTTGAAAATGACTCTCCAGAACTCTGAAAAACCAGGTAATCGTCTGCTACGGCGTTTTTTTCCTTCAAGAAAAAATAAAGGTTATCCGGAGACCAAGTGTTATAGGGAATTTCTAATTGACTTGAATTAATTTTTTCTTTTCTAAATACTTGGATTTTATTGCCGTTAGAATTGTTGGTGACAAAAATTGTATAAAAATTATCTCTTTTTTCTATCATAAGAGTTTTCGCTCCATCAGGTGAATCCATCAAGCTTGTTGTTTCAGTTTCAATCGGGGTAACCATGGGCGGAACCGCTGAGGTTATGATGGTTTTATTTTTTTTATTATTTAATTCACTAGTAATAAAAAAAGTTAAAAACGTTACTATGAGAATAAAAATAGAAACCTTAATTTTCATTAATTTTTATATCGGCAAATCACCATAAATTGTAATCTTTGTTCCTGCATGACCGTCGGAAGAAGCGTCAGCCCAATCGTATATCTTGCCGGCGTCGGTTGTCTTCATATTGACGCATCCGTGGCTCATCGCGTGACCAAAATTATTATGCCAATAGGTACCGTGCAAACTAAAACCGGAACTCCCTGGAACTTCATCATTGAAAAAAAACATTACGTATGGAACATTGGGAAGATCATAATAGTCGGCGCCGCTCCCGCCAGCCATTCGTGTAGCTCTAAATTTTGACCATATTATAAAATCACCTTTTGGAGTTTTTCCCCACAAACCGGAAGAAATAGGCGTTTGCATAAATAAGGAACTGCCTTCATAAGCAGAAAGCGTTTGTGTCGCTAAATTAACGTAAATACGTTTTTCTCCCAAAGCTGTTTTCAAACCAAGAACTGGACTGGTATCTTCATTTTTGGAAAGCATAATATTTGGAACAGGAACCGGCTGGATATTAAATATACCCGTCGCATTTGTTTCAATTTCAAATTTTGGTTCTTTTTTGCAGCTAATTGAATTTGCACACGGTATGTTCTTTGGAAGTATCATCTTATATATAAATAGAACAAGAAAGATCATTACGCCGACTATTAAATAGGCGGGTACGAAAGATTTGTGTTTTCGTTTAATTTTTTTCCTCACTTATCTATGTTATCAGTCTCAACCTGAATAGTCAAAGTTTTCTCTTTATGAATAAAAGTAAACGATATTTTTTCACTTTTGTTATTGGTAATATATAAATTTTGCAGAGTGTTTTCAGAGTAAATTGAAACTCCATCCTTCTTTTCTATATTCGGGATGACGGCAAAATCATGTGATGTTGGAGCTTCAACATCAAGACCAGCTTCCTTGGCAGCAACGTACATAAATGAGGCTAAATGACAGACTCCATCGCCGATTAGCCAGCCATCAGATTTAAAACCTTCATATGAATTAAAATGGGCGTTTGTAGTCAAGGCTACTTTACCCTTGTATTTTTCAAGCACGGCATCATGAAAAGCGAACGTTTCACCCGGTTTTAAGGCAAATTTGACCTCCCAATCGTCTTCAACCGACTCCCAGGAGATCGTATCTCCTTTCTTAACCCTGCCTCCTAAATAGGCAATTGTCAATAAAATATTATCTGAAAATACATCGTTCACAAAGGTATTTGAATACCTATTTGATAACGAATAGGAGACACGAGAAAGGGTCTTAGGCGTAGTAACCCCAAGAGGATTTATCAAAAAAATCATGGCCGCGGCAATAATGTTGGTTAAGATCTCGCTCATAAAGTCCTATAGTATAGCATACTATGGGGTATATGTCAAAGCAGAATACCGTAGAAATTTTGAAGATAAATACTAATTCATTTAATCTAAGTTTGTGAACTTGTAGTAAGAACTTACGAACAACTTTTAAGATCATACAAGATTATTTATGAAGATATTTATAAATATTTGTTTTAATAGTTAAAAAATAATTTTGTAATAACTTGAAAAAAAGAAAATACAAGAGTAAAATGCAACCGATGGCCAATCCTAATAGTCTAAATACGTTAAAAAGCCTTAATCTTCTTTCCAGCAAAAACGTTAAAGTTGATACTGCTCTCACACTTTTATTATCAACCACTGCTTGTAATAGCGAAACCACAGCTACACTCGTTTGTGGTATACCAATACTCATTTGGGTTGTTGGTCCAATTTTATTTGCATTGGGCAATGAAATTTATTCGGAAATCAAAAAAAATAAAGAAGCTATAAAAGAATGGAATTCTTTAAGCCCTGAAGAAAAGGAAAGAAGGAAAAGAGCTGAGGACGATCATTATGATCCTAGGGGACCTTATTATAATTGAGATTTAAGTGAAGCGTAAGGGATTCGAACCCTTGATATTCACCCTGAAAAGGTGATGTCCTAGGCCACTAGACGAACGCTCCTGACACAATTTTACCACAAACCCCTACCCTGTTAAACTTTATTTTTGCTTAACAGGGTATTTTATTCTTATTTCATCTTTCTCTTAAGCTCGTCTAGAATCTCCTTTGCAGAATCCTTGCCACCTATTCCAAAGGCTAAGCCTCCGGCGAGAGATAACATCGCAACGATGCCGGTAAAAAGAATTCTTATCAAGTCCTGGGCTACACCCAACTGATTAAGGACTACTAAAACCGTGAAAAACATTATCGTACCACGGGTAAAAACAGCCAATCCATTACTTGCTGTCGACCCCATCGTCTTAACACTGTGACGGACTAAATCAGCCGTCAAATTTGAAGCTAAAATTCCAACAAAAGCAATAACGACCGCTACAACAACATTTGGCAGATAGAAAAGAATTTCATTGACAACTGTTGTCGCTCTTGATAAGCCCCATACTTCCAAAGCTGGAACTAAGAAAACGATAATTAACATCCATTTTAATATTTCCGACAAGACTTCGGTCCACATGTTCACTTCTTCTTTTTTGATTAATTTTGTTTTATGAAACAAAAGATCAATTTTAGAAAAAGTTACGATTGTTACAATCAAATGCTTGACTATTCCTCCTATCAAAAGGCCGACAATCAAAATCAAAAGTCCTCCGAATAAGTTAGGAAGGAAGCTTCCAAGATTCTTAAAAAAATCAAATAAAATCACGTTTATTAATTCAATCATAATTAATTATCACCCCTTTCAAAAAAAACTTTTAATAATCAATATTATCCCAAAATTTTATTTCCGTTTTCTTCTCCTCAATCAATATAGAAAAAACGGCTACTTTCAGTTTATATTCATTATAGTTATTTTTCAACAAATAATATTGGGCAGCTTTTTTTATGTGGTAAATCTTTCGTTTATCTATGGCTTCAAAAGGCTCGCCATAATTTAAGTTCGAGCGGGTTTTGACTTCAATAAAATATAAGCTTAGATCTTTTTTGGCTATAATATCAATCTCTCCAAACTTAGAAGTAAAATTTTTTTCGAGGACAAAAAAACCGTGAGACTTTAAGTAGTCAAAAGAAAGATCTTCTCCGATTTTACCGAGATTTTTTTGATAAAGGCTCATTAGTTTTTTTTGGCGAAACTACTGGGACCTTTTTATGTTTAATTATTACTTTCTTTTTTACCTGATATAATTTTGTTCTTACTTCCTGTTCCGTTAAACCACGAACGAAAAAAAGTTTTGCTTTTTGAAAAGAAGATTTTTTGACCAAAGACATCTTAGCAATATATGGAGACATTAATGGAATAATTTTTTCAACACCTGTTCCTGTTTTAGAGATCTTTCTTATTGTAAACATTCGATTGGCTTCACTATCACCATTAACCCCCATGATTATTCCCTTGAAAACTTGGATTCTTTCTTTATCGCCTTCTTTAAGTTTATAGTCTATAGAGACCGTGTCCCCGACTTTGTATCTTGTTTCTTTATATAAAAATGAGTTTGCCATAAGTTTGTATTTTATCAGCTATTGCTTGTTTTTACAAGCATTAAGAAATGCGACAAATATCGGATGTGGTAAAAGCGGCTTACTTTTGTACTCAGGGTGTCCCTGGGTTCCAAAATAAAACGGGTGTACAGATTTTGGAAGTTCTATAATTTCACATAAATTTTCCACTTTTGATCTGGCGCTGATCACCAATCCTTTTTTTTCAAAATCTGATTTAAACTCATCATTAAATTCCCAACGGTGCCGGTGTCTTTCCGAAGTATCCGTTTTTCCATAAATATCGTAAGCGATTGTCCCTTTTTTTACGGTTGCCTCCCAAGCACCCAATCTCATTGTCCCACCGTAAGCTCTTCTTTCCATAAATTTTTTTTGGGCAGGAATCATGTGTATGACCTGATGTTTTGATTTATCATCGTTCTCACTGGTAGCTGCATCTTTCCAACCTATAATATCCCGGGCAAAAGAAACAACTGCAAGTTGCATACCATAGCAAAGTCCGAGATAAGGTATTTTGCGGTCCCGAGCATAACCTGCCGCAGCTATCATTCCTTCCGCTCCCCGTTCGCCCCAACCGATTGGAACAATAATACCGTCAGGATTACCAATTATCTTTACACCCTGTTCCTCAACTTTTTGGGCGTCTATCCATTGGGTTTTGATATTTACCCCCGCTTTCCAGGAAGCATGATCTATCGCGTCAAAAAGGGCCGCATACGAATCTCTTAACTGATAATTTCCAGTACCGAAATACTTGCCGACGATTGCTATATTTAAAGTTGTTTTCTTTTTGCTGTACACAGATTCTATAAATTTTTTCCATTCAGTAAGATCAGGTTTCCTTACCGGTAGTTTTAATCTTTTTAAAATTTTTTCTGTCATTTGCTGTTCTTCAAGAACTAATGGAACCTCATATGGAGATCTTGCGTCCGGATTAGAAATAATATTTTCCGGCTGGACATTACAAAATAAAGCAAATCGATCTCTTCTTCTTTTATCAATAAATTGTTCTGACCGGGCAACTATAAAATCGGGCTGAATCCCCATTGAATTTAGTGTTCTAACTGAAAGTTGAGTTGGTTTAGTTTTGGGTTCCCCTAAGTGCTTTGGTGTCGGAACATAAGAAACATGAATATGGATGACATCTTCCGGATTATTCAAAGTTAAAATTCGGGAAGCTTCATAATAAAAAATGTTTTGATATTCACCGGCCGTGCCACCCAACTCAATTAATACTATGTCAGCTTTCTTATGACGACCTAAGTCTTTCAAACGTTTGGTAATTTCGTCAGTAATATGTGGAATTGCTTCAACATCTTCACCTTTGTATTCAAATCTTCTTTCTCTATTTATAACTGTTTGGTAGATTTCCCCGATAGTAACAAAATTTTCCTTTCCCATCTCTTCACCTAAAAATTTTTCATATGTTCCTATGTCCATATCAGCTTCTGTCCCATCTTCGCATAAAAACGGATCACCATGTTCGATAGGATTTATGGTGCCAGCGTCAATATTTAAGTAATTTTCAAATTTAAGAGGAGCAACACGATAACCTGCCTGTTTAAGAAGTAGACCAATCGAAGCTGAAGTAATTCCTTTTCCGATTCCTGAAATAACTCCTCCGGAAATAAATATGTATTTCATAATTTTACAAGCGTCCAAGCACTCCATTTACACTTTGGATAATTTCCACAGCCATAAAATCTTTTTTTGCTCTTAGTAAATTTTACCACAACATCTCCTCCATCAAGAGGACATTTTCTATTTTTAACTGTTTTTACAATTGATTTGGTGTATGTACACTTAGGATAATTCGCACAGGCAATAAACTTTCCAAAACGGGAAAAGCGGGAAATTAAATTTCCCCCATCCAGAGGGCAAATACCTTTTACATCATCTTCTATTTTTAATATTGAGCTATCTCCCTTTTGAATTTCTAATTCTTTTTTAAATGGTGTATAAAAATCTTTTAATAATTTAATGTAGTCTTCTTCTCTATTGGCTATCCTATCTAATCCATCCTCAAGGCTGGCCGTGTAAGAAAGATCAAAAATTGTTGGAAAACTGGTTGAAAGGTAGTCGCAAATTGAAGTACCAATTGAAGTCGGTATAAAATAGCGTCCATCTTTTTCCGTATAATTTTTCATCTGGATGAGGGAAATGATCATGGCATAAGTTGAAGGCCTGCCAATTCCTTTTTCTTCTAATGTCCTGATTAAAGAAGCTTCATTGTAACGGGGCGGTGCTTTAGTTAATAATACCTTATCTTCAAGGGATTTTAATCCTATGTTCATGCCTTTTTCTAATTTAATTACTGTTTGGTGATTGGCAACATAAAATGGGTCAAAAACTTTTAAAAAACCGTCAAAGATTACCTGTTGTTGTTCGCTTTCAAAAAGGTAGTTTTTATCTGAAATAATAGTTGTTTTAACTGTCTTAATAGTAGCTTCTTTCATTTGGGTGGCAATAGCCCGATTGAAAATTAACGTATATAGCCTCTGATGATTAATAGTTAATTTCGATTCTTTTTTACCTTTAAAAGCAGCCTTTACTTCCAATAATTTTGTCGGACGAATTGCTTCATGCGCTTCCTGTGCTGATCTTGACCGGGTCCGAAAACCTCTTGGTTTTTCGAGCGTATATTCCTTTCCGTATTTTTTTTCAATATATTCTTTTGCCGGAAAAACAAAACGGGCTGACAAATTAAATGAATCGGTACGATGATAGGTAATTAAACCTCGTTCATATAAATCTTGGGCAAGACGCATTGTTTGTTTAGAGGAAAAACCATGTTTATAGTAGGCATCCTGCTGTAAAAGAGAGGTAGTATATGGTGGCATAGGATAACGTGGTGCGATTGATTCTAGAATATCTGAGACCCTATATTTATCAGATAAACAATCCTGTTTTATCACTTCAATGTTTTTCTTATTGATTGTCGTTTTTGTAAAGACATAATCTCCTGCAAACAATTTTAAAGTTGTCTTTTGCTCATATAGTATTTCATCTTTTGAAATTAATTTTGCTTTTACGTCTAAATCAAATAAACCAAATAGCTGAAAATATTCTTCAGATAGAAAGGCTTTAACTTCTTTTTCTCTCTCAACAATCAACCTCAAAGCAACCGTTTGGACTCTACCGGCTGATAACCAATTCTTACCGGTTTTTTTCCAAAGTAAAGGTGATAATTCGTAACCAACTACACGGTCTAAAATTCTTCGCGCCATTTGAGCTTTGACCAAATCTAATCTTAAAGTTTCCGGATTTGCTAATGCCTCAGCTAATGCTTTGGGGGTTATCTCATGAAAAACTATTCTTTTCAGGTTGACGCCTTGCTTAAAACCTATATTCGGCCAATCCTCGTTTATGTAGCCGAGGATATAAGCAATATGATAGGAAATTGCTTCTCCTTCGCGGTCCTGATCGGTTGCCAAAATAATCTCCTGGTTTTCTTCCGCCAACTTTTTTAGCTGCGTAATTACTTTTTCTTTGTTTAATATTGGTTCTAGATCAGGCTTAAAATCATGTTCATAGTCAATGGCAATCTTACTTTTTGGTAAATCCCTGATATGACCCATCGAAGCAAAAACAAAATAATTATTTTTATCTTCCAAGCCCTTCGATTTTAAAATGTAGTTAAAAGTTCTTGCTTTTGTAGGTGATTCAACAATAATTAGCGCCATATTATTCTTAAAATATCAGAGACTTATCAATTATTCAACCGGACAATTTTTCAAGAACTAGTTTTATTACCTTTGAGGATGTCTCTAAATCACCTTTAATTTCTAAGATAACCCTGCCTCTAATTCTAGTTTGAATAACTTGAATATTTAATTCCGGAAATTTTTCTTTAATTTTTTTAATTGATTTGTCAACATTTTCTTTGTTAATATATTTACCGATGCTTTTTATTTGATATAAATAATTCCGCACCGCGCTTTCAGTTTGTTTAACAGTAAAGTTTTCACCTAATATTTTTTCATAAAGATCTATCATTTGTTTTTTATCACTAAGTCGGGAAAGAATATAGATGTGGCTCGAACTTATCGATTTAGAATAATATCCGTCAATAACTACTTCAGGGATTTTTTTTAAACGTAACAAATGACATATATAGGAAGACTTATAACCGATCTTGTTCGCAAGATCAATAATTCTCAGATTTTTTTCTTTAATAATATATTCAAGCAGTTTTGACTTTTGGAATATGTCTTTGTCAGTTTTAATTTGATTTAATAAAGAAGTTATATCCTCAATCATTGAATAATTATACTACCCTGACGTAAGATTCACCCTGTTTTTTATAGAACTCTACTTTTCCTTTAATTTTCGCCGTAATAGTGAAGTCCCTTCCTAAAATTGTTCCGACTCCAGGGTGTACCTTTGTCCCTCTCTGACGGATAATAATATTTCCAGGGTTAATTTCTTGACTTCCAAAAACTTTAACTCCCATCCTCTTGGATCTTGAGTCACGATTCCCCTTAACTGTTTTTTGTGCTTTTGTATGTGCCATATTTAAAAATTATATCTTAATAATCTTTAGCTTAGTTAATTTTGATCTAAAACCTCTTACTTTTCTAAATCTTGATTTTGCTTTAAACTTCGCAATTCGAATTTTCTCACCTAAAACATTGTCAATTACTTCAGCGGTGACTTTACCTTTTAACAACGGATTTCCTAATTCAAATATTTTTCCTTCATCATCAAATTTTAACAAAGCGTCCAACTCTACTTTTTTACCTTTTTCAGCATTCATCAAATCAACCGTTATCTCCATTTGATCTTTGACGAGATATTGCTTTCCGCCTGTTTTAACTACTGCATACGTAATCATAGATATAAATTATACAAGAAAATAATTTGTTAGCAATTGTATTTATTGTAGGGGTCGGTCTTGACCGACCCTTTTATGGCAGTAATGCAAAGCCTATTAATAAAGCCATGGCAGATGAACCTCCATAGGAAATAAAAGGCAAGGTGATCCCGGCTACCGGCATAATCCCCATGTTCATTCCCAGATTAATTATTGTTTGTGAAACAAAATATGTCAACATTCCAAGACAATATAGAAACTTCTTTTGATCTTCCTGTGACTTCTGATAATAAAAAAATATGGTTTTTTTTACCAAAAAAATAATAACTATACTAAAAAAAGTTAAAACAAAAAAACCCCCAAAAAAACCAAATTGTTCAATGAGAGATGCAAATGCGAAATCGGTCGTGTTTTCCGGTAAAAAAAATAGCCTTGATTGCGTACCAAGGCCCAAACCTCTACCAAAAAACATCCCTGATCCAATTGAAATTACAGATTGAATCATGTTGTATGCTGATCCTTGAACATCTAAGTGGGGACTAACAAAACTTAGAATTCTTAACCGCTGATAATCCTTCATTAAAAACCAGCCAAAAGGGATGAATATGACCAT
>Ga0172379_10009758_pt1 | contig 11766 bp, 9 predicted proteins | sample GrowelOW334metaG_FD_119756 | JGI IMG/M metagenome (GOLD analysis project Ga0172379, IMG submission 119756) | Groundwater microbial communities from an aquifer near a municipal landfill in Southern Ontario, Canada - Groundwater well OW334 metaG | ecosystem: Environmental > Aquatic > Deep... | reverse complement strand
TATGATGCGACATATGCAGGACCCGCACGAGGCATCGCGACAGCACTTGCTTAAGGACGCACACTTGGGTGCTTTTATAAAAAGACATGGGCCACTTGAGCATCGCCGGCCGCACCATGGCGGGGCATTTCAGTCACTTGCCGAGGCAATCATCTACCAACAACTTAGCGGCAAGGCAGCCGACACTATCAACGGCCGATTTAAAAAACTCTGGCCAAAGAAAAAGTTTCCTACACCAGACGACGTACTCAAAGTACAAGCCGAGAAGCTCCGCAGCGTTGGATTGTCTGGGCAAAAATCTGCGTACCTCAAAGACCTCGCAGCAAAGTTTAAAGATGGCACCGTAAATGAAAAGAGCTTTGCTCGCATGAGCAACGCCGAGATTATTGCGCACGTGACCGCAGTCAAAGGTGTTGGGCTGTGGACTGCACAAATGTTTTTAATGTTTACGCTTGGTCGACCCGACGTGCTGCCCACGGGCGACCTCGCTATACAAAAAGCATTTAAAAAAGTTTTTAACCTGCGCACACTCCCAACACCAGAGCGAATGGAGAAGCTTTCTAAAGTGTGGGCTGGTCACCGCACCGTCGCATGCTTTTACTTGTGGCGCATGCTCGACACCAAAACTCCGTAGAGTAACTCGTACTAGTTAGCGAATGGGTTTACCGCGCCGCGGACTTCAAAGTGGAGGTGCGAGCCCGTCGACATACCGGTCGAACCCATCTTGCCGATAGTCTCGCCTTGTGCGACCGACTCACCCGGGCTCACCAACACGCGGCTCAAGTGGCCATACAGTGTTTGTGTACCGTTGGCGTGAGAGATAACAACATAGTTGCCGTAGCCGCCGTTCCATCCGCCGCCAGATTTGGCGATGATGACCGTGCCGCCCGCAGCTGCATAAACATTTGTGCCAACCGATGCGCCAATATCGACACCGTTCCATCCGTGGAGGCGCTGCGTGATAACGCCGCCAGCAACTGGCCACGCATAGTAGCCGCTAATCGACGGGCCACTACCACCCAAGAACGGCTCGGCGCCAATCTTCTTCTTAGTAGTCGTCTTTTTGACAACTACCACTGGCGTCGGTGCTTCGCCGTTGGGGATGATAATTTTATCTCCAACAACCAGCGACGTGTCGCCCGACAGGTCGTTGTACTGCGCAATGTCGCCAGCATCAGACTTATACTTCTTGGCGATAGCGGCAATAGTGTCGCCCTTTTGCACCTTGTACTCAATACCCGTTATCGGGAGGATGATGAGCTGGTCGCCCGGACGAATAGCTTTGCCCTGGAGATTGTTAGCACCGATGATAGTACCGACCGATACTTCAAACATCTTGGCTATGCCACTTAACGTGTCGCCATCGTGCACGGTATAGACGCTAATCTGCGAGTTGACGGGAGTCTCTGGCAAGTCAGCCACAGTGCCCGACGGCCCCTCTTGAGCCAAGAGCGCCTGGCCACCCACAAAAGAAATATCCCCGCCACCTGCCGACGGATGCGGGTCAAGGTTAACAGCGGGGGAGAGGAGGGGGAGATTTTGCGAGTTAAAGGTGGGCGCGGTGCTTTGGCTCATCTGGGTAGACTGCTGGGCAAACAGCGTAAAGATGCTTGCCGAGGCAAATAGTGGCGCCACGCCCCAAGATGCACCTACCAGGAGTGCGAGGGAGTACAGGGCCTTTCGTATGTTAGTTCTTAGATTCAAGGGAATTTAACCTGAATGCTGCGTGATTCCGCAAAATATGGCTTTGTTGAGCCACATTTTTGCTCCAGTTGCTGTGGTAGTGCCATGATAGCCACCTATGTCGGCGCTGGCAACCCGTCTTTATGAACCCTGTGGACAAGATGAACCAAAAAAATGCCAAAAAAGCTTCAAAAATAAGGGCTTTTGCGCTACTATAGGTACATGAACGCACCCCTCGGTTTAAACAGTGCACAACAAGAAGCTGTTTTGGCAACAGATGGACCGCTCTTGGTGCTCGCCGGGGCCGGGGCCGGCAAGACGAGGGTCATCACCGAGCGTATTGGGCAAATAATAAAGAACGGAACCGCCCCCGAGCGCATCCTGGCCATCACTTTTACCAACAAAGCGGCGGCCGAAATGCGCGAACGCGTCCAAGCCAAGGTAGGGACCGGGGGACCAGGGCCGCATGTATCGACCTTTCACTCCCTCGGACTTCTTATTATTAAAGAACACTACAAGCTCTTGGGCTACAAGCGCCGTCCGACTATCTATGACCGCGCCGACAGCCTTAGGGAGATGAAGCGCGCCCTTAAAGAGCTCGGCAACGAAGAGATAGAGGCTCGCACGGCACTCGGTACCGCTTCAAAACAAAAGGGTGAGGGTATAACCGCGAACGACTTTGCCCAGGGTGCACAGACACACTGGGAGCGCACCGTGGGTGCCGCGTGGATTAAGTATGAGCACGCACTGCGCACAGACCACGCGCTCGATTTTGACGACCTGCTCGTTAAAGCGGTCGAGGTACTGGAGAAGTACGACGACATACGCCGCGCCTACCAAGAGCGCTGGCGCTATATACATATAGATGAGTACCAGGACACCAACTTTATCCAAGCGCGACTCGCCGCGCTCTTGGTTGGACCAGAGAAAAATATTTGTGCGGTTGGCGACATCGACCAGACTATTTATAGTTGGCGCGGCGCGCAGATAGAAAACTTGCTGCAGTTCGAACGACAGTACCCTGGCACCAAATCAGTCGTGCTTGAGGAAAATTATCGTTCAACACAAATTATCCTCGACACTGCAAACAAACTCATCGCCAAGAATAGCAACCGCGTCGAAAAAAATCTGTTTACCAAAAACACCGAGGGCGAGTCTATCTCGCTCTATATGGCGTTCGACGAGATAGACGAGGCGGGCTTTGTCGCGCGAATAATCCGCGAGGGCTTGGCCGCAGGCAAGCGCCCGCGCGACTTTGCCGTGCTCTACCGCGCCAACTTTCAGTCGCGTGCACTCGAAGAGCAGCTGTTGGCGAGCGGCATATCATACCAAGTGCTGGGTACGCGCTTTTTTGAACGCAAAGAGGTTAAAGACACGCTCTCGTTTGTCCGCGCCGCTATCAACGAAACTCCCGCCGACCTCGCACGCATCGCCAATGTGCCGCCGCGCGGCATTGGCAAAGTAACGCTGCTCAAGATGTTGAGCGGCCAACCCGCCGGAGCAAAAGTCGATGCGTTCAAACTACTTTTAGAAAAAATAAAAGACCGAACGGCAAAGTTGCCTCCGTCGCAGCTGTTACGCTTTGTGATAACCGAGAGCGGTATGGAGCGCGTGTTCAAAGACGACAAGCTCGAAGGCGCCGAGCGACTCGAGAACTTGCGCGAGCTTATCGTACTTGCTGCGCGCTACGATCAGCTACCGATAGGTGAGGGGCTCGACCAGTTTTTAGAGAGTGCTGCGCTCGCGAGCGACCAAGACGAACTTAAAGACGACACCGACGCGGTGCGTCTTATGACCGTGCACGCCAGCAAGGGGTTGGAGTTTAAGACGGTATTTATCACCGGGCTCGAGGAAGGGCTCTTTCCCTACCAAAAAGACGAGGCCGACCGTGACCAAGAAGAGGAGCGCCGACTGATGTATGTTGCGGTGACCCGCGCCCGCGAAAAGCTATACCTAACCTACGCTTCGTACCGCACCGTATTTGGGAGTAAAAACGCCACCATGCCGTCGCAATTTCTTAACGATGTACCGAGCGAGCATCTCGAGACTGCAAACCCCGAGCGTATAGGCAGAACGATATACTTGGATTAAGATTCGCTCATCGTGATTACCAAAAAGAAATCGCTCGGACAGCACTTCCTAAACAACCGACACTACCTCGGGCTCGTTGCCGATGCCACACAGATTAAGAAAGGCGACACGGTGGTCGAGATAGGCCCGGGCGAGGGCACACTTACTGCAGTACTACTCGAGCGCGGCGCCAAAGTTGTCGCGCTTGAAAAAGATTCGCGACTGATTGCACTGTTGCGCGATAAGTTTGCTGGAGAGAACTTCGAAGTGATAGAGGGCGATGCACTAGATTTTGTACCGCCCAAAAAATACAAACTCGTGGGCAACATCCCGTATTACATCACCGGTGCGCTGCTGCGAAAATTTTTAAGCGAAAAGAACCAACCGAGCATGTTGGTGTTCTTGATGCAAAAAGAAGTTGCCGAGCGAATTGCCCGCAATAAAAAGGAGTCGATACTTTCTCTTTCTATCAAAGCCTACGGCGTACCAAAATATATTAAGACCGTACCGGCCGGCGCATTTAACCCACCACCCAAAGTAGACTCGGCAATACTCGCGGTTGAAAACATTTCGCGCACACAGTTTACAAACGCTGCGCATGAAGAAAAGTTTTTTGAACTTGTTAAAAAAGGATTTTCCTCGAAGCGCAAAATGCTCGCTGGTAACCTCGGCAAAGAATACTCCAACAATCTGGAGAATGTTGGAGTATCACTAAAGGCACGGGCCGAGGATGTGCCACTCGAGCAATGGCTTGAGTTAGCAAGGCGCTAGATAGCGCTTGTGCCTTCTATTTGTACCCGCTGTCCAAAGAAGGGTATCGTGCCAACCTTACAGGCATAAGGAATGTCCGCCACACCAAGCACCTGCTGACCAATGTGATTAACCGGACCGGCAAGATAGGTTACGGTTGCTGGAGTCCAAATAAAATTTATGACCGGATAGAAACTTGCGGGCACTACGGTAAACCAAATCGATGGTCCAAGCGGACTTAGACACGGAACGGCCGCCACCACCCTTCCTCCAAACGAAGTGCCGAGTGCCGATGCAGAAAAGGGAGCAAGAAAGCTTGCTGCGAGCGCGGTTGCTGCTAAGAGTTTGATAGAGCGTTGCATATCCTCAAGTATACTGTACGTATGAGTGTTCGACAGTATCTCCCTAGCGCGCAGTTTGCCACCCTCGTGGGCGCCTTGGCGCTCTCGGCAGGACTTGTATACGCCGCGCAATATGTCACCGGGCGCCCCCAGGGTGCACAATTGACCGCTGCGACCACCAACAAAGTGCCTTCCCAAGCAGACTGGCAACAAACGCTCGACGAAATACAGCTTAACTCGGGCATTTCGCTCCCAGACACCCCAGACCAGTCCGTGATAGACGACCTCGTCGCCGGAGTACAGAGTAGCAATGTGACCGACTCGGTGGCACGCTCATTAGTAATAAAGCTCACTAATGCTAAGGCACAGGGGCTGGGCAATGACATCCCCACCCAAGAGCAGCTTATTGCCGAGGCAACTGCAGCACTCGACACTGACCAAGCCCCTGTTTACACCAAGGCAGACCTTACTTCGGTGGCCCAAACTAACGACTCTTTGCGGCTCTATGGCAACAAAACTATGTCCACTTTCGCTCGACACACCAACGCCAAGGCCTCAACAGTCTTGTTGGCGGTGGGGCAAGCGGTCGACTACAGCGACAGCAAGTACCTAACCGGCTTGTCTGTGGTCCAAGCAGACTACGTAGCGCTCGCAGCGGACCTTGCTGTAGTGCCGGTGCCAAGCACACTCGTGCCGCTACATTTGCAGCTGGTAAACGACATCGCCCGGATGGCGAGTGCCGTGGGGAACTTGCGATTCATCGTGAGCGATCCGTTGCGCGGACTCACTGGTCTGGGCAATTTTGAAGGAGTAGGGGACGAGGCGACGCGCGTGTTAACAACCATCGCGGGTACCCTGCGTAAGGGCGGTATACTTTTTAGTAAGGACGAGCCGGGAGCCTCGTGGAGCGCTTTCGTGTCCGGGACATAACTCATGACCAGAAGGACTATATTTATTATCCTAGGAGCGCTCATTGTGGTGGCGCTCATGCTGCTTTCATGGTTTTGGCTCTTCTCCAAAGGCTCGGACGTTACCAGCGGACTATTTGGCCAAGGTGGGACGCGCACTGGCACTACTACCGCGCAGGGCACCGCGACCAATATCCAGTCAAATACAGGGAGTAACACCACTAACACCGCCACCAACGGCAATCTGGCCGGCACACAAAATATCAATATCCCGCTTACCAGTGGCAGTGTGGGGAGCGGCTCGGGCTCTGTATCGCCCTTTGGTTCAACCACGGGGGTTGGAGGAGTTGAGAATATTGGAAGCCAGGGCATAGCAAATGTCCCCGGAGTCGACTGGTTGGGAGGCGCTAGCGGCGCACCTACAAGCAATTTCACCCCGTCGGCAACCAACCAGCTCAACAACGGAGCAACTGGCGGACAAGTGACTATCTATGGCACGCCACCACAGGCCAACAGTCAAAGCAGCTTGACTGGACTCTTTGCAGTTGCTGGCATTGGCACCGCATTGTGCACGGCAGGGTTACTTACTACTGGCAGCGCAGCCGCAATTAGCGGTGCGGGGAGCGCCGCACTCTCTACCGTTGCCGTAACAGTAAATGCACCAGTGCAAAATCTTAAAGACGCCGACAGCGTGCAACAGCGATTTTTGGATTGCATTACCCGCTCGGTCGGTCGTGCGGTGGTCAACCAAATAACTTCAAGCGTTGTTAACTGGATCAACGGCGGATTTAACGGTAGCCCGTCGTTTGTACAAAATTACCAGCAGTTTTTTGCTAACGTCGCCGACCTTGCTGCAGGCGAGTATATCAAAGGCAGCGCGCTGTCGTTCCTTTGTAGCCCGTTCCAACTCCAAATTAAAATAGCTATCGCACAGAGCTATGCCAACCGCAACAATGGCAGGGGCGCTTCGTGTACACTCTCGAGTGCCACTAAGAACATCAACAACTTTATCAACGGCAACTTCAACTCTGGTGGGTGGCCCGCGTTGCTTAACTTAACTACTATTCCGGTCAACAATCCGTATGGCGCCTACGCCTATGCGCAAATTGGTCTTAACAACGCGCAACAGCAAGCGCTTGCCAACGCAAACAAGAACATCACACCGGGCGGGTTCATTGGGTATGTACAGACCTATGACTGCAAGGCAGGCGGCACCGGGAGCAACAATCAGTACATCAACAACTCGAGCTTCCTCAGCCCACCCCAAGCAGCCGCGCAAATCTGCCCCAGCAACTGCAAGTGCAAGACAGCCACGCCTGGCAGCGTTATCGAGTCGACACTCAACAGCACCGAAAGCAGCACGCTTAACCAGCTCAACTTGGCCAAGAGCTTTGACGAGATACTAAGCGCGCTCATCACACAACTTATTACCAAGACCTTGCAGCAAGGCCTCTCTAATATCTCGGGTACCCAGGGCTACGCAAGCAACTTCTTGACCCCCGACCAACAACAAGCGCAGAGCGCGGGTAACGACTTCCTCACCACGCTCCAAGCGGCGCAGCAAGTGTCACAGCAGTACGGCAGCACCGAGCAGGGGAGTATTAATGACATCCAAAACGCACAAAACGCACTGTCTAACCTATCTAACTGCTGGGAGACTATAGCGACGTCAGAGGGTACCTATAGCACAGCGCAGCGTACCCAGGCCGCCAACAACGCATCAACGACACAAACACAAATAACCTCGCTCGAGGCGCAAGTAGCTGTGCGCAACAACAACATCACGCGCGCCAACGAGTCTATTGTCGCTATCCAAACCCTGCAGTCACAAACATTGCAAATAACTTCGACTACCGACCTGTCGACTGTACAAACCAACTTTAACAACGCGGTGTCGAGTGGGCAGATTATCACCCAGGCCAACGTCACCCAAGCACAGCAAGATCGCGCGACACTGCAAAGCCAGTTGTCGACCCTAAACACGCAGACCGCAACAAGCCTTGCACAATGCCGCACAATGGCACCAACTCAATAGTATGCAAGCCCTTATTCCTCGGCTGGTCAAACTCACCGCAGTACTGGCCATAGTGGCGAGTGTCTTTGGTCCTGGCACGCCATTGCCGACCCTCAAGGTTCACGCACAGTCGATTGAACCAACTGCAGGAGACACTGACCCTGCAATCGCAAAAACAGTACAACAAGCAAATAGAGATTTACCTGCTGCCACCGCAAGCGCAAACGCAAGTGCAAACACTGGATCTGGCGGCACCGACTTGCAGTGCAGTACCAGTAATATTGCACTGTGCATATCGGGCTTCGTGTATTGGATTACTGTTGGCATTGGCTCGTGGGTCGCAAACATTACGGCCTATGTCTTTGACTACGCAGTAATGCTGTCACTCCAGAGCAGTGCCTACGCGCTCGACTTTATCGCGATAGGGTGGGGGATCGTGCGCGACGTGGCGAACATGTCGTTCCTGTTTATCCTCGTCTATATCGCTTTTAAAATCATGTTCCAGGCCGAAACGGCCGGCACAACACGCATGCTGGTGTGGGTTGTTATCATCGCACTGTTGGTCAACTTTAGCTTCGTTATGACCCGCTTTGTTATCGATGCGGGCAATATCGTAGCGCTCCAGTTTTATAACTCGATAGCCTCGGGCTCGCCATATATCAATGGCGAAACAAAGCCGACCAATGGTGGCATCCCGGTTAAAGACATAACGAGCAGCATCATGACTGCGCTCAACCCACAAGACATCATCGGCAATGGTGGCCAGTTCAAGAACTTTATCGCCAACCAAAATAACAGCCAGATGTATTACCTGATCGTTTCATCAGTGATATACCTCTTAACAGGTGTGTGCCTGTTCATGATCGCGGCCATATTCATCTTTTCAGCAGTCAGATTTGTAACCCGCGTTATTGGTTTGGCGGGACTCATTATTATTGCTCCGGCAGCGTTTATCGCAGCTATATTTCGCGGCAAAGAGGGCGGATCTAAATGGTTCAACACCTGGCTTGGCTACTTGCTAGAGTTCACCTTCTACCCAGCCATATTTCTCTTTCTCTTCTATATAGAGGTGCGATTTATGCAAGAGATGGGTAATGCAAAGTTGTTCAACAGTATATTTAATGCAGCCGGCACCGGGGGCCAGAGTTGGACCCTGATAGCACAGGCGTCGGCGAATGTGGCTGTGCGCTTGTCATACATCATTGCGAGCATGTATCTTGTCTTGCGCGCATCACAATGGTCCAGCGAGGCGTTTAACAAAGTGGGTACCAAGTGGGCAGAAAATGGCCTGCTACGTCTCGGCCGCGGCAGTCTAAAACTCGGCGGAGCAGGCGCTGCCCGGGTAGGAGGGTTGGCGTACCAACAGATGATTGGTAGGGGAGCAGCCGCGACAAACACTGCATTGGAGCGCCGTGGCGTAGGCAGCAGTTGGCTTGGCTATCGTGCACGACAGGGTATCCAAGCGCTCTCTGGCGCTAAGATCGGCAATACGCGCTCCTTCAACCAGTTTAAAGATGCGCGCGAAAAGGAACTCACAGAACGGGCAAAAATACATGAGCGTGCTGACCGCCGCGGTGCCGTCCAAGACCTATACGAAAGTGCCGCTAATGAAAAAACCTCTGCACAACAAACAGTGACGACACAAAAAGCACAAGGACAGGCCGCGGTTAATTCTCTCTACCGTGCCGCCCAACGCGAAGCTAACCAACCCAATGACATAACTGCAGGGCCCTCGGTCGCAATACCAACCGGCACTCGTCGACTCCCTGGTGGCGCACAGATAAACCAAGTACAAGGCGGACCGACAGGGCTCCCGGCCTCTACGCCATTCAACGTTTCGGCACAACGCGCTCTGGATGAGATCAAGCAGAAGACACAACGAACTGCACAAGCCGGCACAGTGGCGGCCACATTGGTTACTACACCGCCGACCATGTCCCAAAGCACGAGTGCGCGCCCTCCTATCGCCGAACCGCAAAAGGTGTCGGCGGACACTGGCGCACTACGTGACGAAATGCGCGGACTCGGCCAATCTGTGCGCGAAGCAGTAGCTGCTGTAAAAAATGGGACCACAATGGCGCCTAAGGTGGTTATATCTGCTCCAAACCAGGTAAAAGTGTCTTCATCTCATACCGACATTGATTACGAAAAGCTTAAGGGGGCCGTTAAAAACGCGGTGAGAAAAGAGTTCGAACACTTCGAACCCACTGCGCCGCATGAACCGACCCCTCCTACCCCCGCAGCACCAGCAGCAGCCAAACCTGCACCACAAGCCCACAACGACGACTATCCATATAGCCAAGCGGCAGAGTAAAATAACCTGATGGAACAAGACGCCGTACAAAAAGTTCAACAGCGACTCGCCGAGCTACCCGCCGACGTGCAGGCGGCTATACAATCGAGCGACCTACATACCAAAGTCACGACCATTGGTGCCAAGTACCAGCTCCACATCGATCAAGTGGGGGAGCTCGAGGACGAGGTCATGTTGGCCATGCTCGGTTTTGCGCCCATCGAAGGGCTCGGCGCACAACTCACCAAGGGACTTAATCTCGCCCCCGATGTAGGCGAAAAGTTGGCTGCCGACATCAATGCGCAGATATTTGGCTCTATACGCGAGTCAATGAAGGCCTTCGCCGCCAAAAAAGCGGCCGCTCCTACACCAACCACTGCCGCTCCTGCCGCTGCAGCAGTGCCGCCGGCTGTCCCCATAATCCAAACTATGCCTACCACGCCGCCCGTCGCTCCCGATATGCACAAGGCCGATGTAGTCTTAAGTCAAAAGACCGTGTCGACCCCGCCACCGGCCGCTACCCCTACAAACGCGCCCGCCGCGGGGACACCTCCTCTATACAAAGCAGACCCGTACCGCGAGCCGATTCAGTAATTTTGTGCGATATACTTGATACTGATGCAGTACCAAGTACCTCAATTTATCGAAATAGAGGACAAGATTTTTGGTCCGCTGACCATAAAACAGTTCGTGTACATCGCGGGCGGGGCAGGGTTGTGCCTTATCTTCTTTACTCTCTTGCCGCTCTACCTTACCGTTGTACTCTCTATCCCTGTTATGGCCTTTGCAGCAGGACTGGCGTTCTACCAAGTTAATGGTCGGCCGCTCATTGTGGCACTCGAGCACGCCGTTAACTACCTTCTGGGCGGCAAACTCTACCTGTGGAAGCAGCGCGAAGCTGAACCGATAAAACAGGCCGCTACGCCAACCGCTCCTGCAATGTTGACCGTCCCAAAACTTTCGCAAAGTAAACTCAAAGACTTGGCCTGGTCGCTCAACATTAAAGACAAAAGCCAGGGTCCGAGCGAACCGCCTTCTAATCTAGCAATCTAAGATGGCCGACAACGCACAAAAAGCAGCCGCGACGCAGGAGTTCGTACCTATTAAAGAGGTGCGCGATGGCATTGTCATACTCAAAGATGGCTCGATGCGCGCGCTACTCATGGCATCGAGCATCAACCTGGCGCTTAAGTCGGCCGACGAACAGTCGGCGATTATCGCCCAGTTTCAAAACTTTCTTAACTCGCTCGAGTTTACAGTGCAGTTCTTTGTCGAGAGCCGCGACCTCGATATCCGCCCCTACATCGCGCTCCTCGAGGAGCGCCTGGCCGCCGAGCTCGACGACCTGATGAAGATACAGATCCGCGAGTACATCGCATTCATCAAAGACTTTACCGAGCGGGCCAACATCATGAGCAAAAACTTTTTCATTGTGGTGCCCTACGACCCAGCGCTCATTGCGCGCGGCAGTTCAATAGGGGAGTCGCTCGGCGCTTTGCTGCCAGGACGCGGAGGTGGATCGGCCACACTCACCGACGAACAGTTCGAACAATACCGCACCCAGCTCGAGCAGCGCGTATCGGTCGTCGAGCAAGGACTCGTGCGCACTGGCGTGCGCATTGTCACCCTAGGCACCGAAGAGGTTATAGAATTGTTCTACAAGCTCTTTAACCCTGGCGAGCTCGAGAAACCGCTCCAGGTCACTGC
>Ga0172379_10009757_pt1 | contig 11768 bp, 9 predicted proteins | sample GrowelOW334metaG_FD_119756 | JGI IMG/M metagenome (GOLD analysis project Ga0172379, IMG submission 119756) | Groundwater microbial communities from an aquifer near a municipal landfill in Southern Ontario, Canada - Groundwater well OW334 metaG | ecosystem: Environmental > Aquatic > Deep... | reverse complement strand
TACGATCGTAACGGGCGGCGGTCCCGGCCGCGCCAGCGGGGTTTCGCTTTCGCTGGACGGCCAGGAGAATTTCGTTCTGGAAGCCTCTGACCGGATAAGGATCCGCAGGCATCCCAAATGTTTCGAGATGCTGGCCCCAAAGGATTTTTCGTATTTCGACATCCTGCGAAAAAAACTAAGATGGGGAAAAAGATAGTAAATTCGGTTAAATCCGTTGACATAATAATTCGGGCAAATAGGTATTGTGTCACCTTGTTTCCTCCCCCGCGAACCCATAAGAGATGGTATGTTAAAAAAATTGGAAATAAAGAATTTTGCGATCATTGACCGGCTCGTTCTGGAGTTCGGGGCGGGGCTTAATATTTTTACGGGGGAGACCGGCGCGGGGAAATCCATTATCGTGGAAGCCATCGGTTTTCTGCTGGGGGAGCGCGCCAGCTCAGAGTTGGTCAGGTCCGGCGCCGCGCAGGCGGAGGTTACCTGCGTGTTCGGCGCCGGTTCGCTGCCGGACAAACTGCTGGCGCATTACGGGGTGAAGAAAGGGGCGGAATTTACCGCGCGCAGACAGCTGGACGCCGGCGGAAAGACCAGGGGATTTTTTGAAGGCCGGCCCGTTACGGCGGCTTTTTTGTCCGGACTGGGCGACGCGCTCGTTGATTTTCACGGCCAGAACGAACATCAGAGCCTGATGAACCCGGAGGTCCAGCTCACGCTGCTGGACCGCTATGGCCGGCTCGAAAACAAGGTCTCGGTCTACTGCGGGGAATTCGAGCGCCGCCGACGGCTGCTTGACAGAAAGAACGCCCGCGCCCTTTCGGAAGAGGAGCGCGTCCGCCTGATAGATCTTTACCGGTTCCAGCTGAAAGAAATAGAAGCCGCCGAACTAAAAGAGGGAGAGGAAGAGGAACTGCAGGCCGTGTTCCCCCGCCTTAAGAACGCGCAGAAACTTTTCGCCCTTTCCAACCAGGCGCACGAGCTGCTTTCAGGCGGCGACGCGCCCGCCATACCCGGGGCCGAAAAAGCCCTTAAGGCGCTGGAGGCTCTCGCGGAGCTGGACGCAACCTCGTCGTCGGCTAAGGAGAACCTGTCCCAGGCGCTGCTCACTTTGAAGGATGTCGAGGAAAGTCTTTACCGGTACTCCCGGGACCTTGATACCGACCCGGCCGGTCTTGACGCCTGCCTGTCCCGGCTGGATAAGATCTCCGTTCTTAAGAAGAAATACGGCGCGGAAGTCTCCGGAGTGCTGAAAAAGGCCGACGAACTGAAGGAGGCGCTGAACGGACTTGAAAACGCCTCGCTGGACAAGCGGGAACTGGAAGCCGAGCTGGAAAAGTCAGAGGGCCGGCTGACAAAATTGGGAACGGACTTGCATGCCGGCCGCGCGGCGGCGGCTAAAAAATTATCCGCGGCCGTGCTCGCCGAATTGTCCGGTTTGGGATTCGGCGCCAAATCTTCGGCGGATGACGGCGAGAGCAAAAGCGTGCGGTTTTCCATCGCGGTTGAGACCGAAGACGGACGCTTCGGCGCCTCCGGCATGGATACGGTGGAATTCATGTTCTCCGCCAACCCCGGCCACCCCCTGAAGCCGCTGAAAATGACCGCCTCCGGCGGCGAGATGTCGCGCGTCATGCTTGGTCTCAAGACCGTGCTTGCGGGTGGAGATTCCATACCGATCCTGGTCTTCGATGAAGTGGATACGGGCGTCGGCAGCACCGTGGCGCGGCTTATCGGGAAGAAATTATCCGCCCTGGCCGTTTCCAAACAGCTTTTCTGCATTACCCATATGCCGCAGATCGCCGCGTTCGCCGGGGCGCATTATTACGTGGAAAAGGTGGTGCGGAACGGGGTGGCGTCCATAAAGGTCGTCCGCCTGGAGGGCGCCGCCGGCGTCCTCGAGATCGCCCGCATGCTCGGCGGCAAGACCAAGTCCACGGAACTGGGGCTTCAGCATGCGCGCGAGCTTATAGAAGAAAGCCGCGGGGATAAGCGCTGAAAAGAGAAGATGCCTGAAAAAAGGCGAAAATGTATAATGTATTCGTATTGATCTCCATCAAGCACGGTATTTCTTTGGTTTTTCAGGGAAGACCCGGCGGGGCCTTCCGGGCTTAAAGGATCTTATGGCCGGAGAAAAGGGACTGTCTATAAATATCTCCAGAAAAATAGGCGAGATGCTTGTCTCCGCCTCCCTTATCACGCCCCAGCAGCTCCAGGAGGCCCTTGACGCGCAGCGGGAGGGGGGCGGCAAACTTGGACAGCTTCTGGTCCACAAAAAATTTATCGAGGAACGCGGACTGCTGGAGTTCCTGAGCAAGCAGTTCGGCATAGAATTTATTGACCTTGCCGCTAAGGAGTTGCGCGAAGAGGTGGTAAAGCTCATCCCTGAGAACGTGGCCCGCCGCTACAACCTTATCGCTGTTGAAAAAACAGATAATAAACTTAAAGTGGCGATGGAAGATCCGCTCAACATCGTCGTCCTGGACGATCTTAAGATGATGCTCGGCTATGACGTTAAGGCCGTTTTCGGCACCGAAACCGATATCCTGGCGGCTTTGGACAAGTCTTACGGGGTCAAAACCTCAAAACAGGCCCTGGATGATATCTTAAATCAAACCGTGAACGGTACGACCGATGTCGACCTTGTAAAGGATGATGTCGAGCAGGCGGGCGGAGAGGAGCTTATCTCCCTCGAAGCGAAAGGGGAGTCCGCCCCCATAGTCAAAATGGTGAATTTGCTTATTTCTTCGGCTATCCGGGCGCACGCTTCCGACATTCACATCGAACCGACTTACAAGGACACCAAGGTGCGTTTCCGTATAGACGGCGTTCTGCACGTGCAGCCCGGGCCCCCGAAAAGATTCCATAACGCGATAGTGAGCCGCCTGAAGATCATGTCCACTCTGGATATTTCGGAACGCCGCCTTCCCCAGGACGGCCGCGCCAAGCTCCGCATCGACGACCGCGAGATCGACCTGCGCGTCTCCATCCTCCCGTGCGGCACCGGTGAAAAGGTGGTCATGCGCATACTTGATTCGTCCGGTCTGAAGCTCAAACTTGACGATCTGGGCTTTGAGCCGGAGAATTTGGCCATTTTCTCAAAATGCCTGCGGGCGCCTCACGGCATCAATCTCGTCACCGGTCCCACCGGTTCCGGCAAATCCACCACCCTTTACTCGGCTCTCGCCACCATGAATTCGCCGGAAGTCAATATAGTCACGATCGAGGACCCGATAGAATACCAGCTTGAGGGCATAAACCAGGTCATGGTCAATTCCGAAGTGGGGCTGACCTTCGCCTCGGGGCTGCGGTCGTTTCTGCGCCAGGACCCGGACATTATCATGGTGGGCGAGATCCGGGATTTTGAGACCATGTCCACCGCTATAAACGCCGCCATGACGGGCCATCTTGTGTTCTCCACCCTGCACACCAACGACGCCCCGGGCGCCATCACCCGCATAGGCATGATGGGGGTGGAGCCGTTCCTTACCTCTTCGACTTTGCTTATGGTGGTGGCCCAGCGGCTGGTGCGGTCAGTGTGCAAGAACTGCAAGGAAACTTACGAGGTAAAGCCGGAGCTTCTGGCCAGCCTGGGGGTTTCCAAGACCATGATTGAAAAGAACATAAAAAATGGTAAACTAGTTCTCACAAGAGGGCGGGGCTGCGACGTCTGCGCGCAGACCGGTTATAAAGGCCGCATGGGCATTCACGAGATCCTTGAGATCAACGATATCATCCGGGGGCTTATTATCGAAAAGGCCCATGTCTCAAAGATCAAGGAAGCCGGGCGGAAGAACGGCATGATAACCCTCAGAGAGTCCGCCGTGAGGAAGCTTTTTACGGGCGCCACCACGGTGGAGGAAGTTATAAGGGTGACGGTTTCCGACGTGGATTGAGCGGGAAGGCTGCCGGCGCCTGCGATCTTTAAGTCCGCCTTAACAGGAGCTTTTGTTATGGTCACGATGAGCGAGCTTTTTATAATGATGCACGAGAAAGTGGCCTCGGACATCCATCTAACCGCCGGCGCCCCTCCCATGCTCCGCATAGACGGGGAACTGGTCCCCACGCCCTTCGAGAAACTTTCCCCGGAAATGTGCCAGACGCTTGTGTTCTCCCTGATGACCGACGCGCAGCGCCAGCGTTTTGAGGCGACTAACGAGCTGGATTTCGCTTTCGGCATAAAAGGCATGGGCCGGCTCAGGATGAACGCTTACCGCCAGCGCGGGGTCGTCGGGTCCGCTATCCGTTCCATCCCGAGCAAGTTCAAGAGTTTTGAAGAGCTGAATCTGCCGCCGGTCGTCTACGAACTGATGAAGCTGACCAGGGGGCTGATACTCGTTACCGGCGCCACCGGCTCGGGTAAGTCGACCACGCTGGCTTCGATGATAGATTACCTGAACGAAAACCGTAATTACCACGTCATCACCATAGAAGACCCTATTGAATACGTGCACGCGCACAAGAAAAGCATCGTCAACCAGCGCGAAGTGGGCTCGGACACCGAGACTTTCGGTTCCGCCCTGCGGCACGTGCTCCGGCAGGACCCGAACGTTATCCTTGTGGGCGAAATGCGCGATCTGGAGACTATCAGCGCCGCCCTGAATATCGCGGAAACCGGACATTTGGTCTTCGCGACGCTGCACACCTCGGACGCCGCCCAGACCATCAACCGCATTATCGACGTCTTTCCGCCGCATCAGCAGGAACAGATCCGGGTGCAGCTGTCCTTCGTCCTTCAGGCCGTTTTCGCCCAGCAGCTTCTCAGCGCGGCTTCCGGAACCGGCCGCGTACTGGCGTGCGAAGTGATGTTGGCCACCCCCGCCGTGAAAAACCTTATTCGCGAGCAGAAAGTGGAACAGATAAATACCGTTATCCAGACCGGCGGAAAATACGGTATGGTAACGATGAACCAGGCGCTCGTGGACCTCTACAAGAGGCAGAAGATAAGCTACCAGGAAGCCGTGACCCGCTCATCGGACCCGGAAGACCTTAAAAAACTGCTCCAAAAGACGCTGTCCGTAACCAGCTAACCCGAAAATTGTCAGCGGCAATTTTCGGAAGGATAAAGGACGAAGGATAAAGGATGAGGGAGAATACAGGGGGAATCATGGTTTTTTTCTGTCCCTTAGCCTTTATCCTTTAGCCTTAAGCCTTTCCGAAACTCCTTATGCAATTCGCCTATAAAGCCAGAGAGCGGAGCGGCAAAACGGTGGAAGGCCTTGTAGATGCGGCCGACCAGAAGGCCGCCATTTCCCGCCTGCGCGAGCAGCGGATGACGGTCCTTGAGATAAATCCGAAAGTCAAAAAATCCCCGTTCTTCAAGCCGAAGGTCAATAACAACGATGTCGTAATTTTTTCCCGCCAGCTTTCCACTCTGGTATCGGCCGGTGTTCCTATCGTGCAGGGCCTGAATATTCTGGAAGCACAGGCCGAGAACCCCGCCTTTAAGGTCGTGGTTACGGGGCTGCGCTCGGATATAGAGGCCGGTCTTTCCATCGCCGACGCGATGCGCAAATATCCGCAGGCTTTCACCGAACTTTATGTGTCCATGATACGGGCCGGGGAAGTGGGCGGCATTCTTGATACCATACTCGAGCGGCTTTCCGGTTTTCTGGAATCCGCCGAAGCGTTGAGGGGCAAGGTCAAGAGCGCGCTGATGTATCCCACCGTGGTCGGCGGCGCCGCGCTTCTGATAACCGTCTTCCTGATGATCTTCGTTATCCCCATCTTCAAAGAGATCTTCGGCAGCTTCGGGGCCGATCTGCCTCTGCCCACCAAGATAGTCGTGGGCATCTCGGACGCGCTGCGCAGCAATTTTCTTTATATAGCGGGCGTTGTGGGCGGTACGGTTTGGGGGGCCAAGAGATACGTCAAGACGGAAAAAGGCCGGGAAAAACTGGACGATATCCTGCTGAAACTCCCGGTTGTCGGGATCCTGCTCAAAAAAGTCGCCATAGCCAAATTCACGCGCACTCTGGGCACGCTGATAAAATCCGGCGTTCCCATCCTGCAGGGGCTTGAGACCGTGGCCAAGACCTCCGGCAACAAGATCATAGAACGGGCCATCTATAAAAGCCGCGATTCCATTAAAGAGGGCGGCCGGATCTCCGATCCGCTTAAAAAAGCCAATATCTTCCCGCCCATGGTCATACAGATGATCAGCGTGGGCGAGGAAACCGGCGGGCTGGACGGCATGCTGAATAAAATAGCCGACTTTTACGATCAGGAAGTGGATACCGCCGTAAAGGGCCTGACCTCCATGATAGAGCCGCTGATCATGATAGTGATGGGCGTCGTGATAGGCGGTATCGTCATCGCGATGTTCATGCCCATGCTCACCATGAGCTCCCTCGCAGAAAAATGATCCGGAAAATTCAGCGGCTTGGCCTGCGGGCACGCAAAATCGTGAATCCTTTTTTATCGGTTTTTATTTTTTCCGTGGTTTCAATTCCGGTTGTTTATGCTCAGGAGTTTCCTATGGCGCACCCTCAGAGTCTTAAGAAGATCACGATAACTTCCAGCGATAATACGCTTTTGGATGACGGTTATAGGCACCTGAGAATCCCGAAAACAATAAACGATCCCGACTATAGGAAATTGAAGGGTTATGTACTGAAGAAAATTGATTTGCGGTCGTTTTCCGATCCTGAAATAATCGTCAAAGCGCTGGAGTGGGTCAGCACGCAATGGGAACATGACGGAATGAGCGAGCCGCCGGCAAAAGCGACTTCCTATGCTATATTGCGAAATGTGGCGGCCGGCAAGCGTTATCGCTGCGTGGAATACGGCAAGGTACTCTCGGATCTGCTGCTGTCCCTGGGCTATGTGTCGAGAAGTGTAGGGTTGAAAAACAGCAATGTCGCCTATGGGGGATTCGGCATGGGGCATGTCGCTTCGGAAGTTTGGTCCAACTCCCTTCAGAAATGGATCTTCGTGGACCCGCAATTCGGAATTTATGCCAAGCATGGCGAAAAGTTCGTGAATTTTTATGAAATGTACCGTCTCAAACAGGCCGGAAAATTTGAGGAAATCCGGTTTATCGCCACAGAGGGATATTTAAAATTCCATCATACCACCGAAGCGGCGGAGGCGGGAGACTATAAAACGTTTATTAAAAAACAGTTTGGATATATCGATACCGCATACATGCAGGACGACGGCAAGATCGTCCGCGCCACCTTACCATTGGAGGGCAAATTCCCGTACCTGACTTTCCAGGGACAGCCTTATGAAAATATAGTTTTCACTGCCAGCATGCCGGATCTATATTTTTCCCTGAACAGAACGCTTATCAGTTTAGAGTATAAAAATTATGATGTGGCTTCTTTGAAGAAACTCTTTGCGGATAAGGCTGTAAAAAATGATCAGGATTATATGGCCGCCATGCCTTTGTTCGCCCCAAAGCCGGATTTTAAGCTGAGTTTCGCGAACAATATGCCCTGGTTCGATCATTATGAAATCAAGACCGACGGCGGCCCGTGGGTTAAAATTAAGGGCCGGACATTTGACTGGAGTTTGAGGGAAGGCGGAAACACGATAGCGGCCAGGGGCGTAAATAAGGCCGGCTTGTCCGGCGTGACTACAACGATGGAAATTTCTTACGGTCCCGAAAAAATAAATTCCAACTGATTTTCCAGGTTAATGGATATACTGTCCCGCTTTTACAGGCTCGACTTCCCCGGGTCATGTTCGTACCGCCCCAGATATTAAAGAGCGTGTTCCTTCCGCAGCAATTTCCGTTTGGCTTTCAGGCCGCCGGGGGCGGAGAAGCCGCCAAGCGTACCGTCCGAGGAGATCACCCTGTGGCAGGGCACTGTCGGCGCGAAGGGGTTTTTTCCCAGAGCCGTGCCGACGGCCCTGACGGCCCCGGGCCGGCCGATGCGTTCGGCTATCCATTTATAGCTTCTGGTCTGTCCCTCGGGGATGGACATGCAGGCCAGCCAGACGGCCTGTTGAAAAGGCGTGTAGTTCTTCATCTTTTCTTTTACCTGTTTTATCTTATTCGTCATACCTCAATGCCTCCTTGTCCCTGAGTTTGCGGTGATATTTTATGCCGAAGCGGTGGACCTCGTTGCGTATCGCTTCCAGAAGCAGCAGCCCGGGGTGGTCCCGTTCCAATTTGACCGGGTGAGCTTTTCCGCCGGAGGCGGACCCGCTTGCCCGCCGGTCGTTTGGAGGGCCGGGTTGTTTTCCGCCACACAGCTCTGGCGGACCCGCCGGTAGTTTGGCGGGGGCGGGTAACGGTAAGTATATTTCTTCCTGTTTTTTCGCAAGGGCGATAACGGGGACCTTCAGCTTCAGCTCCCGCATCGCGCCCATGGCCGCTGCCAGCTGGCCTTTCCCTCCGTCTATCAGCAGCAGATCGGGCGGCGGTTCGCCGCTTTTAATGAAATAAGCGAGGCGCCTTCCGACCGCCTCTTTTATCATCGCAAAATCGTCCGACCCCCCTTCGGGATTTTCAAAACGCATTTTGTAATGCCTGTAATGCGCCGGGTTATTCTGCCCGTTCACAAAACAGACCGAAGCCGCCACCGCGTGAGCGCCGTGGCTGCTGGAAGTGTCGAATGCCTCTATATGGGCCGGCGGTTTTGGCAGGCCCAGGTCCCGCATAAGCGCGGTCACAGCGCCGGTCTTCAGGGTTTCCCGCTCCACCAGGCCGGTTTTGAATTCGCTTATACGCACGCGTTCCGCCATATGCTCTATAGCGGAGATGAAATCCCGGTAATTCGCCGCCTTTTCATATTTCATGACTTTTGAACTGCTGGCCATGCCGGCTCTGAATTCTTTCAGGAGTTTGGCGAAGTCGCCCTTGAAGAAATCAGCCGCCCGCGCGGCCAGCCCGCGATAGGCGGCGGGGGAGATCTTCCCGGCGCACGGGGCCGGGCATTGCTTCGTGTGATAATAAAGGCAGGCGGTTATTTTTTTTTCGGCGAGGGGCCGCGCCGCGGAGAAATCCCAGCGGCAGCGGCGCAGGTTGATGAAGCCGATCCGCCAGAGATGATGCAGCAGTTTTTTAAGCGGCTCCACTTTCGGGTACGGCCCGTAATAAAGCGCGCCGTCCTTTATCTTTTTACGGGTGAAGAATATTCTGGGAAAATCCTCGCGGGTTATTTTTATATAGGGGTAACTTTTGGCGTCCTTCCAGAGTACGTTGAAAAAAGGCTGATACCGGTAGATAAGCTCGCGTTCCGTAACTAAAGCCTCCCGCTCGCTGGCCGAGGCTATGTAGTCTATGTGGCGGATCAGGGTCGTAAGGTTAGGGATCTTCGCGTCCCTGGCGGCCGCGCCCTTCGAGAAATACTGGCTTACGCGTTTGCGCAGGTCTTTGGCCTTGCCGATATAAATTATATTGGCGGCCGAGTCGCGCATCAGGTAAACGCCGGGTCCGGAAGGCAGGTGGTCTATATCCATATCAATAGTCCTCCTTCTGGCGCGGGTGACAGGCATGGGTTGGATCGGGTCGAGGAAGAACCGGCGCGAAGATAATCCCCGGCTTGCCCCGCACTTTGGCCGTCGCGGAAAAAGTGCGGGGCAGGACCCGCGAACCCATGGGATCGGGCACGAGACTTCGTTAAAAGCTGCATTAAAGAATTCATTTGCCCCATAACAGGCTGCGTTCTTTCAGTCTTAAAAGTCTAAGCGCGCCGAAATACAGCAAAATGCCGCCGGGCACCGCCGCCGCCACCGTCAGGGCCGGGTGATACGCCGCCATCAGCCGCTCTACGCCGAGACAGAAGGCCCCCATGACCGCCGCCGCCGACAGGGTTTTCAAATAGAATCCGGGGCTGCCCGGAGAGAAGCCCGCTCTTTTACCCAGCGCCCGTATGAACAGCGCCGCCGCCGCCAGCGAACTGATGGCCGTGGCCAGCGCCAGCCCTTTCGCCCCCATTGCCCGCATAAGAGGAAAGCAGAGAGCCGCGTTCAGCGCAGTCTGTATGACGACTATCTTGACCGGGGTTTTAGGGTCGCCCGCGCCGTAGCAGGCGGAAGCGGCGAGCTTGTTGACGCCGAAACCGGCCAGCCCGAGGGACAGATAGAACAGAATGTCCGCAGTCAGCCGGCTCTGCTCCTGAGTAAAGCGGCCGTGTTCGAACAGGGTCCTGCAGATGGGCAGGCTCAACGCCATCAGTCCGACCGCCGCGGGGATGATTATCAGCGCGGTGGTTTTGAACGCCCCGTCCAGAACGGAATCGAATTCCGCGGAGCTGTTCCGCGCGGTATGCCTTGCGAGTTCCGGCAGCGTTACGGCGGCCGCAGCCGAGGCGAACAGTGAGATGGGGAACTGGATTATGCGGGCGGCGTTATAAATAGCCGTTATTGAGCCGGATTCAAGAAAGCTCGCGTAAATCGTATTGACGAAAAACGCAAGCTGATCCTGCGCCATGGCGGCGGCGGCGGGAGCGGCCAGCATCAGTGCGCGGGCCGTGGCGGGGTTCTTGAAGGGAGCGGAAAAAGAAAGATCGTAGCCCTCTTTTTTCAGCATGGGCAGAAGTATAACGACCTGCAGGAGTCCGGAGAGCGTGGCGGCGCAGGCCAGTCCCGTTATTCCGACATTCCCGGCCGCCGGCGCGCCGGAGCCGCCCAGAAAGATCAGATAGGCTATTATGGAGACGGAAAAAGCCGCCGGGGCCAGAGCGGGGAGAAAGAATCGGCCCGCAGCGTTGAGCGCCGCCTGAAACAGCGCCGAAACGTTAACAAAGATCAGGTGCGGCATCAGGATCGCCGTCACGGCCGCGGTAAGCGCGAACTGCTCCGGCCTGACCGTAAAACCGTAAGAGGTCAGTCCGACCAGTTCCTTCCGGAAAACCACGCCCAGCAGCGCCAGAGCAAGAGAGAAAAAAAAGACCAGCGTCCAGGCGGCGCTGAAAAAGTTCCGGCCGTGCGCGGGCGAGACCGCTTTTTCCCTTTCCAGCTCGGGAATGAACCCCGCGTTGATAGCGCCCTCCCCCACGGTCCGCCTGAAAAGGTTCAGGATACGGAACGCCGCATAATAAGCGTCGGTCAGCGCCCCGCCCCCGAAAACGGCCACAAGCATCGCGTCCCGGATATAACCCAGTACCTTTGTAAGCAGCGTGGCGGAGCCCATGCCGCGGAGCTTTGTCAGGAACGAGGTTGATTTAAGGCCCATAAAGTAATAGAATATGGATTATATGGCTAAACTTAAGACCGGACGGCATACCAGCGGCATTAAAGCGTGGCGTAAATCCGAGAAACTCGCCTCCAGGAACAGGGGCGTGAAAACAAGGATACACGACGCGGCCAGGGAATTCGGCCTCTTGATCGAGAAGAAGGACGTAGAGAGCGCGCAGAAACTTCTGCCGAAAGTCTATGCCCTGCTTGATAAGGCCGCCAAGACCGGCACTGTGCACTGGAAAGCCGCCGCGCGGAAGAAATCCAGGCTGGCCCTGCGCGTTAAGGGCGCCGCGGTCAACCCTTCCGTAAAATAATCTCGTTGGCTGGTGAAGCGTAAAGAGTAAAGCGTGAAGAGTCGTAATCACCTTTTACCCTTTACGCTTCACATTTTACCCCGCACTTTGGCCGCCGCAGCGGCGGAAAAAGTGCGGGGTTTACCTTGTTATCTCAAAGATCAATTGTTTGACCAGAAGCTTCGGGTCCCTGCCGGAGGAAGATTTCAGCAGCGCCTCCACTTCCAGGCAGCGGTTCAGGCCGGCTGAAAGTTTGTTCAGCGTGAAAGCTCCGGCGGAAGCCCGCAGGCGGATGTAATATCCCGGGTTCATGCCCAGCGCGCCGGCGCCGTTCACTCCCGCTTCCGT
>Ga0172379_10009756_pt1 | contig 11768 bp, 7 predicted proteins | sample GrowelOW334metaG_FD_119756 | JGI IMG/M metagenome (GOLD analysis project Ga0172379, IMG submission 119756) | Groundwater microbial communities from an aquifer near a municipal landfill in Southern Ontario, Canada - Groundwater well OW334 metaG | ecosystem: Environmental > Aquatic > Deep... | reverse complement strand
GCGACGCCGAGAGGCTTACTTCCGTGGCAGCCCTTTCCTGGCGACGCGGGTTTTGATGGCCGCCAGCTCGACAGCCGCCGTCACGTTTCTGACGACATCCCGATTGAACACGCTGGGCACGATGTATTCGGGGCTCAATTCCCGGCGCGAAATGCAGTTGGCAATGGCTTTGGCCGCCGCGAGCTTCATGCCTTCCGTAATCCGTCGGGCGCGCACGTTCAATGCACCCCGGAAAATTCCCGGAAACGCCAGCACGTTGTTGATCTGGTTCGGATAGTCGCTTCGACCGGTCGCGATAATCCATGCCTTCGATGCCGCTTCTTCCGGCATGATTTCCGGGACCGGATTGGCCAGCGCAAACACAATCGGTTTCGCGGCCATGAGTCGCAGCGACTTCGCCGCAATCAGTCCCGGCCCCGAGACGCCAATCAAAACATCCGCCTTCTTCAGGGCCGCTTCGACCTTGCCGCTCAATCCGCGCGGATTGGTGGTGGCCGCGAGCTGCTTCTTCGCTTCATTCAAGTCAGTTCGCGTGCGGCCGTTGATGATGCCCTGCCGGTCGCAAACGATGATGTCTCTCACCCCGGCGTTTTGCAGCATCACGGCGATGGCCGTGCCCGCCGCGCCCGCGCCGAGAATCACAATCCGCAGCCCGGCGAGCGGACGACCCGACAGGCGCGAGGTGTTTAACAGCCCCGCCAGCACCACCACCGCCGTGCCGTGCTGGTCGTCGTGGAACACCGGAATGTCCAGCCGCTCTTGCAGCCGGCGCTCGATTTCAAAACAGCGCGGCGCGGAGATGTCTTCGAGGTTGATGCCGCCAAATCCCACCGAGAGGTTGGCGACGGTGTTGATGATTTCTTCCGTCTCTTGAGTGCGCAGACAAATGGGGTAGGCGTCAATGCCGCCAAATTCCTTGAACAACATCGCCTTGCCTTCCATGACGGGCATCGCGGCTTCCGGGCCGATGTTGCCAAGGCCCAGCACCGCCGAACCGTCGCTGACCACGGCGACGGAATTGCCTTTTATTGTCAGTTGCCAGGCTTTGGCGTGCTGCTCCGCAATGGCGGAACACACCCGCGCCACGCCGGGGGTGTAAGCCATCGAGAGCGTGTCACGCGTCGTCAGGGGCACTTTGTTCTGAATGGAAATCTTCCCGCCAAGGTGCAGCAGAAAAACCTGATCCGAGACGTTGACCACGGTGACATCCTTCAGTTTGCGGAGGGTTTGCACGATGGTTTCCATGTGCTCATGGTCGCGCGCCCGCACAGTGACATCGCGCGTCATGCGTTTCGCGTCGGGATTCACGATGTCCACCGCGCCGAGGTCGCCACCCAGCCGGCCGATGGTTTGTGTAAGCTTGGCGAACATCGCAATGCGGTTGGGATAGGTGAGCCGCATGACAAAACTGTAGCTGACGGAGGGATTGGGGTGGGTCGTTTTCATAAGCCTACGATTGAATAATCGCTGCGCCCCACGGTAAACCGCTGTCGAAGGCCTCCAAAAGCACCAATTTCAAGGCATGGGCGGCTACTGTAGGGTTCTTTCAACGGGTTGGATTCATGGGTTTTCACGCCGCGGCCCGCCATGCCCCGATCACCACGTTGGCCAGACCAAAGAGCGTGCAGAGTTGATGCCCGTTCTTCGCCAGCCCTCGATGCCGCACCTTCCGGCGCCCGAAGATGTTCTTCAGGATGTGGAAGGAATGTTCCACGAACGCCCGCACGCCGGCCTTGGCCTTCTCACCCGCCTTGAGCGCCGCCTTCTCTGCGCCTTGGGCCAGCGCTTTGATCTGGCCGCACCTGCGCAACATCTGCCAGAACTGATTCGCGGGCTTCCTGGGACAGCCGGAAACAGCCGGAAAGAGGCGGAAGAAGTTGGCGACCCTACGGGGATTCGAACCCCGGTTACCGCCGTGAAAGGGCAGTGTCCTAACCGCTGGACGATAGGGTCGGCCTCGGACGGCGGTGATTAAGGCCGGGCAGATGCTGCCTTGTCACGCCAAAATTCCACGGAGTGCGACTTGCCAAACCCGACGCCGATGGCGGAACACCACGCCTCGCGGGCGTGCTGAATTATTGCGCTCGTTTTTCCAGGAGATACGCCAGCAGATCGTTCAACTCCGCCGCTGGCAGCGCCTCGAGGAAGTTCGACGGCATCAGGGAGGTTTCCGTTTCGCGGCGCTCCTTTACGTCCGGCTTCGGCACGCGGGCCTCCTGACCGTTCGCCAGGGCGTAGATGAACGCGCCGCCCTCCTCGCGGCGTTGCAGGCCGCTCACCGTCTCACCGTCCTTGAGCACAAAGACCGTCGTGCGGAAGGCCTTGTCCACATTCCTGTTCGGATCAAGGACGTCTTCGAGCAGCCGTTCCAGTCCACGCCCGCCAATGCCATCGAGCTGAGGTCCGACCAACGCGCCCTTGCCCTCCAGCTGGTGGCACACGGCGCAAGCTTTTGCGAAGACCTCCGCCCCCCGCGCGGCGCTGGCCTGCGCGGGGTTGAACCCGGCGCGCCTTGCTTCAATCAACCTCTGCAACTGCGCGTCAGCCGGCGGGAGATTCTTCACCAGCGCGGCGAGCCGCGCCTGCGCATCGCGAGCGGGGCTGGCCCGCAGGCGGTCTGACAATGCCCGGTCCTGCAGAATGCCCGCGGGCACGCGTCCGGCCTCGGCGGCTGCCAGCAACTGTTCCGCGCCCGCCGCCGTGCTCACGAGCGCGGCGGCAAACTTTGTCTGCAAGCGCATCGGTGCATTCGTCAGCGCGGCCACGACCACGGCGAGGCCGCGCGCGTCCGCCTGCTCGCCGAGCTGCGCCGCGAGTTCCGCGCGCAACGCCTCCGGTTGAGCGGCATTCCGCATCAGAGGCTCCACGCTGGGCAGGGCTGCGGTTGCGTTGAGCGCGAGCCACGCTCGCCCGGCGGCGGCGCGGACGGAGGCATCCGTCGCATGGGTGAACAATTTTGCCACCGCCGGCTCCAGCGTCGCCAGCTTGAGGGACCGCGCGAGTTCCGCGCCGGTCTGCTGGCGGCGGGCGACAGCCTGAGTGTCCTGCAAGGCCAGTTCGGACAGCGCAGGCGCAAACCGTCCGAAGGCCAGCCACGCATAAGCCCTCCCGGCGTCGCCATCGGTGACTTCGAGGTAGCCGCGCTGACCGGCGAACTCGGCGAGATCCCAAGTGACGAGCCGGGCGGTGTCGTTGCGCGGCGGGAAGGTTTCGCGGAGAACTCGCGTTTGGAGCGCGGCGTTCACGCCGCTGGCGGCAGCTTGCGTCGAGGCGGCCTCGGACTTTGCAGGCGCGCTCTTGCTGACGGACGATTCGGCGGCCTGAAGGCCGCGCTCCGGTGCGAGCCGCAGCCGCACGAAGTTTTTCTTCCCGGCAGGCTGGCCGGGGAATCCATCGTGGCCGCAGAGGTAGAAGGAGAGTTGTTTCGGCAGCACGAACACCGGCGAACGCAAGATGCCCGTCAAGGTCTCGCCGTGCGGGAGGCTCGACATGAGCCGCACTCGCTGGCCGTCGGTGCAGTTGCGTTGTTCGAAGGCGAAGGGGTTGCGGCCCGGCTTGTCTGGGCTCAGAGGCACGTAGTTCCACGTCGCCTGCGGGGGCGCGGCAGCGAGGAGCCCGCCCGCGAGCTCGGCACCCCATGCGTGCAAGTCCGGCGGCAGCGTGCCGCTGCGCGAGGCCAGGCCGTCTTGCAGGGACTTGAACAGCGCGGCCTGCGCGTCGAGGTCTGAGGCGAATTGTGTTTTCGCGAGATTGGCCACGGTGGTCAGCCTGGTATCTGGCGCGTAGCGGGCGGCGTGGGTGATGTAGCGGGCGAGAACCTCGGGTGGTTCGGTGTGGGTTTGGACGTGCTGGAGGAGGAAGGTTGCCGCCTCGGCGTTGGTCACGCTCGCGGCGACAGTCGCGAAGGCGCGCGAATCGACGACGGAGTGCGGCTGGCTGGTCAGCTTCGCAAACGCGCCGGGCAGGCGAAGCTGCTCGCGGAGGGCGAGGCGCACGACGTGGGCGAGATGGGTGTCCTCGGCAGGGACGCGCTGCTGCAAGGCGAGGAGCGGGGCGAGGTTGTCGGCGTGCGGATTCGCGGCGAGGGCGTCGGCGGCAGCGCGCTGGACGTGGGCGGACGGGTCGGCGAGGGCGGTGCGCGTGGCGGCGCGGAGCGCGGAGCGCCGAGCATCGCTCGGCAAGCTGGTGGCGCTGCCACGTTCGGGCCGAGCAATGCTCGGCGCTCCTGCGGCGGTTTGCAGTCCGCGCTCGGTGAGGATGCGTAGAGTCTGGACACGGTTTTCCTCATCGCCTTCTTCTAACCCTTCAATGAGGGCCACATCGTCAAACCCACCGACACGTTGCAGATACCATTGCCAAACGGCTGAATGTTTCTTGCCCTTTGCCGCGTCCGCTGCCTTGAAAACCCCTTGGGCCAATTCCCCGAATGAACTTGCGTCATGCAAATTGGTCCGCACGAGCGCCTCTTCAAGTGCCAACGTGCGGCGCACTGCATTTGGGGAGAGAAGTTCTCGGCCTAGCTGTTCAACCCAAGACGGTTTTTTGGGGGAAGTAGGTCGTTGTTCAACCGGAACCAGCTTGAGCCTCCTCACGTCGGCTCCTCCGGGCGGGACAATGCGCCAGATGCGACCGCGCTCACGGTCGCGGCCGGGGTGGAGCAGCGGGACTTCATAGTGGCCGATGATGCGGTTGTAGAAATCCGCCACCCACAGCGCGCCGTCAGGTCCGAATTGCAAATCCACCGGGCGGAACCACGGGTCGTCGGTGCGGAGGAAGTCGGGCAACTCTTTCCCCTTGCTGGTGCTGCCGGTGAAGGTGATTTCGTCGCGATTGATGCGGCTGGTCATCACGTTGCCGATGAAGATGTTGTTCTGAAACTCGGCGGGCCACGCGGGGTCGCTGATGTAAACGATGCCCGCGATGGCGGTGCTGCCGTGCGAGTGCTGGATGGTCGTTGGGCCGAAGCCAAGGCCGTCGTGCGGGCGGCCAAAACTCGGATAATGTGCGCCGCGCAGGAGCTGGTAGATGGGCGAACTGTGGCAGTCGGCGGAGTAAAGATTTCCGAGCGGGTCGAAGCAGAGACCGAACGGGTTCACCTGCCCGTGGGTCCAGTGTTCGATGCGCGAGCCGTCGAGTTTGAAGCGGTAGATGTTGCCGGAGGGGAGAAAGATTTCGTGGCCGTCGCGCCCGTGGACGCGGGACTGGTTGTTGAAGCCGTGCGTGGCGTAAATCCAGCCGTCGAGGCCGCGCCGGAAGCTGGCCTGGTTCCCGTGCGTGTCGCGCGTGGTGTCAAACGGGCCGTAGAGCAGCTCCTTCTCGTCGGCGACGCCGTCGCCATCCGTGTCTTCGAGGAGGTAGATGTTCGGGATGGACCAGACGACGCATTTCCAAGTCAGGGGCTGGGGTCTGGCGTCTGGTGTCTGGGGGTCGGGCTTCGTGGCTTTGCTGGCGGTGGAGCGGAACGGGTAGAGGCCGATGGGAATGTTCAGGTTGGTGGCGAAGGTTGTGACTTTGCCGGCGCGGCCGTTGTCATCGAAGTCCGAGAAGATGCGGATGGTGTCGCGGGCCGTGGCGTTGTTCGTCGCGGCGAAGGGATACTCGCGCGACTCCGTGACCCAGAGCCGGCCCGCCGAGTCGAAGGCCATGTTCATCGGCTTGCGAAGGTCCGGCTCCGACGCGACGAGCTGGATCTTGAAGCCGGGCGAGAGGTGAAAGGTTTTCTGTTGTTGCTCAGGCGGAAGCGGCTCGGTGGTGCGGACGTTCTCGGCGAAGACATCCTTGGCGGGCGCGGCGTAGATGCCCGGGAGGAGAGCCGACAAAAGCAGGACCAGCGGAAGGAGCAGCGGCTTCATGCGATGCGGGCGTTATGCCGGAAGCGGTTGCGGGTCGAAAGGAAAAGTTCGCACGCCGAAGCGAACGCGTTACGCTCCGGCCACACCTATGGCGACCATCGCAGTGCTCGGCACAATGGACACGAAGGGCGAGGAGCACGCCTTCGTGGCGAACCTCATCCGGCAGCGCGGACATCAGGTGCTCGTCGTCGACACGGGCACGCTCGACGCGCCCAAGCTCAAGCCCGACGTGACGCGGATCGAAGTCGCGGCGGCGGCGGGCGTGGACTTCGCGGCGCTGATCGCGCGCAAGGACCGCGGCGAGGCCGTCGCCGCGATGTCGAAGGGCGCGCCCATCGTGCTCGCGAAGCTGGCGGCGGAAGGACGCATCGACGGTGTGATCTCGCTCGGCGGCGGCGGCGGCACGGCCATCGGCACGGCGGCCATGCGCGCGCTGCCGATTGGCTTCCCGAAGGTGATGGTCTCCACGCTCGCCAGCGGCAACACCGCGCAATACGTCGGCGTGAAGGACATCGTCATGTTTCCCGCCGTCGTGGACGTCGCCGGCATCAACCGCATCTCTCGCCAGATTCTCACACGCGCGGCGGGGGCCATCTGCGGGATGGTTGAGTTCGGTGTCCCGCCTTCAGGCGGCTTGGGGGACCGGCTGAAGCCGGGACAACCAGCGGAGGACAAGCCCATCATCGTCGCCAGCATGTTTGGCAACACGACGGATTGCGTGCAGGCGGCGAAGAAGATTCTGGAGGCTGCCGGCTACGAAGTCCTCGTCTTCCACGCCACCGGCACGGGCGGGCGCGCGATGGAGTCGCTCATCGAATCCGGGCTCGTCGCCGGCGTGCTGGACATCACCACCACCGAATGGGCGGACGAACTTGTCGGAGGCGTTCTCGGGGCCGGCCCCACCCGCTGCGAGGCCGCCGCGCGTCACGGCGTGCCCGCCATCGTCACGCCCGGCTGCCTCGACATGGTGAACTTCGGCGCGCCCGACACCGTGCCCGCGAAGTTCTCGGGCCGCACCTTCTACCAGCACAATCCGCAGGTGACGCTCATGCGCACCACGCCGGAGGAATGTGCCGAGCTGGGTCACGTTCTTGCCGAGAAGGTCAACCTCTCCACCGCGCCGGTCACGGTCCTCCTGCCGCGCAAGGCCGTCAGCGTCATCAGCGCGCTCGGCCAGAAATTCCATGACCCGGTTGCCGACCGCATTCTTTTCACGGCGCTGAGGACATTTTTGCGCAAGGACATCGAACTGGTGGAAATGGACTGCGTGATCAACGCCCCGGAGTTTGCCCGGAAGTGCGCGGAGCAGCTCCTCGCGAACATCGCGAAGCGCCAGGCCGGGTGAAACGGCCGGCTGGCCGCCTGGGTTAAGGGTCGGCCTCAGGCCGGCACCGGGGCTTCTTCGCCGCGCTCTTCGCTGATGACAGGAGCGATGGCTTGGAGTTTGTCGCCGGGGTCGAGGTTCACAAGCTTCACGCCCATGGTGTTGCGGCCCGCCTCGCGGACGCCCTGCACGGGGATGCGGACCATCTGGCCGCCGCTGGTGATGAGCATGATCTCGTCGGCGTCCTTCACGGTGAGCGCGCCCACCACGCCGCCGGTCTTGTCGCCGGTCTTCATGGTGATGATGCCTTTGCCGCCGCGCGACTGGACGCGGTATTCGTCGAACGGAGTGCGCTTGCCGATGCCGTTCTCGCCCGCGACGAGGAGCGTGGCGTCCGGCACGACGATGGCGGCGGCGACGACGGTGTCGCCCTGGTCCAAGGTGATGCCGCGCACGCCGGTGGCGCCGCGGCCCATGCTGCGCACGTCGGATTCGCTGAAGCGGATGCTCATGCCGCCGTGCGTGATGAGGACCACGCCGTCGCCAGGATCGGTCTCGCCGGTGCTGCCGCGCGTGAGCTTGACCTCGATGAGGGTGTCGCCCTCGTCAATGCCGATGGCGATGATGCCGCCCTTGCGGACGTTGCCGAACTCGTTGAGCGAAGTTTTCTTCACGGTGCCCTGCTGCGTGGCGAAGAAAAGCTCGCCGGGCTGCTGCCAGGTGATGTCGTCCTTGTTCGCGTCGAGCTTGGACTGGATGCGGATGAGGGCGGCGACCTTCTCCTCGGCTTGAAGCTCAAGGAGGTTGGCGATGCTGCGGCCCTTCGAGGCGCGGCCCATGTCGGGTATCTCGTGCACGCGCTCGACATACACGCGGCCCCGGTTCGTGAAGAACATGAGGTAGTCGTGCGTGCTGGCGGTGAAGAGGTGCTCGATGAAGTCGCTCTCCTCCGGCGTGTCGGCTTCGCGGGTGGTCATGCCGATGACGCCCTTGCCGCCGCGGCGCTGGGCGCGGTAGGCGGAGACGGCGGTGCGCTTGATGAGGCCGGCATGGGTGAGGGTGATGATGACGCCCTCGTTGGCAATGAGGTCCTCGATGGCGATCTCGCCCTCGTCGGGGACGATCTGCGTGAGGCGCGGCGTGGCGTGCTTTTCGCGGATGGCCTTCAGCTCGGCCTTGATGATGGCCATGACGCGCGACTCCTTGGCGAGGATGTCGAGGAGGTCCTTGATGACTTCGATGAGCTGCTTGTATTCGGCCTCGACCTTGTCGATTTCCAGGCCGGTGAGCTGGTAGAGCCGGAGTTCGAGGATGGCGTCCACCTGGCGCTCGGCGAGGGCGTAGCGGCCGCCGGTGAGCTGGCTCTCGCGGCGGATGAGGATGCCCCATCGCTCGACCTGCTCGCGGGTCCATTCGTAGGCGAGAAGCTTGACGCGGGCTTCATCCTTGTTGTCGCTGGAGCGGATGATGTGGATGAACTCGTCGAGGTTCGCGAGGGCGACGAGGTAGCCTTCGAGCAGCTCGGCGCGCTCCTCGGCCTTGCGCAGTTCGAAGCGCGTGCGGCGCAGGATGACCTCGCGGCGGTGGTCAATGTAGGCGGAGATGAGCTGCTTGAGGTTCAGCGTCTTGGGCTTGCCGTGGTCGATGGCCAGCGCGTTGACGCTGAAGGAAATCTCGAGCTGCGTGTGCTGAAAAAGGTTGTTGATGACGACCTTGGGCAGGGCGTCGCGCTTCAACTCCAGCACGAGGCGGCAGTGTTCGTCCGACTCGTTGCGCATCGCGGAGATGTCCGTGATGACCTTCTGGTTCACGAGGTCGGCGATGCTCGATTCGAGCGCCGCGCGGTTCACGTTGAAGGGGATTTCCGTGATGACGAGCTGCTCGCGGTTGCCCTTGAGTTCCTCGCTGCCGATCTTGCCGCGCAGCTTGATGGAGCCGCGACCGGTCTCGAAATAATTCTTGATGCCCTCGATGCCGCAGATGAAACCGCCGGTGGGGAAGTCGGGGCCTTTGATGAACTTCATCAGGCCCGTGATGGTGATGGCGGGGTCGTCGATCTGAGCGCAGATGCCGTCAATGACCTCGCCGAGGTTGTGTGGCGGCATGTTCGTCGCCATCCCGACGGCGATGCCGGTGCCGCCGTTGACGAGCAAATTGGGAAACGCCGCCGGGAAGACGGTCGGCTCCGTCATGCGCTCGTCGTAGTTCGGGACGAAATCCACCGTGTCCCGGTCCATGTCCTGCATCAGCGCCGCGCCGAGGTGCGTCAGACGGGCCTCGGTGTAACGCATCGCGGCGGGCGGGTCGGCCTCGACGGAGCCGAAGTTGCCCTTGCCGTCCACGAGGCGCTCGCGCATGACCCAAGGCTGGGCCATGTGGACGAGCGTGGGGTAGATGACGGCCTCGCCGTGCGGATGGTAGTTGCCGGAGGTGTCGCCGCAGATCTTGGCGCACTTGTAGTGCTTGCGCCCGGGGAAGAGCGACAGCTCGTGCATCGCGTAGAGGATGCGGCGCTGCGAGGGCTTGAGGCCGTCGCGCACGTCGGGCAGCGCGCGGGAGATGATCACGGACATCGAGTAGTCGAGGAACGAGTTCTTGATCTCGTCGGCGACGTTGATCTTGGTGATCTTCTCGCCCTGCGTGTAGGCGGAGCCGGCGGGCTGCGCGGGCGGTGTCGGGGGTGTCGGGGGTGTCGGGGGGATTTCTTCGGGCATGGAAATGGCGGATTACTTGGGCAGATCCTCGATGTTCTCGGGTGTCAGGGCGATTCCCAGTTGCTTGCAGGCGCTGCGGATGCGCCGGTCGGTGACGGACATCTTGCCAACGTGATGCAAATCGCAAGTGGCCACGTGCAGCGCGTCCAGCGTGCGGAGCGGGATGGCAGGATGACACGCCAACTGGATGGCGCGCGCGCGCTCAACCACGCGACGGTTCAGTGACTGGAGCAATATCGTCTCGTCTTCCACGAGGGAGTGGAACTTGTCCGTGGCGGCAAGACGTTCGCGTTGCGAGATGTCACCGCCCCGCTCCTTGAACAGAAGCGCGGCCCCTACTTCTGCCAGGGCCAGTTCCGAGGTCTCAAAACCGTGCCCTGACAGATGTTGAACGAACCAGTCACTATCCGGTTCGCGCACGAGCAGCTTCACAATGATGGCGGAGTCGAGATACATCACCATCCCCGGGCGTCCCGATCCATGTTGACGGCGTCTTCCGCCGACAGCCCCCGATGGATGGGCTGCTTCGTCAGGTAATCACCCATGCCGGTGAACACCTTGCCGCGCGTGCGTGGCTCGAAACTGACGAGGCGCGCCTTGGGCAGGCCATCCGAAGTGATGACCACGTCCTGACCCGAAGCGACCAGCTCCAGCAGCGCCGAAAGCTTGGCCTTCGCGATGCGGACGGGGAACGTCAGCCCGATGTCGGGCATCGCCACGGCGTCGTTCAGGACCATCGGTTCCGACTTGTGTTCGGGGAACTTGATTGTGCGCGGTTTCGCTTTCATGGCTCAATGTGGTCACGCGTGACCACATTCGTCAAATTCTTTCTTCAAACATCCAGATTCCGCACGTTGAGGGCGTTGTCCTCGATGAACTGGCGGCGCGGCTCGACCTCGTCACCCATGAGGCGGACGAACATCTCCTCGGCCTCGACGGCGTCGGTCAGGTCGATGCGCAGCAGTTTGCGCTTCGTCGGGTTCATCGTGGTCTCGAAAAGTTCCTTCGCGTCCATTTCGCCCAGTCCCTTGAAGCGGTAAATCTGCATGCCCTTCTTCCCGACGGTCTTCACGCCTTCGAGGATTTCGGGAATGGAAAACAGCGGCGACACGTTTGCGCGCTCGCCTTCACCCTCGGTCAGCTCGAAGAGCGGTTTGTCCTGGGCGGCGTAGTGGTCCACGGCAAGGCCCTTTTTCGCCAGCCTGCCAAGCAGCTCGCCGATGGCCTTGCTCTCCAGGTGCAGATCCGCGCCGACCGCTCGGCGCGACTGCGTGCGGGATTTTTCAGCCTTCTCGCGCGCCTCGCCTTCGCCGTAGAGGTCGGGGTTCTCGGCCTTGAACTGCTCCACGGCGGCGAGGGTCTCGAAGTAGTGGACCGTCTCCTCATTGCCTTCGCGCACTTTGATGAGATAAACGGGGAAGTTGTGGTCCGCGCCGCGCTTCTCGACGTAGTCCGCAAAATCACCGCCCTGCCGCCGGATGAACGTGGCGTATTTGTCGAGGGATTCCAGCAGCGTGAGAATTTCCTCGAGCTGTTTCGGCGTGAACTCACGGCCGTCAGCAAGATTTTTCAAGCGCACTTCCTCCGTGCCGTTCTGCAGCAGGATGCGGTTGAGCTGGTTGTCGTCGTCCACGTAATCCGTGCGCTTCTTGCGCGTGACCGAGTAGAGCGGCGGCTGGGCGATGTAAACGTAGCCCTGTTTCACGAGCTGCGTCATCTGCCGGTAGAAGAACGTGAGCAGCAGCGTGCGGATGTGCGAGCCGTCCACGTCGGCATCGGTCATGATGATGATCTTGTGGTAGCGCACCTTGGCGAGGTTGAAGCTGCCCTCCCCCTCCCCGTCACCGATGCCGGTGCCTAGCGCGGTGATCATCGTCT
>Ga0172379_10009755_pt1 | contig 11769 bp, 8 predicted proteins | sample GrowelOW334metaG_FD_119756 | JGI IMG/M metagenome (GOLD analysis project Ga0172379, IMG submission 119756) | Groundwater microbial communities from an aquifer near a municipal landfill in Southern Ontario, Canada - Groundwater well OW334 metaG | ecosystem: Environmental > Aquatic > Deep... | reverse complement strand
TCCCCGAGATATTTTCGGGGATTTTTTATTTGTGCACAGATTTTTATAATTGATTTCTGTATAATAATAAGTAATGAAGAAACTAGAAACAGTCTTCTCGGTTTTTTTGGTTGGAGTACTTTTGTTGCCGAGTTTGTCTTTTGGTCAAACAAATATTTGGAAGGGTCCGACTACCCCGTTTTCTAGTACTGCTCCAGCGCCAGAGTTGCCAGTAGATCAGGGTAGAACAACACAAGGAAAACAAGGAACAATTGCATCTCCTCAGTTAAATATTTCTAGTGAGGTTATAGATGGAATTAGCGTAACTCCCACTGTGAGGTCTTTAATATTGGATTCTGGTAAGGGTATTTATTGGGGTTCTAATTATATTAATACTGTTGCCGGTTTTTTAAATACAAAAAATTTTGAAGGCCTAACATTGCCAGCTCCCGCAGTGGAACCATCTAAGGTTGTCGGTTCTATTTATTACGATTCTGAGAAAAAAGAGGTAAAACTTTATGATGGTACTGATTGGAAATCTATCGGGTCTGACGCAATAAATTCTTCCCAATGGGCAAATGTAGGAGGAAATATAGCCTATGGATTTTCAAAAGCATTTCCGAGTCCAAAACACGGAGGAGCCGCAATTAAAGGAGACCAACTCACGGTAAATCAATTTTGTATTGAAGATGCTAGCACTGCCGATTCCATAAAATATACTAATGGAATTTGGAATATCTCCAGTCCAAGAATTGTGGATTTTGCTTACTATGATGGCACAAAGTGGAGTACAGCTGAGGGAAATATTAAAGTTGCAACGACTGCAACTTGTTTTGTGGGTAATAACGTAGGTATTGGAAAAAATAACCCAGACTATAAACTAGATGTTAACGGGCCCATAAACGGTTCCCAAGTTTGTATTGCGGGAGTTTGTAAAAGCGCTTGGCCAGTTGTTGCAGGCAATCAGTCTTCTACTTTTACTGAGCCAGTAACCATAGATCTTTCTGCTAAATCTGGAGAACCAGGAAGAGATTCTTTAATTTTAAATTCAAGTGCAGATAATGATTTTTCGGCAATTCTTACCAATAAACCCAAATTTGGTATTTATTCGACTAGTAATGTTGATTGGTCAGATTTGATAGTTGGCAATTTAAGTGTGGCTAGCGGAAAAGATTTAGTATTTTCTGCAAAACTAGGCTCACCAAATGATGCTGGAGATTTAGCTTTTCAAAATTTTTCAGGAGGTCAGAAGGGTAGAATTTGGACTGATGCTTCCACTGATGCCAGATTGAATTTCAGTAGTGGCGATCTAAATCCGGATTTGATTATAAATTCTGCCGGCTTAGTAGAGATAAGTGGTTCAGGATCGGATGGGGGTTTGAAACTTAATGGCCGACCAATCTACACTCTTTCTGGTCCGGAAGACCCTTACTATTACATTAAATCTAGTACCACCTATCTTGGTGGTTTAATCGCTCAGCATTACGGTGGTTTTCACTTTAAAACTCAAAATGAAAAAGAAAGATTAACCATAACTGAAGACGGTAATGTTGGTATTGGGACAGATGATCCGAAAGCTAAATTAGTTATAAATAGTGGTGAGAACACAGATTCTGCAATTCTTGCAACTACAAATGAAAACAACGCATTAGTGGTAAAAAGTTATGATAGTAGTTTAGAATCAGGCACTAATAAAAGTCTTCCAACCTTTGGAATTACCCAAAAGTTTGGAACAAGTGAAAATAATGGTTTTATAAAATTTTATCGCGGCAGTGATACAAGTGGTGGATTTTTGACTCTCGGAACAAACGGTTTAGAGAAAGTTCGAATAGACACAAATGGCAATGTGGGTATTGGGACAGATGCTCCAAACAAATCACTGCATGTTTATAAGGATTCTGGTGATAATGCGGAAATTGATATTCAAAGTGTTGCTGGAGCAGGAAATCAGTGGGGTATATATGTCGCCAGTAGTACAAATCAACTCCGTTTTTGGCAAGGAGATAATCGTTTGGTTATAACTAAAGATGGAAATGTGGGTATTGGAACGGATAGTCCCGAAGGGATTTTGGATGTTTTGGGAGATGGTGATATTAATTTAAAGAAAGGATCTAGAAATGGAGCTGTAAATATTGGAAGTAGCGGTGGATTGGTGCCTTTAAATATTTTTGGAGATTTGGTGGTCTCCTCAGTTCCATTAAGTTCTCCGACAGGATATTTCTATCGTTTGATTGAAAATCGCTCCTCCTTACCTGATCCTATATATGACAATGCTGGGGGTGCAGATTTTGATTGGTGGAAAACTGCTTTTCCTTTAGAATTTGGTTCTTATCCGTCGGGAAATAATGGTTGGGATGCTATTAAGATTTCTAATACTAGAACCAATAGTAAGTGTGAGGACACGGGTCTAACTTCTACCCAATGTGTTTCCAATACTTATGAAGCAGTCGGTTCGGCGCCAGAATATGTTTATGATTTGTCCAGATTTAAAGAAGAGGGTGTAACCAATTTTTCAATTTCTTATAGAAAATTTCAGAAAATAGCTAGTCAGTTCAGTGGGGGTTCGCTTAATGCCTCTGGTCCGGGAAGTTTCGGTGGTTCTTTAACTATTAATTTGCCAGATGTAAATAAAGAAGTTAATAGTTCTGGTAGAGATGCTCTAATTCTTAATTCTGGAGGCAACAATGATTCTACGGTCGTTAAAATAAATAGAGATAAAATTTGGTTTTATAGTAGTCAGTTAAATAGCGACGCTAATCTGCAAGCAGGTAGGGCAAATTTTAGCGGCTCTATAAGCTCGTCGGTTACTGGAGAATCATTTGCTGGGAGATTTATAAATTTTTCCGGTGGTTTAGGTGTTCTTTCTAACTCTCTAAAATTAGAAAGTAATCTTTCCTCTTCTTATTATTTAGCTCAATTTATTTATGATAGAACGGTAACCTCTGATCCTGGATTAACAAAGCTTAATGCTTTTTGTGGATTTTTACTCGGCCCTTGTCCAGAGATTATTAACGCGACGGATGATCCTAGTGTTAAACTTAATTCTATTCCAGATTTATCAACCAAATCCGCTGGTTTTGAAGCTCAACTCACCGTTGGAGGGTTATGGACTGATACCTATAGAATATATAAATTATTTAGCGATCCAACTAAAAAAGATAAGGTTTTTGAAATAACAAGTTCCTCGGGTAATCAAATTCTTTCTGTGGACGATTCTGGTAATACAGATGTATCTGGTGATGTAAATATATCTAATGATGTAAATATATATGGTAGTATAACAAGTAATTTAAAAATTAAATCTAACCCAATTTTAAATGGCACTCAAACATATAGTATTGTGGGTGGCTGTCACACTAAAAATGGAGGGACTTGCGAAGATGCATCAGTTTTTGGAAATATCATTCCTAATGATGGAGGGCAAATAAAATGTCCCGCAGGGAATAAAAAAATAGGAGAGCCAACTACTATTGCTGGAGCCGTAGTATTCTGTATTAAATAACAAAAATCCGCCCCCAACGGGGCGGATTTTTGTTATACTTAGAGTAATGAAGAAATTTTTAGGCGCAGCAATTTTCTGCTCCTCCTTTCTTTTTACTGCGCCTATTTTTGCGGCCGCTGGGGATGTGCCGGCGTTGTTAGATGTGGGTGCAGTTTCTTCTTGTCAGGTTAATTTAACCTGGGACGCGGTGGCGGGAGTAGATTCTTATGTTTTAGAGTATTCTGATAAGCCAGTTGGCAATCCAAATTTATCTATGGCGGTAGTTTTAGGAGAGGTAGCTAATACTAAAACCAATTTTTATCACACTCAAATAATCCCGGGGACCGAGGTTATTTATGGTATTCGTACCAAAACTGGTGGGGTGGTGTCGGTTGGTCGAACAGTTTCCTCGGCTGTTACTACGGGCACTTTTACTGACCCCAATCCGCCAACCTCAATTGTGGGAAATGGTTTGGATGATGGAAAGGGAGCGGAGGTAACTTGGCCATCGGTAGTTTTTGGAGTGAACGGGACAGATACTGGTTACGAAGTAGAGAGAAAAACCTATCCTAGTGGTGGTTGGGCTCCAGTTTCTGGGTCCCCTTTGCCTTTTGCTCTAACTTTTTACAACGATGGAGTCCCTCAATTAGATCCAGCAAACGCCTATCAATATCGAGTTCGGAGTTTTCAAAATGATTTAGGTTGTTTGCCTAAAGAAATAAAAAAATCTTCTTGGGTAGAAGCTTTAATTCCCACTCAACCTCAAAATTTTTCCACCTCCTATATATATGATGGGGGAACTCCGCCAATTAGATTAACCTGGAATGATTCAACAGCCGAGGGTAGTTATGAAGTGAATCGGGTAAAAGATAGTACTCCGTTAATTTCAGTTACGGAGAATCAAAATACTACCAGCTACAACGAAGGAAATCCCCAAAATGGTTCGGTTTATGAATTTTCGGTCCGGGCCTGTGCGGCGAGTTCTTGTTCTGCGCCGACCGCTACCAGTTCAGTACGAGTAGCTCGTTCCCCCTTAGAATTTATTGCTCGGTTGGTTTATGCGGATGATGCCGAAGCTAAAATAAATTTATCCTTTTTGGATAATCTAAATTTTTCGGGCAGCAATCCATCTTATAACTTTAAAATCAACGAAAATAATTTTTCTCCAATGGTGTCGGTATCGCCAAATGGGCGAGGCTCAGAGAAAACCTTAGAGGTGAGAGAAGATGCTCAGGCGCTTAATTCTTCTTTTACCTATGCAGTTCAAGCAGATTATGGCGGCCCGACCTCAGATTGGTCGGAGGCCACAGTTAAGACAGATGTTAAATATCGTTTACGCGGCGCGGCTTGGAGTGGCTATGGCAACCCTAATAATCTAGCTGGTTTGGGTTGGTTAGTGATGAATTCAGATGGGGTGGCTCACTTGCCACCGACTAAAAAATGGAGTGTAAATATCCATCAGGATGGGTTTATGTCCGGAGTGGCCTGGGCGGAAGCATCCAGTACATCTGGTTATGGTTGGCTATCTTTTAACAAAGGAGATTTAATCGATTGTCCGGATGATAACAAAGCAGTTAACTGTGCGGCTTTTTTCAATGAAACTAACGGAGAAATTCGGGGTTGGGCCAGGTTTATTGGGTTGAAGGGTACCAAATATGAATGGATTAGTTTGTCTAACGTAAAAATAAGTGGAGAAGCTAGAACCGCTTTTGTAGACAAGGAATCGGGTTTAGAAAGATTGTGGCGCTTGGTTAAATCTCCAGAAGGAAACACATTTTTGGAAAAAATTAGTTCTAGAATTGGTGCTTTATTTAATATTGCTTTTGCCGCAGGTGAAGTTACATATGGTTTAGAGCTTAATCCGGAAAAAGAAGTAGTCGGGGAAGTTTGGAATCCAGAATTGGGCTGGATCGCTTTTACTAGTACTAATTGTGGAGGAGACGAGGATTCAAATACGGGCAAAGATATTAGTCGTTGTTTGGTAACTGCAGACACCGTGAACACCCCGCCAGTTATTTCCGATGTACGGATAGAACCCGCCACCTTAGGAGAGCTTATTGATTCAGATAGGGAGGGTTCGATGTGGTGTGCGGAACAACCAGCCTACAAAATAACTTGGCACTATTTTGATGCGGATGGAGATATTCAAGCTTCTTCTACTATTAATTTATTAAATCCTAATAATGGAAATACCAAAATAATTCCAACTATTAATCGGTTGAGTCCGATTGCTAAAGTAACTTCTACTGATCCAGATGCTAATGCTCGATATAAAATAATAGTTACTGAATTTAAGCCCCTGGTTGATTTAGGATTTAACAAATCCGTTTTTGCCCAGATTCAATCCGAGGATGGTCGGAGATTACTTTCGGCGATTGATTCAAATTCCAATAGTTTAGCCACCACTACTCCAACTGCGGATTATCCATTAATTTCGGTAACTTATGATCCAAACGAAATGAAGGTTAATGAGCCGGTTAAATTTAGTTCTAATATTACTAGAGTTAGTCCGCCATTTTCTTATGATTGGACCTTTGCGAGTGGTACCCCTAATAAATCCGACAAGAGTACTACCACCGTGGTCTTTAGTGATGTAATAACTGATGGAAAAGCTTATAACCTAACCATTAAGAAGGGAGATAACCAGTGTAGTTTGTGGGGTGGAAACGTGGGGGGCGGTAAGGATAAGCCACCACGATATTTAGAGGAAAATTAGAAGTTAAGCTTCTGCAAAAATTAATGCTATTATGCGGCCGGCTCCGGCCGCTTTTAGTGTTTTAACTATTTCTTGAGTAGTAGCGCCAGAGGTATAAACGTCGTCTATAATTATCACGTCATAATTTTTTAAGTTTTCAGATACTTCAAAAATTCCTTGTACATTGTCTGCGCGTTCTTTTTTATTTTTACACTCGGTTTGAGATTTATTATTTTTAATTCTTTTTAAAATTTTATTTATTTGCCATTCACTACCTAACTTTTCTGCAATTTTGAAAGTTAACAACTCGCTTTGGTTAAAGCCTCTTTCCCGAAGTCTTTGAGGATGAAGGGGAGTGGGTACTAAGAAGGTTTTCTCCGGGTTTAATAGGGGAACTAAATATTCTTTAAATTTCTCACTCATTATATTAGCCATCTCTTCAGCGGAAGATTTTAAGTTGCGATATTTTAAAGTATGAACTAAATCTTGAATTTCCTTTTGATTAAAAGAAGTAGAGGTTAATAAAAGAAAGTTAGCTTTGTGACAGGAAAAATATGGGTCCTTAGAACGCCGTCTACAGATTGGACAGGTAAAACCTTCCCGAATAATTATTTTAGATTGGCAATTATTACATAGCGCTCCATTTTTTATCCGCTCTGTGCAGGTTACACAACGTAAGGGGAAAATAAGGCTCAGTAGGATGTCTGTTAGTTGGCCTAGTTTCATTTGCCAAGACAATAAGTCTTTTAAGAATTATAATAGAAGAGATGGATCCCGTTAGAAGACTAATAAGCTTGTTATTGGTTTTTGGCGGGAAAATATAAAATAATGAATAAAGTCGTAAAATATAATTTGGTAGTTTTCTAACGGGATGGATATAATCCGCTTTTTTATTGAAGATATAAAGAGTTTTTTCAGCTCTAGTAATGTAGTGGGCTTAGATATTGGTACCACCTCTTTAAAGTTTGTTCAGTTGGCTAAAAGTAAGGACAAGATAAGTCTTAAAAATTATGGGATTTTAGAAACCCGAGAATATCTGGATCGAGGGAATGGTTTTTTACAAACCAGTGCTTTAAAGATGGATCCAGTTTTAATTGCTAGCTTATTAAAAGTTTTAATCCGGGAGTCCAATTTAAAGGCTAAAAAATTTGTGGCTTCCATACCTTCTTTTGCAGCGTTTTTTACTCCTTTAGATTTACCATTGTTATCGCCCGCGGAAACTGCTAAAGCAGTTCTTTTTCAAGCGCGACAATATATACCAATACCTATAGAGAGTGCGAGTTTGGATTGGACTAAAACTGGAGAATTTACTAATCCACAAGGTGGTAAAATGCAGAGAATATTATTAACCGCCATTCCTAAAGAGGTTGTAGCTCTTTATCAAAAAACTTTTAAACTAGCGAATCTTCAGTTGGTTGGATTAGAAACTGAGGCCCAAGCCATGGCTAGATCCTTAAGTGGTCGCTCTACCACCAGTCTTTTAATTGATATAGGTGGTCAATCTACAACTATTGCAATTAGTTCTAGTGGAACTTTGCGTTTAGCTAGTCAAACTGATTATGCGGGATTTACTTTAACCCAAGCTTTGGCTAGAAGTTTGGGTTTAAATGCTCAACGCTCAGAAGATTTAAAAAGATTGCGGGGGTTATCAGAAAATAAGGGGGAAGTAGAATTATCTATCGCTTTATATCCATTTATAGACATAATCTTGCAGGAAGCCCGTAGACTAAAAAACTTATACGAACGAAATAATTCGGAATCATTAGTTACTGAGATAATTTTACTTGGAGGCGGAGCTAAAATGAATGGTATTGCAGCTTACGTTTCGGCTCGCTTAGGAATTCCAGTGGTTTTTCCAGATGTTTTTTCGTCGGTATCCTTGCCTTCTGGTATTGAGCCGGCTTTAGGAGTTTTAAATAAAGAATTTTCAGTAGCAATGGGTTTGGCTTTTGGAAAGATAAGTCTATTGGAAAAATAAATTTTGTTAGTTGAGAGAAAAGATAGATATATTTAAGTATTTATTGTGTTACAATAAATAAGAATATGGATCCCGTTAGAAAACTGACAACCCTCAGTTATTTAGCGGTAAAAATTAACCAGAAAATGGAAAAAGTCGTTAAATCAAATTTGCTAGTTTTCTAACGGGATGGATCCAGCAGCTCCACAAACTTCTTTACAGGATCAGTTTGTCGAAGAAGCCATTCCGGTAGGGCTTCCTTGGCGTCTTTTGATTTCTGGTGCGGTTATTTTGGGTCTTACAGTTGTGGTGGCCTTTGGTTTGGAATATGGGTATAAACCGTATTTAGGGGAGCAGGTAACTGCAGTAGATGCACAATTTTCTAGTTTGACCAAAAACTTTAGTGCTGAGGATCAGAAAAGAATTGTGACTACTTATTCTCAAATTGCCAATTTAAAATCTATTTTAGAAAAAAGAACCGCAGTGAATGGAATTTTTAAATTCTTAGAAGAACAAACTATTCCTTCGGTTTATTACACCGAGGCAGTAATGAATGGAGAAGAAATAAAATTAGGAATTAAGGGTTTTGTTCCAACTCTAACTGAACTTAGTCAGCAAATTGCGGTTTTTGAAAAAAATAAGAATGTGCGATCTGTGGTTTTAGATAGTGTCGGTTTGCAAGCGGGGGGAGCAGTCTTCTCTCTGACTCTACAATTTAACGCTGAAACTTTTAAATAACATGCGTGTTTCTACTAAAAGAATTTTAAGTGTGGGATTAGCTGGAATCTTTTTGATTGCCTCTTTCTTTGTGTATTCTAAATACATTAGTGCTACCTTAGGTGAGGTTACCGAGCAGCGTGCTCTTTTAGAAGGTAAGCGCCAACTTTTTACTAATCAGAAGGCCGCCTTCCAACAGGTAGACGGTTATCGCGTTCAATTAGAAGAAAAAACCATTCAGGCCAAACTTAATTTAGCGGTGCCTAATCAGATGGATAGTATTTCTGCTTTGCGTCAGGTAGAGGCAGCTGCTAGAAAAGGTGGCTCCGTTATTTCGGGTCTTAATTTTAAACAAATTGCTAGTCGTTCCAACAAGCAAACCTTTCTTAAAAAAGTTGGAGTTTTAGAAATTTCTATCTCTTTATCCGGAACCTACGAAGCCTTAAAAGAATCTTTGCGCCTTTTAGAAACTAGTGCGAGAGTTGCTAGTGTTAAAGAGCTTAGATTTCAACCGGCTGGATCTAAAGCCGGAGTTTCCGATTCTTTGTCGCTTAACATAGAAATGTATTATCAAGAATAAAATGGCTATTTTAGTAGAAGAAGAAAAGAAGTCGGTAAATTGGGTGGGTATTGCTACCACTATAATTATTATTGGAATATTATTTTTTGGAGCTTACTACATTTTCTTTAAAGATCCTGGTGTAATTGAGGGTTTAACTGCACCAAAAGAAGTACAAAATATAACTCAATTATCTAAAACTAATATTGATCCCAGTAAAATAATTCAATCTACAGAATTTAAAAATCTCAAAGATTTAGCAGATCCACTGGTTTTGCCTTCTGTGGGACGAGCCAATCCGTTTAAGCCCCTTTAATATTTTTTAAATATAATTTTAAAAATCTCGAACTTAAAAATTCGAGATTTTTATTTTTCCCTCTATGTTAAAGTTATATAGATGACTGATCGTGAACTTTTAGATGGTTTGGTAGTTAGGGGGGCAATCTTAGCAGAAATAATTCCTTTAATTTTAAGGGATTCTTCGGCTGCCGGTAAAACCGCAGAGGATCTTTTATACGAACGAAGAATGGTAGAAGAAAAAATAGTTGCCGAAGTTAAATCCACTCTACTTAAAGTTCCTTATAAAGCAATAAATTCTGATCAAATCTCGGAAGAGATTCTCAAGTTTATTCCTAGGGAGACTGCTCTTTCTTATCGTTTAGCTCCACTAGAAAAAAAAGATAAATTATTAATTGTTGGTATGCTTCATCCCGATGATTTGCGGGCACAGGAGGCACTACGTTTTATTGCTAAACAAAACAATCTCAGTTTGGGAGTGTATTTGGTGACTCCTAGTGATTTGTCCGCAATTTGGCGTAAGTATGGAGGTTTTCAAAGTGATATTGCGGCCGCAGTTAAGGAAATGACCGCAGCGGGGGAAAGAGAGAAGGTGGTGGAATTAGAAGAGGGTGGATCGCAGGCAGATGCCCCAATTATAAAAATTGTGGCTACTACTTTGCGTCAGGCGGTAGAGGCTAGAGCTTCCGACGTGCACATTGAACCACAGCGTCACTCCTTGCGTATCCGTTTCCGCGTAGATGGAGCTCTAAAACAAGTAGCTTCTTTGCCCTCTAGTATTACTATGCCAGTAATCTCTCGAGTAAAAGTTTTATCTAACTTAAAATTAGATGAAAATCGGGTACCTCAAGATGGTCGGTTTAGAACCTTAGTAAACGGACGAGAAATTGATTATCGTGTGGCTACTTTTCCTACGCCTAACGGAGAGAAGGTAGCAATTCGCGTGTTAGACCCTCAAACTGGTTTGAAGGGATTAGAGGGGTTGGGTCTTTTACCCAATCATGTAGAAATTTTGGACCGAGTTATTAATCGACCATACGGCATGGTTTTAATTAGTGGTCCGACTGGTTCTGGTAAATCCACCACTCTCTACTCTTTATTACAAAGATTAAATAAAGAGTCTTCCAATGTTATGAGTTTGGAAGATCCGGTGGAATATTTTATGGAAGGAGTTAACCAGTCTCAGGTTCGGCCAGAAATTGGTTATTCTTTTGCTACGGGATTGCGTCAAATTTTACGCCAAGATCCAGATGTAATTATGGTTGGTGAAATCCGCGATGGAGAGACTGCGGGACTTGCAATAAATGCCGCGCTTACTGGACACATAGTTTTATCTACTATTCACACCAATAATTCTTTATCGGTGGTTCCACGTATGTTGGATTTGGGAGTGCCAGCCTTTCTTCTGCCGTCCGCAGTTTCCGCTATGATCGCTCAACGTTTAGTATTACGACTTTGCCCAGAGTGTAAGGAAGAAATCCAAGTTTCTGCAGAAGCCAACAAAGAAATAGATTCCGTTTTAAGTTCTCTATCTCCGGAATTGTTACCTAGTAAACCGTATCGCCTTTGGAAGGCGGGAAATAAACCAGATTGTAAGACCTGTAAGGGTAAGGGAACTAGTGGACGACAGGCTATTATGGAAATTTTCTTAATGAGTCCAGAACTTGGAAACATTATTAGTAAGGGATTTTCGGAAACCGCTTTAAAAGAAGAAGCTAAGAAACAAAAAATGGTTACCTTGCGAGAGGATGGAGTATTAAAAGCCTTACATGGAGATATTTCTTTGGAAGAAGTTTTGAGAGAAACCTTATAAAAATTTATAACTAGTAATTAGTAGCCAGTAATCTATAATTAAACTTAATAATTTTTTTGAATTACTAAATAATGGATCACGCCACCAAACTTAAAGAATTACTAGGTATAACCATTAAGCAGGGAGCTTCGGATTTACACTTAGCGGTTGGTCGGCGCCCGTCAGTTCGTATTGATAGTATTTTGGTGCCACTGAGTCAGGAGCCTATTTTAACTAAGGAAGATGCAGAGGGTTTCGTGCTTTCTATGCTCTCTGATGAGCAGAAGATGCG
>Ga0172379_10009754_pt1 | contig 11769 bp, 9 predicted proteins | sample GrowelOW334metaG_FD_119756 | JGI IMG/M metagenome (GOLD analysis project Ga0172379, IMG submission 119756) | Groundwater microbial communities from an aquifer near a municipal landfill in Southern Ontario, Canada - Groundwater well OW334 metaG | ecosystem: Environmental > Aquatic > Deep... | reverse complement strand
GATTTTCTTTGGCCACTAATAGATCTAATGGAAAAAGATGAGAAAATTGGAATTGCTAGCCCTGTGATTTTAGAAGGAGAAAATTCCAATGTATGGTTTTCGGGTGGAAAAATAAATTGGCTCAAAATGAAAACAGAGCACCAAAAAAATAATTTGAAAGAAAGTTATTTTCACTCGGATTATATAACTGGTTGCGCCATGATGATTAGAAAAGAAGTTTTTAGAAAAATAGGTTTGCTAGATGAGGACTATTTTTTATATTGGGAGGATGCTGATTTTAGTGTTCGCGCCAAAAGAGCGGGGTATAAATTAGCGGTTTGTGCGGGCAGTCAAGTTTGGCATTTGGAAAAAAGCCAAGAAAAAAAAGCCAATAAAATATATTGGCTAGTGTTTTCGGGACTCATTTTTTTCCGAAAAAACTCTCCAATGTATCTTCGACTATGGATCTTTGTTTATGTTTTTTTGCGTAAGATAAAAAACAGAAAAGATGTGAGGCGTCAAAAAAATTCCATCAATGAATCAGTGCAAAAAGCGTATAGGGATTTTAGATATGTTAAATAAAAAACTATCGATCATTATTGTGAACTACAAGAGCGCGGATTTTTTGGAAAAATGTGTGGCTTTGGTGCGGGAAAAAATAAGCGAAGAATTTTTGGAAGAAATCATTATAGTAAACAATGATCAGGAGGAGGCGATAAAATTAAATTTTCAGGATAATTTAAAAATAATTAATAATTCTAAGAATGTGGGCTTTGGTGCAGGGAATAATGCTGGAGCTAAGGTTGCAAAAGGAGATGTTATTTTGTTTTTAAATCCAGATACGGAAATTATTTCAAAAAATATTGAGGATATTTTTTCTTTATTTCAACAAGATGAAAAATTGGGTGTTATTGGAAGTCAATTATGGTTGGATGATAATAGAGTTCAGCCTTGGAGCGCTGGACATGAAATCAATTTGATTAATTTAATAAAAAATAATTTAGGTTTAGTAAAAAGTCAGAAAATTTGGAAAGCGGAAGAAGAAAAAATGGTTGATTGGGTTGCTGGCACGGCACTTTTTATACGAAAAGATATTTTTGAAAAAATCGGTGGTTTTGATGAAAAATTCTTTATGTATTTTGAAGATATGGATCTTTGTAAAAGAGTACGAGAGGCTGGAAAAAATATTTTATATAATCCAAACTTCAAAGTCAAGCATATTGGTGGTAAAAGCTATCAGGAAAAAGGCTTTCAAAAAAGAGATTATTATGCATCGCAAGAATATTATTTTAAGAAGCATCGAAATTTTTTTGAATGGTTAATTGTGAAAATGGCAAATAAATTGTTTTATTTATGATATTTAATTTCTTTATATTTTTGTGTTTCTATCTGCCTTTTCAAATCGCGCTTAATCCGGCGGTGGGGGTTGATTTAGCTTCGGTAAGAGTTTTAATTCTAATACTATTTTTTGTTTGGGTTTATGGTAAGATTAGGAATAAAAAAAGGTTATTTTTTTTAGATACTCAAGCAAAATTAATTTTATTTTTTCTTTTTTTGAGTGTAGCTTCTTTGTTTTTTGCTCAAAATTATAGCTGGGGAGCAAGGAAATTGCTTTATTTGTTTTCTATTTTTCCACTTTATTTTGTGGTAAAGGATATTTTAAATAGCAGAGAAAAAGTGATAAAAACTCTAAAATCCTTAGTTTTATCCGGCGCTGTGGTTTCTATCCTTGGAATTATTCAATTCTTTGCTCAATTTTTTTGGAATTATGAAAATATTTCAAAACTATATTCAAATTATATTGGACCAATTTTTTGGGGAGAAAATTTAGCACGGATGGTGTCGGATTATCCAAGTTGGTTAGTCGGTGTTTCAGGACAAAATTATTTTCGCGCAATTGGAACATTTCCAGATCCGCATTCCTTTTCATTGTTTTTAGGAATGATGTTGCCACTCTCGGTAATCTTGTTTTTTATTTCAAAAAAGAAAATTTTTTGGGCGCTTTCTACCGCAGTTATTTTTTTGGCGAATATTTTGACTTTTTCACGCGGAGGATATGTGGCGATTATAGTGGGGATAATAATCTTTGTCGGTGTTTTTTGGAAGAAAACACAAATAAAGCATAAATTTATGGCTGGTTTGGCGGTGATGTTTCTTGTTTTGATGCTCACTGTTCCTGGGCCGGTTTCGCAAAGGTTTGATTCAAGCTTTGATTTGCAAGAAGGATCAAATGCTGGGAGAATTGATATATGGCAAAAGTCTTTGGAAACAATCAAGACAAAACCCTTTCTTGGAACAGGGATAGGTAATTTTTCACTGGAAGTAGATAAGGAATTAGGCTATAGAAATCCGATTTATGCTCATAATACCTATTTGGACATTGCTGTTGAAGAAGGTGTTTTAGCTAGCTTGGTATGGATGTTAATTTTATTTATAACACTTCTTGATTTTTGGATTTTTTCCAAAAAAGATATGATAAGTTGCGGTTTTTTTATCAGTTTAATTATTTTTAGCGCTCATTCAATGGTAGAAACTGGCATTTATTCCCCTATGGTTTTGACACTTTTCCTCACTATCATCAGTTTGCAATATGAAAAAGAATAAAATATTGGAAAATTTAATTTATTTGGCAGTGTTTTTTCTTCCGCTTTATTTAGTGAAGATAAAAATAGGGATTTTGCCGACAAATGTTTTGGAAATAATAATTTTGGGAATTTTTTTGCTATGGGTTTTTACTGATAAGGAAAAAATAAAAGCCAGAGAGTTTTTTGTTGAATACAAAAGATATGTTATTTTTAGCGGGGCAATGTTTTTGGGAATTTTACTTTCGACTTTTTTTAGTGGAAACCATATTGAATCTTGGGGTATAATAAAAAGTTGGTTTTTAGTGCCATTGATACTGTTTTTTTTGACAGGGAGAATTGTGGAAAAAGAAAAAATAAATAATATTTTTTTAGTTTATTTTTTTTCGGCAACTTGCGTGGCAATTATTTCTTTAGGATATTTAATACTAAATCAATTGACGTATGACGGACGATTAGCCGGTATATTTAATTCGCCAAACTATTTAGCGATGTATCTTGCTCCAGCGATTATAATAGCATTGGAACAAGCACGAGATGCAAAACTAAAGAAACTAAGCATTTTATTTCTACCTTTTATTTTGGTCGCTTTTTATCTTACCTTTTCTTATGCTGGATGGGCATCAGTCATTATCGCGATTTTTGGCATAAATTTGATAAAAAATAAAATTTCTTTCAAAAAAATAGGGATAATAATAGCGATTTTTTTGTTGCTTTTTCTTTCTCAACTAAATAGCAAAAAACTAACAGATATATTATTGGCTAATCCTCGCTCGTCGCTATCTTCGAGAAGTATGATTTGGCAGGCTTCGCAAAAAATGATTGAAAATAATTTTGTTTTTGGTATTGGACCGGGGAATTTTCAAAAAACATATTTGGAATATCAAAAATTCTATCCACCCTATTTGGAATGGGCAGTGCCAAATCCAAATAATTTATATTTAACTTGGTGGCTTTATGGAGGGATATTTGGCGTGATTGGTTTTTTTGGTTTAGTATTTTTCTTTTTGCGAGATGTTCTTGAAAAATCAAAAAAAGAGCCTAGACAGGTTCTTTTTGTGGCTCTCGGTATAACGCTAGTCATTCTAATTCACGGAATTTTTGACACAACTTACTTCAAAAATGATCTAGCGATTGTTTTTTGGTTGAATTTTTTAGTGTTAAAATAGTTTACAGAGCTATTTTATATAATTTCTTGTCTATTTTATTCACAAAGAAAAGCAAACTTTCGTCGGTGTTGAGAAAAAATTCAGAAGCATCAAAAGAAGTGTTTGGCATGTCGCTAGTTTCCACTAGGCGACTTTTTTCTCCTGTCACAGTATCAATTTTCCAGAAAGTATCAGCGGTAGTGAATTTTCCAGTCGTATAATCATTAGGCAAAATGGAATTATCAGGGATATTTCCTGGGAGAGCACAAAAAATTGTTTTATTGTCTTTTGACCAAACACATTTAGAAACAAATGTGGGCAAGCCAAGATTTTTGTATTCTCCTCCATTATAATTCATAACGCCGAGCTGTATTTTCGTGCCACCTTTTTCATCTGTTTGACTAACTAAAACATGACTGCCTGAGTTATCCCAGAGATAATCAGCGCCAAAGCTATCTTTGTAGAGACTTTTAGTGTCCTCTCCAAGTAGCGATACTGTTTGGAAGTTAGTTGGGTAATAGGCATCACCATTATTCCAAAAAGAAATTAGGCCAGAACGAGGAATTTGCGAGAAGGATATTTTGTCATGAGGCAAATCAAGAATTTTTTTCCAATTTTTTCCATCTGCATCAGAAACATTTAGGGAACTTTTCTTGCTGGCAGAATCAAAATATTTATAAATTATTTTTGAAGACACGGCTTGCCAAAAAGCCTCAGTGATATTTTTATTGAGCATAGTAAGTTGATCATTCTTGATATCAAAAAATAAGAAATAACTTTCTGCGGAATCTTTGTTGGTTTTCAGAAGTATTTTGGATTTATCCAGAGACCAGATTCCACTTATTAGGCTGATAATTTTTTTTTCGGTTAATTTTTTTGAAACGCCTCCGACAAGATCGGTTTCTTTTAATTCTCCGGAAGCTCCAAAATACCAAATCTTATCACCAGCAGTGGAAATGGTTGGTGAAATAACTGGTTCTTGTGAGACAATGGACACTTTTTCTTTGGAAGCAGGAGGAGTTTTTGGTAAATCTTGAGGAGTAGAATTATTTAGCGGGAGGATTGTGTTTTTTGGTAGTTCAGTTTTTTTGAAAGACAATGTATAAATACCCCAAAAAAGCAGGGACAAAAAAAGGATAAAAAGCGAAAAGAAAAATATTTTTTTGAGGGTGGACATAGAAAATTATTTAGTTGGAGTAGTAGAACTTTGAGTGTTGCAACTGAAGGTGTACCAATTGGTGGCTTCTGTGACGCCCAAATTAGTGTTGGCAGAGAGAATCCACATAGTTACGTTCACAATTAGCCAAGCGCAAAGCACTATAGTAAAACCAGTGAGGCTAGCAGTAAGAAATGCTTTGGCATTTGTCATCATTCCTTCATTACCGGAAGAGATGATATACATCACTCCCGCAATGAAAATTCCCACAGCGGCAACAGTAATGAGAAGTTTCAAACCAAAAGAAACGATGTTTTGTATCCCAACAATCAGATGACAAAGAGTACAGGCGCCAGTTTGGTCACCGGGTAAATCTGCATCATCTACGCTCAATCCACAAGGCACAACTCCTGCTTGCGCGGAAAAAATTGGCAAAAAAATTCCAACAAATAACAAGAAAACAGCGATTTTTATTTTAGTTTGCATAAGTTTAATTTAAAAATATTAGCTACCCTTGCATTGATTGTAAAAATTTAAAAATACGTTGGTTCTTTCAGGCACCGGGCAAAGTAAATTGCAATTGATTGTACAATCCCATTGTAAATAAGAGCTTCCGTAAGTGTTAGAGCCAGAACAGTCTCTGCTTGGGTTAAGTGCTACACAACCGCCGTTATATCCAGCATAAATATCTCTTATTTTTTGTTCTTCGTTGTTTGTTCTCCATTTAGAGCTACATTGTTTTAAATATCTAGCTGCACATTCAAGAGCTTTCTTAGGGTTACTTTCTAAATCTTCACAAGTGGTTCCACAATTTGCATTGGCTGCAATTTGCACGGCGCTACAATCCCTTCCTCCATTTGTTCGGGCAGGAACTTGATTGCAGCTAGATTCCTTAGCGACTAAAGCTTGAAGGATACATTTATCAATGCCTGTACTACTAGAAACTTGTTGAAATAGCGTTTGCCACTCAGAAGAATTGCAATTTGCTGGCATCGTAGCTTTTACAGTGCTAGTTGTTGTGCCACTAGTGCTAGTAGGTGCGATACCAACCAAGGGTTTAAATTGTACTAACTCTGGATTAATTGTCCAAAGTAAAACATAGGAAACTAAAGCCAAGATTATCCCGGCGATAGCATCGGTGATTATTCCCTTGGCTTTGCCTGTTTGGGAATTATTGCCGGCGGAAGTGAGATACATATAACCACCAATCATAATCATAAACATTGCGGAAGTCCCAATCGCCCAAAGCCCGAATTTGTAGATTGCCATTAAATAAGCTGGGAAATCAGCCGGTCTGCCAAAGCCAGGAATTTCTTCCATTGGAATATATTTGCCAGTTGTTGCAGTGGCTGCCAAACAAAAAACAGGAATCAAATTGACTAGTAATAAAAGCAAGAATATTATTTTTGTTTTTGTGAATTTCATTTTGTTTTTTAAAAATTGGTGAATCTAATCTTCTTCTCGCGAACTAATTTCTGGAGAAAATGAGAAAATCAGTTTAGTGACAAATAGGATTAGGGAAATGGTCAGAACTATGCGAAGAAGAAAAGCAAGATAGTCTGGGGTAGAAGAATAAATGGTGGCGAATATTTTTTTTGATTTTATGCTACCACTGTTCGTTTCTGGAGGATCTTGCATGGTGATGATGGCGTCGTCAGTAACTGCTTTTTCATAAAATTGGTTATATGTCACGCCCCAAATAGCATTCAGCGCTTTTTTGACTAAATTATTTTGGGTATAAAGTGTGCCAACTGATATATTATAACTTTCCCCTTGTTTATCTTTGGGTTTCAAAGTCAAAATCCCAGCGCCGTCAATTCTATAACCATAAACACTGGCATTGGCAGAGTTTATTGAATCGCCATCAATTTCCCATTCCAGATTTTCTGGTGAAGTGGAAAAACCAGTTGTGACCGCTTCCAATTTTATATTGGAATTATTATAAGCCCAAAAGTTAAGTTGGCTATAGTCAGGAAAAGATTTGCCATTAATATCAAAATATTGCCCGAGAACTGTTTGATTGCAAGTCTTTGTGTCAGCCGAACGGATGGTAATTTTTGGATCAACCACTTGAAAATTTCGAGTGATGTTTATTTTTTCTCCCTTGTTATTAGTAGCGGTCAAATTCACGGCATATTGCTCGCCAACTTCTTTGAGAACGGGAAAATAAGCCACATGCGTTTGTTTTGTCGCGTCACAGTCCTTGAAAAAACAATAAGGATAGGAAAAGGGTTTGCCATCAATAGTCCAAAGAAAATCAGGATTGGTAGTTTGTAGAAAATGTTCCGCTGGGACAGATACGGCGATAATTTGATTTTTAGTCACAGGACAAAGGGCCTTATCGAGATCATCGTTATTGCAAATTTCATTTCCTGAATCAAATTTTACTCGAGATAAATTATCCGGATCAATGGTTGGAGTACTTGTTAAGTCTGTTGCTAAAACATCAAAAACGCCTATTTTTTCCGTGGTAGAGTTAATAGGAATAATTACATCCTGAGTGCTTTTGCGCGGATATTCTTCGCCAGTATTTTCTGTGACAGTAAGGACAACTTTGAGATATTTATTTGTGTCAGGCAAGCCTAATTTAAATTTGAAAGTATCAATCCCAAGCCCAACAGACTGAGTTGATTCGAATAATTCAGGTTTCAAAAGAAGTGTCCAATTATCAGAGCTAATATCTGCGCCCGCATAAACTTTCCAGTCATATTGCAGATAGTTGGTGTCTTTGGCATTAGAAACTGAAGAATTGATTGTGAGTAAATCTCCATCACCAGAAGCGCCAGAGGGATCATTTATGGGATTATTTGGAGAATAAGAAAGACTAATGTCAAGTTTATTACTTCCAGGGGTATTTTCTTGGGGGGAAACCAAGGAATTATATAGAAATTTATTTAGATCGCTTGGTTTTTCGATCTCACCATCATCAAGATCATAGTCTCCAGAAAAATCTTGGGTAGAATATGTGATGATTGGATTGGGAACATCGTCTGTTTCAGCTACATCAACATCGGTTACTAAAACTTGAGGAGTAGCAGTGACTATTGTGACATTATGCATCGTGACAGTAGTCTTGATGGTAGCTATGCCATTAACAATATCGCCATCTATTTCTTGACGAGTTGTTTTGGTAAGATTAATTGTGTAAAGCCCATCAATAGTAGTAGAAATAATTTCATCGGTGGTGCTTTGATAATCTTCTTCATCAGGGAGGCTAGCATCAAAGTCATCCATTCCATTGTTCATCGCCCACATTGTTTTATAGGAAGCGTCTTCAGTTGGTGGCGCATCAGTAGAAACTCCCTCCACAACTACACCAACCTTGTCGCCTTTCTGGTAGTTCCAAGCGAAACTAGTGATTCCAAGCCCTGCGATTGTGGCTTCATCAGGATTGCCTCTGTTGGAAGTATCATTGCTATTGGGATCGGTTTGCCAAAATTTTTCTTCATTTCTTCCAAAACTTCCATTGCCAGTTTTTCCTTCATCATCGCCATCTAGATTTATTTCATTGCCATTATAATCAATAAAATTTTCATATTCAGCATTAGGGAAAAGATGGCCACAATATTTCAATTGATATTCCTTGCCAGACTTTGTATCGCGGATATAACAATAAGCATCTTTTCCTTTTTGATCGTTGCCACCAGAAGAAGCTTCATAACCATCATCATCAGAAGAGGATTTGTAGATATTATCAGAGCTTATGATAAAACCACCATTAGCAATAATTCGCATAGCTTTTATTTTGTAATCTTCTATGTCAACCTCGCCATCATTATCCAGATCGCATTTTTCATTATAATCATATTTTGATTTGTCGAGTTTTTTGTCGGTGCAACCTTCGCTTTTTAAAAACCAAGTGAAATATAAATCCTTTGGGTTATTCATGAAATAAGAAGGAGAAGCGGTGACAGTGACTTTTTCTCCTTCGCTTGGATTGGTAGGAGTGAAAAAAAGTGAAACTTGGGGCGGAGTTTTTTTCAATGGGGAGACATTAGCAACTTCGCCAAAAGATGTTACAGTCGATGGATCAATACCGTATCCTTCCAATATTTCATTAGTAAATTCAAGAGGAGAGCCAGCTCCCATAATATCGCCAACGCTTATAGCTTGAGCCATTCCCGCTTGAGAAAAAAGCAAAAATCCGATAAGAAAAAAATTGAGTACAGAATAAATTTTTTTAAACTTTTTATTTTTCATTTTAGATGATAGATTATGAAACTATCTAAGATTACTAGTGAGAATAGAGCGACGATCCAAGAATAGAAAATGGAGCGACTGTTATAAACTATTATACCAGAAAACAAAGAAATTACGAGAGTCGGTGCCATTTGCCAAAAAGAATTTCTAGTGGGGATAAGAATTAATACATAAAGAAAAAATTGCAAAAAAATTGAAAAGATACCGATTTTTTTGGAAAAATAAAGCAGGATGAATCCGCGCCAGAAAAATTCTTGGATAAAAACAAAAAGGTTGGCAATGATAAGCTCATAAAGCAAGAAAATCCAAAAATTGTGGACAATATAAGATGAAAGTAGATAGTTTTTCCGGAAATCTGTATAGGTATAGAGTAAAAAGAAAACCAAAAGAGTGGCAAGCAACATTGAGATTCCCCAGAAAGCACCAGATTTTTTGTCGCCCAAAGTCAGACCGAAAGAGGAAATATTTTTCTTGAGAATTAATTTATAATAAAGAATCGGAACGATGATCAGAAAAAAAATATTGCGAGTGAGACGTTGGGCAGAGTTTTGGACGGGAAAAAAAAGAGATAATAGCAAGCAAAAAACAATCACACCAGAAGTGATGATAATTTCTTTATTCTCGATTAAGCGAGAGGATAATTTTCTTTTGTGATAATAACGCATCGTTTTTTATTAGGCGTAGCTTTCTTGCTCCGCATACATCGCTTCCATTTTTTGAGCGTTCTTTTTTCTTTTTTTCAAAACTGCCAAATATATCATTGCTACGAGACCCATAGTTGCCGGCAGAAAACTTATCCCTGGGAGAATTTCCACCACCGTTCCGCCAAAAAGCATTAGCAAAATGTTTATCCCGCCACCGCCACCCATAGAGACACCGATTAGAATCATAAAACCAATAAAGATAAAAATCAAAATAGTCATTATAATTACTAGGGCATAACCAACTCCTGTTGCCTGAAAAAGATCTAGTAAATCCTTTAGTCCAGCAGCGACGAGCGCGATAGCAAAAACCGGATCGGATTTTTTAATTTGAGAAAAGCGGGAAGTTTTTTTAGTCGGTTTTTGTTTAGGTTGGCTAACGGGCGGATTATTTTTCTTCACTTCTTCTTTTTTCTCAACTTCTTTTTGCCGATCTTGTTGTTTCGTAGCCTCAAAATTTTCTTTTTTTTTGTGATCGTAATTCATAACTTATTCTTCATCAAACTCTTTCTTGGCTCTTTCAATTTCCAGCATTTGCGCTGGATCGGTAGTGATTATCTGGTCTTCTGAATAGGAAGCTACCACTTTAATGGCAACGTGGTTGGTGCCGGCGAAAAAAATTCCTTCTCCCACATTAGATTCCAAAAGCAGGAATTTTTCTTGGTCTGTGAGATAGAATGTTTCACTGATAACATCCACGGCTGCGGGTGATTGTTTCAAGAGTAGTTGAATGGAGGAATTAGTGACAATGGCTTTGCCATAGCGGGAGCTCAAAAAGTCGTTAACATCTTGAGTGACAGTCGTGAGTCCGGTATAGTATTTTCGACACCGTTTTGCAATTCCAAAAAGAAATGAAGCAGCGTCGTCATATTTCATCATTACCCAAGCTTCATCCGCCAAAACAATTCTTTTTTTGAGGTTTGTGCGCATTTCATTCCAGATAAATTGCATTACCATATACATGGCAATTGGTCGTAGTTCTTCTTCCATATCGCGGATATTGAAAACCATCATTGGATTGTCAACAACTACATTGGTGACGTTATTTAGAAAACCGGAAAAAATTCCTTCCGTATATTTTTCCATTCGAATAGCCAAGCTTTCTCCGCCATCCATACTACGAAGAATTTGGTAGAGGTCGGACATAGTTGGATAGGATTCTTTGGTGAGAGAATTGAAATTAGTTTCGGCTGAGATATCTCGAACAGCATAAGTTTCCTTGATGGCTCGTCCAAGAATTGAATCTTCTTCTGGAGTAATGTTGCCAAGCATAATGTGCAAAAGCCCAAGCAAATTGGCAATATTATTGCGCAATACATCTTCCGGATCTTCATCTTCTTTGATGTGAGGAAGGTCAAAAGGATTGATGTGATTGTTGGAATTGAGAGAAATTTTTATAAAAGTTCCACCCACTGTTTCACAAAGATGCTTGTATTCATTTTCTGGGTCAATAATGATCACATCAGTTCCCATCATAAGCGAGCGAAGCACTTCCAATTTTATGGTATAACTTTTTCCAGCGCCAGATTTAGCAAAAACTACCATATTAGCATTTTCCATTTTGAAACGATCGAAAATGATCAAACTGTTGTTGTGGCGATTTATTCCATAAAGGATTCCCTCATTGGAAGATAGTGTAGAAGAAACAAAAGGAAAAGTCGTGGAAAGCGGAGCGCTGTTCATGCTGGAACCTATGTCTAGTTCATCATTAGCCAGCGGTAATGTTGAATTGAATCCTTGTTCAGATTTGAAAATAGCTGGTTTGACATAAACTAACTGAGCTTCCAAGATAGCTTCGATGGAACGAGTGATATCAGAAAGTTCTTTTTCGTTTTCGCCGTAAGCGGTGATATAGAGCCCAAAGCGGAAAAATTTTTCTGTGCCTTGTTGCAAATTACTTCGCAGTTCATCGATATCTTGAATGGCAGTTTCAAGGGCGGGATCGCGAATCATACCTTTTTCTTGCTCGATATGAATTTGTGATTCAACTCGGGTGGCATTTT
>Ga0172379_10009753_pt1 | contig 11771 bp, 24 predicted proteins | sample GrowelOW334metaG_FD_119756 | JGI IMG/M metagenome (GOLD analysis project Ga0172379, IMG submission 119756) | Groundwater microbial communities from an aquifer near a municipal landfill in Southern Ontario, Canada - Groundwater well OW334 metaG | ecosystem: Environmental > Aquatic > Deep... | reverse complement strand
GGTTGTAACTATGTGTGTGTCATACGGTTACGATTCCGTAAAGTGAACATAATACAAATTCTAAGACAAATGGTGATCGTTCGGGGATGAAGGGTCACATCCCGGAGGGTGTGACCCGCTTACAGATTGAAAGTACAACCCATATATAAATAAAATAGAATGAAAGTAAAATGGGGATATTAGTTACGGATTAACATAATATAGGTTATATGTCATACGTTATAGATCGTTTCTCATTTTAATAAAGAGTTTAGCAAACTGTCTTTCGGACATTTTAAAGAAAGGAGTATGTTTAAGGAAACGAGTATTGAACCCGTTATGTAGATACATATCAAACATGACCCCGTATGTTCTAACCAATGATTTTCGTTTAAGGGATTTCCATTTGGTGTATGTTACCATTTCAGAAAGTTTCTTATACGTAGTATAATGGTTAATACAATCTTCAGCATATTGGTTATCTGAGAAGCACGTATCGTTGATGGACACTTGTTTTCCGGATATGAATGACATAAGTTCGAGCATACCTTCGCTAAGGTTAATGTCTGACTTAGCACAAATGGCGTTAGCGTCAGCCATCCCTAGGTTCCATGCGGCAACGATAATAGTAAGAGCATCTATGTTTGAATACTTTTGATTTTTCATATGTCATACGTTATGAGCCAAGCAACAATGGGAGGTGATTATTCTCCGGAGAGTTCTTTGAGTTTATTTTCGAATTGTTTTAAAGTAGAACTGTATTCTACAATTTTATTTTTAACCATACGGATTTGGTATTCCTTATCCCTTTGTTTTTCTAAGTCGATATCTTCTTGGGAAGCAAGTTCGATAAGAACACCGTCAAGTTCTAGCTCTTGGTGGCCGGTATGGAAATCGATGGATACATAGTTAGCACCAGCTTTTTCAAGAGTATCAAGATACTTTCTAAGGGAATCAATATTGATAGGGTCATTAAGACGTTTAGTTATATCATCATAGATATCGTTGTAGTCTTCATAATCTTCTCCGAGAAAATCAACTCTAATCATATGAGGGAGTTCCTCAGAGTTAATATGCATGATATGTTTTTGAATAATAGTGTTCATATAGAACTATTTAAAGTGGTTAATATTAAGGCACGCGAATAGAGCCAAGCAATATTGGAGAACTCTGGGTTCACGGGGATGGTTACCCGTGAACTAGCGTCCTTCTGAATTTAACGGCTTCCCGTAAGGTTAAGAAGTTCTTACTTGTGCGAACTCTTTCTTTTGTGACCCTAACTCTGAAACCTGACCCATCGTAATAGATGTTGTGGTATACCGGAATATACACGGTCTTCGTAGGTTTGAAAGTGGAAGCTTGGATTGAATAACTTTTAATTGTTCCCATAATGAAATACTTTTGTTTATACTAAAATATACGGAAAATAAATGACAATTCCAAATTTTAGTGACCGAATTTAAATGGGACACGAATCTTTTTTATACGTCTATATTCCTGTTCAGCAACCATTACCATCTATAGGTTGATTTGGCCTTTTTATACTTCATGGCATCGTACAGGATGTGTTCCCTACGTCTGTTCACACAAGATGTAAGGGTAGTCCAACCAGTATCGTCAAAGTGTCCATCAATGGTAAGAAGTTGGTATTCCGTATTACGTTTCATTATAACGTAATTAGCTCTGAGTTTCTTCAGTAGTTTTGTTTTCATATTTAATACCTTTATAAGTGTTATTAATTCCCCATAACAATAATATAATCCTCTTTTCGCCCACAAATCTGAAATTTCAAAATCGTTATTACAAGTATTACATTTCCTAATCATATTCAGTAATATATGAAATAATTAGGAAAAAGTAAATATACTTTTAAACGATGTCGAATCTCCGGAGGTGGATTAAAGTAAGGATGTGGGCAACGATTTGAACGGGAAGGGTATTAAGTTTCTCATCATAGTCGTTACCGAATTTGTTAACCAAGGTAAGGATACCCGAGTCGGTTAAAACGATAGGTTCAATATCAAGGTCATTTTCTTCAGGTTCGAATTCGATTTCTTTCATGTTGTTTTCGGTGAAGAATAATTCGATTTCCTTCAGGTAATCCAGTCTCAATTTCTCGAGGTGTTCATTAGGTGTCATACGCAATTGTTTTTAAAAGTACAAAGATAATAAAAATAATGTGATGCACAATACATTGTTCTAATCATTGGCTGTTTTACCAAGTTCATCCCAATTGACTTTATTTTCGTATTCTGAGTATTTAGTCAATTCGTTTATTAGTTTATTAACTGCGTGTCGGGGAGTTTTTGGAATCTGTCTTAAATGATCAGGTCTAAGCCTGTTTATATTATTCCAATTTTCAGGAATAATAAACGTCATACTTTCACGATCATAGTATTTGAGAATTTCGTCTAATAATTGTGCTTTTTCTCTTAGATAGTTGAACTCCTCAATTAATGAGTTGATAGATGTTAGTTCCATAATTTTAAGTATTGTACATAGCTTACGTCACCCGTCAAGTCAGGGGTCTGAAATCATGCAATTGTTTGTGGTGTTTTTCACAGCTTGATAGGGAAACACCATCTAACCCAGTCTTGTGCTTAACTTTGTTGATATAACCAAGGGTTACTGGTACGTATTGTAATACGCTTTTGTTTTATTAGCAAACTCATCCATCATAGCTTCAATCAGTTTGGTCTTAGCTCTATTCATAAAGGATTCATTCGAATACAGTTCGTCCAGTGATGGATTAGGGTTGGTTGGGTCAATGATATCGATACGGGACACGATAATCCGGATATCCTTGGTAGATTTGTTTCTACGATAGAACGGACATCGTGCGTATACATACTCACGTAAGAACGATAGTTTTACTTTTAATTTATCTGTGGTAACATTCAAACATTTCTCTTGAAGGATTATTTCTTCAAGATAGGCCATTTGTTCGATATTGTATTTAATTTTTTCATATACTTCGGTATAGAGTTTAAAGATAGGTTTATCCATATTCTCACCGATGAATTGATTAATGTCATCTTTAACATTAATCATAATCCCTTGGGTTGATTTCATTTTATTCATTGAGCCAAGCATTATTGGAGTCCGAAGACCCTCCGGAGATTATTCCCCGGAGTTGTCTTCTTCATCATTATTTTTTAAAGCTTCAGTAAGGTATCCGATGATCTTTGTTCTACCATCTTCGTCCACATATGAGTACTTGGTTGTCACATAGTCTTCCAGTGAGCTACCGTCAAGAGTTTCTTCGTCCATGTAATCATTCTCCCTATCTGACCAGAACCCTTCAGAATCGAGGATATACATCCCTTCATCATAGTTGTAGTCTTCTTCTTCAACGATTTCACCAACTTCATTGATTACAGACCTTCCAGCAAAGTCACAGCCAGGTTCAAAGAATTTGATTTCGACTTGTACACCGTACTCTTTGGCAAGGGTAATACAGAATTGAACGGGAGGAGACCAAGCCGTATCCAAATTCATAGTTATCATGTCATCAGAGAATTCGATGTTTGAATCATCTGGGTTAACATCCCACTTAGTTCCGTATCGTGTTAAATTAGATTCGTACCAGCCCTTAGTTTTATCGGTGTCAGTTCCGATAAGGGTTTCAAACAACTTTGCGTCTAAGCTCGTTGGGGTCTCACCGATTTTCTTCAGGATTTCCCTGATCTTTTCCTTATCTCCGGTAATGGAGATAACATTGTTACAATAGTTAGGCATGATTTTAAAACTTTATTTACATCAGATAATTCGAGGGCGTAGTTGTGCTGGATAGCTTGGGATTTATCCCGATTGGTTGGCATCATATACCTGTCATACGTGCCAGGTATATCCTTATTAGGTTGAAAGTGTTCAACGATCCTTTTACCTTGGTAGGTAATTACTCGTTGAACTACTTTCCCCATTTTTGAGCCTTTCGAGCATGTTTTCCATTACTGGTCTTTTTGATTTTTAACCCATTCAATGAATCCTGCTGGTGTTCCTTTGTACAGTTTTTTGAATCGTAGAGGTTTGTTATTCCAACCGCCAGTAACGTCATACGCAATGAACTCAATTTTATTAGGCTCAATTGTGGCATCGGTATCAACAATGATGTCATAACAATAATCTTCGCCACACTTTCCACGGCTTTTAATCGGATACAGATAAGCCTTACCGGCTTCAATAGTACCATTGTCACCACATTTATGACGGGCGACTAATTGTGCTGCAAGACAGCCAGCTCCATTGAATACAACTTTAGGTTGGCTTGAGTTGAGACCGTTTACGACAGTTCCACTGGTTAACCATTCGGCAGTGTCAGAAGGATGTCCAGATGGATATCCGTCATACTGAAGATATAATAATGTTAAAATGTTTTTCCATGCCTTACCTTGATAAGTTCCTTTTTCAATAACCCGATAAGTTGAACGTGTTCCCATAATTAAACAGTTTTATAAGTGATACCAGTACGTGATACATTTGCGTAAGCACTAAAGGCAACCCTTGCGGTGTCACGGTTAGTGTTAGGACTAAAGTATAAAACTTTGTCAGTATTAGGACTAGTTGTCATACGACCACCAGAGATAGGAGTCAAAGATGCTGCAACTGATTTACCACTTTTGGTTGTTACGGTAATGAATTGTGATACGGCCATTGTGACATTTCCCTTAGCAGCATCCCTACGGGCTTTACCCATTGCACTTTCACACTCTCTACATTGGTTCAAAGTGAACCCACTTGGACGAGTTCTGAATTTATCTAATTCAAGGTCTCGTATACACTTAGTACAAATTTTTGTTTCCATACGATTGTGTTTTAAATTGTGAATATTTGTTATACAAAAGTAAAAACTATTTTTTAATATACCAAATTTTTTTGTAATAAAATTAAGCAGGTTCTAAAATCATTTCATGTTCACGAATAACGAAAGTATTTGATTCATCTGGATTAGAACGAACTTTTTTAAACTTCAGACCAACGATCACACCTGGCTCATCTTTATACCTCATATCGTATAAATCGCCATTAATAACCTTAAAACCCATAAATTCAGTTGGTACTTTCTCGAAGACAAAAGCCACTTTGATACCAGATTTCAGGAGTAGCAAACAAGTTTCCATATTAGAGCCGTTGTAAGAATAGGTTAGATCGTAGTTAGGGTATTTGTTCATGAGTTGTAAGCGACCCATAATTTTAGTGTAATCGTAAAACTGAATATCAGGGAACAATTGAAGGATATTCTTTTTAACACCATCAACTTTAATCCAGAACAGTTCAGGAGAAATATCTGAAGTGTTATTAAGCCGAACACTAAATTTAAGACCTTGCTTTTTAGCCCGTGTAATACCAGCCTGAATGTCACGTATTACCCAGCGGGTAAAGAACTCATGATTCTCGAAGAACATTTGTGTCTTACCAATACGGGAACGGTTAATAAAGTTGTTTTTAGCGTCCATACGGTTATGCCCTGACTCATTTAAACATAGAGTAGTACATTCATCGGTACGACCCGCACAAACTTCATAACCACTCATATTGCCAGGGGCAAGATAGATAGTATAAACCAACTCGCCATATTTGAAAGCCTTCTCATGTTTTGTCCCGTTATTAACACGGCCTAAATAAGAAAATCCCGAATCACGTTTAGCGGTTGCTAAGTCCTTATAAACAAGTTTCATATTGATTGTTTTATCATTATTGATAGGACAAAGTTAAGGTTTATTTTTAATATACCAAATTATTTAATAATATTTTTAAAAAATATTTTGACCCGGTACGGGACTTCAGTTCTCCAGTACTAATTTGTTTGGCTCTATGGGTGAGCCAAGCAATATTGCCAGTCCACTTCAGTCCCGTCATCTCCAGGCGTAAAAAAAGGGTGTCATTTCTGACACCCCCACCTTTTAAAACTAATACAACATGAACTATTTAAATTCTTCCATCAAAAATCACAATCATTGAATCATGCATTCCAGGTTTATTTGTTACAAATTCTCCTTTAGTATTATAACTTGAAAATCTTATTCTACGTTTAATAAATCTAATTTCAGGATTTTCGGGAAGTATATGTTCGTGGAATAACTTAGTGCTGGTACTAACAGGTAGTAACATAACGCAAAGTTTTCCTTTCTTTGATTCTTCAATTGCTTTAATTAATAACCAGCATCTGCTCGTTCTTTTTGATAAGTATCCCTGTCAAGTTTTTCAATTATTTCGACAGGTACGAATCCATCTGTATTACCAGTCACATCCTCAATATGTTTAATCTTTTCCACATAAGGAACTCCGAAGTTCCAGCCCAAATGCATAAAACAATTTTTTTTGGCATGCCAGTAAGCAACATATGTTCCTCTACATATACCTTTATAGTAATGACCAGGCTTTAAATCTTTTTTATTTATCATAGTTGTTAGTATTATTCAACAACATTAATATAAGAGCCTTTTAAATGTTTTAATCCTTTTTGTCTTGAATCATAGAAACGGGTAATTGGAACTGGTTTTTTAGTTACTCCAATAGTTTCAATTGAGGAGCAATAACCGCAAGGAGTTCCAGGTAACTCTTTTGTAATACGATTGTAATCCTCAAGGCCAACAATATCATTCACCTCAATTGTTATATATCCGATGAATTTAATGTTGTTATCAAATTTCGGTATAAGTAATTTTATCATAATTTAAAAGTTTTAAATGTACGACCAAGAAATAAAAACAGATTGGTGACAATTAGGACTATCATAAAACCCATTTTCAAGAACTGAATCAACATCAGAATCTTCTTCATTAAAACCAATTGCTTTAGCTTTTTCAATAAAAACTTTTTCAGCTTCGGCAACCACATCTTCAGATAGTTGTTCCTCAAATATTCCAAATGAGTCGATGTTACTTAAAACACCTGAATCAAAAGATATTACATTAATAATTTTCATAGTCTTATATTTTTAAATGTTCTGTAAAGATAGAAAGAATAAATGATATAACAAAATTTTTAATAATAAAAAGGGGTGTATTACCCCTTCATATTAGATGTGACAATCGTAAACTGACAGTAAGGCGTCATCAGGAATTTCATCCAACAGTTTGGCAAACTCTTCCGACCAGTTAGATTTTTCATTGGTTACACAAGCCCACCAGCCCATTTCGCCTTTTTCGTACCAAACACCGTCTTTAACAATTGCGAAGGTTTGACCGGCAGATTCCCTTGCTTCTTTCACCAATTGCTCAATCGGTTTCTGATACTTGTCAAGATTAAAACCCCCCCCCAATTCCTTTTTGTGTTTTTCAACTTCTTTACAAGCTGCCTGAGCGTGGTAGAATTCACGTTTTTCGTCAATAGTCATCGGAGCAAAGAATGAATTTTCTTTATCAATGATGGTTTCCCATTTGTGTTCGAGTGTTGGAATTGTACCGCCAAAGATAGCAACTATTTTGTTATAGTCTTCTCGACAAGTAGCTTCAGCTTCGTTTCTCATTCCTTCAAAGTCAATGTCACGTTTGAAAGCTTGGTCTGTGTAACCAGGTTTGTCCTCTTCTCCTTTGTTCATTGGTTTTAGTTTTAACAAACCTGACCAACGGCCACCCAATTGAAACCAATCCCATTTTGATTTTGGGTTGTAAGTTGAAAACTCTTCCCAAATACCAGTTTCAGGATTTTTGCGTAAACCGCCACCGTCCCAGTCTTGGCCTTTAATTGGGTACAGTTTGTCAAAATCCAGACATTTAGGGTTCATGCCTTTTTCGGTGTAATATTCAACCATACGGTTTTTATTCTCTTCAGACACTTCACCTTTGCAATATTCAGGTGTATCCAAATTTTCATCAAATGGAGCTAATTGTGCTTCAGGATTTGGACCAATAATTAAAACAGTAAAATGACTCATAGCTTTAAATTTTAATTGTAAATAATACTTTTAATTTGTATTGTAAAGATACGGCTTATTTTTAATATGCCAAACATTTTAGTAATATTTTTCTAAAATATTTTGATCCAGTACGGGACTTCAGATCACCCAGTGCGATGTTGTTTGGCTCAAGGGGTGAGCCAAACAATATGTAGAGATGAGTGGGCCTTCAAGGCACGCCTCGTTGCGCTTAAGCACAAAAAAAGAGAACCATTACTGATTCTCTTTTCTTATTCGATTAGACCTTTTATTCTACAAGGTCAAATACAATTTCCTTACCGCTTCGAGGTCGGTTACGTTGTATTACAACTCTGTTTCTTGCCCATTTGCCAACTAAGCCATTTGGGTCTTTCCCTAAGTAATCCCCTCCTCCTTGCCCATTACCATTGCAGGTCAATAAAGGTAGAGGGTGAATTCTCCAACCATCACCATCAGCAGGAATACGATTGAGGTCAACAAACTCTTTGGTGTCCAAATTTTTTAAAAATCGAAGTTTACGACCGTTTAACGGTTCAAAAGTAGGTTTAATGTTAGTTTCACGAAAACGATTGTACAAATTTTCATCATACATTTTTCCTTCATATTCATATTGGCAAGGATTACCGTTTTCATCAATTTCAGGTTCTGCATAATCTCCACACCACTCAATCTGAGTGCCAAACCAAGCACCACCTTTGGCTATCAACCGTTCAACAACATGAACGAAATTGTTACCAATCCAAGAATGTTCCATCAGTTTCAGCCCATTTCCGAAGTCATGAGAATAAACCGACTCTTTCTTTTGTAAACTACATGGCAAATAATACTGTCCCATAATGTTACGTTTTAAATTGTTTTAAATATCACTCCAAGAAATACAAACCGATTGAGGTTCAGGAAACACATCATTTGAGGTATTTTTTTCAAAGTACCCAAAGTCCAAGAGTTCAGAAATTAGATCGTCCTCATCCTCCTCCTCTTCTCTGTTGTTTACATCAAACCCGATTTCTTTAGCTTTAGCTATAAAATCCTTTTCAGCTTGTTCAACAACGTCGCCAGATAGTTGTTCATCAAACACCCCAAAAGAGGTAATGTCATCGACAACTCCATTTTTAATTTTAACTACATTGATTACTCTCATGTCTTACGTTTTAAATTGTTCGACAAATATAATACTATTTTTTGTAATACCAAATTATTTTTCAAAACATCCGGAAGTTTTAATAATTGGGTTATTACCGAATTCTTTAATCTTTTCACCTAACATAATAAGTTGAGCGGCCATAAGCTGACCGTCCACATTCTCGTCAGACAAAGATATAATATTTTGGCAAGTCCGCTTCAGATTGTCAAAATTTTCTGGGTTGAATACTTTTGAATCCATTATACTGTTTCCTCCAAAAACCATTTTTTAATTTCTTTCCAAGAACCTTCGAATAATGGGCCATTAAAGTTATTTGATTTACCCCAAACTGAACCTTTACCATTTTCAGATTTATGTCCGCTCATTGGAACAATGGTAAATATAGTATTACCAGACTCAATGTCTGCGATTCTAAAGTCATCATATAACGAACCGTCCATAGGACAATTATTTTTGAACCACACATATTGTTTTTCTGGTGATAATTTTGGTGAGTTAATAATAAGTTTTAAATACTTACCAAGTTTTTTAGTCTTGTTCAATAAAGAACTTTGAGAACAAAACCAATCATACCAGCCAGCGTCACATTGAGTTTTAAAATCGGGATTATTAAAATCGCCGTTATCAAACATCTTAACCCATTCATTCAAGTTAATCTTTTTCATTGTGTATAGTTTTAAATTCATTGTAAAGATAACACCTATTTTTAATATAACCAAATAAATCGTAATATATTTTCAAATTATTTTTGACCAGGTATTGGACTTCAGGGGTTCATTTTAATGTTGTTTGGCTCAGGTAGTTACGTGGGTTGAGCCAAACAAATTTTCGGTAAGTCTTCAGTCCCGTCATCCAGTGTATCCAAGATTTAGGGCATGAAAAAAGGGAGACATTTCTGACTCCCTCTTTTCTTAAACATTTAAAACTACGACAACTATTTTTGCAGTAAGGAGAAAGGAGTTGTACCGTAGAGAGGTTGTTTACCATCCCAAATTTGGTAAGCTTTCAACTTAATGTATTCGTCAAGAACGCCATTCTTTTTAGCAACAACCAAAGGAATTACTTCTATTTCTGCGGTAATTTTAGCGAGTTCTAAGTTACGAGTCTGTTCCACAATTTTCTGGTCAATAACCGATATATTTGTGTTTACTTCGTTACGACTGTCGATTTTCTTTGTTACAGCTTCGGTAAATTGTAACTGACAACTAAATGTCATAAGTTCCAAACCTTTATCTTCAAATTCCTTTTGAACAATGGCTTGAACGGCCTTTTCAAAGATAAGTGACCCACTGGTAGTTGAACCGTCTGATAATGTAGTGGTAGCCATAAGTGATTCTGTAGTATAACTTCTAGAAACTTCTTTCATAATGTCATAAATTTTTGTCTCCAAAATGTTATCCATTAGTGCTTCCATAAAGTTATTACCAGAACCCAATTGTTTATTTTCAAATACAACGTCAACACAACGGTTTTCAATAGCTTTGAATGAATAGACAGGCGAGCTTGCAAATTCTGTATTATCGGCGGCTTTCAAGTGTAAAACTCTGTCACCAAAATCACCACGCTGTTCCCATAAAGGAACCTGAAAGAGTTCTGTACCAGGAGCAACAGTCCAAACACGGCCTTTTTGAAGGGAAAAATCCGACTTACCTTCTTTACCATAATTTGACATCAAGACACCTTGATAGTTAGGAGCAACTCGCTCACATGATGTTAACACAGCAATAGTCAAAACGGCAAATACAAAACCAAAAAACTTAAAATTTCTCATTGTTATAATTTTTAATTTGTTTATAAATGTAATTTAAGAAAACTCCGATTACAAGAAAGGTCACGGCTAAACCAGCCCAAGGATTAATGTGGTTAAAGGTAATACTAGCACCGTATAAACCCACAAATAAAAGTCCGATTGATATAAATGTTTTTTTCATTTAGAGTCATCGATTTCATATGTTTCAACTTCAAAATCCTCAACTTCAGATGAATTGTCACCAGTTTCAACAACAAGGTCGGACATAACATTGTCAAGTTCAATACCCTCGTCAACTGTGATAATCATTTTAACTTGTGCAGTAATGTAAACTATTCTCGACATAATATTTTATATTAGTTTATTCATATAAAGATAAGAATAAGATTTGATACGACCAAATAAATTTTAAACTTTTTTCGGTCTCAAATCATTTCTCATTTGGTATAGGACACCAATCTGAGCTTTCATCAGTCTTTGCTCTTTGGCAAGACGGTTAATAGTAAGTCTGTTCTGTCTCAACGCCACTTGTTTAGCGGAGATTTCATTCATTACCATCTGTTCACACTTTTCGATTACTTCTTTTTTGACTGCCATATGATTTGTTTTTTAATTATTCTGCATATGTTTCAACTTTGTCCCAGATAAACCACCGTTTTGGCCTTTCATCCCCAGACTGTTTAAAGTCTTTCATTTGACATTCGCTATAAGCGTGAGCGGCGGCACCGAAGTGTCCATTATCAACTACGCAAACCAAGTTTGGTTGCCATTTTTTTGGTTGTTTAATTTCTTTTCCACCATCGGCGAGAATACCATCACATTTTTCACTGGCACTACGGCCTAAAGTCCCTTTTGAAGATGTGTTCACATAACGTCCCATAGTTGTAATTTTTTAAATGTTTTGTAAAGATAATACTATTTTTTTGTTTCAACAAATATAATCGAATTTATTTTATTGTAGTTGTGTAATACAATTCAATTCCAAATAAGATTCCAAATACTATTAAAATAATCCCATC
>Ga0172379_10009752_pt1 | contig 11771 bp, 11 predicted proteins | sample GrowelOW334metaG_FD_119756 | JGI IMG/M metagenome (GOLD analysis project Ga0172379, IMG submission 119756) | Groundwater microbial communities from an aquifer near a municipal landfill in Southern Ontario, Canada - Groundwater well OW334 metaG | ecosystem: Environmental > Aquatic > Deep... | reverse complement strand
TGCTTCTTGCTGAAAGCGCTTTACGTCATGAATATTGCTCGATACAGCAGCATGCAAAACCTTTACTGCTAGCTCTTGTTGCAGATACAAATGCTTTGCCAAATATACGCTAGCCATGCCACCATCGCCAAGCTCCCACATCACTTCGTACTTATCAGCAAAGATTTGGCCAACTAGCGACTTATTGATCAAGCGAGTCAGTACAGAATCGCAATACGGACAGACTTCCTCTTCTTGGGCAATTTCTTCTTCGCAGGCAAGGCAAACTTTTCTCACACTACTAGGCGCACGTTCAATGTGATCTTGAATAATGCCAGAACCGAGATTAATAGAAAACTCTGGATTTGCAGCAAATGAGCCCGTTTGAGTAAATAGAGCCGAAGGAGTCACACCCGCAGCCGTCGCGATCAATTGCTCAGCCGATTTCACGCCGCTAACCACCAAGGCCACTGTTAGTGCCACCGCACCAAGAGCAAAGATAGCCCACCCTAATGCGTTGTCTACAATTTTGTAGTGCACTAACGCAAAACGTGCAGCAAACAGAACTGGCAAGAATACAACCAAAAGCGTAGCTCGCCTTGCCACCAGTGCCGAAGCGGTATTCGAACATAAGAAACCCGCGAGGCCCTGATCGCATTTTAGTAAAAAACAAGCGCTACTCATCACTATAAATAGAAACGATATTCCCTCCGACATCCGCAAACAGCCGAAGAAAGTACAAAGCGACTCAGCACCACTGACGGCGCCAATTAAAGGCAGCGAAGTTATCATCAAGGCGACGACGCAAAGCCATTGTGCAAGCTCAGTGCGTTTTTTCGAAAACCAAGTTTGAATTGCCACGGCCGAGGTTAGAGCCATAAACGCAAACGACACATCTGGCGTCATCGGGCCGGGAAACGACAAGCCGGATGAATCTTCATTGGCGCGATAGAGAATGTGGTTCAGACTCAAATCTAAGCCACCAAGAGTTTCAATGGAAGTGGCGAGGCCTGCTAAAAACACAATCAAACAAAGAACACTAGCAAAAATCTGCATAGCAAAGCTAATTGGTTTTGAAACTGATGGCTCTTGAGCTACCAACAAAACACATATGGCTATACCAAGAAAGACTGTGTTTAGTCCAACGCTTGACCAAACAACTGGTCCATTTAAAAACATATGCTTGCAAGCGCTAACGTCAGCTACCCAACCATAGGTGACTGTTGCACCAAGAACAAGACTGGCAACGGCTAGAAACAGTGCCGCAATGGTGGCATAACCAACTAGGCGCTCGTTTAGGTAGTCATTGGGCAGAACGATTGACATTTATTGAGGTGCAAGAGCCTTGCTGATAGCGTCTGTATAAATCTCTTTCTTCTTTGGCCCAACTAATTCTTTGAGTAATTTACCTTTAGCAGAAAATACGCCAATGACCGGTGCATAATCGGCATTCTCATTGAGAAACTTAGATACACCAATGGTTTTGGCGGTAGTCTTACTGCTAGCCATTTGGTCATTAGAGGTATCAAGTTCAACGAACTGCACACGCGACTTATATTCGTTTTGCAGCTCAGAAAGAATCGGTTTAACTTGACCGCACCAAACTGCGCATTCGTGGTCGTATATCATCACGACACGGGCATCATACTTTCCAGTAACCGCCTTTGTCAGCCCAGCAGGATTCTCAGCCGAGGCCAAATTCGCCCCGAGAAACAAGTCGGTTGCGGCGATAGTCAAAAGCGCGAGGGTCAATTTTGGCAGTGCTATGCCCAACCGTCTCACCACCCGAGCAAAGCTGACGTTGAAAGAATCTGAAGTTGCCATCGAATGCCCCTTGGTTGCGTCAAGTGATTGAACCATGCCACATTGTACCTACAAGGATTGGCTGAGATCATTACTCGTACCGAAACAGATTTATTCCCTAGTCATCTTAAAAACACACCTATCTACTCATCGCTGACCGATAAGCAATGGCTGTCAGTCAATGCCGCCAACGGCCTGTGGAACTTGCTCATCCGACATTAGCATGTAGCCTCTATTGCGCACAGTTTTGATCAAGGTGCCTTCGGCAATGCCTAGACTTCGGCGCAAAAGTTTAAAGTGGGCCCGTACAGTATCAGTAGAAACCATGGCGTCATCCAGCCAGACTCTCTCGAGAATGGCCTCGGCCGAAAATACCTGATTTTGGTGACGCATCAAGAATTCCAGCAAGCTGTATACCTTTGGCCGCAGCTTAAGTTCTTTACCGTCACGAGTGACTATGCAAGTGGCAGGGTCGAGGGTAATGTCGCTGACGGTCAAAACGGTACTGGCCAATGAGCTTGGTCGGCGCAGAAGCGCTCTCACTCTTGCCTGTAGCTCACGATGTTCAAACGGTTTGGTGAGGTAATCGTCAGCACCGGCGTCTAGGCCTTGCTCTTTGTCTTCTAGGCGAGTTTTGGCTGTCAACATTAAAACTGGTATCTTGCCACCAGCCTTACGATAAGCCAGAAGTACATCGATTCCGGTCAGATCTGGCATCATCCAGTCAAGGATGACTAAGTCGTACTTATTGACCCGCAGATTCAACAGAGCATCATCTCCGTTTGCGGAGATTTGAACCATGTGCCCTTGGCTCTCAAGGCCAAATTTGGTCACTTCAGCTAGTGTCGAATCATCTTCTACTAATAAGATTTTGGCCATATTGGTTCAGATAATAGCAGTAAACTACCTGTGGTCGTTCACTACATATTCACAGGCCAAGCGTAGTTTAAAGATGTGAGTGTGCCTTCAAGCGAGAGATATCATGAAAATTGCGATAGCTGGTGCCAGCGGAATGGTGGGCAAGGCCCTAACCACAAGTTTAACAGCGAAAGGCCATTCGGTCACAGCCTTGAAGCGAGGTAACGGAGCCGGACAGGTATTCGTCGACGTCACGCCAGAGTCACTGCAAAACTATGACGCCGTTATCAATTTAGCTGGAGAGAATATTGCCGGCAAACGTTGGACAGACGAGCAAAAGAAGTTAATTGTCGATAGCCGAGTCTCGACCACATCCTTTTTAGCTAATGCACTCGCCAAGACTAGCGGAAGCCCTAAAGTTTTCATCAATGCTTCGGCTATCGGAATTTATGGCAATCGCGGCAGCGAAAAAATCACAGAAGAAAGTTCACCCGGATCTGGATTTCTTGCCAGCACATGCAAGCAATGGGAAGAGGCGGCCAAGCCCGCTAAGAGGGACGGTCTTAGAGTTGTCATCGCCAGGCTCGGCGTGGTTCTAAGCAAAGAAGGAGGAGCACTTAACAAGATGCTTCTTCCTTTCCAACTTGGAGCAGGTGGAATTCTCGGTAGTGGTCGTCAATACATGAGTTGGATTGATATGGACGACCTGGTCAAGGCGTTTGAGTTTCTTTTGGAGAACAATGTTGAAGGTGAAGTCAATATGACCTCGCCAAATCCTGCCACAAATGCAGAATTCACCAACACCATGGGCAAAGTGCTGAGCCGTCCTGCCATTCTGCCAGCACCAGCTTTTGCTTTAAATTTGATATTGGGAGAAATGGCCCAAGAAATGCTTCTCGAAGGCAGTTTGGTCTTACCGACAAAGCTTGAAAAGGCAGGGTTCAAGTTCGATTATGCCAATCTTGAACAGGCTCTCAATCATGAAATCAAATCGACAGCTGGTGTCGCCTAAAAGGCTTCATAGTCAATAGCGTTAGACAAAGAAAGACAGAAGGAATCCACTTGGACAGCAATTGCGCAGGCAAGAACGAGCAACTATTACTTTTTAAACGTGCTGTCGAATCTGTCCGCAACGGGATTTGCATTACCAATCCTCGCTTGCCAGACAACCCAATAGTCTATGTTAATGACGCCTTTTTAGAGATGACCACTTATCAGAGGCATCAAGTGATAGGCCGCAATTGTCGTTTTCTTCAACGCGACGATCGCGACCAAGCTTCTATTGAAAAGATTAGAGAGGCGATTCGTGCGGAGCAACCGATAACAACGATATTGCGCAATTACCGCCGCGACGGTTCGATATTTTGGAATGAGTTGACTGTGTCGCCAGTGCATGACGAATCTGGCACTCTTATCAATTTTGTGGGAATTCAAAATGATATTTCTGCCCGCAAAGAAGCAGAGAAAAGAGTGTCTGAATTTTACTCAGTTATTTCTCATGAACTACGCACTCCTCTCACCTCTATCAACGGTGCCCTTAGCGTTATTGCTGATGGCTCAGCCGGTAAAGTAAACCCGCAAGTGATGCGCATGGTGAGCATTGCACTCGAGAATTCTGAGCGTTTGATTCGATTGATTTCAGACATTCTCGATTGGAAGAAAATTGAATCAGGCAAATTCAGATTGAATACCACTAGCATCAGCCCTGAGCATTTAATTGATAGTGTAGTTGAAGCAGTCAAGCCACTTTCGCTCTCTGCCAAAGTAAAACTTAAAAAGGATGTTTCTACCGCTGCTGAACTATCTGTCGATGTCGACAGAACACTACAAGTGCTCACCAATCTGGTTGATAACGCTATCAAATTCTCGCCAGCTGAGAGCACCGTTACTCTTAGAGCAGAGCTTAGAGGCCATGATACTGTGCGCTTTTCCGTGATAGATCAAGGTGCCGGTATTGCCCCTGATCAGCTGGATAAACTGTTCAAAGTTTTTCAGCAGTTAGACTCATCTGATAAGAGAAGGGCAGGAGGAACCGGACTTGGTCTATCCATCAGCCGCTCGCTGGTAGAGCTTCATGGTGGTCAGATTGGAGTTGATAGCGTGCTCGGGGAGGGCAGTACATTCTGGTTTGAGTTTTATACAGCAAATTCCAAATTACAAAGTAGATCATAGGTGGCAGTGCTAAGAAGAATGCAATTGAAAAAATAGATCCGTATCGCTCCCTCAAATCTCTAGATGTTGGCACATTCGAGAACTTCAAATGGTGAGCAAGATGAACGAATTAGAGAAATACATAGTTGATTTTCCACCGAGTTTATTTGACGGCGGCAGTTTAGATTTGCTCGACAAAGCAATGTCGCCGCTCAATGATGACCCGATTGAACAAATCTACGAAATCGGAGAGGTTGAAGACGACAAAGAAACGAAATCAACCGACAAAGAAAGCCAACCTGCCAGTGGTGAAGCAGCTCTCTACGCCTATTTGCATAACATAGGCAAGACTAGTTTGATCAAAGCAAACGAAGAAATAGAACTGGGTAGAGCGATTGCTGCCGGCGATGATGCTGCCTTATCTAAGCTTGTGGTGAGTAACCTCAGGCTGGTAGTGAGCATAGCAAAACGCTTTCGCAACCAAGGTTTAGATATGGAAGACATGATTCAAGAGGGAAACCTGGGCTTGATTCATGCCGCTAAAAAATTCGACCCATCAATGGGCAATAGATTCTCAACCTATGCCACATGGTGGATTCGCCAATCGGTGATGCGAGCAATCGCCAATAAGGGTAGAAGTATCCGAATACCTGTACACGTGAGAAGCCAGATATCGCGCATTAAGCGCTACGCCAAAGAATTTCGCCAAGGTCATGGCCGCTTTCCTACCGAGGCTGAGCTGGCTGTAGCTCTAGAGCTGCCGCCAGAAGAAATAACAAGGCTAGTGGCCAGCTCTGGCAGTATCGCCTCACTAGATGAAACACTGCCTGGTTCAGAGAAAGACACCATCGGAAGTTTTATAGAAGACCAGTTTTCGGCATTACCTGAGCGTATGGCTGAACAGACCATGCTCAGGCGGGGCATTGACCGTCTCACCCGCTATCTAAGCCCTCTTGAGAAAACGGCAATTAGCTTTCTCTATGGCCTAGAGGGTGACGGCCTGTATGACTCCAAAATGGTCGCAGCCAAGCTCAATATCGATGTCGCCGAGCTACGCCGCATACAAAAGCGGTCGCTGAAGAAGCTTCGTCGTCATTTGCACAATAAATCGCTTAGCGACTTCATTTCATAGATTTTATCTTCTAGATTGGGCTATAGGCCACGTTCACCGGCCGTTCACTTTTGCCTATTAAGCTGTAGATGCCAATATCTAGGTCGAATTCAAGAGGAGAAATGCCGATTTTCAGCTCTGTAAAGATATGTTTACTGTATGCTCTGTATCAGCTCTAGAGCATAGATAATAGGCCATCCCTAAGGAGTGCTCGTTTCTATATGACTCTAGCCAGTTTGGCCATTGTAGTCCTCGGCACAATAGTTTTCACTTTGATCAATGATTATCTGCCCGTTGGCGGAGATTACATCGAAGATAACCCTTAGCTTCAGCTTTTTTTGACTAGCATAACAAAAAGAAGTGACACCAAATGTGATGCCACGTTGATTTGTTATTCAATTTGCAAATTAGCGCTTGACAGAGTGGTGCGGATAACACTATGCTGTTTTTATGCTAGAGAAGCTAATTCTCTACTAGATAGAACGCTATATACAACGCGAAGTACCAAAAGAGAGGTGCCCCATGGGACCATTCTATAAAACCAATACCGCCGCCAGCACTATTTGTGCGGCCCGCCGGATTGGCAATTTCGCAGGCGAGAATCTAGTGGTCGAGAAATTAGTGAATGGCAAAAGTCTCAATCTCTCGAAATCTGCAGGTATGCATCAGGGCCGAAAGCCGGATAGCACACGGAGCAACTAGCCTTCACAAGCTAGAGAGAACAACATAAAAAGGGCTGATAAGGGTCGTTTCTGACTAGTCTGACAAGCTAGTTTAGATGCCAAAACACTCTGAAACAAACTTTTCCAATGACGCCTTGAATGGCGCAGTTTGCCGCTTGAAGCAATATTGAGCACGTCAGTGTTCAGTATGGCAAAGAGGTGCACAGAATATTTCACTTCACCGTATTTGGTGCAGATAGATTTCTGCGCCCAATAACTTCACCCCAAAAATCTGAAACACAAAAGGAGAAATCAGTAATGAGGTTCATCATCGAAACCATAAACTCACAGCGTCACGCTAGGCGATTCATTGTCGAATATATCTTCGTCAATGCCTACCGCCAATATGGCAATTGCCGCAGAACAGAGCGTCAGTCAAAGACCTTGCAACTTGCTGGCCATCGCCTTGGCGTACTTTCAAGTGCAAGTGAAATTGAAGTTGAAATTGAAGCTGCAGGTGAGATTGATGGCGCCGATGTGCCTCTTTCAACCGAAGCAAAATCACCTTATAATCCAGATAACAAAATAGAAAATACAGCAAAGAGAAGAAAATGAATATCGAAAAAATCCACTATGATCCAAACGATTTGCCCTATGAAGTAATTAGGATTCACGAAAAGAAACCAATTAAAGCTTGGGTCAAAGGAGTTGCCCTAGAGGCTGCGGCCCTGCAACAATTGATTAACCTGGCATCAATGCCATTTATCCACAAACACATCGCCGTAATGCCTGATGCCCACATGGGTAAAGGCACCACTGTCGGTACCGTCATTCCCACCTTCAAAGCAATCATTCCTGCTGCTGTTGGGGTTGACTTAGGCTGCGGCATGATTGCCATGGCCACTACACTAAAAGCCAACGACTTGCCTGACAATCTTCGCTCATTGAGAACTGCAATCGAAAATGCAGTTCCTGTTGGTAAAGGTTTCTGGCGTGATGACCTGGCTGGCAGCCATCCTGCGGCCAAGCCTATCAACCAGGCTTGGTCAACATTGAGCGATAGATGGGATGTAATTGCCGCAAAACACCCTAAGGTAGATGACGGCAACTACAACCGCAATCGTCTGCAGCTAGGTACTCTTGGTTCAGGTAATCACTTCATCGAGATTCTTCTTGATGGAGGCGACAATGTCTGGCTGATGTTGCACTCTGGCAGCAGAGGTGTAGGTAACCGTATCGGTACTTACTTCATCGAACTGGCACGCAAAGAGATGACAAGAAATCAGATCAATCTGCCAGATAAAGACCTAGCCTATCTCTCAGAAGGAGCCGATTATTTTGACGATTATCTCTATGCTGTTCAATGGGCACAAGACTATGCCTACCTGAACAGACAAGTGATGATGGGACAAGTAATTGAGGCACTCAAGCGCACAGGTGAGCTGCCTGAGTTTGAGGCTCAGCTCCAAGTAATCAACTGTCACCACAACTATGTCACTCAAGAAAGCCACTTCGGTGAGACTGTCTGGGTAACAAGAAAGGGTGCAGTTAGAGCACAAGAAGGAGATTGGGGTATCATCCCAGGTTCTATGGGTGTAGGTTCATACATCGTTCGTGGAAAAGGAAACCGCGAGAGCTTCAACAGTTGCTCTCACGGAGCTGGTCGCACCATGTCTCGTAGCCAAGCGAAGAAAGTGATATCACTCGATCGTCACGCTGCTGACACGGCTCATGTTGAGTGCCGCAAAGACGAAGGCATTCTCGATGAATCACCTGGTGCGTACAAGCCACTTGATGCGGTCATGGCAGCTCAGGCTGACCTTGTTGAAATTGTTCACAAGCTAAGACCACTTGTCTGCGTCAAAGGATGATTCACAATCAGGAGAGGGTCCAGAGGCTGAAGCAAAGCAGAATTAATTCGCAATTTTGTCTTTTTCTTCAGCCTCTGCCCGTGTTCTTACTCACGAAATATTCACATACTCTCTTTTATTCTCTTAGAATAGTCCCGAAGAGAAAAACTTGGTTACTAGTATTACCAGCGACAAAATTATTGACCAACGCTACCAGATTGTCACCACAATCGGGCAGGGTGGCATGGGCAAAGTGTACCTGGTTGTTGATCTCGAGAAAAACAGACAAGTTGCTCTTAAGACTTTAGAGAGAGATCTTAACGACCAAGCCGCCTGGGGAAGGTTCGAACGAGAAGCGAGAAACGCATCTCGACTGAACCACCCTAATATTGCTCGCATCTATGACTTCGGTAAGCTTAATGGCGAAGTGCCATATTTGGTTATGGAGCTGATTACTGGTCAAACCCTGCACGAAAGAATTAGAAGCAGGGGCCCGCTGAGCGAAGAAGAAGTGCTGACTGTATTTCTCGCCATGGCTTCAGCGCTGCAGCATGCCCACCTGATGGATACACTGCACCGCGACATTAAACCGGCCAATATAGTGGTAATCACAGATAGAGTCGGCAAAATTATTGATGCCAAACTAATCGATTTTGGTTTAGCCAAGTGTTTCGCCGAAGACGAATTTGCCCAGTCACTGACGGCCACTGGCGAGTTAATCGGTAGCCCTTTTTATATGAGCCCAGAGCATTGGAATAGCCAGGCCTTGGGACCAGGCTCAGATATCTACTCACTTGGAATTACTTTGTTCGAAGCCTTGACTGGGAAGGTGCCGTTCTCTGGTGAAAACCCATTTGCCACTGCAGTTTCTCACAACACTGCCCCACTACCCCGTTTAGCTGACTTCACCGATGCGCTAATAGATGACAGTGATTGGCAAATTGTCTTAGACAAAATGCTCGCAAAATCTATTGATGATCGCTACAGAAGTGCTGCACAGTTTGCCCATGACCTCTATTGCATTGCTAACGGCGAAGATGTAAACCCGCAGATTGAAGAACTTTTCGACGAAGAGCCAGCTAAATCAACAAAGCTCAACAACTTGCTTCTTCTTATCGGCGCCTGTGCGGTATTTTTACTGCTCACCTGCGTAGTCTCGATGATATTTTTCGCAACTGCCAAAGCCCCAAAAAACACCCCAATTAAGCCTGCCTTCGAACGCTTGCCTAGTCACAGTGAAAACGTCAACGAGAAAATGCCCAACTTTAGCGTCTATAGAGACAGCCAGCGTCACATCTTCGAATTTTCTGACACAACCAAAATTGGTTTCGTTTCAGTTGAAAAACCAAGCTTCGACCAACCGGCCACTGGCACCATTGAAGTTAAGCACGGTGACCGCTTCATGTTTCGCCCTAGTGATCTCTTTTTGATGCATCCTGAAATGTTCAGGAGGTTCGGCCCATACGACCTCAATGCTTTATTTCTTCAGGGTGTACCAGCTGTGGTCAACGATCAGGTTCTCTCTAATATTAGGCATTTGACGGGGTTGCGCCACTTGATTGTGCGCAACTCGACGATTACTGCAAATGCCGTGGATACCTTTAATTGCTTTCCTCAACTAGACAACCTCACCCTTGTCGATACAGAGGTAACAGGCGCTAGCCTAGCGAATCTAAAACGCTTGAAAGAGCTAGATTCTCTCACCGCTAATGATGCTGTAAATCCCACTCCTTATTTGGTGAAACTGGTAGGCTCAACCAGCCTTCGCCAACTTTCAGTAAAGAGCGTCGATCTCAGCGATGACGACCTCAAACTTATAGCTCTAATACCGAATCTAAAAGAGCTGACTATCAATAGCAACCCCAAAGTAACTGCAAAAGGCCTTTCCTATCTACCAAAATGCAAGAAACTCAAGAAGCTACAGATTAAACACATGGGGCCACTGCCAGGGGCCGCGGCAATTTTGGGCCAGCTCAAGAGTCTAAAAACACTGATGGTCGACTCCGCCGTTGTTTCAACAACAGAGCTGGCGCCACTGCAACAAGCACTTCCTGAATGCAATATCGATTTTGGTGATTCAGAAAGAGAGTAAGCAAATTAGCTTAGAGCGGCTTAATACTGTCACGTAATTTTCACAGGCCATCGAACAATAATAAGTCTCCCCTTTCACCCGCATGAAAGTTACACCCCGGGAGACACTTACTATGAGCCTTGAAACCTCCGATTCAACACCCAAGCACAAAGCCAGTGACCGCGCCGCCCTAGAGGGCAGCGACAACACAAAAAGTGCTGTTCACGACCAGGTCAACGGCCTACCAGCTAAAGACCAGCTGCCAGCCAAGCAAGATGTTGTCTCAGACAATGCTGCCATAGCAAAAATGGGCTTTCCTTCGCCTTTGCTGCAAGATTCAGGGTTCGGCCAGCTCAAAGGCTCACTCTACATGAATAATAGCGACCGCAAATTGCTCGAAGGTCCAAAGAAAGAGTTAGAAGCTCACCTGGGCGATACCCTTAGCGATCGCGTAGTGAAGACAGTAGCGAGCAACGAAGGCAAGTTCAACACCATTAACCTCAATGACGCCGGCCATGGTATTTCCGTTGGTGTCAGACAGTGGAATCAAAAGGCTGGCGAGTTGCCAGACTTACTGAAAAGCTTCCATGACAAAAACCCAGAGAAATTCGACAAAATTTTCGGCAAGTATGCCGACAATCTCTTGAGCGAAAAATATGTCAGACGCACCAACATGGCTGGCAACAAAGACATGATGGGAAGAATGAAAGAGGCTCTCAACGACCCTGAGTTTCAAGAAGTCCAAGTTGATAAATTCAAGAAGTTCGCCGAAAAAACTGGCGAAATGGCCAAGAAATACGGCCTCAAATCTGAACTAGGAGCAGCTCTGGTTGCCGATATCGCCAATCAAATGGGCGAAGGTGGTGCCCGCCGTATCATGCGTCGAGCTGGTCTTAAACCAGGTGGTGAAGTTGAGGACGAAGCAGCTATTCTGAAGAAAATGGAGAAGCTCACTCGCCGCCCTAACTCTAAGGCACGCTTCGAGATGCTATCGAGCAGCTTCAGCCCAGACAAAGTTGACCCTAAGAAAAATCTACCCGGCAGACGGCAAGAGAACAACCCATCTACCTACTTAGCCGATCTTGATTTGACAGCAAACAACGTGGCTTAGTGTTGGCTTAGCGCCTAATACTTAGAGCTTAGCGCTTATTAGTTTGATTGTTAGTCAAGAACCACTGCTGACAGCTTAGACCCTGTTCGCCAGTTCTTGGGTGCAATCTCAAATAGCGGCCATCGCTCTGCATCACTCGCGACTTATTGGTATCAAACAAATAGGTCTTGAGCAC
>Ga0172379_10009751_pt1 | contig 11773 bp, 12 predicted proteins | sample GrowelOW334metaG_FD_119756 | JGI IMG/M metagenome (GOLD analysis project Ga0172379, IMG submission 119756) | Groundwater microbial communities from an aquifer near a municipal landfill in Southern Ontario, Canada - Groundwater well OW334 metaG | ecosystem: Environmental > Aquatic > Deep... | reverse complement strand
ATAAATACTTATAGTTTCTCGACTGGCTCAAAGCTGCATAGCTGACATAGCTTTCCAGGTAGGATAAGGTCTGTACAGTGAATCTATTTCTTCCGGAGTTCCACCGCCCAGGAAGAAATTTTCTTGTCTCCCCGTAAAAGGCATCCCCGATTGGAATAGAGGTCCTCATCAATGAGATGCAGGCATTCCGTGCCCTGGAGGGCACCGTCTTCAGAAGAGAACATGGAAATGATGGAATCATCGACGATGATGAATTTCCCCGTCATTTTTCCCAGGGCCGCGTTCTCGGAGGTCCAGGACGTCAGTTCTTGACCCCGTTCCATGGGGATGATCTCGTAGCGGGTTTTATATGCCGCCGTTTTATCTCCCTGCAGGGTCATAGAGGAATCATTGATCCACAGCCCCTCTGTATGGGTTATCTTTGTTTCACCTTCCACGGGATGATGCCGTCCTTGATCGTCCATGTATACTCCCGTGGCGATCCAGATGTTTTCTTCAAATAGAAAGGGTTGGTAAATCACGTCTTAATTGACCTTTGGTGGAAAGTTGTTTCATGACAGGACTGTAAGGAATGAATCGTTTTGAGTCAAGCAAAGAAAAAGGACAAACCCCATATTACCGCCTCTTGACTTAGAATCTAAATCGGTATTAAGGAGGGCAGTTGTCAGTGCTGACTACCGTAACATGGGGTTGCGCCGAATTGCTGCTGATGACTTTGAATCGACTTGAGAGGATTTCAGACATGAACATAATTGTTTCCGGTTCGCTGGCATATGACAGGATTATGGATTTCCCAGGACACTTCTCCGATCACATCCTGCCTGATAAAATTCACGTTTTAAACGTCTGTTTCCAGGTAAACGGCATGAAGGAAAAATACGGCGGTACGGCGGGCAATATAGCCTATTCGCTGACCCTGATGGGTGAAAAGCCCATCATATCTTCTACAATCGGCCATGATTATGAAAGGTATTTCGCATGGCTGGCAAAAAACGGCATCTCTACGGAAAACATCAGAATAATCGCTGATGAATTCACGGCGAGCGCCTATATTACCACCGATCAGGCCGATAATCAGATTACCGGATTCAATCCCGGGGCCATGAAATATCCATCCGCCTTGGACTTTGACAAATTCAATCCCAAAGAAACTATTATTATTGTCTCTCCCGGTAATCTTGAAGATATGGTTAGTTACCCGCGGGCCTGTAAAGACAGAGGGATCGAATATATCTTTGATCCGGGACAGTCTCTGCCCATGTGGGACGCGAAAGATCTGATTCAGGCCATAGATGGGTGCGGAATCCTCATCGTCAATGATTACGAGCTGGACCTGATCATAAACAAGACCGGTTTGAACAAGGAAGCCTTACTGAAACTGGCAAGGAAGATCATTACCACCCGGGGAGAGTTTGGTTCCCGAGTTGACACGCTGGGTTGTAAAATTGACATTCCCCCCGTCAAGGCAAGAAAGGTTGATGATCCGACGGGGGCCGGCGATTCTTACCGTGGCGGCCTGATCAGCGGTCTGATTCAAGGCAAAGACATAGAACAATGCGCCAGGATGGGCAGCGTATGCGCTTCCTTTGCTGTCGAGTGCTACGGTACTCAGGAATACAGTTTCTCGATCGATGAATTCAATGAGCGACTAAACGGCTGATCGGCATTTTTCCGGTCAGACTCATTAAGGATAAACATGAAAGTAGAAGATATTAAACGGATATTGATTATCGGCGGCGGGACCATGGGAAGCCATATCGCCTTGCAGTTTGCCGTCCATGCCTGTGATATTGTCATCTATGACATCAAGGAGGAGGCCCTGGCAAAAGCGGTTACCTCCCTAAGAAAAATGGCGGCAAGTCTTACATCTTACAACTGGTGCAGGCCTTCGCCAAATGCGTTGGATTGGCTCCCATAATGATGAAAAAAAGAGTAGCGGCTATATTTTCAATGCCATGTTCGGTGCCCTGCTATTGCCCGCTCAAAATTTTTCACGGCGGGTGAACCGGGTGATCTTCTTAACTCTCCTCCGCGCAATTATTCCGGGAGGCACGTTCGTAGGGATCCTGACGGTAGTATTCCCGCAAAACACGATAAAGGTCAGGTGCATGTTCTAGCATTAAGCGTGGTTGATCGAAGAATTGCTCTGTAGCGACGGCGAAAAATTCCGCTTCGTTCGTTGCACCATAGGCATTGAGAAAAGATTTCTTGCCCTTTTCGGCGTCACGTTTGAGGCGTAGATATTCACGCGAACATGTCTGAACCCAGTCACTGTATTCAGCCCGGTCTCGTAGCGGAGGAGTGCCGTCGGCCGCCCCGTCGAGCATGTCCAGCTTGTGTGCGAATTCGTGGTAAATAACGTTATAACCGGACTCAGGATGGCGGCCGCCGTGCAGAGCCGCATCCCAGACAATAATTAGCGGTCCCTGCTGAAACGCTTGCCCGATAATGGGATGAGCAAGCTCCACCGGTGCAAATGTATTTTCAAAGAAACCGGGTTTACGCTGAGGTGGAAAAACGGTAGAGGGATAGATGATAATGGATTCGACATTCTGGTAGTAGTTGTGGGGCAGGCCCAGAAGAAGCAGGCAGGCCTGAGCGGAGATCGTCACGCGGATCTCATCGGTAAGTTCCAGCCCACCGGCCCCTTCCCAACATTTTTCTGCGATAAACACCTGGATCAGCATACGCAGATGAGCGTGCTGGGCATCTTCCAGCATGCAATAGTGAACAACGTTACGGCGGATTATGTCCTCCCACGTGGAAGGGAAGGGAGCCTGGGTGAGCTTCTTGCGGCGATGATCGACAAACCAGTGAAACATTTGAATCTCCAATGTCCTTTAACTTCATTCCACGAATTTAAAAATATTTCCAGCTGGATCTTTCTAGAGCCGTCTATATAAATAAACCTCCCGGTGTTTTTTATATCGGCTCGGGTGAAATCCTGTAATGAAAATTCTTGCTTCAGGAATGACATCGTGTTAGAAAAAACCTACACTTGGGGGGAGTTCATCATCTGCCATAGATTCCGTTTCGATGACCATAAATAAACGCCATTTAAGATCATGGCGTTTCCATGCTCCAGTTGATTCAAGTTGTCATAATATGCAGATCTTGATTTCGAAATTCTTTACCGGAAAGCAGCTAATATCTGCGTTTATTGATGCTAGAGGGGGGGTGAATATCAGGCGTTTTATAAGGCGATATAATCACGCACCATAATCATTTTTGATTCACGGTTTAAAGGAGGGAACCTTATGCCAGATGTCTTCAAGGATTATGTGAAGAAGAAATTTTCCAAACCCGGCCCCCTGAAGGGTGTCCGGGTCCTCGAGGTCTGTACACTCCTCTTCGGTCCATCAGGACCGTCTTTCCTGGCCGAGATGGGGGCCGAAGTCATAAAGATCGAGCTGCCTCCCGCGGGCGATGTGACTAGGTCACTCAACCCCTTCGGCTGGTTCTACAAAGAGCAGTCCCCCATGTTCATGCACATCAATCCCAACAAATATTACATGGCTCTCGATCTTCATATCGATATGGGGCAGCAGATTTTCAAAGAATTAGCCGCCAAGGCGGATATTATCGAATTCAACCTCCGTCCCGGCGTGACCAGGCGCTGGAACATCGGCTATGAGCATATCAAGGAGGTCAACCCCGGCATCATTTATATCGAAAAGAACGGCTTCGGGCAGTGGGGCACCTACGCCGAACAGGATCGTCCATCCAACGACGGGGCGTCGCAAGCCCTCGCCGGGTATGCCTGGATGTCAAGTTTCCCGAAGCGCCCGCCCCTGAAGCAGTCCATCTGGATCTGCGATTACTACGGCGGCCTCATGGGAGAGGTGGCTGTCCTTGCCGCTCTCCATCATCGCCGGAAGACGGGGAAAGGGCAGTTTATCGAGATGTCCCAGACGGAAAACATCATGCGGGTCATGAACTGGGTATGGCCTTATCAGCAGTTGGCGGGAAAAGGCGTAGAACCGACGGGGAATCGCGATCAGTGCATCTGTCCCGCCGATACCTTCCTCTGCGCCGACAATCGCCTCGCCGCTCTGGCTGCCCCGGGGCCGGATGAATTTCTGGGCCTCTGCCGGGCTATGGGCAGGGCGGAGCTTGCTGCCGACCCCCGTTTCCAGGAGCATACCGTCCGTCTGCAGGACGAAAACGCCCTGGCGATCCTGAAAATCATTGCCGATTGGGCACGGACCAAGACGGCCGATGATCTTGAGGCCCTCGGCAAGGAATTCGGTTTTGCCGCCACGCGCCTCCACAACGCCAAGGATATGAATGAAGATCCCCAGCGCCGCGAACGGGGATTTGTGAAGGAGATTGATGATCCTCTTTATGGCCGGTATGTGGAACACGAGTTCCCCGTCATGATGTCCAAGACGCCGCCCAAGATCAAATGGACTGTTCGCCCCGTGGGTTTTGACAACGAGTTCATCATGGCGAAGATACTGGGGAGAAACCAGACCCAGATCGATGAACTTTATCTGCACGGCGTACTCGGAAAATGGAAAGACATGCAGGGCCGCCGCCCCCCATCCGACTGGGATGGACAGGCCGGCTACATCATCAGGAGGTGAGGTGTATGACAGAACGAAAAAGACCGAAATGGGCCGACTGGGCTGATCATATCCGCTCCCTTGACGACCCGGCGAAAAACTTTGACAAACCCGAGGCCTTGGACGATCTCACGATAATTGACCTCAGTTCCCGCAGCATGGCGGGACCTTACTGCTCCTCCCTCCTTGCCGAGCTGGGCGCGGAGACGATTCGCATCGAAGCGCCGGGGGGGGATCAGGTGCGGACCTATTCACCTAACGGTTTTACCCACCGGGGCACCGGGATGGCCTATATCCAGGAAGGACGGAACAAGTATCACATCACCCTGAATCTGGAGTCGGAGGAGGGCAGGGATATCCTGAAATCCCTCGTGGGTCAGGCGGATATCCTTATCGAGACCTTTCCCGCCGGGAAGATGGACGCCTGGGGCGTCGGATATGAGGAATTGGCGAAGATCAATCCCCGCCTGATTTACACCTCCATTACGGGCTACGGCCAGTTCGGTCCCGAAAGCGGCCGTAATCAGTACGACTACGACAACGTGGCCCAGGCCCGCTCCGGCGTTCAGTACGCCACCGGCGAGGTGTTGCCGGAGGGCAAGACCCTTGAAGACATGCCTTACGCCACGTCAACCAAGGCCGGTCCCTGGATCGCCTGGGCGGTTTCCGGAACCTTTGCCGCCGTCGGCATCCTCGCGGCGGTTTATTACCGGGAAATGACGGGAGAGGGGCAGGCCTTAGACGTCAGCACGCCGGAGGCCTATGAGCGGCTGAACGACTACATGCTCCATTGGTACGCCGATCAGGGGGTAATCAACGAGCGGTTCGGGAACCTCGACACCTGTCTCTGGCTATACGGTTTCTATCCGACCAAAGACGGCGGCGTCTTTCTCGGGGGGCTGCGTCTGGAGATGTGGAAGGCCTTTGTCGATATCGTCGGCAAGTATGACGAATGGGGGGCTGAGGAATGGACCACCCTCGCGCCGTTCATGAAAAAGGACTGGCAGTTGAAGTATCAGGCCATGATTAACCCGGAAACTCTGAAATACACGAGCCAGGAATTGACCATGAAGTCCATTGAGTACGCCAAGAAGGGCAGATTGGCCCCGATCACCCCGGTCGTGGCGGAGATTGTGCCGCCCTGGGCGGCCATGCACGACGAAGTATGGCGGGATCGCGGCGTCTTTACGCCGGTGCAGGACCCCGTCTATGGCTCCATCGTCTGCGCCCAGTCCCAGTGGAAATCAACGGAGACGCCACCCCGTACCAAATGGGCCTGCCGTCCCGTCGGCTACGACAACGGTTTTGTATATCTGAAATACATGGGGTATGGTCCGGTAAAACTCCGGGAACTGGCAGAAAAAGGGATTATTTGATTCTACTCGATATGACCCGGATGGGGAGGGGCGAAAGCCCCTCCCTTTTTTGACTTTGAAAGGAGAGAGAATATGTTGGAGATCAAGGGATCAGTCGCCGTCATTACGGGCGGCGGTGGCGGAATCGGATTAGAAATTGCGAAATACTGGGTAAAAAATGGCGGCAAGGTGGTGATTGCCGATATCGCCCAGTCGTTTCTGGATGGGGCGGAAGCCCAATTGAAAGAATTGGGCGGCGAAATTGCGACCGTGGTCTGTGACGTGACAAAAGAGGAGGACAACGCCCTCCTTGCCGACACGGCAATCGAACGCTTTGGTCAGATCAACCTGGTTGCCCCTTTTGCCGGCATCATCAAGGATGGCCTGCTGGTGGCCACGAGCAAGGAAACGGGGAAGGTGAACAGAAAGATGTCTCTCGACCAGTTCAAGGCGGTTATTGATATCAATCTGACGGGGGTCTTCCTTACCGTCCGGGAATGCGCGGAGCGGATGATCAACAACAACTGCAAAGGATTGATCTGTCTCGTTTCCTCCACGGGTTCCCTGGGGACGGCGGGACAGATCAATTATTCCTCGTCCAAGGCCGCCATGTCCGTAATGCCCAAGGTGATCACGGCGGAGTTTCTCAGACGCGGCCTGTCCGACCGGATTCGCTGCGTCGCCGTGGCCCCCGGTTATGTGGGGACGGCAATGGTAAAACGGATGGATCAGAAGGCCCTCGAAAAGATATTGTCGGATGTGCCCATAGGCAGGTTGATAGAACCGGAAGAGGTGGCCTCCCTGGTAGGCGAGCTTTATCGGAATGAGGCCCTGTCCGGTGATGTCTTCTTTATCCACGGCGGCCTTCGCCTCGGTTCGAGAGGCTGATCAGATCTTTACGGGGCGGGAATGAACTAATTCATTCCCGCCCCGTCATATTTTTCATAAAGGATTAGGAAGGACAAGTCATGTCAACTCAGGAAAAAAAAGAGATCCGGGAAATACTGATTTCCCGGATAATAAAATCGGAAGATCTCAATCATCATGGGACCCTGTTTGCCGGCAGAATGGCCGAGTGGCTCGTGGAGGCTTGTCTCATTTCTACTATCGACCTGTTGAGAAAGCCGGAAGACATTGTCTGCGCCCGTATTCACGGGATGAATTTTCACAAGTCGTCAACAACCGGCGATATCATCGAAATCAAGTCCCGGATTGCCCACCTGGGGGAGAAAAGCCTTACTGCTGACGCCAAGGTCTTTGTGAACGGGAGGGATGAGACACCCTCAGTCACGGGCATGGTAACCTTCGTGACCGTCGATAAAAACGGGATTCCTTACGCCCACGGAATGACTTTGTCTCCAGAGTATATTGAAGAGAATCGACCCATCTATCTTGCTGCCCTTGAGGCAAGAAAGCATAGGTAAAACGACCCTGACGGCTGGCATACAACAGAGGCTATCAAAAACAGCATTTGTCTTAGCAAATGATTACCCTGCTAACGGATCAATTGACTTCGATCATGTGGCTATCAAATTCAACTTTTTGGCCATGCCTGATTTTGCATCCTTTTCTGTATTCAACTTCTCCATCGACGGCGACACGACCATTTTTTATGGCATATTTTGCAATACCACCTGTATCGCACAGGCCTGATGCCTTTAGAAGTTTATTAAGCTCTATGTAGTCTCCGGATAATGCAAATTTTTCCAAAAGGTTACCTTCCCATGTCTTGATGTGTTCTTAATAAAACAAATCCATCCGAGGGCGTCAATCTTTAAGTGGCCCGAAAAGGTATTCCAGTCCATTAATTTTTATTTCATAAACTGTCCTAAGCAGCTCTCCCAGTTCGCCTTGAGGAAATCCTTTCCGGGAAAACCAGATGACATATGGTTCTGGAAGATCAACAAGAAGACAGCCTGCATATTTTCCAAATGGCATTTTTGCTTTAGCCAACTTCAAAAGGACGCTGTTATCAGGAGCAACGTATGTACAAGCTTCTTGATCTTCAGAATTCATGGAACATCACCGTTATGAATAAATTCTTCAATAACTCCTCGTAAGGCTCCAGGGCTTAGTTTATTAACTGGAATTCTATGGATAGACATCTAAATCCACCTGATAGATAAGAACTTTGTACAGCTTATCATGTACTGGTCATGAAGCAATAGAAAAACTTCTTGACAATAGAACGTTCGTTCTGTTATGAGTTGACCATGCAAGAGAAGAGATCCATTCAGAGCATTGAAAGATCCATAGCGGCTTTCTTCAGAAATAAAAGATGGAACTCAGAATAGGAGGTGTTGTGACTGCTGTGATCAGAAAATATAATATGTAAGGAAGAGATTTTTAAAGATAACGGAATATTTTGTCGATATAATTATTAAGACAAGTACATTCTACAGTACAGTAAGGATCAAATATGACAGTCAGAATATTGAGAGCACACGAATTGACGATACCGATTCATATTGGCGATCGGATTTCCATGATCATCCCGAGGAAGATCAATGTAATTGAGAAAATCAAGCATCTCGTTGTAGGCACTGCTTGGTATCAGCAGATCCTGAAGGGCGAGAAGTGGGTTGATTTATTCTGTTGGACCATACTTGGATTCTCGATGCTATATTTGGGTATGGTCTGTGTGAGCATGCTGACCAGATAATCCATTGTCTGATAACGGACAATCTGGAAAGATAAAAAATAAAAAACTACTGTGTCTTGAGAAGGCGAAAGCCGAGGAGGCCGCTACGTTGACCCGGGCCGAAGTAATCGCGATTCGCTGACCGGCAGAACCTGGCAACGCTGCTCCAGGACCCGCCACGACGCACACGCTTCGAGCCCGATGATGGTCCTGCCGGGTTGTCGGCGGAATATAAACGGAACCAGTCCTGCACCCACTCATAGACGTTGCCGTGCATGTCGTACAAGCCCCAGGAGTTAGATATCTTCTGCCCCACCTGGTGTGTCTTCGATCCGGAATTGGCTTTTAGCCAACCGGCATGCGATAAATCATCTTCGCTATTCCCCGCATGAAACCTCGTCGTTGTTCCCGCTCGGGCCGCATACTCCCACTGTGCCTCCGTGGGCAAACGGTATTTGTCCGTCCCATCCATACTGTTGAGCTTCTTGATGAAACCTTGTACATCCTCCCAAGACACCTGCTCCACCGGGCAGTCGTCACCACAACTGTCGAAATGCGAAGGATTGCTCCCCATAACCCGCTTCCACTGCCCCTGGGTCACCTCAGTTGTCTGCATGTAAAAAGGACGGCTAATTGTTACCTGGTGCTGGGGGCTCTCGTCGCTATCCCGGCCCGGCTCATCGCTAGGAGAACCCATCATAAAAGTACCGGCGGGGATGAGGACAAACTTCGCACCCAGTGTAGGGCTGGCGAAGGTATTTAATCCTTTCTCTCTGGCTATTGAGTGAGGTACGAAACAAACAATGGTTAAAGATACAACAATAAGTATGATGACCTGAACATCCCTTCTGTTCACTTGGTATTCCCTCCCTCGACAAATGTTCTATCGTTGTTACCATCGTCAATTGCCCATCAGCACAGGACAACATTCTCGTTTAAAGCATAGAGCTCTTTGACGCAGAGAGCCAGGTAGTCTCAGGGGGGAGCTTTCTCCCCGTATCGATTCAGTAGATGAAATTCACGACAACTGCTAATACCAAGCAGATCAGGAAGGTAGAATAAACAACAATAACCCTATAATTCATGAGGTTCCCTAATATCTCAACAATGCCGTAAAAAATCATCCACATATTCCGGGGGGAAGTGTTCGCCACGGTATCGGAGAAGCGCTTTTTTCAGGCATCGTTGAAACGCACCAACGATCACGGGATCGAAATGGCTCCCCGAACCGCCTCGCAAAATGTCAATCACCTTGTTAATCGGTACACGATCATCCTTCAGAATCTCGCCAAAGGCATACTTGGGATAGTCCCGTTTCGATGTCAGGGCGTCAAAGACATCGGCAACGGCCATTATTTTTGATTCCAGAGGGATTTTATCACCTTGGAGTCCCGCCGGGTACCCTTTGCCATTGAGCCTTTCGTGGTGGCAACTGGCGATTTCAGGAACCCTCCGGAGATGTTCGGGGAAATGGAACTTTTCAAGGATGACCTTCGTCTTGACAGGATGGAGCTGCATTTCCTTTAACTCGTCGGGAGTGAAGGCGCCGTTTTTAGTGAGGATTTCATCGCGGATGCCAATTTTACCGATGTCATGGAGCAGGGACGCATACTTTAGCGTTTCATATTGGTCTTTGCTGAGTCCCAGTTCTCTGGCCATGAGCAGGGAATATTCCGTAACCCTCTCTGAGTGGCCTGCCGTGAAAGGATGCTTCGCGTCCACTGTGGCGGAGAGGGAACTGATGGATCGCTCAAAAGATAACTTCAGCTCATCGACAAGCAGAGAATTTTCAAGGGCGATCCCGACCTGAGACACCAAACCTTTAATAAGCACTTCATCATCCTTATCAAAAAGATGATTTCCCTTTTTATTGATTACCTGAAGAACCCCGATATGGCGCACGCGACGGCCTCTGATGGGCATACATAATACGGAGCGAGTTCGGAACTGGTTCGTCTCATCATAGGTACGATTGAAGTAGGGTAACTCCCAGGCGTCAGCTACATTGATCATTTCCCCGGACTCGGCAACACGACCGCTGATGCCCTCGCCCAGAGGGAGACGAATCTGACCAATGCCTTCGGCGACTTTCGTCCATATTTCACGCTTTTCCCAATCAACCACATAAAGGCTGGTGCGTTCAGCCGCCATGGCATCCGTAACCTTCCCGATGATCAGCGGAAAGAGGCGATCAAAATCTAGCTCTGAGGTCAGATCCGTTGCCATGGCGATCAGCCCGGCAAGAATAATCTTGATACGGTCTCGCTCCTCGATCTGGTCTGCCGCGGTTTGAAATATTTCGTTGAAGGAACGGATGATACTTTGTATTTCATTTTCTTCGTTCCCTAGCGGGGATTTACTCTGCATGTCCGATATATAAATATCGTTGACCTGTAGATTCTGACCTGCAAATTCTTTTTTCCCCGCACTGACCTCCATTGTTTTCATGGTGATTTCAGCTGTGACCCTTTCCAGGAAGCTAAACCACCTGAACATAAGAAAGAAGGTCAAGAGGGGAAAGAAGAGGAGGACCATCACGCCATAAGTAAAAACATCTCTCAGCTTATCGATCTCATCTGCATCGAGGATCGGGAACAGGTAATAATAGCCGGCCAGAATAACAATAAGAACGGGGAACAGGGTGGAAATAAAAAAAGATATCAGAAATATCTTTTTAGATTTTTCCTGGGTTAATGATCGAAAAAAAGACATCGGCGAATTCCGCTTTAAATACCTTCACCAAAAAATCATTGGTGCCGTGATGTTTTGAGTCGAGGAGACTGATTTCCCCCTATACTGCAGGCGGAGGTCAATATTCTCCTTTTGCCGCTTGTTTATCCGGTGAAGCTACAGTAATTCATCCATTTATCAATTGATAATAATTAGCAACTATTAAAGCTCCAAGCATCAACTACTTTATACCCATATCAAAATCGATAAGGGAATGCCAACATTGATTGCGGGTTGGTAACGAAGAACAATTGTTCTTACGGGTAGCGCTCATTAGCGTTTTAAGGCCGTTTTCTTATATTTCATATTTGACAGCTCATATAATATCAGTTATTACATCAAGTTAGATATCTTCATTTTTTATCGTCATGATAGAAATTATCTACATCATCCTTCGCATGAGATCATTTTGGATCTATTATGGACATCCTGCTCGTCAATCCGCGCTTTAACGGCGCCTCGGAAGTATCGCCCCTCAGCCT
>Ga0172379_10009750_pt1 | contig 11774 bp, 15 predicted proteins | sample GrowelOW334metaG_FD_119756 | JGI IMG/M metagenome (GOLD analysis project Ga0172379, IMG submission 119756) | Groundwater microbial communities from an aquifer near a municipal landfill in Southern Ontario, Canada - Groundwater well OW334 metaG | ecosystem: Environmental > Aquatic > Deep... | reverse complement strand
TATCATCAACCACTCCCATACGGTTATCGTGGTCCTGATTCCGGGGATGGGCGACGAGATCCAGGCCATCAAGGCCGGGATTATGGAAATCGCCGACATCTTCGTTATCAACAAGGCGGATCGGGAAGGGTCATCCAAGCTGCGGCGGGAGATCATGGCCATGCTCGACATGGCGCCGCCGACCGCCTTCGCGGCTGGCTGGCGTCCACCCATCATCAGGGTGGAAAACGCCTTCGAGCCGGAAGGATTCAATAAGAGTCTCGAAGAGTTATCGTCCACCATTGATCAGCATTACCAGCATCTGGTAAAACACGACCTCATAGGTTCCCGAATCCGCCGGAAGGCGGTTATGGAGCTTAATGAGGCCATCCGGACATGTATCCTGGAACCGGTGCTGAACCGGCTGATTGCTGATGGTGAAACGGAGGCGATGATCGAGAAACTGATCAACAAGCAGAGCGATCCCTACACCCTCGCCGAGGATGTGGCGAGACGGTATCTCAAGGACTGCAACTTATAACTTGTAACGTGTTGATAAGAAGAAGCCCGGGATGGCAAACATCCCGGGTTTTTACTCTTGAAGGCTTATTCTCGATCATTTTCCGAATTTGTTGGCGATATTGTCAATCACTCACAGGAGGGTAAGACGGCGTTGACAGACAATCTAATTGAAGAGACGCTGGCCAAGTTCAATCGCGGCATTGTCATGGTCATCACGGGCAACGGCAAGGGAAAGACGACCGCCGCCATCGGCCAGGCCCTCCGGGCGCTCGGTCATGGAAAGAAGGTCTTTATGATTCAGTTCATGAAGGGCAAGAAATACGGCGAGGTGCTCGCCGCCGAGAAATGCCTTCCCGATTTCACGATCCGTCAGAGCGGCCTGGACAGTTTCGTCATGCGGGACAATCCCGCTCCCATCGACATCGAACTGGCTAAAGAGGGCTTCAAACTGGCCGGGCAGGTCGTTGCTTCCGGTGAATATGATCTCGTCATCCTCGATGAGATAAATGTAGCCCTGGATTTCAAACTCCTGTCCCTCCCGGAAGTCGTCGATATGATCAATAACAAACCGGCGGCGGTAGATTTGATCCTCACGGGCCGCTACGCCCCCCCGGAGATTATCGATCTTGCCGATACGGTCAGCGACATTCAGGAGATCAGACATCACTATACCAGAGGGATAAAGGAACGCGCCGGCATGGAGTACTGATTTGGACCAGGTCGAAAGCAAAAATACCCCCGGTTACGAATTGCAAGTCCGGCTCGATAAACTCCAGACATACATGGCTGCCGCCGACGTTGACGGCGCCCTGATCGTCGAAAACACCGATCTATTCTATTTTTCCGGCGCCCTCCAGCATTCCTGCCTGTTTGTCCCCCGGGAAGGTTCGCCCCTTTATTTCGTAAGGAGAAATCCCGAGCGCGCCCGCAGCGATTCCCCTCTTGAGACCATTATTCCCGTCAAATCCTTCCAGGAAATCCCGCAAATCATTGCCGATCATGGCATTGGCAGGATCCGCAAGCTGGGGATGGAACTGGATGTCCTGCCGGTGAATCATTATTTCCGCTGGCGCCAGACATTGAACCCCAATGAGATCGTGGACATCTGGCCGGCAATCCAGAAAGTGCGGATGATCAAATCCCCTTACGAAACAGGCATCATCCGCACAGCGGCCAAACTCGCCGATTTTATGGTAGCCACGGCCAGGGCTCATCTGCGGGTGGGAATTCGGGAGGTGGAACTGGCGGCAATCGTCGAGGGAGAGGCCAGGAAGCGGGGCCATCAGGGTCTGGTGCGCACGCGGGGCTTCAACCAGGAGGTCTATTGGGGGCACCTGCTATCGGGACCCGAGGCGGCCAGTCTCACCTTCGTGGACAGCCCGACGGGGGGCATGGGCTTAAGTTCCGCTTCCCCTCAGGGCTCGGGATTCCGTAAAATCGGTCGCCTGGAACCGGTGATTATGGATCTGGTCGGCGCCGTCGACGGCTATATCGTCGATCAGACCCGCACCTTTTTTATCGGTTACCCCCCGAAAATCCTTGCGCGCGCCTACGAAGCGGCAATCGAAATCGAAGATGCCCTGGCGGCGGCGATCCGTCCCGGCGTCCCGGCCGGTGACCTTTTCCGGAAGGCCCAGCAAATGGCGGCGGATTTCGATCTTGCAGAACATTTTATGGGCTACGGTACGAAGCGGGCAGAATTCTGCGGGCATGGCATCGGTCTGGAACTCGACGAGGCGCCGGTTATCGCAACGGCAGAGGAGACGCCCCTGGCAGCCGGTATGGTCCTGGCCCTGGAGCCGAAATTCAGTTTCCCCGATCTGGGCGTTGTCGGCGTCGAGGATACCTTCCTCGTGACGGACACGGGAGTTGAAAAGTTGACCGGGGCAAGTTATGAATGCCTAATTGAGTTTCTCCCCAGGGATAGATGCAAACCTGACCCATCCATGACGGTGGAAAAATGGTGAAATCGAAAAACCCGGCCATTAAAATCGATCCCATCATCTCTTTGCTCAAGGCGGAGGGGGCTTCAACAGTCCTTTCCCTTCCCGTTTCTCATGTCATCGTTGACGAACGGGTCCGTCTAAAATGTCAGGTCCCTCTATGTGACAGCTTTCACAAGAACCTCATGTGCCCGCCCTTTGTCATGCCTGTTGAGGAATTCCGCAAGGTCCTTGGCTGTTATAAGGAGGCGATCCTCCTGCAGACAGAGGGTCTCTTTGACATTCTTAACGACGGGAAACCCGGCAGGGATGTTTTTGTCCCCGCGGGAAGGCTGCACGACCTGGTAAACCTGGGAGAACGGGAGGCCTTCCGCTCCGGTTTCCGTTTCGCCGCCGGTCTGATCGGCGGCTGCTGCCGTCTCTGCGAGGTCTGTGTGGCGATTGACAACAGCAGGATCTGTCGTTTCCCCTTCCGCGCCCGTCCTTCCATGGAGGCGATGGGCATCGATGTCGTCGCCACCCTGGAACAGTCGGGATTATCTCTTGCCTTTCCCGTCCGCGACCGGGTTACCTGGACGGGACTGATCCTGCTCCAATGACGGCATCTTAAAAACGCGACAAGTAAATTATTTTAAGGAGGTTAGCTATGGCAATTTTAAAAGAAGGCGGCATCCCCATCGGACGCATGCTGTTTATCCCCAAGGACGGGACGCTGTCTAAGAATGATCTGGAGATTGAATCTAATGGTCAGTACCAGCTTATGGAGCGGCCTGACTGCTTTGTCGTCAAGAATGCCGAGTGCTGCCGGAGCATCATGGTGACGGTCAAGACAAAAGAGGCATAGCGATAGCTGCCTGCAACCAATAGTCAGAAACTGTCACGATGTTTTGTTCCTGACGGCCCACAGCACCTGGCGGCAGATCCCCCGAATAATCTTCACGTCCCTTGAGAAAAGACCCGTCCGGGATAGCAACCGGCGGATATGCATCAGCCAGTAATCGGGATTCTGGGGATTGAGAAAGCCGACTTCCGTCAGCGCCTCTTTGACCTGGCCGAACATCCCCTCGATTTCCATCGAAGAAGCCAGTTTTGACATAAAGGCCTTTTTCTTCTCCCCCCCGGCGGCAAAGATTTCATAGCAGACAATCATGACGGCATGGGAAAGATTAATGGATTTCATTTTTTCCGAAACCGGGATGGTCGTAACGGCATGGCAATACCGGAGGTCGCTGTTGCTGAGCCCCTTGTCTTCGGATCCGAAAAGGAGGGCGATTTCATTGTTCTGAGATAGGCCGACCAGACTTTCCGCCGTCTCCTTAGGTGAGAGAGCCGGCCCCCGCGCCGAACCGAGGCGGGAAGTCGTGCCCACGATATACTGAAAGGGGGCGAGAGCATCGCCAAGACGATCAAAATATTGAATATTATCAATAATATCCGCGGCAAAGTGGGTGGACATGATCTTCATCTCGTCCGGGTCAAACGGCCCCGCCTCGGAAACGATGAGCTTTCCCATGCCCATGTTCTTAATGCAGCGTGCTACCGAACCGATATTGCCCGGGAACTTGGGCTTTTGCAGAACGATGGTAAAATTATCGAAATTCGCTGAAGTCATATCTTCTCCGGCCTGTGTTTATTTACTTGCCGCTCCCTGTCTGTCGATCCGATTTATTGAGAAGATTACAAGCCCCTTTTGCCGGTTATGACCGCCGGTCACATCTTGACTACCAAAATTTTCGTGGTTCAGCAATAATAATCAATCGTATCGTGATGTTACTGAGCGTTGCCCCGCAACAATTTTTGAAAACGCCCTTTTGCCGCGCAAAACCACATAATTAACGTTGTTTTTATTCCAGATGTTTCCTTGTTTTCATGACATTTAGCGGTATTTCTCCTCTCAAACCACCATATTGAAAAACTTTCTCAAGCGCCGCTTAGATTTTATAATATCCTCGTATTTGCTGAGGAATGTTATTTAATCATCCGATCGAGATTACCTTTTTCTCTTTGTTCAATAGCCCAATCATGTGCTTTGAGCACCACCGCCGCCGGGCATTTACTGGAGCAGAGAAATGCTGTTTTGTGAAGTATCAGCAGGTCCATATTTCGCAATGTATGAAAATGATCCATATTTGCTTTCCCGCAAAGATCAGTTTACGGACAATTTACAGACAATTTGCGGACAATCTATGAATTACTTTATGGCAGAAGATCGCAAATCATTCTTGATATAGTAATTTGCCCCAAATTTCGTTAAAAGTGCTTCCGCATCGTTAAGGAATTTGCCCCAGTTTACGGTTTGTTCATATTCTCTCATGTGGTTCAGCTTGCCTACTTTCCAGAAATTCACATACGGATGCGCCATGCGGATCACCGCAAGGGCCTGATCGGGATCGATCACCGGTTCCAGGCTGACCCAGGTAAAAATGCCTGCTTTGTGAGCGGCTTTCAAAACGGTCAGCCGGTCAGCCACAGGCGAGGCGCCCGGCTCCCAATCCTTGCGCATAGAGTCATCGGCGAAACAAAGCGTAAGGCCCAATTGCGTATGCGCCTCCTTCATCAGTCCCATGTCTTCCTGTATGAGATCCGCTCCTCCTTTGGTCAGCACCTGGCCGTTCAGCCGGTGTTTTGCGACAATTTCCAGGGCCTGCCGTGTCAGTCGTTCCGTGCGCTCAAGCGGCTGATACGGATCACTCAGAAAGCAAAAAAGAATGCGTCGCGAATCGCCACACAGTTTTTTGGCGTCTTTTCCGAGGTTTTGCAGCACATCAGGGCGCGGTACCGCTGTCGCATGCCACTTCCCCCCATCGTTCGCATACACGACGGGGCATAACAGTACCGGCAACCATGCGTACATCCGCGATAAAGATTACAGGCCAGTTCGGAGTATTCCCGTGCCCGTCCTTTTGGTTCATAGACGACATTCATGTTCAAACTCTCTCAAAATGTTTGGTTGTTTCCAAAGTCGCCTTCTTCTGTGCATCTTATGAAACATGAAATATCTGTTCGGATATTTTTTTCTTTCGCCATCTGTTTTAGCGCGGACTTAGAGTCTATTATCCTGGCGGTATTATTATTGTCCATAGACTAGCCCCGAAATATATTTTGCCTGTGATACTCAAGCAGATTCTGATCAGGAAGGAATCGACTTGGCAATCGTATTTCTTTGTTGACATAGTCTGTAATGAATTCAAGATTATGTCGTTTGGATTCTTGTTGGTAAATAAGCGGTGAGACAACAATCCGCAAATCTCCACTAATTGATATTAATCCTTTGTCGAACGCACGATCATGAAGGGCATTCAAGCAAAGTCCATTCCTTGGATTCAATCGGTTTTTAGTGTCAGTTGACCATGGCACAATATGACTGGCAATCAGAAGTTCTGAAATAGAAATCCCTGTGATGCAGCATGTGTTGTCATAAGCTGATAAAATCATTTTTCTGAAGAATTCTTGCTTGATACGAACTTTCACGATGGATTCTCTCGATTGCCCTTCTTCAAAAACATCTTCTTCAGCGAAAGACTCTAAGTCCTTCAGGCTTTTCTTATTCAGTTTCGCCATCTGAGCTTCACTCTGATAGGCCATATCATCCCAATTATCAAAGAACTCAGCCCAAACTTCTTTGTCAAGTTTACTGACATTTGACGCGCCTTTTCTATCCAAAGAAGGATCTATACTCGCGAAATTGGCAAGTTTGTAACTTACCGATCCCGAAGTTCTTTCCAGTTTGCTTGCCAATTCAATGATGTCTGGATTCCTCACATGGATTTTACCGAAAGGGGTTTTGCAATACAGGTTGATTGCAAGGATAAGCTCAGCTCTTGTCCAAGGTTTTCGCTCAATCATATCAAGTGCTTTCTTTCAATAACAACATGATCACGATGGTCAACTGATCCTTAAAATCCTGGGTCAATTGCTTTCGTACGATGCTGTCAAATATCTTGGGCATGATGAGTCCTCATCTCGTTCCCCCTTCTGTCCCATCAGCTCGGGAGAGGCTTCCGAACCGGACAGGAAAGATCCTGTTTGCCTGTTGATAACTTAGGAGTGTCGGAGCTCCGACACTATTTATCTGCTTGATATTATTTATGAATAAGCGATTCACGAAAAATTTTCCTTTTCTGAACCTTGCTCCTTGATCCCTCCTATCAGCACGGAATACTTCGCCACCGCTTCGTTCTTGTCGGAACAAAGGATCAACACGGTGAATGTCCGCAACAGAGATAAGCGGCGCCTGCTGCCTTTTCCAGGCCGGGCAACCAAAGTCCGTTTTCGCCCCAACCTTCGGTCTCCTATTCCTGGATGCTATAGAGATGTGTTGAGGACAAATCCTGCTTACCATGGACAATAGCCAAGATATAAACCGCTTCCGATTTGATTTCGTAAATAATTCTATAGGAATAAATGAATAGCTCTCGAACGGCCTCATTATCTATCTCAGGTACAACCCGTCCTATTTGAGCAAACCTGTTAAGGGTTTCAGTCTTTTTTACAACGCTGGTGGTGACTTTTTTGGCGTAAAACCTCGAATCCAAAGCTATAAAATCGTGCATCGCCTTCAGGTCTGCTTTAGCCGGGTTTGTCCAGATTACCATGATTCGATTTCCCGCAATAGTTCGCCTGATGATACGGTTTCGCCTTTATCCGCTGCCTCTCTCCCCTTGCGAACCTTGTCGATCACGTAAAGTCTGTACATAATGGCATCAATATCGGCGCCGTCCGGCATCTTCGCGATAACATTCAATGCTTCTTGTTTCAATGTTTCCATGGTATTGGTCCTCCGTTAATTATCCTCGGCTAAGGCATATCACTCCAGTCGCTAATTCAGTTCATTGCCATTGATAATGCGCTTTCTCATTCTCTTGATGATTTCCATGGTGACGAGCTGTTGTTCGTGGTATCGGTCCGGCGTCGCAGACGATGGTTCTCATTTTGCCGCTTGGGCCTCTTTGATTGCCCACGCAATATCTTCACGGGCGAAGCGCTCCATCAGGTCAACGCGATTACGCCGGACAAATTCCGACATCGCCGCCAGGATAACATCCGGCTCGGACATGAAAAATCCTGCCTGGACATAATCGTTGATCCGCTCGGCAAGATTGTCCGGTAACGTGATAGATATTGTTTTCATGGACGATTCCCTAGCCCTTCTAAAATATTACTTTAATTTCGTTATCATTTTTTGCTGTTCCCCACAAGGACCATCAAACCACGGCTGCCCGTCTGAATCTTGCTCATGAAGCCTCGCCGTTTTCCTCTGTCGATGGCGGTAATTTGCGTGGATCTTCCGACATGCCGGATGCGAGCTGTTTCAATATGTTGTCGAAGTCACTTTCAAACAGGCGGTCTTGAACGATGCGGTATTTCTCGAACTCGCTTTCCCCATGGGCTCTTGCAATTTCCGCCGCAACCCTGCCCTTGTCTTCAAGTATCTCCCGTTCATTAAATTCCAAAAACATATCAAGCCTTTTTGCCCAATCTTCCATGGTCATGGGAATTTTGCGTCGGGCGCGGTCTTCGGCAAGATCCAGGTAGGCGTTGACAATGCGGCCCAGTGATTCCAGTTCGTCCTTAGTCAGGTAATTTTTGGCAATGGATACATCGGTTTTCAGGATCTTGCCATCCGGCGCCTTTTCCCAGGTGGTGAGTCCCATGTTGGTTTTGACGCTGTCAGCCCGCTGCATGATGAGTTCGGCGGCAGTATGTCCATGAATGGCAAAATGCAGCTTGTTCTGAACTTTGGCAAAGAAAGCTTTAGTGGTCGGGGCGTCATTGTTGTAGTCCACGCTGGTGGCGTAAATGTCGGTGACCTTCTGGTAAAACCGCCTTTCGCTGAGGCGGATTTCCCGTATTTCCTCCAGCAAACGCTCGTAATAATCGTCGCCGAGAAAAGCGCCGTTTTCCATGCGCTTTTTGTCCAGCACATAGCCTTTGATGGCAAACTCCCGCAGCACCTGGGTAGCCCACTGCCGGAACTGGGTCGCACGCACCGAATTGACGCGGTAGCCTAATGAGATAATAGCGTCCAAGTTGTAGAAATCGACATTTCGGGAGACCTCGCGGCTCCCTTCCTTTTGAACTGTTAGGAATTTCCGAACAGTTGCCCCACGAACGATTTCTCCCGTTTCGTAGATGTTTTTCAGGTGCTCGTTGATTGTCGGTACGGTCACCTCAAACAAGGTCGCCATCAACTTCTGGGTCAGCCAGATGGTTTCATCCTCAAAACGGGCCTCGATGCTCTGCTCACGGGCCTGGCCGGTAAAAATGAGAAATTCGGCGGTACTGTTGCGGATCAATTGTTTTTTTTCTTTCATGCTCTCGGAAAAAGGATCGTCATGGTAGGAAGATGGGTTTTTTTCCTCTTATAATCCCATTGCGTTTGTCCAGATTACCATGATTCGATTTCCCACAATAGTTCGCCCAAGGATACAGTTTCGCCTTTATTCGCTGCCTCTCTCCCCTTACGAACCTTATCGATCATGTAAAGTCTGTACATAATGGCATCAATATCGGCGCCGTCCGGCATCTTCGCGATAACATTCAATGCTTCTTGTTTCAGTGTTTCCATAGAATTGGTCCTCCGTGAATCTTTTTTTGTATATTCGGCCGCTGCATATCTATCCCTTCGCTGATTCAGTTCATCCCAATATACGAGGAGACCTGCCTTATGCATGTGTCAGGCGCGGCTCGGCGGGCATGAATGATCTTACCTCCTGTTGTAGCTTTTCACCGACAGATTCTCTGGCTACCTTCAAGTCATACGATGTCTGAAGATTCAGCCAGAATTCAGGTGTGGTGCCGAAGAAAATGGAAATGCGCAGGGCAGTGTCGGCGGTAATAGAGCGGGCGCCGTTCAGGATGGCGGTTATCCGGTTCGCCGGCACGTGCAGTGCCTTGGCAAAGGCATTGGCGGACATGTTAATTTCGGCAAGCTCTTCCTTCAGCACCTCGCCGGGATGTATGGGGCGCATGGCGTTCATAGCGTTCCTCCTTTCAATGATAATCAACAATTTCTATGTTGTATGGACCATCTTCCCGCCATTCGAAGCAAATACGCCACTGCTGGTTTATGCGGATGCTTTGTTGGCCGGTCCGGTCTCCACCCAGAGATTCAAACCTATTACTGGGAAGATTCATCAGATCTTCGATGCAGGTGGCGCTGTCGAGGATCTGTAATCGCCGCTCAGCCTGCTGCATAATGGATTGAAAACGGGGCGCCCTTCCACCATTGTAGAGCTTTTCGGTATGCTTGCAGGCAAATGATCGAATCATGCCTTGAAGATTACACTCTCCTACGTTTTACGTCAAGCGTAAAATAGGCATTGCAGAAACGAAAAAGCCCCGGGTTATACTTATGCGACTCCATAACATAACCCGGGGCTTTGATTATTTACCAGCGTGACCGCCTGTCTCTTAGTCTTTGAAGATCGCCCCCGTACTGGCTGATGTCACCAGTTTGGCATAGCGGGCCAGATAACCGGTGGTGATGGTGGGTGCTTTGGGCTTGAATTCCTTTTTCCGCTTCTTCAACTCCTCCGGGGAAACTTTGAGGGTGATTTTTTTCTTGGGAATGTCGATAGCAATGATGTCACCTTCCCGGACCAGCGCGATGGGTCCCCCATCCGCCGCCTCCGGCGAGATGTGACCGATCGCCGCGCCGCGGGTTCCGCCGCTGAAACGGCCGTCCGTAAGGAGGGCCACCGTGGTATCCAGGCCCATCCCGGCAATGGCCGAGGTCGGCCCCAGCATTTCCCGCATCCCCGGGCCGCCTTTGGGTCCTTCATAGCGGATCACCACGATGTCCCCCGCTTTGATCTTGCCGCCAAGGATTGCTTTGATCGCATCATCTTCCGCATCGAAGACCCGGGCTTTGGACTCGTTGACCAGCATGTTTTCCGCTACGGCGGACTGTTTGACGACGCAGCCGTCGGGGGCCAGATTCCCCTTGAGGATGGCGATGCCCCCTTCTTTGGTGTAGGGATTCTTCAGGGTGCGGATAACGTCGTCATCAAGGATGACTGCCGACTTCAGGTTTTCGCCGACGGTTTTTCCCGAGACGGTGAGGACCTTTTCATTAATGACGCCCAAAGGAGAAATGCGTTTCATGACTGCCTGTATTCCTCCCGCCGTATCCAGATCCTCGATATGATGGGCCCCCGCCGGACTGAGCTTGCAGATGTTGGGGGTCTTCTTGCTGATTTCATTAAAGATGTCTAGTTCCAGCTTGATCCCCGCCTCATGGGCAATGGCGGGGATATGGAGGACAGTATTGGTGGAACAGCCCAGGGCCATATCCACGGCAATGGCGTTTTTGAAGGCATCCAGGGTGGCGATATCACGGGGCTTCACGTCTTTTTTCAGGAGCTCCATGATCTTCATGCCCGCCTCCTTGGCGAGGCGCCTCCGGGCGGCGTGGACGGCGAGGATCGTTCCGTTTCCCGGCAGGCCGAGACCTAAGGCCTCGGTGACGCAGTTCATGGAATTGGCCGTATACATGCCGGAGCAGGAGCCGCAGCCGGGGCAGGCGCAATCCTCGATGGCGTCCAGCTCCTTCTGGGACATACTGCCGGCTTTAACCTTGCCCACCCCCTCAAAGACGCTGATGAGATCAATGGTCTTGCCTTTCAGCTTCCCTGCCAGCATGGGACCGCCGCTGATGAAGATGGTGGGAATGTTCAGACGCATGGCCGCCATGAGCATCCCCGGAATGATCTTGTCGCAGTTGGGGATCATCACAAGGGCGTCGAAGGGATGGGCCATCACCATGGCCTCGACAGAATCGGCAATGAGTTCCCGGCTGGCCAGGGAGTATTTCATCCCCGTGTGCCCCATGGCAATTCCGTCACAGATCCCGATGGCGGGAAATTCTACGGGCGTCCCGCCGGCGATGCGAATTCCCGCCTTGACGTCATCGGCAATAATCCCCAGGTGGATGTGCCCGGGGATGATTTCATTGGCCGAATTGACGACGCCGATAAGGGGACGTTTGATCTCCTCGTCCGTATAACCCATGGCCTTGAACAGGGAGCGGTGAGGCGCCCTCTCCAGACCTTTTTTCATCAAATCGCTGCGCATATGTCCCTCCTCCTCAAATCTTCTCGAATAATTGGATATTTATCGCTGTCGTTGTAAGCCCCATCCCCAGCCCGACCCTCCCCTTGAAGGGGAGGGAGGTGCAGAGGATTTTCCTGCGGTTTATTTTTTTCTGCGCTCCGGGCGAAGAGCCCGCAGGGTGGCGCCGGCTTGCCACATCTCGCTGTTCTTGATGACGTCCAGCTCGGCCTGCAACTTTTCCCGGTAATCGGGGGCGCTGTTGACCCTCAGGACGAT
>Ga0172379_10009749_pt1 | contig 11774 bp, 9 predicted proteins | sample GrowelOW334metaG_FD_119756 | JGI IMG/M metagenome (GOLD analysis project Ga0172379, IMG submission 119756) | Groundwater microbial communities from an aquifer near a municipal landfill in Southern Ontario, Canada - Groundwater well OW334 metaG | ecosystem: Environmental > Aquatic > Deep... | reverse complement strand
TCAAGATACATAAAAAAATTCTGATCAAAACCGCCAATTCTTTCAAAAAGGCTTTTTTTGATCAAGAGGCAAGCACCGGTCACAATATCTGTCGGCATAAATTCCTTTATCGTATCGACTTCTTGAAAATTGTAGCGGCGAATCGTCAAGCCGAGCAGAGATTGAAACTTGCCGAAGAAAGATTTTTGCAGCGTCTTGCCATCTGCGCCATAGAGCAGGCAAGTCATCGCGCCGATTTTTTCATCATTTAGATAATATCGAGCCATACTTTTTATCGAATCATCGATGATTAAAGTGTCGGGATTCAAGAGTAAGATGAGATCACCGCCGGCTTGCTTGACCCCGAAATTATTTGCCGCGCCAAAGCCAAGATTGGAGTCGAGAGAATAAAATTTTACTTTCTTATATTGATCGAAATCATTGGCTGAGATTTTTTCTTTGGATGATGCATTATCAACAACTATAATCTCATCAAAGCAATCACTCGCCCATTTTTCCAAGCTGTCAAGGCAGTTCTTGAGCTGTTTTTTGGAATTGTAATTGACGATAATTATAGACAGCTTCATAATTTCCGCCTTACTTTCAGCGATCTAAGATAACGGTCGATGGTATAGCGAGGAATCGCGTTCAAATAATAGACCGCCGCTCCGTAAATAATCATTGTGATCGCGAGATTTAGGAGAAAATACACCTCAAATGACCTTGCCAAGAGGGCAAACGTCACGGCAACCCCAGCCGAGAAAACTAGCTTGAAAGTTCTTGCAAAATCTATCCTGATCTCGATCACTCTTCTCGCGGCTAGAAATGAAGCAAAAACCAAAACGATCTCAGAGATCACAGTGGTTGCGGCCGCTCCGATGTATGAATAGCGGGGAATGAGATAGAAATTTATGCCGACGTTGAAACATAAGATAAAAATCGACAGCATTGTCAGCAATTTTTTCCTGTCTTTCGCTATCAAAATTTCGCCGAATAATCCACTCCAAAAAAGAAAAATTGGAGTGAGTCCCAAAATTGCCATTGCGCCGGCTCCCGGCAGAAAAGTGCTATTACTCAAAAACAGGATAATATCATGAGAAAAAACAGAGCTGATAATCGTCAACGCCAGGGCTATCGCCAAGAGAAAAGTACTTGCTTGCGTTATCGCAGTTCTGGCTTTTTCTCTGTCCTGATCAATCGAGGTCGAAAGTAACGGTTTTAGAGAGCTAATCAGATAGGCGCCGGCAAAGAGTGTGGTTTCCAAAACTCGATATGCCACAGCGTAGATCCCGACATCAACGGCACCTTTGAAATAAAATAGAATCAGGGTGTCGACTTTGAAATAGATATTATTGACAATAAAAACAAGCCCGAGTGGGACAGACATTTTTAATATTCGAGCGATAATTTTCTTTTCAAAAGAAAAGACAAGCGGTAGTTCACGTCGAGAGATAATTGCTTTAATAATAAAGCTCAGGACTGCCGCCAGAGAGACTGTAAAAATTATTGCGTAGTAGCCGAGACGTAAATAGACAATTAAAAATATTGATAACACCGTTATTATTTTCGAGATCGATTCGGCAAAGACGACTTTTTGCATCTCCAGTTTGTACTGAAAATGCATATCATAAACACTTCCGGCTAAATTAAAAATTGGAAAAAGTGCAGCCACCACCAGACCATTTTTGATCTGGGCTGGATAAGAGGTTTTATTTGCAACTAAAAGAGCCAGAATGGTGGCCACCACAGCGGTGACGAATCTGATCGTAAAAATATTTGAAAAAAGCTGTTTTAACTTATGAGGATTTTTCGATACTTCTCTGACGGTGACGGAAAAAAGTCCGAGATCGGCGATGACGATGACGAAGCTTAGATAGGTGATGACGGTGTTATAATAACCGGTACCTGCGACCCCAAGATAATTTGTAACCAATTTTATGGAAACAAGCGATAACGCCAAAATTATAATCCGACCGATCATCTGGACAAGGGTATTCGAAGCAATTTTGTTACTTTCTGTTTCTTCCATCTATTTTTTGCTAAATTTCTTTTTGGCACCGGCACGATAAAATCTATATGAATTCATCAGGTATTGTGCAAGTGGAAGCGGCTTAGATTCGATCACCTCTTTTTTGATCATCGTGACAAGATTCTCGGTAAGATGATCCCAAATAAATTGTTTTTTGAAATTACCGATATTTTTCTTCATTCTGGATTTAACATCCGGATGGTCGATTATCTCCAGAATCGCTGTGGCGATGCTTTCAGGATCAGTATATCCGACTACCTTGCCGAGGTCATATTTTTCTGTTATATCAGCAAAAGAATCTCCTTTTGTCAGCACCATCGGCAGATCGGCCCAGAAATAATCGAGAACTCTGGTTCGAAAAGAGAACCGCGTTTCAAGATTGTCGAAATGCGTCGAGACCCCGATATCAGCTCTTGACAGATAGTCGACACGTTCCTCGTATGGTGTCCACTCAAAGTTGAAAAAGACTGATTTGTTTGTCAGGCCGTTTTGCTCACAATAGTCTTGCGTTTTTTGGGCCATTTCCATATCCTTAATTTTTGGATTTGGATGTCGCACCCCTAGGAAAAAAAGCTTGATGTCATCTCTCTTTTTCGCGATCTGTTCGATAGCCTTGACGACAGACAGGGAATCAAACCAGTTCCAGATTCCACCTCCCCAGTAAATGATTTTGTCGGTTTTTTTGATTTGTGGAAATTTTTCCTCCAACCGATTTTCATTTTTTGCATCGAGATGGTCAGATGTCAGACCAAAAGGCAAGATGGAGATAAATTTTGAAAAATCCGGTGATTCTCGGTAAGAAACAGGATTGATCAACCGACGGCCTGAAAGTAAGCCGAGATACAAATCTTTTTGCGTCTCTGAGGCGCACAAGATATGATCAGCAGCGTCGAGCTGAAGGTTGAGAGAAAAATAGCTGAAGTCAAAGATATTTTGTCTTGTTTTGATCTTGTCAAAAGCGGTATATTCGAGAACTTCTATCGTAAGAGGATCATAGAGGTCGGCGATGTAGCGAATGCCTCTTTTTTTGACATTGAATAGCAATGGTGGTCTCAGGCTTTGAGCGATGATATAGTCAGCGCCTCCAAGCTGTCTCGAAATGTCTTTACTGGAGTGTTTCGGATTGTAAGTTTTTATTCGAAAATTAGTGTCGACCAGATCACAGCTGTCAGGAACAAAAAGCACAACGGAAAAATGTTTTGCCAGCGTTTTTGCAAGATTAAAATAACGAATACCCGGTCCTGCCATAACCCTGCCAACTTTGTCGTTGGATACCAGTGCAACAGTTTTTTGGCTGATCATAGACGCCACCCAATTTAATTAATCAAGCTGAAAATTAATTTTCTTTGCCAAACTTAAACAGTTCTTTTAGTTTATTTTTCTTCACTGCAATTGTTATCGCAACAGTGGCCGCAATGAGCAAAATCAAGCCTACAATAGATAGGAGCAGCGCTTTGACTGAAATTGTATTTTGATACCATTTCAGCTTGATAACTTTTGGCGGTAGGCGGTCGGCGGAGGTAATCCGGTTTACAGAGCCACCCTTGTCTTGCGAGATCTCAAAGAAAACTGCATCTGAAACCGGTGTCAAGATCTTATTGTCTTGACCCTGAATTGTCAATGCATAGCGGCCGGCGGGGATAGGGAAGTCTATAGTGTAGCTAAATTTACCTGTTGCGTCTGCCTTGACAGAGAGGAGTTTGTTTTCCGGCAATGTCGGCATCGGGGTGAGAGTCAGATTGGCGGAAAAATTCGGCTCAGTGACACCGGTGATTGTCACGCCGGAAAAGGTGCCGTCTTTGACATTGTTGATAAATTTAGCTGCCTTGGCAACAGCGATATTGCGAGGTTTTTTCAGTGTGTCTTTGATCTTCGGATCCGGCTCCTTGATCGTAACTTTGAAATGTGTTGCCGGACCCCAACCATCACCGTTTTTGGCCTTGATATGAAAATAATATGTGCCAATCGCCTGATCTGCGTAAGTTGCTGTCAGATTATTGTTTGTGATCGTCGTGCCGGGATCAGTCGCGCCGGCTTGATCTAGGAGATAGGCGTAACCTGTTGTTGTTGTCGTCGGTGCGGTCCAATTTAATACAATTGTTGTCGCTTCATAGGGAGTATTTTGGTCAGGATGACTCGAAGAAGAGACGTTGATGGTGCCGGGCGGCGTTGGCTGGCGGACGATATTAAACGATCGACTATCTCCACCAGTCGCAACTATCGGGCCGTTGTTGGCAAGCTGAACCGATGAAACAGAAACACTTCCACCTCCCGTTCCGGTTGCTTTGATAGAGCAGGTTGCAATATGAAATGACGAAGCCGAGCTAGTCAGGGCGCCGACAAAACCGCCTGCTCCGGTCGGCTGTGTCACCCACAGCGCTGAGCCGGCAGAGCAGCTGGTTATCTTGACCGTGCCGGAGGAAGAAATTGTTCCCTGAAAAGCGTTGAATGTCGTCCCAGATGCAGTGATCGAGACCGAACTGGTGTTTCCCGGGTAAGTGAGACTGCCACCGGAAACAGAGATGCCAGCAGCGGAGGCGAATTTTGGCAAAAGTAACACTGTCAGTATCGCCATGATAAAAGAGAAAATTATCCTTTTTGTTTTCATTTTGCTCCTCAATTTCTAATTGCTCTAATTATTCTAATTTCTAAACAAATTCCAAAGTCCAAATCCCAATTTCTAAAATTTTTAGGTCAATTAGGTTAATTAGAAATTAGGTTAATTTTATTGTCCCCAGCGTCCGGCCAAGATTGATAGGTCGGATATATTTACTACGTGATCACCGTTTAAATCTGACAGCGGTGCCTCAGGGTTTGTTACATTCCAGTAATTTGCCAGGATAGACAGGTCTTGGATGTTGATGTAATTATCACCATTGATATCGCCGGACTTTTGGACAGTGATTGTGATCTGCTTTGTCCCGACCACAGCTCCACTTTCTATATACGTGATGGCATGTGAATTGGTACCGATTGCCAGACCGGTCAGATTTATTGTCCAAGTCGTTGATCCGGCGCTAGCAATTTGATTGCCGTCAAGTGCCACGGTCGAGGTTGAAGTTTTACTGCCGGAAATGCTCTGATTTGCGGTATAGGTCAGGAGAGTAAAGCCGTTTGTGTCGTTGGCGGCGGTGTCGACGTGAGTTGTAAACCAGCTGGTAAATAGATTATAAAAATTATAGTTGCCATTGAAAACATAAGGCGTGTATCGATAGAGTGAGGCTGTTGCCGCGTTCATAAAAGTCACAGTGTAGCCGTCACTGGAGGTATAAGTCTGACCGACCTGGTAATCAAGACCTTTACCTTGCGAGCGCTCAAAACTGTAGCGAAGCTGCCAGGCGCCGTTTTCGACTTGCTTGGTGAAGCCTTCGTAGGCATCAGCACAGCCGTTACCATTGCCATCACCGGAAACACTTGGGTAGCAGGCATAACCCATTGAGGCCAGCATCGCCCAACTATTGTAGTCAGAGCGAGTGGTCAGGCTCTGTTCTTTTTGGAGTGTGACGAGCAGAACTTCCGGATTGACAGTGCCGGTAGTTGTATTTACCGTGATTCCATTGAATGTGCCGGAGGCTTCATTAGCGCCATGAGCTGCATCATAAATTATCTGAGCGGCAGTCCGACCACCCTCTGAAAATCCAGCCAAGTACGAGCTCTTTGCTGTCAAAAAGCTCTGGATGTCACTCGCGGTCATCGAATTAATATTTAGAAAATCGCTATCACTGATGATATTGTTGTAGATCGTGCCATTCACATAGTCGCCTGAGGAGATAGCAAAGGAGAGTGCAGGCCAAAAAGCTGCCAGCGTTACGCTTGCAACTACAAAAAAACTCAAGAGTTGTTTAATAGTTTTCCCCATCCAAATACTCTCAGCTAAGACCGTTCTAATTTTACCATATCGAAAAGATGATAGCTAGAAAAAGATCGGGGGAAATGGTAAAATTTAGCCGCATGCAAAACAGCTATTCTTTTAAATCTAGCCGTATTTTAGTTCAACTGGCGGTTTTTCTAATTCCGTTTTATTTTTTTCGATTCTCGATCGGCTCGATACCGACAAATATATTTGAAGTTGTTGTTTTTCTGGCTCTGCTTAATACGTTATACGTTATACGTTATACGAAAAAAGTGGTCTGGGGCTCTATTTTGCCCTATTTGTTTCTTCTCGTTGCTCTGGTCTCGATTTTTCCGGCCACTGACAAAATAGATGCTCTCGGCATCTTCAAGGGTTGGTTTTTGGTACCGATTATTTTGTATTTACTTGTTATTAATTTATTTTCCAGTAAGGATTGGTCGAAGTTAATAGTGCCGTTGTTTGCCGGATTAGTCGTTGTAGATCTTTGGGCGATGCTTCAGAGTTTTGGTTTGGTCACAACACTTTTTTATCAGAAAAATGATCCGACTTTTCTACAATATTTTGTTCTTGGCAATTTTCGTCTTTTTGGTCCGTTCGAATCACCAAATTATCTGGCGATGTATTTGGTGCCGGTTTTCTTCCTGACTATACCTGCTGTATATTATTTTAGAAAAATCTCCCCGAAATATTATTGGCTTGCCGCCATTCCGTTTGGTTTTGCCGCCAACGCCCTACTGTTTTCTGACTCTCGTGCCGGTATGTTGGCGATGGCTGTGCCTGTTGCGATAGTCCTATTCTCAAAAGTTAGAAAAATAATCAAAATAAATCCGAGGCAGGGCCGGGTGGCGATAATTTTAATTTTGATCGCACTTTCGGTTTTTTATCTCAATTACAGGGCGGTTACGACAAATCGAAGCGAGAGCAATAGTAGTCGAGTCCAAATCTGGCGCTATTCTCTGCAGATTGGTGCGCAACAACCGCTGCTTGGAATCGGGCTCGGAAATTTTCAAGACAAGATTGCCCAAGTATCGAAGGATGATGTCGGTTTTATCGACAATGTTTTGCCTTATGCCATTCATCCACACAATGTTTATCTGGCAATGTGGCTAAATGTTGGTATTTTAGGATTAATAGTTTTTATTGTACTGATCAAAGATTTTTTCCGATCGCTTTGGTCGCGGCGTTCCGAATTATTCCCTGTTTGTCTGATGGCGGCGATGGCGGCGATCATGATTCATGGTCTTTTTGATACAACATATTTCAAAAACGATTTATCAGCAATTTTTTGGCTGATCATCGCACTTGCGGAGGTTCTCGATGTCCGAGCTGTCAGTCAGAAATAGATTTAGAATTTGCTGCCTCACTTTGTTGGTAATATTTTTGCCGATGTCTTCGTGGCTTGTTAGTCTGACCGGTCAGCCGACAATCAGTTTGGTCCGTGACGTGCTTGTTTTTTTGTTATTTCTAGTCGTTTTACCCGGCATCAATTTACAAAGACTGAAAACACCACTAAATTTTTTGATACTTTTATATATACTGTGGATTGTTTTTTCTTACTTTTGGACCGGGGCAAGTGTTCTGCAATGGCTGCACGGCGTTCGTTTCTCGGCAGTACCAATGCTTTTTCTCCTCGTACTGAGTCTGACTGATTTTTCCCGGGCAGAAAAAAAAGTTGTTCTGAAAAGTGTGATCTGGATGAGTTTGTTTATTGTCGTTCTGGCTGTACTGGAATTGATTGGTGTCAAATTACCGCTGACGACAGTGTTCTCAGGCGAGGGGGCACTCTCGGCCGATCATTTTGTCGGTGCAGCCAATATACGTCGGCTCCAGTCAGTTTTGGCCGGACCGAATGCTCTCGGTCTTTATCTGCTTGTTTTGATCGCTCTTATCCTGTCTTGGAAAAAAGAGCTAAAGATCTCGAAATGGTTGATTTGGATTTATCTACTAATTGCTATTTTGACATTTTCCAGGAGCGTATGGATCGGATTGATCGTGCTTTCATTTGTTACTTTTATCACACGTTACAAATTCAGCACGGTTAAAATTGTTGAATTTTTAATAATTCTATCGATCGCCTGTGCCGGGATTTATATGTTGGCGCGAAATTCGGTCACGGTCAAACAAATCATCGTTCATGGTGTCTCAACGAGTGAGCGTGTTGCAGAATACGAGCGAATCTGGCAAAACAGAGATGATATCGGTCTGCTCGGACGTGGCGCCGGCTCAGCTGGTCCGTCAACGCAAGTCAGACTTGATAATGGTCCAAACTATTGGTCAGAAAACACTTATCTTGACATATTCGAGGAATTTGGTGCAATCGGTTTTTTACTTTTTGCATGTATAATCATTGCATTATGGCGTAGAATAATCTCAGTCTCGAGAGATGATCCGACTTTACAAGCGGTTCGTTTGATCTTGCCGGCCTTTCTTGTCGCTGGACTATTTATCAATTTATATACCGGTCAAGTTGCCGCATTCACATTTTTATTAGTTGCTGGTTTAGCTCAGAGTAAGCAGGAGTATCAGTGTTGAAAAAGAATTGGCAAAAATTTATTTATATTTTTCTAACCGCGCTCTTGCTTTATCTGCCGTTTCAGGTTTTTGCGCAGGAATTTTTATCGAGCGTTGTTCGCTTGAGTCCATCAGTATCATTTTGGCTGGCACATTGGTATGAAGTTTTCATACTTGTCATTTTTGTCATAACTTTTTTCAGAAAAGCAAGCATTAAGACGAAGCGACCGATGTGGCAAGTCGCCAGCCTTTGCATTATTCTTCTCGGTTTTGGCTCGATATTATTGTTTAGCAAAACACCTGGTCGCGGTATTGAAGGTTTCCGAATTGATCTTTTTTTCATCCTCGGACTTTTTATCGCTAGCAATCTGACAGCAGACTTGTCCACCAAATTGATCAAGACTTACCTCGTGCTCTCGGTTCTAATCTCAGCCTGGGCTTTGCTCGAGCGTTTTTTGCCGCTCCATTATTGGCAAAAAGTTTTCAATTTTTCAACTGATTTTGGTTTTGGCAACTATTTCGTTGGTACGACGCCGCGAAGCGACTCTATTTTCAATGGTCCAAGTCAACTCTCGAACTATCTTTTACCTGCGGCAGGCTTGATGATATTTGAAATTAAAAAAAACATGAAATCAGGTTGGCAAAATTATATGTATTACTTTGTCATACTTTTGGCGATCGGTTTTGCATATTCTCGGGCGGCCTGGCTTGGCTTGATCGTGCTGGTTTTCTTGATGATTGTATTCGTTGTCAGAAGCTGGCCGACTCGGATAAAGATAATTTTACTCACTTTTCTTGCGTTTTTGATACCATTGCTTTCTGTAAAGACGGAAACCGGCACCGTGGCGACAGCAGTTTTGACACATGATACCTCTCAGGAAAGTCATGCTATTGCCGTGGAGACGACCGTAGTAGAAACGCAAAAACGTCTCGCTCAGCCGGTCAAACTTATGTTCGGTTCAGGCCTCAGTTCGGCCGGACCGCTCGTCCTGAAATATCGCGACGGTCTCATCTCGGAATCATGGTATCTTCAGATATTGCTTGAACTTGGGTTTTTCGGTCTGTTTTTTTGGTGCTGGTTGATGATGATATTGTTTATCGATATGATAAAGAGAAACGTTGGCCTGGCTTATGGATTGGTCGCGGTTTCCATAGCGGCACTTTTTCTTCACACATTTGCAGACAGCCCGGCGACTAGTTGGACAATATTCATATTGATCGGCAGTAATTTAGGAAAAAAATATGAGTCGAATCTTAATTGATGGCAGATTTATCGGGGTGGGTGAGTCAATTTCGCGATACACACTGGAATTGCTGTCGCACATTTTGGAATTGGATAAAAAAAATAACTACACCTTGTTAATTCGCCCCGCCGGAGTAGATGCTTGTGGCAGAAGTTTTGACATTGAAAAATTGGAACTTGGGAATTTAATTAGAAATTCGGAATTAGAAATTAGAAATTTACAAATCAAAGTTTTGGATATTAAGCATTATTCAACCGCAGAACAATTTGGGCTGTTGAAATTTCTTAATTGTGGGAAGTACGACTTGGTTCACTTCCCGCAATTCAATCACCCGACTCGCTATCGTGGCAAATTTGTTGTCACAATCCATGATCTCATCTTGCTCAATCACGCCAAGGCAAATTTCATCAAAAAAATGGCTTTTGTGCCCGTCCTCAAATCAGCGGCACGGGATTCGGCGGCGATTATCACTGCTTCAGAAGAAACAAAACGAGAAATAATTTACACACTGCGTGGTCGTGAAGAAAAAATTCATCTCATTCATCATGGAATTGATCATTCAAAATTTAATATTACAGCCAAAAGCCATCGAGAGTTTCTTGACAAGTTTTGCCGGGAAAATAAGATTGAAAATGATTATCTGCTTTATGTCGGCGCCTGGAAATTACACAAGAATCTGCTGCGCTCAATCCACGCTTATGAGAAGTATGTTTCTGAAAATGAAAAATTTGTCCACTTGGTTTTGGTCGGCAAAGTTGACAAACGAGAGAAGGCGGTTATTAAAGCAATTGAACAATGTAACAATGAAGCAATGAAACGAAGAGGAAAAGGATCGGCGATAATTACGGCTGGTGAGGTTAAGTCAGATAACGATTTGGCACAAATTTACGCCGGTGCCATTGCCTATGTGATGCCGTCTCTGGCTGAAGGTTTTGGCTGGCCGCCACTCGAAGCGATGGCCTGCGGCACACCGGTAATTTCGTCGAAAATTTCCTGTATGCCGGAAATTCTTGGCGATGCTGTATCTTATTTTGATCCGTTAAAAGTCGACGATATGGCGGATGCGATTAAAAAAATAATCTCTGATCATAATTTGCGACAGAAATTAATCAAACTAGGACTCGACCAGGTCAAGAAATATGATTGGACCGAGACTGCCAAAAAGACGCTGGAAGTTTACAAGGAAATATTAGAAAAATAGTCTCTATCCATCAAGACACCCACCAACTAAGAAAGGGGTGGGTGGCTGCAAACAACTCTAAGCAAGTTGCGGGTTTTGGGGGTCTGCCTATGCGGGCAGAACCTCGACGACGATAAGCGCTTCGTTACCAGTCGCGAAGGTGTAGAGGCCGGAAGCGGTCGGCCTGAAATGACCATGTGTGAACAGGTCTTCGTGGGTCGAGTCGTCCGGCAAGGTCGCGATGATCTGTTCCGGTCTGCCCATGCCACCCTGTTTGTGAGTGACCTGCAGGTTGATCCGGTGATCCACGCGGATGGTGCCGTCGCCGGGTTGGTCGTAGTTGAACAGGTGGAAGGTGTAGGATCCACGCTCGTATAGGCGATGGTCAGGTCCGCGGCGTTCAAACTCCGACACGACAGGTACAGGATGGCAAAACTGATTGAGGTCAGACATGCGGTCATCCTTCTTTCTTTGGCCAGTGGCCGAATGTCGAATAAAGTATTATTACTATAATATCGCCAGCTTATCAAGCTGTGGAAAACCATTAGAAAATAAATCGGCCAAACGACAGCGCGCTCGCCATCCCTGAGGGAGGCGAGCGCGTGCTTGGTTTTTGGTATCCGAGAAACCAACTCGGAGGGGACTAGCCCTTGCCGCGGTCGACCCACCGTCGACAGCTAGCGGTGGGTTCCCCACCGCTAGCTGTCGACGCATGGATGGTGAAGGTGTACCAGCCCTCCACCGGAAGAATCAGACCTCCCTTGCCGAAGTCCGCGTCATTGAAGACGCAGCCGTTCGGCAGGATGACCGATCTGACGACATCCATGCCGCCACGGTTCGGGTCGACCTGAACAAGACTCAGGTCGATGATGTCGCCGACGACCAATGGGACGTCGGTGCCGACCACGATCCAGTCGCACTCGTTGTACGACAGGCCGTTGGCCGGCGCGAAGGAGATCGGCATCCAGCGGCTGATCT
>Ga0172379_10009748_pt1 | contig 11775 bp, 16 predicted proteins | sample GrowelOW334metaG_FD_119756 | JGI IMG/M metagenome (GOLD analysis project Ga0172379, IMG submission 119756) | Groundwater microbial communities from an aquifer near a municipal landfill in Southern Ontario, Canada - Groundwater well OW334 metaG | ecosystem: Environmental > Aquatic > Deep... | reverse complement strand
TTCTAAAATCAAATGACCAACCGAAATTTAGTATCCTTCTTTTGGCAGTGTATTCCTTATACGGTGCGTTAAATAGGGGGAGATTCTGTATGTAAGCCAACAGCGTATCCTCTTCGCCTGAGGTTAGAAAATCAGGCCTATACACCAGGCCGTTTGGAAGAGTCTCTGGAAGATCAAACAGTTTAGGCTGTGCGCCAGAGCGAGTCATATAAATACTGTATCAAAGATATCCACAAATTAGTGTGTCTTGTGTATTGTGGATAAGAATTTGTGCTATTCTGGGTGTATGCAGATACAAAACTTACTTACGTTTAAGCAGCAGCGTGTACTTAATGCTCTGCGCGAGCATATTTCTAGGCAAGATCAGTCTCCAACTCTTGAGCAGCTTCGCTCGACTCTCGGTTTTAATTCGCTCCGCACGGTTACGCAATATTTAGATATCCTTGAGCGAAAGGGATATATCGTACGCCGAAAGAATGCCTCTCGTAATATTGAGCTACGTAACGTAGATGGTGCGTGGGGAACAGTAAGTATTCCTGTTATTGCCAACGTTGGGTGTGACGATCTTAGTGTGTTTACTCAAAACAGCTGAGAAGCCGATGAATTTCTAGAAGTCGACAAGCGCATTGTCGATGAAGAAGATGGCGACATTGTTGCTGTGCGTGCTATCGGCGCCAGTATGAATGATGCGGGTATCAATACAGGAGATTATGTTCTAATTCGCTTTACTAATGACGTACAAAATGGCGATAGGGTTGCGGCAATAGTAAACGACATGGTCACTGTAAAGCGTCTGGAGAAGCGTGACGGTATGGTTATTCTCTGGCCACAATCAAAAGATCCTAAATTTAAGCCAATTATCTTGAAAGAAGATTTTAAAATCGCAGGCAAAGTACTCTGTGTTATCCCAGCACCTCAGATGGAGATGACAGAAGTTGTTCCTCTCGACGAGGAGGCGTTTTAACCGAAACAGATTCTGTTCAATACAGGCAAAGTATACTAATTAGTGTGATACGAGAAATTGTTAAATGGGCGTCCCTCGCGCTTATCCTATTCGTTTTAGGGTGTATATCTGTCGTTGCGTATGTAGATATTTCTACCGCCAAGTTTATATACAGTAATACTGATGTCCCACCCAAGTCTCCTGTGGCTCTTGTGCTTGGTGCGTCAGTTAAATCAAACGGAACACTGTCCGTTGTAATGAAGGAGCGTGCTGATCGTGCCGCAAACCTCTACCTCTCTGGTGTTGTGTCAAAAATTCTTGTTACTGGTGATAATAGTACGCTTAAGTACGATGAGGTGTATCCAGTGGGTAAATATTTTCTAGCGCTCGGCATTCCACAGGACGATATCTTTCTCGATTACGCAGGGTTTGATACATACAGCAGTATGTATCGCGCTCGTGACATATTTGGTGTCACTCACATGCTTATAGTCACTCAGCAATACCACCTACCTCGAGCTGTGTTCATTGCCCGCACGCTTGGTCTGGAAGCGTATGGTGTTGATGCATCTCAGGGAGAGAAGTATTTATATAACTCCGTCCGTGAAATACCCGCATCTATTAAGGCGGCGTTTGATCTGGCAATAAATCGTCAGCCTAAATATCTCGGAGAACAATTCCCCGTATCTGGGACCAGTTCGACCACTTGGCTTGGTGGAGAGTCCCAGATGATATACTTCAAGCAAGAATGATGGACGAAGAAGAGCTCAAGAAAAAGCTCACTCCAGAGCAATATCGCGTATTAAGAGAGAAGGGTACAGAGGCTCCTTTTTCAGGGAAGCTTTTGCATGAGAAAGGCGAGGGTATGTATCGCTGTACAGTTTGTGGTAACCCTTTATTTTCTTCTGACACAAAATTTGATTCAGGAACTGGCTGGCCATCATTTGATCAGGCAATTCCAGGCTCAACAAAGATCATTACTGACGATTCCTATGGCCTTCATCGTGAAGAAGTGGTTTGCGCACAATGCGGATCCCATTTAGGCCATGTATTTCCTGACGGACCAACAGAAACAGGAAGTCGTTACTGTATTAATTCAGTTTGTCTAGAGCTCGATCCTAAGAAATCGTAGTATACTGGTTCGGTATTATTCGGGTTACGAACTAAACGACCTATATTATGTCTATGGCAATTAAATGGGGCCTTGCAGTAATTTTTGTAGCAGCGCTAGCGTGGCTCCTATGGTGGAGCGGTTGGCTTACAAACAAACAAGCCGCCTTTGTTCCAGGTAATCAAAACGCTACTTCTACAGAGCAAACAGCTCCTCTTAACGGTATGAGTGCCTCAAACGATGCTTCAGATGAAGCCATCTCTCAAGATACTGCAGCTATCGATGCACAGCTCAGTGCTTACACAGCTGATAACTCAAAGGTTGATTCAAGCATGAATGATAAGCAGATAAGTCAGTAATATGAAAAAACTACTCTACACACTTCCAATATTGCTCGGACTCTCAACTCTCGCTCCAGCGCTAGCTTTTGCTCAGACAGGCGCAGCTAATGTAGGAGTAACGGCAGAAGTACGTACAACCGCTGCAAGCACAAGCGTAAAAGCAAACGCAGCCGCAACTGCTGCAATGACAAAGAAGAAAGACCGTGCGCACCAGGAACTCCAGCGCCGTGTTGATGCTCTTACAGAGATAAACACAAGAGTTCAGGCAATGCAGCAGGTAACTCCATCGTTTAAGCAGAGCTTGGCAAATGCAATCCAGACACAGATAAGCGCATTCCAAGGTTTGGATGCCAAAATTCAGGCAGATACGGATGACGTAACCCTCAAGAGTGATGTTCAATCCATCACACAGTCGTACCGTGTCTATGCGCTCGTGTTACCACAGATACACATCGCAGCAGCCGCTGACCGTGCAGTTTCTATCACCGCAATGATGACAACTCTCGGAACCAAACTTGCTGCACGTATCCAGGCTGCAGGGGAGGCAGGTGCTGATATCACTGCGCTCCAAACAACTCTCAATGATCTAGGTGCGAAAATTACTGATGCAAATACCAAGGCACAGGCAAGCGTTTCTTCAACTGCTTCACTCACATCTGACAATGGTGACAGCACAAAGAAGGCTGCAAATGATGCAGCTCTCAAGGAGGCCCGCGCTAACTTGAAGACAGTAGAAGCTACTCTCAAGGCAGCTCGCGCAGATATAATGACGATAACAAAAGGTCTTGCAAAACTAAGTGTAGGTGCAAATGCCACCAGCACGACGTCGGTTCAGTAACCATCTATGCTTCATATGAAGCACGCAGCATACATTCTTACAGGCATCGCACTCTTCTTGGGTGCGGTGCCTTTGTATGTGCATGCGCAGGCAGAACTTATGCCTGACATTATTCGTATCGAACGGGCAAAGGTACTTGAAGCAACAGCAACACAGAATAGTGTTGTTCCTGGGACTGATACGCCTTCAAAAATTCAAACAATCAAAGCTCAGGTTCTTGATGGTCCAGATGAAGGACAGATTGCTACGTTCCAAAATGATTTCACTCAGTTGGAAACAGGGGATACGTTCTTTATACGCCATATGATCACGTCCGGCGGGGTTGAATATTGGACCGTTTCAGATGCGTATAGGCTCGACCTGCTGATTGGGCTCGGGGCAGTGTTTCTAATACTCCTCTTTATGTTTGGCGGGTTTCAGGGAGTTAGGGGTCTTGCTAGTTTGCTCGGCAGTCTTGTTCTTATTTTCTATATCCTGTTGCCAGGAATATTAGGAGGACACTCTCCCATACTTGTCAGTGTTGGAGTAGCTTCCCTGATAATTATTATTGGTTCGTATATAACCCACGGCTTCAATAGGACAACGAGTGCTGCAGTACTGGGGATGCTCATAACCGTTGCTGCGGTAGGTGCCGCAACCTACTGGGTGATTCATACTGGCAATTTCAGTGGATTCGCGACTGAAGAGAATGTGTACCTTAATTTCAGCACACAGGGGAATATCAATATGCTCGGACTGCTGTTCGGCGGCATCATGATAGGTCTGCTCGGTGTCCTCTATGATATGGCGATTGGTCAAGCAATAGCCGTTGAAGAATTGTTTAGGGCTGGTAGTCATATGACTCGCACGGAAGTGTACAGACGTGCAATACGTATTGGTCGTGAGCATATAGGGGCGCTGGTAAACACACTTGCGATAGCATATGTCGGTGTAGCGTTGCCCCTCCTACTTCTTCTCAAAGAGACCTATTCAAACAGTGCAAATATTTGGTCCATGCTCAATAGTGAATTGTTCGCGAGCGAAATCGTCCGTATTCTCATTGGAAGTATTGGTCTAATTCTTGCTGTCCCTATCACCACTCTCGTTGCTTCTTTTATGCTTGAAAAACATCGCGACAAGTTAGGCGCTCGTGAAGAGTATATACACCGACATTAATTTTTAAAAAGATAAACCCTCCGCCGAAGCGGAGGGTTGTCTCGGGCCGAAATGATCAGCAGTCGATATTGGCCTGCCAGCGAATCTGGTCCTCGGCGTTGAAGACGACATCCCCTTGATCGGGGGAAGCCAGCACCTTGCAGCAGTTGGCGAAACCCAACGGCATGCCAGCGTGCTCGGTCATGAGCGGGCGCGCCGCATCCGTCCCAAGCAGCCGAGCGATCTGCTTGCCGAGGACAGAGTCCGGATTGAAGTCGATGGCAACTCCGACGCCACGCCGCTCGTGCCGAAGAACATCCTTGCGGTGCTCCTGCGGCAGAGCGTTCTTGACGGTGCAGCAGGGACAGCCGGGCGACTTGGTCGCTCTGGCAACTGCCATGATGGCAGTATGGCCCAGGTGGGTGTCGGTGCGCATGGCATGAGCGAGCGCGGTCTTCGGAGCATCGCCGGCGTTGAGGCGGACAAGTGCGCTGGGAAAGGACATAGAACATCTCCTGTAGAGCTTCTGACGTTGGCAGGTATTGCCAACGTGCTCTCGGCCATATATTTCCGAGAGCACGCTAGTAACACTTAAACCGACGCAAACACTGATTCCGTTGCGTTCTTCGTATCTATCTCCATTCCATGTTCTTTATTATCGACAACAATATACGGTACTCCTGCAATTCCTAATTCTTGTTTTATTTGTTCCGCAACGCGGCGGCTGTTCACTGTTGGTTCTCGCACAATAACGGCAAGATCAACACCAGCAAGGATGCCTGTTGCAACTGGATCGGTACCGGCGCGTTCATCAATAACCACGGCTTCATTTTTGTTGAGTTTGAGAAGCGGTAGATACACCTTAAGAGGTGCTGCGAGCGAATGGCTGCAGGCTTCTTGCAAGCGGACTCTTTCAGTGTGTGGACCTGCGGTCATAACACGCAGCCCATCTTCTAACTCAACAGAAAGGCTGGAGGTAAATTCATCGATAGGGGAGAGAGTAAAGAAAATACCTTTCTCCTTTCCAGTGTGGAGTGCATCGATATATGTACCACTACGAGAAGAGCCAACGTGCTCTTTTATGTGGTCCGGATCAGCGCCAAGGAATATGGAAGGCTCAACTCCCAAGTTATATGAAAGATCCATATTGTGATCTGCATCTATGGCAAGTACCCGCATGCCGCGCGCACGCAAAGCTCGCACCATGGCCGTAGCCATTGTGCTTTTGCCCGAACCTCCTTTACCAAGAAATGCCAGTTTCATATATGCAATATATTTGCATTTGTATCTTATCCAACGTTCCTATCTATTGCAAGTAATTTGCATATATGCTACGATTTTCACATGAAGTCAAATACTACTGCAAAGCTGCTTCGAGACGCGGGCTTCCGTGCAACACCGGGCAAGATTGCACTGCTTGAGCTGCTTGAAAATGAAGACAAACCACTTACTGTGGCAGAAATCCAGAAGAAGCTAAAACGGAAGCAAGACACGGTAACTCTGTACCGTTCGCTTGAGGCACTTACAGAAAAAGGAGTTCTTACACGTTCAGAGCTTGGCCATGGTCACGCGCATTATGAGCTTTCGGTGGGGAAGAAGCATCATCACCACCTTGTGTGTACGAGTTGTGAAAGAGTAGAAGATTTTTCAGATCCGTCTCTTGAAACAGCTCTTATGAAGGCAGCCAAGAGTGCAAAATCATTTAAAAGTATTAACAGCCACTCACTTGAATTATTCGGTCTATGTGCCCGATGTTCATAATTTGTAATTATTCTCTATGACTCTCATTTTAATTTCTATCGCAGCGTTTTGTTCAACAATGATTGGCGGCATGCTTGCCTTGAAGCTTCGTGACAGGCTCCACCTTATCTTGGGATTCAGTGCGGGAGCGGTTATAGCTGTCGCGTTTTTTGATTTGATACCAGAAGCGCTGGAGCTTGCAGGCGAATCATACGAAATTTCTACGGTAACCAGTTTTGTTGCGTTAGGTTTCCTTCTGTATTTATTACTTGATCGTCTTCTGCTCCTCCATAGCCATGGCCATGCTGATGATGCAGAGCGTGGACACTCTCGAGGTCATGTGCGAGCTGGCTCTCTTTCAGTCCATAGTTTTCTTGATGGCGTTGGTGTCGGCTTGGCTTTCCAAGTTTCTCCAGTGGTGGGGTTTATTGTCGCAGCGGCAGTCCTAGCTCACGATTTCTCAGATGGTATTAACACAGTTAATGTTGTGGTCCGTCATGGGGGACAGAAGAAGCAAGCGCTGAAATGGCTCTTCGTTGATGCCCTTGCACCTGTTGCCGGCATCATACTCACGCTCTTCTTTACGGTGCCAGCCGCATTGCTCGGACTATTACTCGCGCTTTTTGCCGGCTTCTTCCTCTATATAGGAGCTTCAGATCTTATCCCTGAAAGTCATCATGTTCACCCAACATTCTGGACCACGTTTATGACGTTGGTGGGCGCCCTTGTGCTCTTCCTCACAATTACTATCGCTGAGTAAGGTATACTCAGAGCATGGACGAACAGCTCAACCGCATTGAACAAAAACTCGACGCTACCTATGCGGCTGTCGAAAAGATGCGTAAATATTTTCTCTGGACTGGTGTTATTACGATAGCTATTATCGTGATTCCACTCCTCATTCTGCCGCTATTTGTACCAGCCTTCCTAGTCTCTCAAGGGGTAGGGCTCTAGTATTGCGTTTCTTAAATATAGTGGTAATCTTTCGGCTAGGTTCATCCTAGCTACATGTGCGTTGTATTCTAATGCCTTATTAAACCGTTAACCAAACCTTTATTTGTATGACATCCCGCCGTTTTGCCGCAGTTGCTGCCTCTCTTGCTCTAGTAGCGCTCCCCCTCGCTACTTTTGCTCAGTCTAACCCTAGCTCACAGGTTGTTATTACAACCATAACGGCACCAGGCGTTTCTCAGCCAGTTCATGCTCCTATCGTGACAGTAACGGCAACTACCCCAGCTATCGCAGGCGTAAGCAGCATATACGGAAATCAACTGAGCTTTGCTTCAGGTTTTGCAAATGAAACTCGCGGAGTAACCTTTATTCCAGGAAGCTATTCAGTAACTGCATCCACAAACAGTGCAGGATATTACTTCAACTACTCAAGTGGCTGCTCTGGCTTTACTCGCCTAAGTGGTGAAATTGTTTCTTGCGTAATTACACTCACAAACACTCCTCCTTCAACAAATACGTGTATTTCAGGTATCTACACAACTGGATGCCCTGCTCCAATAGTTCCGTACCAGGGTCCATATGGTCAGTATGTTCTTACGTGCAGTCCTTCATACCAAACTGTTTCCGCAGGACAGCCCGCAACCTTCACTGCATCGGGCGGTAGCTCAAATGCATATACATGGACCACGACTGACCGCACAACATTGAATATTGGTTCTTCTTACACAACCGTATTCCAGAGCACGGGTGTTCAGACTGTGATGGTTAACAATGGAATCCAAACCGCAAACTGCACTATCAATGTGTTAGCGTCTGCTGCAGGTCCAATCACATACCCAGGTTCTCCAACAATAACCTCAAGCTATATCCCAGCATTTCTTCCTAACACTGGCTTTGGTCCACAGGACAGCGCAGTGCTCGCATTTGCTCTCGTACTCTTGATTGGCGCAGGTATCTACGCAGCACCGTATGTCAAACGAGCCATTGGCGTTACCCTCGGCTAAGATGGGCGTTCTAGTCGCACAGAAGAAACATCGTGTATATGCGCGATGGTTCTTTGTCGCTCTAGGCATCTTCGTCATTCTTGTTGGCGCGGCAAATATATTTTCTCGCGCGTTTGAGTACATAGGAGGGGCGGATGCAACTCGTACCGCGTTTCAGCCTCTTGGAATGCTCGGGTCAAACCAATCGCAAGGAGGTTTTGAGTCACCTCTTGCAAACGTGTCACTTGTCGCTTCTACAACACCCATAACTCCGACTCGGATAAAGATTCCAAGTATTGGTGTTGATGCCAACATTGAGAATGTCGGCAAAAAAGAAGACGGTTCAATGGAGACACCTAAATCCTTCCAGAATGTTGGATGGTACACACTGGGTCCTAAACCGGGTGCCGCTGGAAATGCTGTTATGGCAGGTCATGTGAACAACGCACTCACTACCGCAGGAGTCTTTCAACATCTCTCTGATGTGCGAGTGGGGGACTACATCACTGTCTCGGATACCTCCGGCAAAACTCTTATCTACGTGGCAACACAGACCGCACAATATAACCTGGAAACAGCCCCAACGGCGGATATTTTCACTCAAACTGGATCTTCCCAGCTTGTGCTCATAACCTGCGATGGTGTCTGGGATGCAGAGGCGCATTCCTACAGCAAGCGTCTGGTTGTGTACGCAAAGCTTACAAATAAGTAAGCTTGCAATGTTGTAATTGATGTGGTAGGGTAACAGTGTTCAAGTAAGTTTCTCCACTGTGTCCGTTTGCGCGGAATTAAGTTCGGAGGGTCGTCTTACCAGAACATCTTATTTAGTTGTTTTGAATTCGCGCATTATGGCACGCAAATTGTTCATCGGAGGACTCCCATACCGTACTACGGGTGATGAGCTCCGCGATGCGTTCGCACAGGCAGGCGAGGTTGCTTCGGCATCTATCGTTACTGACCGTGAAACTGGTCGTTCACGTGGCTTCGGCTTCGTTGAAATGGCTGATGATGCTGGCGCTGAAGCCGCTATTTCTATGTGGAATGGCAAGGACTTCGGTGGTCGCATGCTCACAGTTTCTGACGCACGTCCAAAGGCACAGTAATACTGTCCCTTTCAAAAACCTCCCCAACTCGGGGAGGTTTTTGTTTTACCTACCTGCATTTTAAAAATATTTCAGTACCCGTTTTGCTACTGTTGGAAAGCAGTCACATGTACCGATGTGATGTAGCAAGCCGATGGTATGGTTACGGAAACAGAATCGGTAGTCTGATTCTAAGGGTTCGATTCCCTTCATCGGCTTAATTAAAAAATACTTGACGGACAAAAATTGGTAACTATACTGAAGTTGTACCGATTCTGTTTCTCGTACCAAGTTCTGTTCGTCGAGGAGAAATCCTCTGGAGCCAACGGAAATAACAAAAAACTCCCTACCGGGGAGTTTTTTGTTACTATAGTCCTGCATGTTACGAGAGCTTAAAAGCTTCTATAAAAAATCAGGACGCGGACATCTTCCTTGGCGAAAGACTAAAGATCCATACAAGATTCTGGTCTCAGAGTTGATGCTGCAGCAGACGCAGGTTTCTCGGGTCGTTCCAAAATACGAATCTTTTTTAAAGAAGTTTCCTGACTTTAAGACTTTAGCTAAGGCACCACTTATCGATGTTCTAAAAGAATGGCAGGGGCTGGGCTACAACCGCCGTGCAAAGTTTCTCCACCAGACGGCGAAAATATTAACAGGGGAGTATAAAGGTAAGTTTCCTAAAGAGGTTTCAGAGATAGAAAAACTTCCTGGTATTGGACACTACACTGCTCGTGCCGTTTCGACCTTCGCGTTTAATACTTCAGAGGTGTTTATTGAAACAAATATTCGCACGGTATTTACGCACTTTTATTTCCCAACAAAGAAAATCGTGTCTGACAAAGAAATTTTATTACTCGTAGAGCGTGACCTACAGAAATCAAAGATGGAGCCGAGAGATTTCTATGCCGCACTTATGGACTACGGCTCACACCTGAAAGCAAATGGTGTCCGTATAAACAACAAAAGTAAACACTACGCTAAGCAGTCCAAGTTTGAAGGTTCCGCACGCCAAAAGCGCGCCGCATTACTTCGCGACGCGCTCAGGGTTGGAGCTAGTGAGAAAGAGTTAGAGAAACTACTACACTCCTAGAACAACTGGGATAACGATAGGGCGCTTGTTGGTCTTCTCGAAGAGGAAGCGTGCAACTGCGTCCGTTACGTTGTTCTTAACATAGTCGAAGTTTACCGGCTGCATACCCTTAGTTGTATCTTCAATAGTTTTCTTGATGATGATGCGAGTCTGCTGGAGAAGCTCCTGGTTCTCGCGCAGGTACACGAAGCCGCGGGAAATGATGTCAGGTGACTTGCGTAGGCGTCCGTTCTTTGGATTCACCGTTGCAATGATCACGAACATTCCTTCCTGTGCGAGTACGCTACGGTCGCGGATAACTACTTCCTGGATGTCGCCGATAGAGAAACCGTCCACCAAGCGAAGTGAGTTAGGGGCATTTTCTTTGAGTTTCGTAATGGTCTGACCTTCGTCACGGATTTCAATAACTGAACCGTTGTCTGGGATGATAACTTCGTCTTCGCGACGGCCACAGGCTTTTGCGATTTCACCGTGCGTACGGAGCATGTAGTGGTATCCGTGCATTGGCATAAAGAAGCGAGGGTTCACGTGCATGTGGATCCATACAAGTTCGTCACGGTTTGCGTGACCTGATGCGTGAACGTCCATTGTCTTGCGGTGAATGATCTTCGCGCCTTGGCGTGAAATATTGTCTTTAAGTTTCTGAACAGAGCGTTCATTACCTGGAATGACGGATGAAGAAAGGAGAACAACGTCAGTTGGTTTGATCTTGATATTCTTGTGCGTCTTCATCGCAATGCGCATAAGTGCGGCAAATTCGTCGCCTTGTGCACCTGTTGCGAGAACCACAATCTTGCTGTCAGGAAGACTTTCGAGTTCCTGTGCACCTATGAAGGTCTTTTCAGGAACCTTAAGCATGCCGAGCTGCTTCACGATATCGATGTTTACCTTCATACTGCGGCCTTCTACGAGAATAGATTTGCCGTTGTTTGCAGCTGTTTCGATGATGTGGATCAAACGTTCAAGCTGTGAAGAGAATGTGCCGATGATGAGGCGGCCTTTCATTGAGGAAATAACATCCTCCATATTCTTACGCACGGTGCGTTCAGGGAGAGAGAAGCCAGGTTCTTCGCAGTTGGTTGAGTCTGCCATGAGCAGCAAGACATTCATGTCTTTAAAGATTGCCCACTCTTTTTCTTCGTGCTCTGTAGGCACGCCGTCGATGTGGTCGAGTTTCAAGTCGCCGGTTGCAACAATGTTGCCGTGCGGTGTTTCAACAATGATACCCATTGAGTCTGGAATAGTGTGAGTCACCGAGAAGAAGCGGATTTTGAGTTTGCCTGCGCGAACCGTCTCATTCTTTTCCACTTCATGAATAGTAAGAGGCTTGAGGTTAGGGAACTCCTCCTGACGCTTCTTGATCATGATAGAGGTGAGCAAGCGGGTGTAGAGGGGAGGGTATCCAATGCGGTCAATGATGTAAGGGATACCACCGATGTGGTCGAGGTGTCCGTGCGTAATGAAGAGTCCACGGATTTTATCGCGGCGTTCTTCAAGATAGCGAGTGTTAGGCAAAATGTAGTCGATACCAGGAGTATCATCTTCGCGGAACTGGAAACCAC
>Ga0172379_10009747_pt1 | contig 11776 bp, 11 predicted proteins | sample GrowelOW334metaG_FD_119756 | JGI IMG/M metagenome (GOLD analysis project Ga0172379, IMG submission 119756) | Groundwater microbial communities from an aquifer near a municipal landfill in Southern Ontario, Canada - Groundwater well OW334 metaG | ecosystem: Environmental > Aquatic > Deep... | reverse complement strand
GAGGCAAATGAAAAGCAAAATATTTTCTAATATTTATGGAAAGGTTTCGTTTTTTCACAAATGGTGTATGAAAATCGCCAATTTTGGTAATAGAATTCTATATTTGAAGTTCATGGAAGGTTATTTGTGGTTGAGCGGTTATTAAAAAACTTGCATAAGGTGAGAGATTTATTTTGAATTTACACTCCCATCATCAAGAGTTTGTTTTCCCTTCTTCCTGTTGTAAGTTTTTTGCGTTGAAATAACCTTGGGAGGTTTCTGCGGAAGAGGAACTCTCTTTTTCTTCTTCTTTATTGTAATTTTTATTTTCTCAGCCATGCCTCACCTAAAAGATAGCGTAGATAAACGGAGCCAATGCAGAACCTTGCGTTAAAATGATCAACCCGCCAAGAAGAATAAGGAAAAATAAAATCGGGGCAAGCCACCATTTTTTACGGACTTTTAGAAAATCCCACAACTCTGATAAAATTGAAAGTTTGCTCATTATCGTTCCTAAAATTGCTTTTCATATTGAGATTTATCGAAAGTAGCCTGCGGACGTTTCCGCCAATAACTTGCAGCTGATTTCTCAATTTTCAAATCTAAAAAATTCTTCCCGGTAAATTTATAAATAAATTTTATTGGAGTCAGCACAAAATAAAAGAGAAGGCTTAAAATTATTCTCGTTGAAAAAAAACCGAGAACAACGCTAAAACCCATCCACAATTTATAAATCCACTTCAATGCTTTCGGAAGCGCCAATCCGAGGAACATAAACAGAAAACCCAGCCCGCAGAAAATTAATTTATGTTTTGCTTGCAGGATAATCATAATTATCCCGATTAAACTTAACAGTCCGCCGATAGTAAGTCCGAACTTTCTTAATTCTGCCGGAGTAGCTTTTATTTGTTTTAATTCTTCTTTAATCATTATGCGCTTTTTATCTGTAAATATCTTTCCGGTGGCCGACTTGAATAATAATAATTTTCTTTTCTATCTCATTTATTTGATAAATAACTCTATAATTCCCGTACCTAATCCTGTAATCCGAATCCCTTCCAACAAGTTTTCTGCAACCAATCGGGCGAGGATCACTTTTTAATTGTTGAATTTTGGTCCAAAGTTTATTTTTCTCATTCACTGGAATTTGCTTGAATTCTTTTAGAACAACCTCTTTAAATTCTAACGAATACATCATTTTTGCTTCAGTTTTTCTATGAACTCTGCTTCGCTGAATGTAGAATTATTTTCTCTTTCTTTAATTATTTTAACACAATCCGAGTCCTCCAATAATTCAAGCATTTCTTTGTAGACTTTATAGTCGATAAGTACACTCTGGGGTTCTCCTCTTTTATTGTAGAGAATCTGCTCCTTTGTTCTGAGTTCTATCATGGCCAGACCTATTAATTTTAGTTACAAGTAAATTCAATTCTTATTACTTAATCTAACACAAATTCCTTCTTCCAATCAACATCATTTTCGAGTTGTTTTTGTTCGGTTTTATTTAGCAAAAAATTTCCGAGCACAAGATAGTCAATGTCGGTGCGCATGAAACAGCGGTAAGCGTCATGCGGCGTGCAGACAATCGGTTCTCCGCGAACATTAAATGAAGTGTTCACAACCACTGCGTAACCGGTTAGTTTTTCAAATTCAGAAATTAATTTGTGATAGCGTGGATTCGTTTCTTTCTGCACGGTTTGAATGCGCGCAGAATAATCAATGTGCGTTACTGCAGGAATGTCCGAGCGCAAAATATTTAATTTTTCAATTCCGAAAAGCTTTTTTTGCTCTTCCGTCATTTCTTTCTGCCGTTCTTTTTTAACTTCAGCAACCAGCAGCATATATGGACTTTCGTTTTTCATCTCGAAATAATCCGAAACTTTTTCTGAAAGCACCGAAGGAGCGAACGGGCGGAATCCTTCTCTAAATTTTATTTTGATGTTCATCGTTGCTTGCATCTTTGCCGAACGCGCATCGCCAACTATAGAACGATTACCTAATGCTCTCGGACCAAATTCCATTCTACCTTGAAACCATCCGACAACTTTTTCATCTGCAAGCAATGAAGCTGTTTGAGAATAAAGCTCATCTTCATTTAGCTGTTTAAAAGGAATTTCATTTTTTTCTAACCATGATTTTATTTCTTCGTTTGAAAATTCCGGACCAAGATAAGCCCCGTTCATTGCATCGGTTTTTCCGTCTGTTTTTCTTTCATTTCCCAAATATTGATACCAGGCGGTTAATGCAGCCCCCAAAGCGCCCCCGGCATCACCGGAAGCAGGCTGGATCCAGATATTTTCAAAAATATTTTTGCGCAAAAGTTTTCCGTTAGCAACACAATTTAAAGCAACACCACCGGCAAGACAAATGTTTTTCTGCCCTGTTTCTTTACGCACGTGTTTTGCCATCCTTAGCATTACTTCTTCCGTAACTTCTTGAACAGAACGTGCTATGTCCATTTCTTTTTGTGTTAACTTTGATTCCGGTTTCCTCGGTGCGCCTCCAAAAAGTTGATGAAATTTTTCATTCGTCATCGTTAAACCGGCACAGTAATTAAAATACTCCATATTTAATTTGAAGGAACCGTCTTCTTTTAAATCGATTAATTCCGAATAAATTTTGTCAACGTATTTTGGTTCGCCGTATGGAGCCAAACCCATCACTTTGTATTCGCCGGAATTTACTTTGAATCCGGTATAATAAGTAAACGCGGAATAAAGCAATCCAATTGAATGCGGGAAATGAATGTCGGAATCAATTTGAATTTTATTTCCATTTCCAATCCCAAAGCTTGAAGTTGTCCATTCGCCAACGCCATCCATCGTCAGAAATGCTGCATCTTGAAACGGTGATGGATAAAAGGCGGAAGCGGCGTGCGACTCGTGATGTTCGGGAAAAAGAATCGTTCCTTCGAATCCCAATTCCTTTTTAATAAACTCTTTCATCCAAAGTTTTTCTTTTATCCACAAAGGCATTGCTTTGATAAAAGATTTTATTCCAACCGGCGCATAGTTAAGATAGGTTTCAAGAAGTCGTTCAAATTTTAGAAACGGTTTATCGTAAAAAACCACATAAGTCAAATCATTCCCGGTTATCCCCGCATGTTTCAAACAATAATTGATTGAATGAATAGGAAAAGCGTGATCACCTTTTTTGCGAGTGAATCTTTCTTCCTGAGCGGCAGAAAGTATTTCACCGTCTTTAAGCAAGCATGCGGCGCTATCATGGTAAAATGCTGATATTCCAAGGATGTACATTGGTAAAGTCAAATGTAAAATGTAAAATGATTTTCATTTAAGCTTCATCAATTTTAACCGGTTTTACATCCCAAATTAATTTAGCGTACTCTTGAATTGAACGATCACTGGAGAACTTGCTCATACGCGCAACATTTAGTAAAGCTTTTTTATACCACTCATCTTTGTTTTTGTAAAGAGCGCTTACTTTAGCTTGAGTCTTTACATACGATTGATAATCCGCAAGCAGGAAGTAATAATCAACATTCAGTAATTCATCAATGAGGGGTTGGAAAATTCCCGGTTCAAAAATGCTGAAGTGATTGTTTTGGATCATGTCAAGCACCCGTTTTAGTTCAGGAATTTTTTCATAATATTCGCGCGGGCGATATCCGTTTGATTTTAATTTCATAACTTCTTCGGAGAGTAACCCGAAAATAAAAATATTATCGTCGCCGACTTCTTCACGCATTTCAACATTGGCGCCATCCATTGTACCAATAGTTAACGCTCCGTTAAGCGCAAACTTCATATTGCCCGTTCCGGAAGCTTCTAATCCCGCAGTTGAAATTTGCTCGGACAAATCCGTGGCGGGAATAATTTTTTCTGCGAGCGAAACGGAATAATTTTTAAGAAAAACGACTTTTAACTTGTCACCGATAGTGTGGTCGTCATTGACAACATTGGCTACGTTGTTGATCAATTTAATAATTAGCTTTGCCTGGAAATATGCAGGCGCAGCCTTTCCGGCAAAAATTACAGTTCTCGGAACAAACGCAGCACGCGGATTATCTTTAATTTTATTATACATCGTAATTACGTGCAAAACATTTAACAGTTGGCGCTTGTACTCATGAAATCTTTTTACATGAACATCAAACATTGAGTCGAGATTAATTTTAACCTGATGTTCTGATTCAATATATTCAATTAAAAATTTCTTATTCAGCCACTTTGCTTCTCTAAAAACTTCCATGAACTGTTTATCGTCAGTCAGATTCTCAAGTTTTTTAATTTGAGTTAAGTCCTTCACCCAGCCGTCGCCAATATGCTCTGATATTGCTTCGGATAAATAAGGATTTGCTATTTTCAGCCAGCGGCGCGGCGTAATTCCGTTAGTTATGTTTTTAAACTTTTCCGGGAAGAGAGCATAAAAATGTGGGAAAATATTATTCCTAAGAATATTAGTATGAAGCGCGGCAACTCCGTTTATTGAATGGCAACAGACAATTGCAAGATTTGCCATCCGGATTTTTTTATCGCCATTTTCGTGGATAATCGATAATTTTGAAATAATGTCCGGATCAGTGGTATATTGTTCTTGAACGTGATTCAAAAACCTTGCATTAATTTCATAAATAATTTGCAAATGTCTCGGTAAAAGTTTTCCCATAATTTTAACAGACCACTCTTCTAATGCTTCGGGAACAACCGTGTGGTTTGTGTAAGCAAAAGTTTCAATAGCAATGTCCCATGCATAATCCCAGCTTAATCCTTCTTCGTCCATCAAGATTCGCATTAACTCCGGGATAGCAATAACCGGGTGCGTATCGTTCAATTGAATTGCGGTTTTTTCGGAGAACAAATTAAAATCTGAATGTCCGTATTTATACTTTCTAATAATATCCTGCAATGTTGCAGAACTAAAAAAGTATTGCTGTTTTAAACGAAGAAATTTTCCTTCCACCATCGTATCGTTTGGATAAAGTACTTTGGAAATGTTTTCAGATTCGTTTTTCTTTTGAACGGAAGCCACATAATTACCGGCGTTAAATTCCTTAAAGCTGAATTCGTGAGTAGCTTTTGCCTGCCATAAGCGCAAATTGTTTACTGTATTTGTGCGGAAACCGGGAATGGGTACATCGTAAGCCACCGCAAGAATGTCTTCTGTCTCTTTCCATTCAAATTTCATTTGTCCGTCCGGTTGCTGATGCATTTCAACTTTACCGTAAAAACGAATACGATAAGCAAGTTCGCGGCGAAGAATTTCCCACGGATTTCCGTAACTCAACCAGTTGTCAGGTTTTTCAATTTGAAAACCGTTCTCAATATCTTGTTCAAAAATTCCATATTCATAACGGATTCCGTACCCAAAAGCAGGCAACTCAAGCGTAGCCATAGAATCTAAAAAACATGCGGCAAGTCTTCCCAAGCCGCCATTACCCAATGCCATATCGTGTTCCTGGTCCCTCGATTCTTCTAAATGATAACCGGCATCTTTTAAAATCTTATAACTTTCGTCGTAATAATCCATATTGATGAGAGCGTTGCCGAGCAGTCTGCCCATTAAAAATTCCAATGATAAATAATAGACGCGCTTCACATCATCAACATTATACTTGTGCATGGTACGAAGCCATTTCCGAACAAGACGATCGCGCACCGACATCGAAATTGAATAATAAATATCATCTTGAGTTGCAGAGAGCTTATCCTTCACTAAAATAAATTCAAGATGTTCTGCGAATTGATTTGAAAGGGAATAACTTTCGAGTTGTTCCTTATCGGTGAAAAATACTGATGAATCTTTCAGACTCATAGAACCTCCATATTAAAAAAGAAATCTTTTTCTATTTCAAAAAGTTTTTTGCCGAGTAAATCTTTAGGAGAAAGTACCGGAGAAGAAACTTTCCAATCGATATTTAGATCAGCATCATTATAAACAATAGTCCGCTCATCATTCTTGCTGTATAGTTCAGTGCACTTATAAGAGAAAATAGCTTCATCCGATAGGACCGAAAATCCGTGTGCAAAACCGGCAGGGATCCATAATTGATAATGATTTTCTTCTGAAATTTCAGCGGCAAAATATTTTCCAAACGAAGGCGAACCAAAACGAATATCCACTGCAACGTCTAAAACTTTTCCCGTCAATACTTGTACTAATTTTCCTTGAGCGGCGTTTCCGGCTTGATAATGCAAGCCGCGAAGCGTATTCTTCATCGATTTGGAAATGTTATCCTGTACAAACGGAAGAGTAATCCCAAGTTCTGCATAACGGGAAATGTGAAATGATTCGTAGAAATATCCTCGTTCATCGCCAAACACAGCGGGTTGAAGAAGCAGTAATCCGTTTAATTGTTTATCGATTATTTTCATTCAACACCGGTAAGAATATTTTCAAGATAATTTTTATACTGGCATTTCGGCATTTGGTGAATCACTTTTTCAAATTGCTCTTTCGAAATAAAATTCATGTAATAAGCGATTTCTTCTATACATGCAACTTTTAATCCTTGCCGGTCTTCAATGGTTCCGAAAAAGTTTGACGCTTGCAATAATGCTTCCGGCGTACCGGTATCAAGCCAGGCAACGCCGCGTCCGATTTTCTCAACACGCAATTCACCTTTATTTAAATAGGTGTTGTTCACATCGGTTATTTCTAATTCTCCGCGCGGGGAAGGTTTTAAGTTTTTAGAAATTTTTACAACTTCATTGTTATAAATATATAAACCGGGAACCGCAAATTTTGATTTAGGATTTTGCGGTTTTTCTTCAATTGAAAGAGCTTTCCCGTTTTTATCGAATTCAACAACTCCGTAACGTTCCGGATCATTTACACGATAACCAAAAACTGTTGCGCCGGAATTATGTTCAATTCCTTGATAAAAAAAATCGAGATTGCCGTAAAAAATATTATCTCCTAGAATTAACGTAACGGAATCGCTTCCGATAAATTTATCGCCAAGAATAAATGCTTCTGCTATTCCGTTTGGCGCGGCTTGCACAACATATTCAATTGAAAGACCAAGATGCGAACCGTCTTTAAATAATTTATGATAATAAGGAATTGTTTCTTCGTTTGAAATAATTAAAATTTCTTTTATTCCGCCGAGCATTAACACCGATAGCGGATAATAGATTAGCGGCTTATCATAAATTAACGTAAGCTGTTTGCTATAGACTTGCGAAATAGGGTACATCCGCGAACCGGAACCGCCGGCAAGAATTATTCCCTTCATAAAAACTTTTTCCTTTTACTTAATACTTTGGATTTTGATGCCACTGCCACGCTGTTTGTATAATATCTTTTAAATTGAATTTCGGATCCCATCCGAGAATTTCTTTTGCTTTTTTATTATCTGCAACCAACACAGCGGGGTCACCGGCACGACGCGCTACAATTACCGATTTAATTTTTTTGCCGGTAACTTCTTCGGCAACGGAGATTACTTCTTTCACAGAATTTCCATCTCCCGTTCCCAAATTAATAATTTGTGATGAATTTCCTTTATTTAAATATTCCAATGCTTTTACATGCGCATCGGCTAAATCTTCAACATGAATATAATCGCGGATACAAGTTCCGTCAGCGGTCGGGTAATCATCGCCGTAAACAGAAATGCTTTCCCGTTTGCCAAGAGCCGTAAACAAAACCAAGGGAATTAAATGCGGTTCAGGGAAATGGCTTTCACCAATCTCTCCGCTGATTGATGCGCCTGCAGCGTTGAAATACCTTAGCGCAACGTGTTTCATCTCGTATGCGGTATCGTAATCGGCTAGAATTTGTTCGATCACTAATTTTGTTTTTGCGTAGGGATTGATCGGCTTTGTAGTTTCTTCTTCAGAAATCGGAATGTGCAAAGGATTTCCATACAGAGAGCAAGTTGATGAGAACACAAAATTCTTCACGCCATTTTCTTTTAAAGCATTTATCAAATTAAAACTGCCGGAAACATTATTGCGGTAATACATTTCGGGATTTTCAACCGACTCGCCAACATAAGCAAAAGCCGCAAAGTGAATTACCGATTCAATTTTATGTTTTTGAATTGTTGCAGTTAATTTTTCTTGATCTAACAAATCAACTTCTTCAAAAATTATGTTTTGCGGAAGCGATGCTTTGTGTCCGCGCGAAAGATTATCGAGGACAATAACATCCAATCCTTTTTTGATCAACAACCGTACAACGTGTGAGCCGATATAACCTGCGCCACCGGTAACTAAAACTGCCATAGATATTCAAGTATATTTTGTTTGTGAATTTTACGGGAGAAATTTAACCTAAAAAATCATTTTAAAAAAAGAAAAATCCTTTTGACGTAAACCAAAAGGATTTTCTGAAAACAGAGAAAAGATAATCAAGCGGCTGCCGATGTTTGTGGTGACTTTTCAGACTAAAAAATCATCAGTGTGAATATGAACCGATTTTTAAGCAACAAGATAAACCACATTTCTGAAAAATCGTGGTCGTGTTTGTTCTTTTTGTGTATTGCGGTAAATTTAGACAAGCAAATTTCATCAATTGAAAAAAGGAAGTTATGGGTCTTGCCGAATTGCAAAAAGTTATAAAGCAAAAAGCAAATAAACAACAAGCTGAAATTCTTCAGCGGTTTTTCAAAACCGGTCCCGGTGAATATGGCGAAGGTGACATTTTTTACGGAATAAAAGTTCCGGAGCAGAGAACTGTTGCACATCAATTTCAGAATCTTCCGCTTAACGATTTACAAATTTTGTTAAAATCAAAAGTTCATGAAGAACGATTGATTGCTCTCTTAATTTTGGTTTTAAAATTTAAATATGCCGATGAAGTTGTTAGAGAAAAGCTCTTCAAATTTTATTTGAAGAACTCGGAGAGAATAAATAATTGGGATTTGGTCGATCTTTCAGCGGATAAAATTGTCGGCGCTTTTTTAATTGATAAAGATAAATCGCTTTTGCTTAAAATGGCAGCGTCATCCAACTTGTGGGAACGTCGGATTGCAATGATCTCAACATTTTATTTTATTAAAAATGGAATTTTCGAAATCACGTTTAAGATTGCAGAACTACTGCTGCACGATAAGCATGATTTAATCCATAAAGCCGTCGGCTGGATGCTTCGCGAAATTGGAAAACGGGATTTAGAACCTGAAGAAGAATTTCTAAAACTTCACTACAAACAAATGCCCCGCACTATGCTTCGCTATGCGATCGAAAGATTCCCTGAAGCCAAACGTCAAGCATATCTAAAAGGAAATATCTAATGAAAAATCAATTAACAAAAATTCTCTTTTATGTTTTTATAATTTCAACATTAGCGCTTCCGCAAAAGAAAGAGACAAATGTTCTCTACCAGTATTCGGTAATTAATGCGCTTTCCGCCGGTGTGTATGAAGGTGATTTAACCGTTAATGAATTAAAAAAGTATGGTGATTTCGGACTTGGAACATTCAACAATATCGACGGTGAAATGGTTGTGCTTGATGGAAAAATTTACCAAATAAAAACCGACGGAATTCCCGTTGAAGCGGCGAAGAATTTGATTTCTCCGTTTGCTGCGGTTACATTTTTCAAAAGTGATACAAACATAGAAATAAATCATCCGCAAACTCTCCAACAGATAAAAGAAAAAATTGATGCGGCTGTTCCATCCGAAAACTATTTGTATGCCGTAAAAATTTCCGGCGAATTTAAAAAAATAAAAACGCGAAGCGTTCCCAAGCAACAGAAACCTTTCCCGGATTTAGCTTCAGTAATTAAAAATCAAATTACTTTTGAAAAGGAACGTGTAAGCGGAACGGTCATGGGTTTTAAAATGCCGGAGTTTATTGACGGCGTAAATGTGAAAAACTTTCACTTCCATTTTCTTTCAAAAGATAAAAATTTCGGCGGACATCTGCTCGATTTCGTTATCGAAAAAGGAAAGATCGAAATCGGAATAATAAAAGAATTCCGCTGTCAGCTTCCTTCAACAGAAAATTATGCTAAAACGAAATTTGTAAAAGAAGAAAGTTATCTTCAAAACAAATAAGTTGGTGGTAATTATTTTTCAATAAAGATAGATTAAAATTTTCTTAGATAATCAGTAAATCCGTTGCGGCGGATATCACTAAAACGTAAGAATATTTTCTTAAATTTGAATATCGAACATCGAACAAGGAACAGCGAGTGATGAAGTTTTTCCCTTCGATATTCTACATTCCTTGTTCAATGTTCATTATTTCTTTTTGATTCTGACTTTTCCAGATTATGATTTATTATGAATGAATTCTTCGGCTTTTTAATTATAACAAATGTTCACTAATGTAATTTTGTAAGAGGTCATCTTGGTAATTAAAAACGAAACGCGTAAATCTATCTTTGCCATACTGTTTATTGTTTCCGGCGCGGCTGGATTGATCTACCAAATTGTTTGGTTTAAATATCTCGGCTTGTTTCTCGGCAACACAACCCACGCGCAGATGATCGTGCTTGCAACATTTCTCGGCGGATTAGCCGCGGGAAATTACGTTATCGGCAAACGCGCCGATGCATTACGAAATCCGATAAGATTTTATTCGTTTCTCGAAATCGGAATTGGTTTGTATTGTTTGCTTTACCCGATGCTTAGCGTTGGTTTGGGAGAATTGTTTTTAAGAACAGCCGGAAATTATTCCATCGACAGCACGTCTTTTCTTTTTTATTTCTTCCGCTTTTTGCTTGCGGCTTTGTTGTTGTTCATTCCAACATTTGCAATGGGGGGAACGCTTCCTTCATTAAGTAAATTTTTTGTTGACGATTTGAAATTCGCGCGCCGTGATACTGCCGTTCTTTATTTCCTTAATTCTTTCGGCGCCGTGATTGGTGTGCTGTTCGCCGGATTCTTTTTAATAAAGCAATTCGGATTACCCGCAACAATTTATGCAACTGCGGCGGTCAATTTATTTATCGGTTTAATTGGATTTTTTGCTTCCCTAAAATATAAACCCGATGAAACACTGAACGAAGTTTTCCTTAATTCATCTAACCAAAAAGAAACAGAAATTTCAAGAGCAACACTGTTTCTCGTTCTAACTACCGCGGGAAGCTCCGGTCTTGCGGCGCTTTTATACGAAATGGTTTGGGTTCGATTGTTGGTAAATATTCTTGGTTCATCAACGTATGCGTTTTCGTTAATGTTGATGGCGTTTATCAGCGGTATTACGATCGGCAGTTTTCTTGTCTCGCTTAAATTTATCCGCAAGTTTGATAAAGTAAAACTTGTAATTTTCTGCCAAAGCATGATTGCACTTGGAACAATGGCGGTGCTTCCGCTTTATGAACGACTGCCTTATTACTTGTGGAAAATTTCTTCTTATTTTGTTCGGAACGAATCCACTTTCCCAATTTTTCTCACACTTCAATTTTTTATCTGCTTTGTTATGCTGATTACGCCTACAATTTTTATGGGAATGAGTCTTCCAATTATTGTAGAAATATTTTCTGCATCTCAAAAGAAAATCGGCATATCAATCGGAAAAGTTTTTTCAATCAACACGCTCGGAACCGTACTTGGCGCCTTGTTGAGCGGGTTGTTTTTTATTCCCACATTCGGTATCAAACATACTTTTGAAATTGGAATAGCAATCAATATTGGAATGGCTTTGCTGCTTCTGCTTTCCTATCATAAAATTAAATTCGTCTTCAAGACAGTATTTCCGGTGATGGCTGTAATTGTTTTTTTTGTCTTTGTTTTACTTATTCCTTCGTGGAATACGAATTTGATGGTAAGCGGAATTTTCAGAAATTTTAGTTCTACTCCGCCGCAATCATACAGCGATTTTCAAAAACAGTATTCAGGCAGAAAAATATTGTACTACAAAGAGGGAATCGGCGCCAAT
>Ga0172379_10009746_pt1 | contig 11777 bp, 8 predicted proteins | sample GrowelOW334metaG_FD_119756 | JGI IMG/M metagenome (GOLD analysis project Ga0172379, IMG submission 119756) | Groundwater microbial communities from an aquifer near a municipal landfill in Southern Ontario, Canada - Groundwater well OW334 metaG | ecosystem: Environmental > Aquatic > Deep... | reverse complement strand
AATGTGCGATCAAGAGAAATGATTGCCTCTCCTGCTTGCAGGAAAGACAGAATTCGGCTTATCAGCTCGCCCAGCGCTTTGTTGGCTTTGTGCAACGCTTGAGAATGGAAGATGCATTCTCTCACAAGATACCGATACCATCGGTATCGCATTGGAGAATTGCATTGACTACAAAAAAAGAATTCCGGTGGACGGTCGCTCCCGCTCCGCCGACAGAACTCGTTAAACAACTGTCTGACGAGTTAACGATCTCTTCTTCACTCGTGTCGATCCTCATCAACCGCGGCATCGACACGTACGAGAAAGCCAAGAAATACTTCCGGCCTTCCATCGATCAGCTGCACGACCCGTTCCTGATGGACGGGATGTATATTGCTGTTGACCGACTGCTCCGTGCAAAGAATACTAACGAGAAGATCCTTGTCTACGGCGATTACGACGTGGACGGCACCAACGGCGCCGGGATGCTCTATCTCTATTTCAAAGAGATCGGCTGCGACGTTACCTATTATATCCCGGACCGGCTGACCGAAGGGTATGGCATTTCACAGCCAGGAGTCGAATTCGCGAAACGGGAAGGCGTAACGCTCCTGATCGCGATCGATTGCGGCATCACCGCTCTTGCTCAAGTCGAATATGCCCGCCAGTTGGGCATTGATGTGATCATTTGCGACCATCACGAACCCGCCGATGAACTTCCGAATGCTGTTGCTATCCTTGACGCTTTGAAACCGAATTGCCGGTATCCGTTCAAAAGTCTTTGCGGAACCGGTGTCGGCTACAAATTCATTCAAGCGATCGCACGCACGCTCGGACATGAAGAGAAGATCGAGAAATATGTGGACTTCGTTGCGCTCGCTACGACAGCGGATATTGTTCCACTGGTGGATGAGAACAGAATCTTCGTCCGTCTCGGTTTGGAACGGATCAATACGAATACTCGCCCTGGAATCCGGGCACTACTCGAAAGTGCGGGACTGAAAATCGGTGCGATCACAACAGGACAAATTGTCTTCGCAATGGCGCCGCGGATCAATGCGGTCGGCCGCCTCGGCGATGCAAAACGGGCCGTTGAACTACTCGTGAGTGATGATTATCAGGACTCGATTGCCTTTGCACGCGTACTCGAACAGGAAAATCTCAATCGTCGCAAGATCGACGAAGGCGTTTTTCTTGAAGCGCAAAGCCTGGTCGAACAATATTTCAAAGATAACGGCGACGGCGCCATCGTCATGCATCAGGAACAATGGCACCCCGGTGTTGTCGGTATCGTTGCTTCACGCATGGTGGAAAAATATTACCGTCCTGCTGTCATGCTGACCACGTTAGAAGGCGTTGCGAAAGGTTCTGCGCGAAGCATTTCTGGTGTGAATATCCATCAGGCGCTGAAAATGGTGGAAGATAAATTGTTGCAATTCGGCGGGCACAAATATGCTGCCGGATTAAGCGTAGATCTGGACAGAGTGGATGAATTCCGGAAAGCATTCAACGCCGTCGTGAAAGATATGCTCACAGAAGATCTGTTGACACCAGTGATCCATATTGATACGGAGATCGACCTGGCAGAATTGACGCCGAAATACCTGCGAGTGCTGAAACAATGCGCCCCATTCGGTCCGCAAAACATGCGGCCGACCTTCCTGGCAAAAGGCGTTCAGGTCGTCGGTTTGCCCCGAATCGTCGGAAAAGATCATTTACGGTTCAAGATCAAAAAGAACGGAGTCACATTCGATACCATCGGATTCGGTCTCGGTTCCATGATCAATACCGTCAAAGAAAAATCGGGCAATCTGGACCTTGTTTTTTCGATTGATGAGAACGATTTTACGGGGGTGACACTAACCCAATTAAAAATTAAAGACCTGAAATGATCATCCTCGGCGTTGATCCCGGAACACTGATTGCCGGCTACGGAGTAATCGAACGAAAGGGAAAGGACATTTCCTTACTCGATGTCGGCATCATTAAGAATGCACCCGGGGTTTCCATGCCGCTGCGCTTGAAGAAAATCTATTCGACTTTGTGTTCGGTTATCGATAGATTCCATCCGGATGAATTCGCAATCGAAACAGCGTTTTATTCAAAGAATGCGCAATCCGCATTGAAGATCGGTCAGGCGCGCGGTGTCGCGATTCTCGCCGGCGTGAATCACGAAATCCCGGTGACCGAATACTCTCCGCGAGAGATCAAAAAAGCAGTGACGGGAAAAGGAGCTGCATCCAAAGAACAGGTGCAGTATATGATGGTATCGATGCTTACATTAAAGGAAACGCCGAAATATTTTGATTCAACGGACGCCCTTGCAGTTGCAGTCTGTCATGCATTCAAGATCTCCGGACCGCGAACCGGATTCAAGGACTGGAAATCATTTATTGCCGCAAATCCGGAGCGTGTTATTTCTAATGCACGACGGTAACGGGGTACTCAACAATCATTCGCATTGCCGGCAGGCGTGCAGGAACATCCGAGTCTTATGATCTCCTACGTTAAAGGATTGCTCACAAAAAAATCTCCCACCGAAGTCATTATCGATGTGGTTGGAATCGGATATTCCATCAACATCACGCTCTCTACGTACGAACAGCTTCCCGAACTGAATGCCGAAATTCAATTGCTTACCCATCACCATATCCGGGAGGATGCGCATCTGTTATACGGTTTCATGACAGAGAATGAACGGGAGATGTTCCGTATGCTGATTGGAGTTTCCGGTATTGGTCCAAAAATGGCGCAGACGATCCTTTCGGGAATCCGTCCCGATGAACTCGCTCACATGATTACACAAGGAGCGATCTCATCGCTGACAGCAATTCCGGGCATTGGGAAAAAGACCGCTGAACGGCTGGTGCTTGAACTGAAGGATAAAGTGATCAAGATGGAAGGTTCGGAGAAGATTATCGATCTTCCCTATTCTGGCGCATCTATCCGTTCAGAAGCGTTGACCGCACTTCTCTCTCTCGGACTTTCACGAGAAAAGGCAGAACAATCGCTGCGAGGCATCTTGAACGAAGCGAATGGAAAATCGCTCTCCGTGGAAGAATTGATCAAACGGGCGCTGCAATATACTTCAAAATAATCTCTTCTCAATAATAAATTCATTTCCCCAATTCATGAAATCCGCTGCCGTCACCGAATATCTGCGCTATCAATCCCCGTTCATCGGTTCGTTAATGTCATCGATCCGCGATATCATTTGGAAGAGCATTCCAGATGTCGAAGAGACAATCAAATACACCGTTCCGTTCTACACACGGAAAGGGCTTCTCTGTTATCTGAGTCCACTGAAAAAAAAGGATGGCATCTATATCGGATTTGCGAATGGGCGCCTGATGTCCGACGACTATGGGATCTTCACGGGAAAAGATTTAAAACAGATCCGGCATATTGAGTTTCGGAAAAAATCCGATATCCAAAAAAGGATCCTGAAACAGTATCTGCAAGAAGCGATGATTATCAATGAGATGAAACGAGACACACATCCTTTTTCGAAACTCTAACCGATTTACCTGTCCAGTCGTATCATTCCTACAGAAATATCAATTGCATGAGCTTCCTTCCATTTCAGACTCATCTAAAGTGACACTGTATTCAGAACTTTTTTCTTCCATTTTTTTCATTTCAGATAAAATAGTCCTTGACAAAGAAATAGAAATCAGCTAAGTTTGTCTGAATTGTAATACCTGGTATACCAAGTGAGAAATTATGCCCATCGAACTAAATAACGCGACACCGCTGTACCGACAGATTGTCGATGATATCAAATCCCAGATCGCTTCAAAGAAGCTCAAAGTCGGAGATAAGATCGGCTCCCATTCTGAATTGGCAGATCATTATGGCGTCTCATTTATTACTGTGAAAAAGGCACTGGCAACGATGATCTATGAGGGAATTGCATTCAGCCGTGTCGGGATGGGTACCTATGTGGCAAAATCCCTTCTGGAATCGGACCAGCGGGAACAACAGACCATTGGTCTTGTATTCAGAGATATTCGCAGCCCGTTCTTTTCCCGGGTGATGCACAGCGTTGAGGAAGCTGCGTATACGTTAGGATACCATGTGCTGATATCGAATTCTTCCGGCAAAGCTGAACGTGAGGATTCGCAAATCGCCCGTTTCCGAAAGTTCGGAGTCAAAGGCATGATCATTGCCTCTATGACTCATGAATACCATGCAACGCCTGCCATCAAGCGATTGCAGCAGGAGCGATTTCCTTTTGTCATGGTCTCTTACATTGCGGACAATGACATTCCTTTTGTCGGCTGCGACCACGAACTTGGCGGCTTCATGGCGACAAACTACCTTATCAACCTCGGCTATCAACGGATCGGGTATATCAACGGAGAACGCGGCAACGAAGTGGGAAATCTCCGTCTGCAAGGCTATAAACGAGCGTTGAAGTCGCATGGCAGGCAGATGCATGACCACCTGCAATTTCACCTTCGACAACGCGGTGAATGGTACGATTACCAATCGGGATACGAGATCGGCAAGCAGTTTACCCATCTCAAAACGAAACCAGATGCGATGTTCGTCTATAACGATCTTGCTGCACTCGGATTTGAATATGCGATCCTGGAGCAAGGATTGCGTGTTCCCGAAGATGTGGCCATCGTTGGATTCGATGATATTGAAAGCGGACAGTTTGCGGCAAAACCACTTACGACGATCCAGCAGCCGACTGACGTCATAGGCCGACAGGCTATGAATCTGCTGGTGAAACAGATCGAAGGTAAGAATGCACCGTTGCGACAGATCCTGAAACCGAAACTTATCATCCGCGAGTCATGCGGAAAACGACGAACGAAAAAATCGAAATAGTGAATCATCATCGCACCGTGTCTTCCCTTCAGGTGAAGTCACTTGATCCTCATAAATGAACAGCACTATGACCTGATCCGATAAACACAAATCACGATCCAGTTCAGCTCTTCTCACTCGCTAATCACTAACGAAAAATCCGTATGAAAGCATTTGCCGTACTGTTTTTTGTCTTCTGTGTAACCACCATCGGCTTCGGCCAACACTCACTTTCCGGCATTATTTCCGATTCAACCTCTGGGGAAACCCTCATCGGGATCAATGTCTTCCTGGAAGGAACTGCGCTTGGAAGCTCCACCGATATCGAAGGTCACTATACTATTAATAACATTCCCGACGGCAAGTATATTGTGCGCATCTCGTGTGTCGGCTATGAGCAGCAAAAAATTCCACTCACCTTTGCTGAAGAAAAAACACAACAGCTTCATGTGCGGTTACATCCATCCGTCATTGTCGGCGACGAAGTGATTATTACCGCTCAGATGCGCGGACAACTGGCAGCAATCAACCAACAGGTTTCCTCAAACACGATTGTTAATGTCGTTTCCGAAGAAAAGATCCAGGAACTGCCAGATGCGAATGCGGCCTCTGCCATCGGGCGACTGCCGGGCGTTTCATTGATCAGGAACGGCGGTGAAGCGAGTAAAGTGATCCTGCGGGGATTGAGCGATAAATTTTCCGTGGTGACTGTCGACGGAAACAGGATGGCACCGACCGATGCCAATGAACGAGGAGTAGATCTCAGCACGATTTCTCAGGGATCCTTAGCGGGGATCGAACTTACAAAAGCGTCGACATCCGATAAGGATGCGGACGCCATTGCCGGCAGCATCAACCTTGTCACCAAAAAAGCACCTTCACTGCGAACCATCAGAATCGAACCGCAGGGTTCCTACAATGGACTGGACAAATCCGCCAATCAGTATAATTTTTCCGGGAGATACGGTGAACGCTTTTTCGACGATGCTGCGGGACTTCAACTCTCTGCAAACTTCGAACGCATTATCCGCAGCAATGAATCTACAGACTATAACTATAATGATAAGGGGAATAATGACGCTGATTATGAAATATCGTCATTCAGACCAACCTATACGAATGAAATTCGAAAACGCAGCGGCGGAAGTCTTACCATCGATTTTGATACACCTGACGGCGGAAGCATAAAGGTCAATACGCTTGTCAACCGCACGTCACGTAATTTTCTTACTTCCAATCGGACGTATGTTTCAACGGGTGATGTAACCTATAATTATCGAGATCATGAAAAAGAAATCACCACGGTCAATTCCTCAATTCATGGAGAGAATTTTCTGGCAGGATTCAAGACCGACTGGAATCTTGCATTCTCTCAGGCACAAAGCAAGGATCCGTTTGATTTTGAGATGATCATGGATGAGCCTGACCTGGACTCTTCCAGTATGAAAGCAGGTGTTTCGAATTTATCGAAAGGGCCTGTTGATCTGTGGATCCCCTATGCCTGGAATAATTTCCGGGCGGCAACGATTTACCGAGCAAACGATAATGCCCAATCAAACTTTGACAAAGAAAAAAGCGCTTCCCTTGATCTTACAAAAGAATATTCACTGAGCGATGAGATTTCCGGTGTTTTGAAATTCGGAGGGAAATACAGACAAAAATCGCGGTATGCTATGTTCCATCAATCCCGGGCAAATTATTACCTGTTTGATTGGCCGATCTGGACTAAACAAGATGATGGAACTGTTGTGATGAAGAATCTTGCGGGGACACGATTCGAGAATCTACAATTAACAGGAACTCACAAAGTAATTTTTACGAATTTTCTTAATCCTACGCCTGATAGCCGCGACATCTACGGCACATACACGCTCTATCCGTTAATCAACAGAGATGCCCTGAGATTCTGGAGGCAACTCAATATCAATGGATATTCCGATCAAACCGGCAATGACCCTGAATATAAAAACAATGTTGAAGTCGAGGGGAATGATTACAGCGTCACAGAGAGAGTTTCCGCAGGGTATGCAATGAATACGTTGAATATCGGTCCGCAACTTTCGTTCATCACAGGTTTCCGCATTGAAAGTGACGATAACGATTATCATTCAAAGTTCACTCCGAAAACTGTCAGCGGATTTCCTTTCCCGACGGGAGAACTGCGCGATACGACAGTCGTCCATACAGAGACTGTGCTGCTCCCGAATGTGCACCTGATTATCCGCCCAGCAGAGTTCATCACTCTTCGCATAGCCGCATATAAAATGCTTGCGCGTCCTGACTTCAATCATCGATTGCAAAAATTTGTCGCTAGTTCCATCACCGGAATAAACACACTGACATCCGGCAATCCGGACCTGAAGAATGCGGAAGCATGGAACTATGAACTCCAGACTCAATTGTATGGAGAACATATCGGTCTCTTTTCTGTTTCCGCATTTTATAAGAACATCAAAAATATGTACCACACGACAAACGGCATTTTAATCGGCGGACAATATTTACTCGACAGCCTCGGCGTCCCCTGGAAAAACCCTTTTGCGAATGATGCCGTTCAGTTCAATCTTAATTTCCCGTATAACTCCACTCGTCCTACCAACGTGTGGGGGTTTGAAATTGAACATCAGGCGGATCTCTCTTTCCTTCCCGGATACCTCAGCAATATCGTGTTGAACTATAATTTCACGATTGTTCGATCCGAAACGTGGGTCACAACAACGAAAGTGGTCGGTGACAGTGTCGCACCTCCTCCTCCGTTGACGAGGAAAGTCTGGGTCACTCATAATGTTCCGATCGAGGTAAAACAAAAATTGGAAGAACAACCTGAAGTCTTCGGAAATGCTTCGCTTGGGTACGACATTGATGGTTTTTCGTTCAGAATTTCGGTATTCCATCAGGGCAGTTATAATGCCGTCTTCTCACCAGACCAACGAAGAGACGAAGTGCAGGATGCTTATACCAGATGGGATATTACCGTAAAGCAGAAGGTCACCGATTTTATTGCGTTAACAGTAAATCTGAATAACATCACCAATACGCAGGAAGGCAGGACGTATGCTGACCGGTATCATCCGGAGTGGATTCTTCCGAATGTCAATAGCCGGTTTGGGACGACTGCTGATCTGGGAATACGAGTTGAGCTCTAATCACTGTTACAACCAATTCACCATCACCATCACAAACTACAGGAGGTTGCAATGAAAAGCAGTGTTATCGTGTTAGCTATACTGTTGTGTTCTACAGCGTTGGTCTTCGGGCAGGCCCCAGACGAAGTGGTTCTGGCAGATTATAATGCGTCGGGGCTGTATTTGAGCGATCAAATTGCCGGTGATACAACGGCGCTGGGTGCCAGAAATAATCCGAACCGGACCTATGTGTTGAAACGGGACGGATTATATCTGACAATTGCATCAATCCGCAATAACGGCTGGCCGTTGAATATCAGAGCGGAATATGGTCCAGGGAAAAAACCGGTAATCTACGCATTCAAAAATCCGGTGACTGCCGCTTACGCAGCCCAGCAGTTCGATGTGCGCGCCAATTTTTCGATCAAAAACGTGGCGATGGTTGGGTGGGCGGCGTTTGTTCCAACCGATATTTCGTTAATGCCTGCCAGAATCATCCAAGTGAATGGTAAGGGATTCGACATACAGGTTGACAGTTGTTTATTTTCTGGTGCAAACGGCGCGCTGATCCAGGTGCCATCCGCAACCCATAGCGTTATCGTCACTAACACCCTGTTCACACAGTGGGGTAATTTGTACAACTCCGATATCGGCAATGGCCGGCCGTTTGATTTCAGAAATACCTCCATCGATACTGTCATCATCAGGAACTGCACATTTACCGACGGTACAGACAGGATTGTCCGCCACCATTCCAGCGTCGGCGGTTTGAAACTGTTTATCTTTGATCACAATACCATTGTTAATTCCTTATCCTTTCACGGATGCCTTGAGCTGGGGAAAGTGGGGACGAAAGTTTCCATCACCAACAACCTTTTTGTCGATAATTTCGTCCTCGGCCGCGATTCCACCGACGATGTCCGTCTGGGGGAATTTGGCGATGCGAACGAGAAGGAACCGAACGGTAAGAACAGAATGACGATTGTCAGCAGTGTACCGGATTCTTCCGGACAAGTTGTTCCCACCCAATGGGAGATTCGGAACAATTATTTTGCCGCAACCCCGGCTGTACAATCATGGTACGATTCAAAGAGTTCGATCGGAATCGGCAGTCTGCTTCCATTAACATACCACATCAACAAAAAACTTGGGGCAGATTCTCTTGTTGCTTTCAAACGGGATACGATTGTATTCACACTCTCGACAAAGAATTTGATTCCGTTTGCGACCTGGTATTTTGATCCAGCCGGTGCGAATAAATCCAAATTGAATTCCAATTTTAAAGCTTCCGTCGATTATCAACGTTCCGACTGGACCTATTATCTGGATACCATGAACCTGAAATATTCTACGTCCCGTCCTGCATATACAGGTGCAGATGGCGGACAACCTGCCGGTTCACTGATGTGGTGGAGCCTTACATTGCTTGGAACAGGAACATCGGACAAAGCGATTGCACCGAAAGAGTTCTCGTTGGATCAGAACTATCCCAATCCGTTCAATCCCAGCACCACGCTTAACTATCGTATAGCACAGGCAGGATTTGTCACTCTAAAAGTGTATGATCTGCTCGGCAGAGAGGTTGCGACGCTGGTCAGTGAAACACTTCAACCAGGTGCCTATTCAGTCCGATGGGATGCATCAGGATTGAGCAGCGGAGTATATTTTTCAAGAATGGAATCTGGATCTTATGTCACAATGCGGAAGATGATCTTGATGAAATAGAGTTGTGCGAGAATTATCACTGCAGAAGATTTCAGGCCGGACATTTTGTGTCCGGCCTGTTTATTTTTACACCGTAATATTGGCGGAAGAATGGATCGGATTCATTACCAGGGATGCTTTATTTTCAAAGATCCCTTGTTCATTCCATTCCAGACGGATAAGCGTTGGAAATGAATGTCCTCGTGGCAAGCCGCGAGGTATCTTGTCATGCCAGCGTACGCTGGCATCCAGGTCCTGGATTCCGGCTTTCGCCGGAATGACGCCGTAAGCGGCGGGGAATTAGACCCTTAAGAGATTAATACCGTAAAATGGGCATTGCCGGATAGGATAACCGCATCGGTATTTGCAATGGGACCTGGATTCTCTGCCTGAGTGAGTGTGAAAAGGAACAGCAACGCGCAGAGCAAAACTATTTTGGGCATGAATTCCGTATGGGGTATAGATTATTTCTTATCAAAGTACATTGTTTTCCCGGATTTGGAACTTCGAATTGCGGCATCCAGAATTTCCATAACAATGATATTGTTTTCAAGCGAAGAGAGATCGAATTGCGGCACTATCACAGAGCCTCTTACTACGGCAGCAAAATATAAAAAAGGATTATTCATCGGCGGATCTTGTTCTTCGAGAACTTCTTTTCGTTCTTGTTCTTCTCCCTGCGAACGAACACGCAGCGAGGTTCTATTATCGGCAAACACATATCCTGTCGTTCCGTACACTTCCATATCCTTTCTATTGAACGGCCAGTTCCACGATGCCTGAATAATTCCCTGGTGTTTCGCATACTGCACAATGATCGTTGCATCATCATCCACATCGGGATAGATATCGGGTTTTATCTGCTGTGTAATGGCAGTAACCGATGTTGGCCTCTCTCCTTTTGCAAGCCATGTCATCAGATTGGCGCCGTAGCAGCCGAAATCTGTAATTGCTCCCCCACCATTTTGCACAGGATCGGTCAGCCATTCGAGAAATTCTTTATCAACTCCAATTTCTTTCGGGCCCTGATGTCCATCATGCACGACCACTTTTCGCAATTCGCCAATCGATTTTTTCACATTGAGCATTTCAAATGCTTTATGATTTGTGGAGTACCATGACGTTTCATAGTTCGTCAACAACTGTATCTTATACTTCTCCGCAAGCGCTTGCATTTTCTTTGCATGGTCCAGACTGACCGCAAGCGGTTTCTCCACCATCACGTGAATTCCTTTCGGCGCACAATACTCAACCACCTTGAGATGACCATAAATAGTATTGAATGCCGTCACTGCTTCGGGATGTGTTGCGGAGACCATCTCTTCGATAGTATTATACACTATACTCATCGGAAAACCATGCTGTGCACTGTACCGCAATGCCAGCTCACGGTTTGGTTCTACGATGCCGACAATTTCGAATTGATCATTCTTCTTTTCACCCAGGATCCAATGAACATGAGTATGATGCAATCCAACGACACCAATTCGAAGCGGTTTTGCCTGATTTGTTGATGTTTTTTCTTGTTGTGCCATAACGATGTTTTGATTGCTACCTGCTGTAATAATTATGATCGCAGTGACAAAAAGCAGTAGGTGTAAAAATCTATTTATCATAGGAAAGATGTGATAATGTAATAGAATACTATTTTAATAACAGCATTTTTCTCGTAAAACTGTTTGCTCCTGCTTTCAGCGAATACATATATACACCTCCGGGGAGCGATTCCCCGTTAAAGTTCACCGAATACACTCCTGCAGGTTGATGCTGATCGACCAGCACAGCAATTTCAGTTCCCAGGATCGTATAAACACTCAATACCACATGTTCAACCGATGTGAGTGTATATGAAATTGTTGTGGCTGGATTGAAAGGGTTTGGATAATTTTGAGCCAGCTGATAATCCAAAGACAATTTCTCATTCACTTTGGCTGCAACAGAAGTAACCTTTGGTTTCCAGACCTGAAGCACTTCACGGGGTATTCCCCATTCATCGTAGAAACCGGTATCGCGCCAGAGGACTGTAAGATCATCGGGAGATCCAATATCCTGCCATAGTTGATCATAGTCCCGTACAACAAAATTAATAATGAATTCGGTCTTCCGTTTTTCGCATGATGTGAACAGATTCTGAAAATATTGAACTTGCTT
>Ga0172379_10009745_pt1 | contig 11778 bp, 8 predicted proteins | sample GrowelOW334metaG_FD_119756 | JGI IMG/M metagenome (GOLD analysis project Ga0172379, IMG submission 119756) | Groundwater microbial communities from an aquifer near a municipal landfill in Southern Ontario, Canada - Groundwater well OW334 metaG | ecosystem: Environmental > Aquatic > Deep... | reverse complement strand
CTGATAGCGATGTTATTCTAACTCTTAATAATCCCGACCGAACTATCGCATCTGGACAGTCAGTTGTCATCTATGACGGCGATACAGTTTTGGGTGGCGGAATTGTTGCCTAGTTGATATAATCAACAGATATGAATGCACAGCAAATTAGAAACGAGTATTTACAATTTTTTAAAGACCGCGGACATGTAATTATTTCGCGGGCCAAGCTGATTCCTTATAACGACCCAACTACATTATTTACGGGCAGCGGGATGCAGCAACTTATGCCATATCTGCTGGGCGAAATGCACCCAGATGGTATTAGACTAGCTAATAGTCAAACATGTCTTCGCGCGCAGGATATTGATGACGTTGGCGACAATCGCCATACGACGTTTTTTGAGATGCTTGGCAACTGGAGCCTGGGTGATTATTTCAAAGAGCAGCAAATTCGCTGGTTTTTTGAGTTTTTGACCGACAAGGTTGGTTTGGACCCAAACAAGATCTACGTTACGGCATTTATCGGCGACGAGAAAAATGGTATTCCACGCGACGACGAGGCAGCTAATATTTGGCAAAAAGTTTTTGCCGAAAAGGGCATTGAAGCCAAGATTGTCGAAATCGGCAGCCAAAAAGATGGCAACGAACGCGGTATTAAACCTGGCGAACGAATTTTCTTCTACGATGACGGTGAAAACTGGTGGAGCCGCGGTGGTGGAATCAGCAAAACGCCAATAGGCGATCCATGTGGCCCAGATAGTGAAGTTTTTTATGACTTTGGTCCGCAAAATCATGCGCCTGGATTTGGCTTGGCCCACCCAGCCAGCGACAGCGGTCAATTTATGGAAATCGGCAACCAAGTCTTTATGCAATATCGCCGATTAGAGGATGGTAGTTTTGAGCCACTGGCAAAACAAAACGTTGATTTTGGTGGAGGCCTAGAGCGCATCGCAGCGGCTGCAATTGATAGTCCTGACTTTTTTCGAATCAGTTTGTTGTGGCCGATTATCGAAAAACTACAGCAAATTAGTGGCAAAAATTACGAGTCGCACACTGAAAGTATGCGCGTGATTGCCGATCATTTGCGTGCTGCTACATTCCTAGCGGTTGATGGAATTATTCCATCAAATAAAGAGCAAGGTTATGTCATGCGCAGATTCTTGCGCCGAGCTATTCGTTTTGCTTTTGATTTAGGGATTGAACAAAACTTCTTGCAAGAAATTGTCCCTGTGATCGCCGACTTATATTCCGAAGATTATCCAGAAGTCAAAGAGCAACGCGACGCTGTCATTGCGACGTTAGTCAAAGAGGAAAAAATCTTCAGACAAACTTTAGTCAAGGGCATAAGAGCTTTTGATCGTATTGTTGAGTACCAAAAAGAGCAAAATATTATCGGTATTTCAGGCGATTATTTGTTCGTGCTTTACGACACATATGGATTTCCAGTCGAGCTCTCGACCGAAGAAGCTTTCAAGCAAAATATTAAACTATCGGATAATTGGCGCGAAGAGTTTGATGCCAAGATGGCCGAGCAACGTTTGCGCAGTCAAACTGCAACCAAGGGTGTTTTCAAAGGTGGCCTAGAAGGCGACAGCTTGATTCACAAAAAGTATCACACAGTTGCGCACTTGACGGGACAAGCTATGCGAATGGTTTTAGGCGAAGACACCGCTCAAAAAGGTGCGAATATTACCGAAGAGCGTTTGCGCTTTGACTTTTCTTATCCTGAAAAAGTGCCAGCAGACAAATTGCGACAAATTGAAGACATCGTAAATGAACAAATAGATAAAGATCTGAAGGTTGCTTATTCCGAGGTGCCGCTAGCAGAAGCACGCGCTCAAGGAGCTTATGGCGAATTTGGTGATAAATACGGCGAAGTTGTCAAAGTTTATACTATCGGCAACGAAGGCGAGAAGCCATTTAGCATGGAAATTTGCGGCGGTCCGCACATTAACCACACCGGCGAACTGGCCGAAGGTGGCAAAAAGTTCAAAATTGCCAAAGAAGAATCTTCATCCGCCGGCGTCCGCCGAATAAAGGCAATTTTAGCTTAGTTTTTCCCATTTCCCATTTCCCAGACCCCAATCCCCAAAATTTTCTGTAACCATAACCGCCGTTGGTATATAATGGAGTGTATCTATGGTATTCAATAAATTACGCAAGAATCGCAAAGTAGGGGACGATAACGATTACATCGTGGCGCTTGATATAGGCACCGAGTATATCAAGGCGTTAATCGCCAAGATTAAGGACGAAAAACTCGAGATTATTGGTGCTGGCAGGGCTCACCAACAGATTAGTGATATGTACGCTGGTGCGATTGCTGATATTTCGGGTGTCGTTCGTAACTGCGAAGAAGCTTTGGCTCAGGCTGAAGAACAAGCTGGCATGCAGGCAAAACGAGTTGTTATAGGCATTGCCGGTGAATTGGTCAAAGGCGTCACGAACACTATTCGTTATCGCCGTCCACAGCCAGACCGACCGCTTGATACGGCCGAAATGGAATTTATTATCGAAAAAGTTCAAGAACGTGCTCAAAATAAAGCGCAAAAACAAATTGCCCTCGAGACCGGCAACGCCGATGTTGAAATTAAATTAGTCAACAGCGCCCTTGTTAGTATTCATATTGATGGGTATAAAGTGTCTAATCCGATTGGTTTTCAAGGTCACGACGTGGCTGTCCAGATTTATACTGCTTTTGCGCCGATGGTTCATATTGGTGCATTGGAGCGAGTTGCCGATGAACTGTCGTTGGAATTATTAGCGGTTGCGGCTGAACCTTTTGCTGTCAGCCGAAGTGTTTTGGGCACCGATGCCAACAGCAACTTTACAGCAATTTTGGCTGATGTTGGCGGTGGAACGACCGATATTGCAGTCGTAAATGACGGTGGCGTTGAAGGCACAAAAATGTTTGGTATCGGTGGACGCAGTTTTACGCGCACGATTGCCAGCGAATTAAATATATCGTTTGATGAGGCCGAAAAATTAAAGGTAAATATTCAACACGACCAAATTAAACCAACTGTCGTCGAAGAAGTAAATGCTGCAATTGATAAAACTCTTGATGTTTGGTTGTCGGGCGTAGAGTTAGCGCTAGAAGAGTTTGACTCTGCCGACCACCTGCCTAATCGCATTTTGCTTTGTGGCGGCGGCGCCAGCCTTGAAAGACTTGTAACGGCTCTAAAAGAGCGTGATTGGCATAAAGATTTGCCGTTTACAAAAAAACCAACGGTTCATTATATAACACCGGGCGAAGTCGTTGATATTGTTGACACCACCAAGATTGTAAATGACCACACCTTCATCACAGCCATGGGCTTGCTGCGAGTTGGCTATGATACAATAATAGGGAATAGTAACAGTGATACGATCAAAGACAAACTGAATCGAATCCTGAGAATATAAATATGGCCAAAGATATAATCTACATCGATATCGAAGACGACATTACGGCCATAATTGGCAAAATTAAAGCTAGTCGTGAAAAGATAATTGCCCTGGTGCCACCAAAGCGTATTGGTGCGTTGCAAAGTGCAGTTAATCTGCGCCTGCTAGCTCGTGTTGCCAAAGATGGTCATAAACATTTAGTTTTGATTACTAATAATCAGGCATTGATTGCGCTTTCTGCTGCAGCGGCTATTCCAATTGCAAAAAATCTGCAAAGCAAACCCGAAATTGCTGAAATTGCGGCACTTGAGGTTGATGACGGTGAAGATGTTATTGACGGTGCGCAGTTACCAGTTGGCGAATTAGTTAAGACTGCCGACAAACAACCAGACGAAGAAAAAGTTGAAGAGACGATCGAGACAATTGATATTGAACCAGAAGTTTCAAAAACCGCAAAGGTTGAGCCTAAAAAATTCGCCAAGGCTGGTCCAAAAGTGCCTGATTTTTCCAAGTTTCGCAAGATGCTATTTTTTGGAGTAATTGGCGGAGCAGCATTGATTTCGTTTTTGGTATGGGCAATTTGGTTTGCGCCGTCCGCAAAAATTATTATTACCGCCAAAACCACCCAGGCCCCTGTTAGCCTGGCCGTAAAACTAGCCGGTACTGCGCCGACCGATGTTTCAAAAGGCACAATTCAAACAATTTCTAAAACCATCAAGCAAGATGTAAGTGTCGAGTTTACCGCAACCGGCAAGAAGAAACTGGGCGACAAAGCAAGTGGCATTATGACATTGTCTAACGCCGACAGCAGCGACCCGATTAATGTTCCGGTGGGGTCAATATTCTCGAATGGTGATTACAATTTTGTGACCAGCGCTGATGTTGATGTCCCGGGTGCCACGATAGTTAGTGGGGATATTGTTGCTGGTTCGGTTGACGCAAATGTCGAGGCGGCCGACATCGGAGCGGACTATAATTTACCAGCCACCTCTTATTCTTCGACTATCGTTGGTATTACTGCCGAGGGCAGTAATATGACCGGTGGTTCCAGTCACGACGCTATTGTCGTAACTGCCGAAGATATTACTAAGGCAACGCAAGCTTTGAACGCGCTATCAACCGATGACACGAAAAAGCAATTGAGCGATCAATTCGTTAACGGCGAGACGGTAGTTGGCGATAGTTTTGCTGCTAGTTATGCAAAGCCTGTCTCGACACCAGCATTAAACGCAGAAGTGACTAGTGGAAAGGCTAAATTAACATCGGCAACAACATTTACTATTACCGCGATTGCAAAGTCAGAATTGGAAACATATTTGAAGGATGCGATAACCAAGCAAATAGAAAATGCTAACAAGCAGCGTATTTATGATACTGGTATCGATAATGTTGTCTTGTCTGGATACCAAAAGAATGACAAAACTGCGACCGTAAATATTGCTGCAACTGGTAAAATTGGTCCGAACATCGACACCGCGTTTATCGAAGAACAGGTAAGAGGTCTACGCTATGGCGATGTCCAAGCGCTTATTAGCAGTATCAACGGTGTAAGCAATGTCGATATCAAGTTTTCGTATTTTTGGGTAAACACAGTCCCTGGCGATATCAAGAAAATTGACGTTGAATTTATCCTGCAAAATGACTAGGTCTTTTAGAATAGTAAGTTTGGATGTTGGTGAGAAGCGCATTGGCGTTGCGGTTGGCGACACGGCTATACGTATTGCCATTCCTTTTGATACGATTGATGTTGATGGTACTGAGATTGAATCAATTGCCAAAATAATCGTCAAAGAACGAGCTGACAAAATTGTGATAGGCTATCCTCGTAACCAGTCCGGCGAAGCCACTAAACAAACTGAGTTCGTAAAAAAATTTGCTGAAAAATTGATAGATATGGCACCTGAAATTATTTTTCAGGACGAGTCATTAACTAGCGTCATGGCCGAGCAACAACTGGCAAGTTACAACAAGCCATATACAAAAGCGGATATTGACGCGCAAGCGGCAGCAATAATTTTACAAGATTATCTTGAGGCTAACCGTGCCCGATAATGTTAATCCAATCAAACCGCAACCGATTGATGCCCAAAGTTGCGGTCTAAAGATTAAAAAATGCATAAAAAATCGCACCGTTTTATTTGTATCTGGATTGATATTGGCAATTATCGTGGGGTCTGTGGCGGGCAGTTTTGCCTGGTATAACAATCAGCTTAGACCAGTTGGTAGTGACATCAGCCAATTAAAATTAATTACTATTGAAAATGGCAGTACGCCCGGTCAAGTGGGCAGGCTACTTGAAAGTGAGTCAATAATTCGCAGTTCGACCGCGTTTGATATCTATGCCAGATTGTCCGGGCAACAAAACAAGCTGCAAGCTGGTACTTATCGCTTGTCACCGGCGGAATCAACTCAGCAGATTATCGAACATTTAGTGAATGGGTTGGTTGATGAGTTTAGTATTACGTTTTATCCCGGTGCAACTTTAGTTGATAATACTGATACCAAGAAAAAATATGACGTTACAACCGTACTGAAAAACGCGGGATATTCCAGCGCAGATATCTCGGCGGCCCTGGGCGCAGATTACGACAGCCCTTTGTTTGCCGGCAGGCCTTCGGGCACTGACTTAGAGGGGTATGTTTATGGGCAGACATATAATTTTAGTACCGGAGCTAAATTGACGGATATTTTGAATCGAACATTTGAAGAGTTTTACTCGGTGGTTCAGGATAATAATTTGGTAAAAAAGTTTTCTGATCATGGATTAAATTTGTATCAGGGAATTACATTGGCATCCATCGTGCAACGTGAAGCAAGTGACCCGACCGACCAAAAACAGGTTGCTCAGGTGTTTTTGACACGTTTATCTATTGGAATGATTCTGGGGTCAGATGTTACCTATCAATATATTGCCGATAAAACTGGTGTACAGCGCGATCCTAACCTGGATTCGCCATATAATACCAGGCGATTCGGCGGCCTGCCGCCTGGACCAATTGCTGCGCCTGGGCTATCGGCACTTTTAGCGGTAGCAAACCCAGCCAAAGGTGACTATTTGTACTTCTTGGCCGGTGACGATAAAAAGGTCTATTTTGCGAAAACACTAGCCGAACATGAGGCGAATATTATTAATCACTGTGCTATAAATTGTTCTACACCATAAATTGACACTGTTGGCAATTTTTAGTACAATAAGCATTGGCACATTAGACATTATTTTTGATAATTTAAGATAACTCTTGTAAAAATACACAGAGGAGAAAACACTAATTCGTAACCCGATCACAATGAGCAAAGCTCTGGGATCAAATGCAGCCGTCAAACCGCTAGCAGCCGCTAGGCGTGGTTTTAAGCGACTTTCAAAAGGCAAATTGTCGGTAGCGGCAATCTATTTTGGTGCATTTGCGCTGTTAGTTGTGATTGTTTCAGTTGGTTATTATCGTCCAAATTCTTCGCCCGAGGAAGTAGGCGCTACGGACACCAATTCAAATGCGATAAAACAAGTTGACCAAGCTTCAATTGACGATGTTTTGGCGACTGGCGTAGCAGCAACTGTTGCTCAGTCGGCAAATTTACCTATTGCTACTTCTGTTGCTAACCTCGCGGTTTCGGCCGAGGCAAAAAGCGCGTTCGTTCAAACCGACAGTATTAGCGCGGCAAAACCTCAAATTATTAGCTCTACCGAAGAGAACCGAGCAGTTATTAGCTACACAGTTAAGGCTGGCGATACAGTTACATCGCTTTCGAAAAAATACAAAATCTCGGCGCAGACAATCAAGTGGGCTAATGATTTGACGTCTGATGCGTTAGCTGCTGGTGATGTTTTGAGGATTTTACCAATCAACGGAGTGCTTTATTCGGTCAAATCGGGTGATTCGATTGACTCAATCGCTAAAAAATACAAAGTCGATAAGACGCGTTTGGTTGTTTATAACGATCTTGATGTGAGTGGTCTAAAATCTAACAAAAGTATTATTTTGCCAGATGGTATTTTACCTGAGACCGAGCGACCAGGGTATATTGCGCCAGTGGTCGTTAATTATTATGCGGGTATTGGGTCAGGATTCGGTGGTCGTACTTGGTATATTGCAACTGGGACAGCTTCAGGTCCTTATGCCTATGGAAACTGTACTCTGTATGCCTATAACCGCCGTATGCAGCTGGGACTACCAGTCAGTAGCCAGTGGGGCAATGCCAGCTCGTGGGCGTATATGGCCGGCGCTTCGGGATTATTAGTGAATAATTCGCCTTCGGTTGGCGCGATAATACAAAACGGTGGTGGCCTGGGGCACGTTGGTGTCGTTGAAGAATTATTGCCAAATGGCGACATTAGTATCAGTGAAATGAATGCGTATGTTTCTGGCGGCGGTTGGAATATTGTGTCGGGTCGTATTGTTCAGGCCGGAAATGTCGGTCAGTACTTGTATATCCATTAAAATCTAAAAGCACATTATTAAATCGCCTCTGTTAAAACTGAGGCTATTTTGGTATAATACGCATATATGTTTGTCGATACGGCCAAAGTATTTGTGAGTGCAGGCAAGGGCGGCAACGGTGCTGTCAGTTTTCGACGTGAGAAATATATCTCGAAGGGCGGCCCAGATGGTGGTATTGGCGGTGATGGCGGCGACGTTATTTTTATCGCTGACGGCGGCTTAAATACTCTGATTGATTTTCGTTACAAGCCAGAATTAAAAGCAAAACCCGGCCAAGACGGCGCAGACCGCGACAAGCACGGTGCTAACGGCGAATCTTTGCGCGTTAAAGTACCAGTTGGCACAATTGTCAGGCGCGATGGTAAAGTTATTGCCGACTTAACCAAAGATGGTCAAGAGGCTATCATTGCCAAAGGCGGCGAAGGCGGTTCTGGCAATGCTCACTTTAAAAGTTCAACCAGACAGGCTCCAAGGATATCCGAAAAAGGTGAACCAGGCGAAATTTTTGAGGCTGAACTAGAGCTAAAACTATTGGCTGATGTTGGATTGGTTGGTTTTCCAAATGCCGGTAAGTCAACTTTCTTGTCGGTTGTCAGTAATGCTCGTCCTGAGATTGCAGATTATGCGTTTACGACACTGACCCCAAACCTTGGTGTTGCCAATGTTGACGAAAGCAGCTTGTTGATTGCTGACATTCCTGGCCTGATTGAAGGTGCATCTGAGGGTAAAGGCCTTGGTGATGCATTCTTGCGCCATATCGAGCGAACGGCTGTTCTATTGCACCTAATTGATGCATACACAGACGACGTGGCTGCGGCATACCAGATTATCCGAACCGAACTTTCAAATTACAGTATTGATTTGTCGGACCGCCCGGAAGTCATTGCTTTGACCAAGATCGATGGATTGGACGACGAAATTATCCAAATGCAAGTTGATGCCTTAAAAGCGGTTGCTGGTGATACGCCGGTATTTGCTATTTCATCAAGCGCACACAAAGGTTTGATTGAAGTTCTGCGCGCTTTAAATAAAAAAGTTGAAGAAGTGCGCCAGATTGAAGGAATTATCGAAGAGGACGAGGAAGAATACGAAACCATATCATTGGGTCGAGACAAAACGGCTGCAGCTTGGGTTGTGAAGCGTCTCGAGGAAGAGAATGGACTAATTTTTGAAGTGACTGGTGAAAAGATTGAAAAGTTTGCAATCCGAACTGATTTTTCAAATTACGAGGGTGTTAATAGGCTTCGCGATATTATGAAACGCATGGGCATTGCCCACGAACTTCGCCGTCGTGGCGCCGAAGGCGACAGCATCATTCGCATCGGCAATAGCGAATTTACTTTACTCGAACAGTAATTAACTTAAATCGTTCGGACACTCCGTATATTGCATTCATGGAACGGCTTCGCTCCGGGTTCGAACAAGAGCCTCGGCGTCTTGTCGAACTTGGGCTGCAGATGTCCCATGAATCCAATATTCAGATTGTCCTCTGCCGCTCATGAAGCAGTATCAGGCTTCAAGCAGTAAAATGTTATAATTAAACTAATGTCTAAAACATTCTTATTTTATGATCTTGAAACTAGTGGGTTGAACGCGCGCGAGGCGAGGATTATGCAATTTGCTGGTCAGCGTACTGATATGGATTTGAATCCAATTGGCGAGCCTATAAACGTGCTGGTTAAATTAAATGACGATACTTTGCCTAGCCCCGAGGCACTGATGGTTACGGGTATCACTCCTCAGCAAACTGTCGAAAATGGGTATAGTGAGGCGGAGTTTTCTAGGATATTGTCAAGTGAAGTTTTTACGCCAGACACGATTACAGTTGGTTTTAATAGTATTCGTTTTGATGATGAGTTTGTTCGCCACCTGTTTTGGAGAAACTTTTTTGACCCGTATGAGTGGAGCTACAAAGACGGACGGTCTCGTTGGGATGTTCTTGATTTAGTTCGTATGACCAGGGCACTTCGTCCCGAGGGTATTGAGTGGCCAGTTGATGACAAGGGTGCAGCCACGAATAGGCTGGAATTGATTGCAGCGGCCAACGGCATTAATCATTTTAAGGCGCATGATGCGTTAAGTGATGTTGAGGCGTTAATTTCGGTTGCAAAATTAATCCGTACAAAACAGCCACAACTTTTTGATTATTTATTAAAAATGCGCGATAAAAACGAGGTTAAAAAATTAGTAAACCTGGATTACAAACAGTTATTTGTTTATTCCAGTGGCCGATATGACGCCGAACATAACAAAACAACAGTAGCCTTTCCACTGACGGCGGGCAAGAACGGCAATGTGATTGTTTATGACTTGCGTTATGACCCAACGCCATTTATGAAAATGAGCGTCAAAGAATTATCCAAGATTTTAAGTGCCTCGTGGGAAGAACGCCAGGCTGATGATTTTGTAAGATTGCCTGTCAAAGAATTGCAGTATAATCGCTCCCCGGCAGTAGCGCCAGTTGGTGTGCTGGGCCAAAGTGACGGATGGAACAAGATACATCTGGCCGAAAGCGAAGTATTAAAAAACAAGGAATTATTGTTAGCCAACCCTAGTTTTGCCGAAAACATCAGGACTGTATTTGAATCACGTGAAGAGTTTAAAAAATCGACTGACCCAGAATTACAATTGTATGACGGTTTTGTACCGGATATCGACAAAATGCGTATTGAAAAAGTCAGAAACTTGGACCAATCCGGTCTGGCTGACTTTCATCCAAATTTTGTTGACGAAAGGCTGGACGGATTATTATTGCATTACAAGGCGCGTAACTTTCCGGGCAGCCTAGCCAAAGAAGAAGTCGAGGCGTGGGACAAGTGGCGGGCCGAAAAAATTATGACTCAAATGCCTGCTTTTGCTAAATCATTACAGAAGTTATCGGCTCAACCAGATCTTGGCAATGATAAAATGTTTATTTTGCAAGAATTGCAATTGTGGGCCGAGAGTATTATGCCCGTTGAGGTTGGCGAGTAGAGCGTTTTTGTTTTACATTAACAGCGCTGTATCTGCGGAATGTCGGCAAAACAAAACTCCAATAAATCACCATTCCTCCGAGTATGGTCATTAACACCATCATCTGAGTTGGCGTAAAACTAATATCGGTGCCAGGTATAATACCAGCCAGCAAAAACAGCACCAAAGAATATCCAAATTGAGTTAAATTTAGAATTAAAACGGTGCCTAGTATGGCAGTGGTAATAATGGCTGCTTTTTTCATAACTTTCAACCAAGAATATACTATACTAAAACATCTTAAGGCAACGATAAGCACTATGCATTAGTGATTATTTTTATTTACTAGACAGGTATTTGTTTTTGATTGTGATTGACATGTAGCTGACAGCAATCATAAAGAGTCCCGCCATAACTAACGCTAGCGGCCATCCTAATCCCGATGAAAAGTATTCAGAGGTTATTTTTAGAATGTAAATCATCAAAAATATTGTGCCAAGGGTAAGTACGGATTTACTTTTAATATAGACGCTTGCATATAGGGCGCCAAAAATAAGCGCTGGGTATATTAATTCCCAGAATGCGTCTTGGTTTGGTCTAAAACTGCCTAGGGTTAGCGTCGAGCTGAGGATGGCAATGGCCGCAAGACCATAAAGAAAATCAGAGATAGACGACAATTTACTCTTGGAAAGAGAATATCCAATTAACGCGTAGCTGATACCTGCGACTAAAATGCGGTACATGTATGACTGCCATGTATTAAAGTCCGGACTGCTTCCGACCATAAAGGCCAGAAAACTAAAGTAAAACCAGGTTCCAAAAATTATACTGAAAAAGACAAACATAGTCTTTTTGAACAGAAAATACGATGCCATATATACTGACACCAAGGTGATAGATACAAAACTCAGTACGCCGCTTTTGCTGATATCCATTCCTGAGGCATCGCACGTTACCAGGATGCCTATTGGCAATGTCAATGATGACAATAGGAAGAAGGCGTTACCAATCTTTTTTGTCG
>Ga0172379_10009744_pt1 | contig 11781 bp, 8 predicted proteins | sample GrowelOW334metaG_FD_119756 | JGI IMG/M metagenome (GOLD analysis project Ga0172379, IMG submission 119756) | Groundwater microbial communities from an aquifer near a municipal landfill in Southern Ontario, Canada - Groundwater well OW334 metaG | ecosystem: Environmental > Aquatic > Deep... | reverse complement strand
TTGCAAGCTTATAGCTGTAGAAAAAGACAAAGAGCTCTTTGAATTTTTAAAAATTAAATTTGAAAAAGAAATAGCAGAAAAAAAATTAATTTTATTAAATGAAGACATACTCAAATTCCAAGTTTCCAATTTCCAATTTCCAAAATATAAAATTATAGCCAACATTCCCTACAATATCACTGGAGCAATTTTGAAAAAGTTTTTGACAGAAAAACACCAACCAGAAAGCATGATATTGATGGTCCAACACGAAGTAGCAAAAAGAATTGTGGCCTCTGATAAAAAAGAAAGTATTTTATCTATATCAGTCAAAGCTTACGGTGAGCCAAAAATGATAATGAAGGTAGATAAAAGATATTTCTCTCCCGCGCCCAAAGTTGATTCGGCAATAATTGAAATAAAAAATATTTCTCGGCAATTTTTTGATAAAAATAACATAAATGAAACCCATTTCTGGGAAATAGTGAAAACCGGCTTTGCGCACAAGCGTAAAAAGCTTTCTTCAAACCTAAAAGGAGTAATTTCTCCCGAAAAACTGTCTTCAGTAAACCTCGGGAACAAAAGAGCGGAGGATTTAACTCTCGATGATTGGATAACTCTAGCGAGATACGAAAATGGCGCGAAATAATGCGAAAAACTGCGAAAATTTTTCGTATAAGGGTTTTCGTTGCTAATTCGTAGCTTTCGCATAATTTTCGTATTATAATATACTTGTTATAAAAAATTTTTGGTTAAAACACAAAAGAGTAATTCTAATCTGCTCGGCGGTACTTTTTCTCGTCGTGCTTTTTTTGATAAAAAACACTTCAGTATTCAAAAATACGGTAGCTTTCGTCCAAGGTAAACAAAACGGGCTCACTTATAACACCGTAGCAATAGGGGATTTGATAAACAAAGATACGGATAAAGACGGAGTGCTGGATTGGGAGGAACCATTGTGGGGTCTTGATCCAACAAAGAAAGAAACCACTCCGGGAATACCAGATAGCACAGTAGCTAGTAAATTAAAAGCTAATCAAGGAAGTGTTGAACAAGGAGAATCCTCGCTCAATACAGAGAATCTAACAGAAACAGATAAATTCTCTAGAGAACTTTTTTCGACAGTTACTTCTTTAAACCAAAGTGGTGCCATGGATCAAGCGACGGCAGATCAAATAACTGATTCTTTAATGGAAAAAATGAAAAACTCCACAACTAAAAAAGTATTTACATTATCAGATATTAAAACAACAAGTGACAATAGTGTTACCGCAATAAAAAAATATGTGGACTTAGTAAATACACTAGACAATAATCTTATAAAAAAATATCCAGCAAAAGGTACGGTCGCAGAAATATTACAGAGATTTGTGATTGATGAAAATAATGTAGATGTGACAGTGCTTAAAGACTTAGATCCAAACATCAAACAAGCCCAAGAGGGAATAAGTGAAATGCTAAAAATATCTGTCCCCTCAGATTTGGCACAAATTCACTTAGACTTAATAAACGCAACTGAAAGAGTAATGGAAAACTTATCAGATTTCCAACTTTTTGAAACTGACCCGATAGTGGCCATGAGTGGGATGAGTAAGTATCAAGAAAACATGAATTTACACACATTATCTTTTGAAACATTCATAAGCACAATAAGAAAAAAGTTGAACATCAAATAAAATAATTATATAATATAAGGCAATATAAAAATACAAATGGAAAATAAAAAAATTCAAAAATTTATATCTTCTATTTTAATTACTGTAATAATGGCACAATCTATTTTTCTTTCTATGCCAGAAAAAGTAAGTGCAGTCATTGGAGTTGGAGATATTAACATAGAGTCTGGTTCAGTAATTGTTGATACTGTATCCAGTGCAATATATAGAGCAGATGATACTGTAACTAAAAAGGTTGGAGTAACAGCGGAAGTAGCAACCTCCACTACTACAGTAAAAACTTGGTATGAAAAAATTCTTGAGCAAGTCCTAATGGCAATAGCCAGAAGGGCATTACAAGAAATAACGAAAAGTACTGTAACTTGGATAAATGGCGGTTTCCATGGAAGTCCACTCTTCCTGGAAAATCCAAAATCTTTTTTTGAAGATATTGTAAAATCTGAAGTGAAGGCAGTAGTAGATATATATGGCTATGACTCCATAAGGTTTCCCTTCGGTAAAGATTTTGCTATAAACACGATAAATGCTTATAAAAACACACTTGAAAACAATGTGGCTTATTCTTTGAGTAAAGTAATGACAGATCCGGTACAACTTTATAATTATCAAAACAATTTCAATGTCGGCGGGTGGAATGCATTCCTTGTAAACACTCAATACCCACAAAATAATTATCTTGGTTTCCAAATGATGGCAAGTGAACAGCTTGCAGGGAAAATAACATCTTCACCTGGTGTAAATAATGCAATAAATAAAGTAAAAGAAACCCTCCAACAAGGCCAGGGCTTTCTCTCTCCACAAACTTGTCCTTCAAATACTAGCTACAACAACGGCACAAACGAATGGCAAAGATCAAGCTTTAACATGGCTGAACAACAAAAATGGTACACTGAACAAAGAAAGGTGATAGAAAATGCAGATGGAATGACTGAACAAGAAAAAAAGGAACAAATCGCACTTTTAGACAAAGATTTTAAAGAAAAAACTGATATGGAAAAAGCCAACTGGGCCGAAGAAAATACTTGCCCTGGTGGGTTAGTAAGTACCACTCCGGGTTCTGTGGTTTCAAATCAAATAATGACCGCATTAGACATCCCCGCGAACTCAACCTTACAAGCAATGGGATTGGGAAACAGCCTGTCTGCAATTTTTGATGCTCTATTAAATAAATTTTTAAGCCCCGACGGTTTGCTTGGATTGGCAAGTAGTAAAAACACAAAACCCGCAGAGGATGGGTGGAGCTATAACGGACTTACTCTCGGTAGTCCAGAAGATGGAAATAATTCATCTTGGGATGCTGGACCAGATGAAGAAATAATATTGGATAAATTTAAAAAGGAATTGAGTGGTAAAACTATCGTCACAACTGTTAAAGCAGATGAAACCGAGGAAGTCACTGAAGAAATAGGAAATACTAACACCAAAGAAATTACCAGGGGCACATACATTCCCGGGGACATAGCAAACACTGAAATAGAAATTATACTATTAAGTGAACTGTCATCTAAAATAGATAACAAGAACCCACTTAACCCTGGAGTAATACAATTAGCTAAAATACTTGATCAGTGCGTCCCTGGTCCAGACAAAGGATGGGAAACCAGATTAAACAATGAGAGAGATTTAATGAATGCAAGATTTGGAAGGAAAAAGGGCCAAGGTGATGACCTACTAAAAGCACGAGCTGGAGACGAGGGGATGAAAGAATTAAAGTTCGCTGTAAATACTTTTAAAAGTTGGCTTATTACTAAAATCATCGGTGAGATTCCAGGGGCAGGATATTATACAGACGCCCTAAAAGCTATGGATGATTTTCCCCAACAACTAAAAGAAGCTATAGACTCAAAACAAAAAAAGTCTCAGGCATTATCCAGGTTGAAAGCATTTGAAAAAAGCTTAGCTACAATCCCTAAACAGCCCGTCTCTACTGACCCGGACTTTAAAATACAAGAAGGCAAACTCATAGCGATAAGAAAACAATATAATTCAATCAGGTCTTCTATTTCTTCATCTGTCACTATAGAAAATGCGCGAGCTGTATTAGACTCAGCAAACGATCAAATTAGAAATCTGCAAGAATTAAACACACAATGTAAAACAGAAAGAGTCGCTGCTGGCTGGGATGCTGTGGGCGGAGAGAAAAGTAAACAAAATGGCATAACAGAATTAGAAAAATTCTGCAGTATTCCTATAGTCAGCGGATATAGTCATGGAACTGTAATAAGAAATGACGAGGCAGTTAGGTGGAATAACTGTAAAAACCACAATACAGATTATTGTAATAGTGAGGAATGGAAAAACCCGGAAGCCTTTGCTGGATGGTTTACTTTCAGAAATCCAAATTATAATCCTTCATTAAATCCAGTGACGCTAGGCGAATCATTTATTCCACAACCATCAGATAGTGGTTTGTCTGGTTTTGAAGATCTCCCAATGGTAAATGCAAAAGAAGTATTTGGAGATAATGGGGGAGGAGTTGATCGTGTAAATATAGACATGGATTGTAGTGTCATATTCAGAGCAAACCCCCTTGATTACACAAGTGCTGGAGATATAAGTATTTAGAATTTTTGAAAGTAGAATGCAAAATATAGTAAAAAAAATAATACCGTATTTACTGATACTCATCGCGCTAGTTGGGTTGTTTGGGGTGGGGGAGAGGGCAACTGCAGAGAGCCCAAATGGAATTTGTGAAGTTGTGGGAATAAAACCATCTCACCAGATGACTTTTGAAGCATGTGGAGAAAAATCAAAAGAAACATCATTGGCACGCTATAAGATTATCTGGACAGAAGCTAAGGAAGGGGCAACACCAATAACAATAAAAGAAGCATCTGAAGAGGAGAAGGCGGCAGAGGTGGCGGCAGCACAAGCGAAACAAGAAGGTGCAACAGCATTAGAACAATCCTTTCCAGCTTGTAAGCCTTGGAGTTTTAGTGTTGACGGGTGTTTATTGCGCTTATACTATTTTATTTTTATTACTATTCCATCTTGGTTGCTTATATTAACAGGATTATTTTTCAATGCTATTGTGGCTATCGCGCTAAGTAGTGAAATGTACTCTTCTACTTCCTCCTTTATTCTAGATGCTTGGACAGTAGTACGGGACCTTTCAAATATTTTCTTTATTCTAATTCTCCTTTATATAGCTATAAAAATAATATTAGATATGGGAGGGCATGAAGCCAAACAAATGATAGCTAAGGTAATAATTATGGCTTTGCTTATAAATTTTTCCATGTTTTTTACAAAAGTTATTATTGATACTTCAAATGTTTTGGCATTGGTTTTCTATAATAAACTTACTGTAAAAACAGAAAAATCTGATGGAAAAGAAGAGCTCTATACCCCCTCGACAAAATTTAACGAGAGAGATATCGCAGGAGCATTTATGTCCAGCCTAAATCCTAACAAATTATTAACTGGAGGCTTTTATAATAAAATAACAGAAGGTATGTCCCAAAAACCAGAAAGCGGGGTCGCTAAAAAAATACTGGTTGGTGTTACTTCAGTTCCAGTAATGCTTGGGGTCATGTTTGTTTACGGAATAATTATACTTTTTGCAGTATATGCTTTTTTTATAGCAGGTTTTAGTTTTATGAGTAGATTAATAGAACTTTGGATTTTGATTATTTTCTCACCTTTTGCTTTTATGTCCTTCACCATACCAAAACTGACTGGGATGGATTATATCGGTTGGGATGCTTGGCTTAAACGCTTGCTCACAGTATCATTCATGGCGCCGATTTTTATGTTCTTTATGTATTTTATATTTATGCTATTAAAAAAAGACATACCCGGCAGTCTTGCACGAAGTGGTGGAGCTGATCAATCCTTTATCGAAGTGATATTGTTCATGATCATCCCAGCCTTGTTAATTTTAATTCTCCTCTTAAAAGCAACGGAATTTGCCAAAAAAGGTTCCGGAAAATTTGGGGAAGTATTAATGACTGGAGCAAAGATAGCAGGTGGATTCGCCTTGGGCGCTGCAACAGGTGGGGCATCAATGGCTCTTCAGGGAACTGTGGGCGCAAGTGCCCTAAAAACAGCCAACAGAGACGATCTTAAGTCTTTGGCAGCAGGAGAAGTAGATGAAAAAACTAGAGCAAAATTTGGTGGAATGAGCATCGATAAAATAAAAGAACACGCAGATTTCAAGAAAATGCAGATGGAAGCACAACAAAAATTATATAAAGCAAATAAGACCGCAAGTAAAAGTTTTGATATTAGAGATACGGGACTGGGAAAATTTGCTGAAAGTAAAACTGGCATGAAATTTGACAGATTTGGTTTAGTCGGTATGGATACAAAATCGCTAAAAGGAGGGGCTCTTGAAAAACAAAAGAAAGAAAAAGAAAGGGCAATAGAAACAGAAAAGTCATACCAGATGTCTGGGGCTGCAGCGATGGAACAAGATGAATTAGTAGCAAAACAACACAAAAAAGATTTAGAAGAGGCTCGACGAGATGCAGATAATATTGGAAAAAAATTTGATGAGGAAACTTTTGAAAAAGAATACAAAAAAGGAAATATCGTGGGATATGGACGTGATAATAGAAAAGTAACAGTAAAAACTTCAGCTCAAATTAACATAGAGCGTAAAAATGCTTACGTTATTAGCTTAAAAGAAACACATGCGAACCCTGAAATTATAGCTGCAGTGCGAAAAGGGGAAGACCCAAACAAAAAGTGGCTGGATGAATTAAAAAAACTACAAACAACCGGACATGGTGATAATAAAGCTGTAGCCAAAGGATTGGCAGGATTGGTCGGTGGTCATGAACACGAAACACCAGCACCCAGCGCAGCCCCAGCAACACCTCCGCCAACAGGAGGAAACCATCCCTCTCACTAGTAGTAGTTAAAAAAATAAATTAGTTAAATCTATTATAAAAATAAACAAAAAACTATGGATGACAACACAACAAAAATAATAAAAGAACGTTTTGATTCTCTACCAGAAAGCATCCAAGAAGTAATTTTATCTTCTAACTATGAAGAAACTCTGTTGGAAATTGGTAAACAATATAACCTAAGGGTTGATCAATTGGATATTTTAGAGAGAGAAACCACTCTTGTAATGATGGGCTTGACCCCTACAAAAAACTTTGAAACTGAACTGATTCGCGAATTGCATTTAGACAATTTAAGAGGTTCTCAAATTGTCAAAGATATAAATGAAAAAGTATTTTTAAAAATTAGAGAATTATTAAAACTAATGAACACACCTGCCGGAGAAGAACCTTCGCTGGAAAAAACAGAAGAGGAAAAAGAACACGACATAATGAAATCCGCCGGCATTGAAATACTAAATGGAAACGAAAAAGAAACACTACCAATTCCAGAAAAATTAGAATTGAGTTCTTCCCCCCGCCTTGTTGAGGAGGGGGCAGGGGGTGGTGATTTAAAAGAAAAACACCCCATCTTGGCGCAAAAGTTGTCTGGTTTTACCCAAGGAGGAGTCGTAGAGACACATCACAGTTTGGATAACATAACAAAGACAAACACACCGAATCCGGCAGATGTAAAACCAAAAATACCATCCATGGATCCGTATAGAGAGATTCCTGAATAAACAAAAGTGCTAGGCACTAAATAAAATATGTATTATAATTAGACTACGCTAGAGCCTGGCGCCCGTTCATGCAATTTCAAGTACCACAATTTTTAGAGATAGAAGATAAAATTTTTGGCCCTTTCACCTTTAGGGAATTTGCCTATTTGGCCGGGGGGGCTGGGCTGTGTTTTGTGCTCTATAAATTATTGGGGCTTTTCTGGGGAGCCATACCCATGTTGCTCATAGCCGGGTTTTCTTTGGCTCTTACCTTTTATAAACCAAACAACAAACCATTTATAAATATGATCGAGGCTGGATTTAAATATTTTTCTCAGAGCAAACTTTATATATGGAAGAAACATGCTGGCAAAACCTCACCCCCAGCCCCTCTCCTGTCAGGAGAGGGTGGCCAAAGGCCGGGTGAGGTGATGACTAGATTAAACGGAAGCAGATTGCGAGATTTAGCTTGGAGTTTGGACGTTCTTGATTTGTCAAAAAATAAAGAACGTCAGTTATAAAGTTATAAAGTGGAAAGTTATCAAGAAAAATCCAATGCAAAATTTAAAAATTCAACTTTATAAACTTTATGAACTTTATAACTTTATGAACTAACATTATGGCCCTAAATGCAAAAGCAACACAAGAATTTATACCGATAAAAGAAGTACGCGATGGAATAATTGTGCTAAAAGACGGCGAACTCCGAGCAATTGTATTGGCTAACTCAGTCAATTTATCCTTAAAATCATCTGACGAGCAAAAAGCAACTATTTTACAATTTCAAAATTTCTTAAATACTTTAGACTTTTCTATACAAATATCCGTCCAGTCCAGAAGATTAGATATCCGACCATATCTTCTACTTTTGGAAAATAGAATAAAAGTGCAAAACGAACCACTAATAAAATTACAAACGAGAGAATATATAGAATTTATCAGAAATTTCACTGAATCGGTAAGCATAATGACAAAAAGCTTTTTCATTGTAGTACCCTATACTCACACCACTCTAAAATCAGACTCTGGAATATTGGGAAATTTGTTTTCCAAGAAAAGCAAAGAAGAGGCGCAAGCATTGAAGCAAATTGATTTCGAAGAAAAAAGGTCTCAGCTAGAAGAAAGGGTGGCTGTCATTCAGCAGGGGCTCGGACGTTGTGGTATAAATTCTGCTCAGCTAGGAACCGAAGAAGTGGTGGAAGTATTTTATAAAGTTTTCAACCCGGGAGAATTGGAGGGAAAGATTAAATTAGAGTAGTTATAAAGTTGTAAAGTTCATAAAGTTATAAAGTAAAAAACAAAAATGAGTATTTTAGAAAACATAAAAAAATTATTCGGAAAACAAAAAGGAGGAGTGGAGGGGGAAGCCCAAGCTTCTATTTTGGCCGTTTTGCCGGAAGAGATTTATCAATCTGCCAATCTAGAGCTCCAAGACGTCATCGCGCCATCAGCCTTAAAGATAGAATCAAAATCCATAAATCTGGGAGATAAAATAGCCCGTACTTTTTTCATAATATCTTACCCTAGGTTTCTAACTGATAATTGGTTTTCCCCGATAATTAATTTGGATAAAGTTTTTGATATTTCTATTTTTGTTCATCCGATAGACACATCTCTAGTACTTCGACAATTTCAGAAAAAAGTTGCCGAGGTGCAAAGCCAGATAAGTGTACGAGAAAAGAAAGGTATGGTGCGTGACCCGATGCTTGATACCGCTTATCAAGATCTGGAAGGACTCCGCAACAACTTGATCCAAGCGCAAGAGAAAATGTTTGACGTGGGTATTTATATCACGATCTATGCAGACAATGATCTAGAGCTTTTTAAAATTGAAAATGAAATAAAATCCATCCTTGAATCAAAACTTATCTATATCAAACCAGCTCTTTTCCAACAAGAAGAAGGCTTTAAAAGCGTCATACCCATAAATACTGACCTATTAAAAATACATCAAAAGCTAAACTCCGAACCTCTCTCTAGTGTCTTTCCATTCGTTTCTTTTGACTTAACTTCTGATAAAGGAATACTGTTTGGCATCAATAGACATAACTCGTCCCTTGTTATCTTCGATAGGTTCAGCTTGGAAAATTACAACTCTGTGACATTTGCTAAATCTGGATCTGGAAAATCTTACGCGACAAAATTGGAAATTTTAAGATCGCTGATGTTTGATGTAGACGTCATCGTGATAGACCCAGAAAGGGAATATGAATTTTTGTCTGAAGCTGTGGGTGGGAGATATTTTAATATTTCTCTTTCTTCAGATCACCACATAAACCCCTTTGACCTGCCGATACCCCACGAAGGCGAAACAGCAGAAGATGTCTTGCGTTCAAATATTATAAACTTGGTGGGACTTTTCAGATTGATGCTAGGCGGGCTCACCCCAGAAGAAGATTCGATGGTAGATCGCGCTATTTCAGAAACTTATGCCATGAAAGACATCACCCCGGAATCAGATTTCTCAAACATAGAGCCTCCGCTACTTTCAGACTTTGAAATGGTTCTCGCTGGAATGGATGGAAGCGATTCTGTCGTGCAAAGATTGGTAAAATACACGAAAGGTTCTTGGGCAACATTTTTAAACAGACCATCAAATGTAGATATCAATAAAAAATTTGTGGTATTTTCCGTTCGCGACATGGAAGACGAATTGAAACCAGTCGCAATGTATATCATCATGCATTATATCTGGAATACAATACGCAAGAACTTAAAAAAGCGCTTACTCGTGGTGGATGAAGCCTGGTGGATGATGAAATCCGATGACACGGCATCTTTCTTGTATTCTATAGCAAAAAGAGGCAGAAAATATTATTTAGGTCTTTCCACTATTACCCAAGACGCCGCTGACTTTATGAAATCTCCTTATGGAGTACCAATAATCACCAACTCTTCCATCCAACTTCTCTTGAAACAATCACCCACTACTATTGATATTTTGCAAAAGACTTTCAACTTGACAGATGAAGAAAAATATCTGCTTTTGGAGTCAGGCCTAGGGGAGGGTATATTTTTCGCAGGATTAAAACACGTTGCCATAAAGATAATTGCTTCTTACACAGAAGACCAGATAATCACCTCAGATCCATCACAAATATTGTTAAATCGTAAAGCAAAGGAAGAGCAAGAAGCATCTGAAATAGCAAAAAAGCAATAGTTATAAAGTTTATAAAGTAGGTGTGATATAATTAGATTATGAAATTTCGATTTTTTTTAATAACCTCAATCAGCTTGCTTGCCTTATTTGCAATAATTTTACCGATAGAAACGTCAGCTGTTTCATCTTCTAGTATTTTGGTCAGTGTTGTGCCAGAAAATCCAGCTCCCGGCGAAAGTGTAAGTATTTCATTAAATAGCTATGCCAGCAATCTAGACAGTGTTCTCATCTCTTGGTCAGTAGATGGTAAAAATGTTTTATCAGGAATCGGTAAAAAATCTTTTTCCTTAGATGCTCCTAAAGCCGGCGCGGAAACTAGTGTCATCGCAAGCATATCTCTACCAGATGGCACGATAGATAAAAGGGTGACGATAAGACCCTCGGTGATGGTGCTTCTCACACAAGCAAATGATTCTCATGTTCCACCGTTTTACCGTGGTAAAGCATTGATAACGCCCGGAAGCGAAGTAAAAGTAGTGGCTATGCCAGAGATAAAAAATGGCAGTCAAATAGTTAACTCTAAAAATATGGTTTACGCTTGGAAGAAAAATTACACCAATAATGTAGATGGTTCCGGCTATGGTAAAAATTATTTTCTTTACATAGATGATTATCTAGAAGACATGAGCACTATCAGTGTGACTGCATCAACTACAGATCAAAAATATTCTTCAGCTTCCAGTATAGACGTAAGAACGGCAGAACCAAAAATTTTATTTTATAAAAATGATCCTACCTTGGGGACACTTTGGGAACACGCGCTCACAGATGGCTATAAAATAGTGGGCAGTGATGTCATTGAAGCTGTACCATATTACATATCACCCAAAGAAATAAGAATTCCAAGCCTAACGTTTAATTGGTTTATTAATGATTATCAAATAGCTGTGCCAAGTTATAAAAAGAACATTATGCCACTTGCAGTACAAGAGGGAACCTCTGGCACATCAACAATAAAACTTAAAATAGAAGATTCTGATAAGATTTTCGGAGGCGCAAGCAAAGAAATTAATGTACAATTTTAGATAGTTATAAAGTTTGTAAAGTAAAATGCAAAAATATATATCATACATTTTAATACTGATTATACTAGTTGGACTGTTTGGTCCAACGAGTCAGACAAACGCAGCGGACCCCATTATGGGAACCTGTACTTACACATATGAATCATATGGTAAAACTGTAGTCGAAAAAACTCGCACAATAAAGGATAATTGTAAAGGTATAGATAGAGTATGGGAACCAGACATTGCTTCACCAACAGACAAAACACTTGGAACTTGCACTTATACGTATGAATCCTATGGTAAACAAAAATTTGAACTTACTCATACTTTTAAAACCAATTGCACTGGAGCAGACAGAAGTTGGAAGGAGTCTACGCTGGCAGAATTTCAGGCAGAAAAAGCTGC
>Ga0172379_10009743_pt1 | contig 11783 bp, 16 predicted proteins | sample GrowelOW334metaG_FD_119756 | JGI IMG/M metagenome (GOLD analysis project Ga0172379, IMG submission 119756) | Groundwater microbial communities from an aquifer near a municipal landfill in Southern Ontario, Canada - Groundwater well OW334 metaG | ecosystem: Environmental > Aquatic > Deep... | reverse complement strand
TATTTGCGCCAGGCCTTTAGTCTTAGTTTCAAAGATTATAGATTGCCTTTGCCCATGATGAATATTTTGAATGGCGGACGGCACGCGGATTGGAGTTTGGATTTTCAGGAATGCATGATTGCGCCCCAAGCCAAATTATTTAGAGAGCGAGTGAGAATGGGGGCGGAGGTTTTTCAGGAATTGGGTAAGATTCTCAAGGCCAAAGGCTACGCGACTTTGGTTGGCGATGAGGGCGGGTACGCAGCCAAGCTTGGCAGTAACGAAGAAGCTTTGAAATTGATTACCGCGGCGATAGAGCAAGCCGGTTATAAAGCGGGTCAGGATATCAATCTGGCTATTGATGCCGCGGCTTCGGAATTTTATTCCGAGGCTGGCATATATTCTCTGAAAAGAGATGGCAAGAATTTGAACGCCAAAGAGATGATCGGTTTTTATGAGAATCTGGCCAGGAAATATCCGATTATTTCCATTGAAGATGGTTTGGCTGAAGACGATTGGGACAATTGGCAAGAGATGACGAAGAGAATGGGGGAAAAATTGCTTTTGGTCGGCGACGATCTTTTTGTTACCAATATCAAACGTCTGGAACAGGGAGTAAAAAAGCAGGTAGCCAATGCCATTCTCATCAAGCTAAACCAGATTGGCTCACTCACTGAGACCATGCAAGCGATTTATCTCGCCAAGAAGAGCGGATACAAGGTTATTATTTCTCATCGTTCTGGCGAGACCTGTGATACGACGATTGCCGATTTGGCTGTAGCGACCAATGCCGAATATATCAAGACCGGTTCTTTGTCTCGGAGCGAGCGGGTAGCAAAGTATAATAGATTAATGAAAATCGAGGAGGAGTTGGAAAATAAATAATTATGGTTAAAAAAGAAGCAGGAATAAAAAAGGCAACAAAGCCGGTAGTGCTCATAATCCTTGATGGTTGGGGAATAGCGAAGCCAAATTATGGCAATGCCATAACGCTCGCCAAGACTCCGGCCATGAATTATTATACCCGAAATTTTCCCAATACTTTGCTCACGGCTCATGGCAGCAAGGTGGGCTTGCCGCGAAAGCAAGAAGGGAATTCCGAAGCCGGACATATGAACATCGGGGCAGGCAGAATTATTGAACAGGACTCGGTCGTGATTTCAAAAAGCATCGTGGATGGGACATTTTTTCGCAACGCCGCTTTTTTGGAAGCCATCAATCATGTGAAGAGGCATCAAAGCAGAGGAGAAAAAGCGAATATCCATATTATGGGACTGCTCTCCAATCATGAGAGCGCTCACTCAACGCCAGAGCATCTTTATGCTCTTTTGAAATTATGCCAAGATCATCGCTTGAAAAATGTTTACCTCCATTTGTTTACCGATGGCCGGGATTCGCCTCGTTACTCGGCTATCAAAATGCTCGCGAGGCTGAAAAAGGAATTCAAGAATGGCGAGAAAATAGCGACGGTCTCGGGCCGGTATTATGCTATGGACAGAATTTCCAATTGGAAGAAAACCGAGCTGGTGTACAATGCCATGGTGCAGGGGCGAGGCTTGGTGGCGGAGAGCGCGGAAGAGGCGATACTCCAGGCCTATAATCGGGGGGCGAGCGATGAATTCATTTATCCGACAGTCATAGTTGACGAGGACAAAAAACCAATCGGCGTCATTGGGGATCATGATTCAATAATCTTTTTCAATTTGCGGTCGGATCGCGCGAGGCAAATGGCCAAGCCGTTCTTGGATCTTGATTTCAAAGGTTTTCGGCGGGGGAGAATGTTGCATGATTTCCGCTTCGTCGCCATGACGGACTTTGGCCCGGACCTGCCCTATGTGTTGACTGCCTTTCCCGGTGAAATCCTGAATGATACTTTGCCGTCAATATTGGAAAAGCGTCGGCAGCTCTATATTGCCGAAAGAGAGAAGTATTCGCATATCACTTATTTCTTGAACGGCGGGCATGCTGATCCTTGCGATGGCGAAAACAGGATTATGGTGAAATCACTGGATGTCCCGACCTACGACCTCGCGCCGGAAATGTCGGCGCCGGAGATTACTCATGTAGTCAAGGATTCCATTGAGCATGATATTTATGATTTTATCGCCATCAACTTTGCCAATCCCGACATGATTGGTCATACGGGCAATCTCAAGGCGGGCGTGAAAACAGTAGAAATCGTGGACAAATGCGTGGGCGAAATCGTGAGGCCGGTCCTGGCCGCGGGCGGCAATGTGATTATTACCGCGGACCATGGCAATGTGGAAGAAATGATTAATAAAAAGACCGGCGAGATAGATACTGAGCATTCCACCAATCCCGTGCCGTTTATTTTGGTGAGCAAAGACAAAGACTTGGCAAAATTAAAGCTAAAAAAAGGAATACTGGCCGATGTGACCCCGACCATACTCAAGATGATGGGGGTGAAAAAGCCGGGGATTATGACTAGGCGCGGGTTGATTTAAAAAATAGAATAGTGTAGATTGCTAGAGTATTCCTAGATTTTAAAGTATAAATTATTTATGGCAAAAATAGCAAAAAGAGACCGCCCAAAGCCGGTAGTGCTCGCAATATTAGATGGCTGGGGTATTGCTCCGGCCGGAGAAGGCAATGCGATCACGGCAGCCAAAACGCCGAATATCCGAAAATTGATTTCGCTTTATCCGACTTTGACTCTCGTCGCTTCGGGCGAAGCCGCCGGCTTGTCTTGGGGGGAGATGGGCAATTCGGAGGTGGGACATTTGAGCCTAGGCGCGGGAAAAGTCTTTTATCAAAGTCTGCCGAGAATCAATAAGGCCGTGACCGACGGGTCTTTTTTTAGTAATAAGGTTTTTTTGGCCGCAGCCGATCATGTGAAGAAAAACAAATCCAGTCTGCACTTGTTGGGGATTGTGAGCGCGGGCGGAGTGCATGGCTCCATTGAGCATCTCTTCGCGCTTTTGGAACTTGCCAAACGGCAGAAAATTCACAATGTGTATATTCATGTTATCCTGGATGGCCGTGATGCAATTTATAATAGCGGTATAGATTTCATCAAAAAAACTACGGAGAAGATTAAAGAGCTGGGGGTGGGGAAGATTGCGACTATTTCCGGCCGTTTTTATGCCATGGATCGGGACAATCATTGGGAAAGGATAGAAAAGGCGTATCAGGCGATAGCGGAAAGCAAGAGCGACGAAAGTTTCAATAATCCCACTCTGGCGATACAAAAGTCTTATGACAAAAAAATATATGATGAAGAATTCGTGCCGGTCGTAATCACCGAGCGCGGTCGTCCGGTCGCGAAGGTAGGGGACAATGACGCGGTAATATTTTTTAATTTTCGTTCCGACCGGGCCAGGCAGATTACCAAAGCTTTTGTTTTGCCAAGCTTTGAAAAATTTCCCCGGCCGGCGTATTTGAAAAATTTATTCTTTGCCACTATGACGGAATACGAAGAAGGGTTGCCCGTAGAAGTGGCTTTTCCGGTTGAGTTGATCAAATAGCCTCTGGCCAAGGTGATCAGTGAGTCCGGTTTGAAACAATTGCATATGGCGGAAACGGAGAAATACGCCCATGTCTCTTTTTTCTTCAATGGCGGCAAGGAAGATCCTTTCCCCGGCGAAGAGCGAATCGTCGTGCCCTCGCCTCATGTCTCGAGCTATGACCAAAAGCCGGAAATGAGCGCGGGTGAGCTCACGGAAAAGATTTTGAAAGCTATAAAAGAAGATAAACATGACTTTATTGTAATTAATTTTGCCAATGCTGACATGGTGAGCCATACCGGCAAGAAGGTCGCTACCGTAAAGGCAGTAGAAACAGTGGACAAATGCCTTGGCAAATTGAGTGACGCGGTCTTGGCAAAAAATGGCGTCTTAGTGATTACGGCTGATCATGGCAATGCCGAGGAGCTGGTAAATTTGCAAACAGGTTCAATGGACAAAGAACACTCCACTAATTCTGTGCCATTAATAATTGTTGGCAAGGAATGGGAAGGCAAGGTAGCCGGTCAAGGCGAAGCTTTGGGTGGAGATTTGAGCTTGATACCGGCGCAAGGATTGCTCTCCGACGTGGCGCCGACAATTCTCAAGATTATGAATATTAAAAAGCCGGAAGACATGACCGGAAATTCATTAATTTAAACTATGCCAGAGCTACCAGAAGTAGAGACAATAGTTAGGGAGCTAAATCGCAAAATAAAAAACAAAACCGTGAAAGCGGTGGAGGTTAGAGTTCCGAAGATTATAAATTTGCCGGTGAAGCAATTCAACCGCCAGGTAATTCGCGTCAAAATAAAAAAAGTCACTCGCCGGGCCAAATTGATAATCATTGATTTGGTCGGAAAATATTTTTTGCTCATTCATTTGAAGATGACCGGGCAATTGATTTTCTCGCCCAAAAAAGGAAAGTTGGCGGTCGGCGGACATCCAATCAAGATCGGACCGATGCCCGGCAAATTCACTCGCGTCATTTTTACCTTTAGCGACAATTCTAAGCTATACTTTAATGATATAAGGAAATTCGGTTACATCAAGTTGATTGACGACAAGGAAATGGTAAAGGTGGGAGAGGGGTATGGTCCAGAACCTTTTAGCCGAGACTTCACCTTACTAAGATTCAGGCAGATACTTTTTCGCTATTCAAGTAGAATGATCAAGCAGGTTCTTTTGGACCAAAAATTAATTGCCGGCATTGGGAATATTTATGCCGATGAGAGTTGTTTTTATGCCCGAATTTTGCCTACGAGGAGGATTAAGTCTCTTCGCGACAAGGAAATTAAGGATCTTTATTCGGCTATTAAAAAGGTTCTTTTGGCTTCAATCAAAAAAGGCGGAACGTCGGCGGAGAATTATGTCCGAACCGATGGCCGGCCGGGCGGATTCGTGCCATACCTCAAAGTCTATGGCCGGGAAGGGGAGAGGTGCCTTGGTTGCCACGGGACAGTAAAAAAGATAAGATTAAATGGCCGGGGGACGCATTTTTGTCCCAGCTGTCAGACATGATACGAATCTACGAATTTAATGCGAATCTACAAATATGCTAATCTACCATGCTAATCTACAAATATGCGAATTAAAGTAAATATTTTGTAAGTTTATGACTTTAGCGCTTATAATCATAACCGCCAGTGTTTTATCCAGTCTGCTCGGCTTGGCGGGCGGAGCTTTGGTTTTGTGGAAAGAAGAATATGTTCGGAAAAGGCTCTCGCTCTATCTAGTCTCTTTTGCTGCCGGCTCAATGCTGGCCGCCGCCTTTCTTGATCTCTTGCCGGAGGTGCTGGACCTGGGTTTGGATAAAAATATAGCCTTTCTTTTTGCGCTCATCGGCATGATAGTGTTTTTTTTGATAGAAAAATTTTTGATTTGGTTCCATTGCCATGAAGAAACCGGCTGTGAGGTGCATAGCTTCACTTATTTGATTATCATCAGCGACGCCACGCACAATTTCATAGATGGCATTTTAATCGCCACCAGCTTTATTGTCAGTATTCCTCTCGGTATTGTAACGACTATTGCCGTTACGGCTCATGAGATTCCGCAGGAAATTGGCGATTTTAGCATTCTACTGCACGGCGGAATGAAAGGAAACAGGGTTATGTTTTATAATATATTAGCAGCTATATTTAGCGCTCTGGGGGCAATTCTAGTAATAATCTTCTCCTCTTCGGTGGTGAATATCAGTTTGCCGTTATTGGCCTTTGCCGCCGGTAATTTTATTTATATCGCCAGCTCGGACCTTATCCCGGCGATTCATAAGGAAATAAAATTAAAAAAAGCTCTATGGCAGGTAGTTTTTATGATGATCGGCATGGCGGTTATTTGGGGGATAGACAAAGTAATTAGATAATTTTTTATGAATTTTGATTATCAAATTTTTCAATTGATCAATAGCTTCGCCGGCAAGAATGTATTTTTGGACGCTTTGGGAATAGCAGCCGCCGAGTATTTGATTTTTATCATGGCGGCCATAGTTTTGCTCTTAATTTTTTGGATCAAATACAAAGCTATCAGATTGCAGATTATCAATTCCGTAGCTGCGAGCGTATTGGCTTGGGCAGTCAACGCGGCGATTAGCGTGATTTACTTTCGGCCGAGGCCATTTGTCAGTCACGAAGCGATCAATCTGATTAATAAATCAGCTGACAGCAAGTCCTTTCCTTCGGACCATACGGCCATTGCCTTTGCCCTTGCCTTTTCAGTTTATTTTTTCAATCGAAAGCTGGGCATTTTGCTTCTCGCGCTAGCCATACTGGTTGCTTTCGGCCGGATCTATGTTGGCGTGCATTATCCTTTGGATATCGTGGGCGGATTTATCGTTGGAATGGGATCGGCCATCTTTGTGAAGCGCCTTAGCGATCGAGTAAATAACGATTAATTTTATGAGTAAAAAGAAAATAGTAAAAATTATTTTAGCGGCGGTTATCGTTTTGGCGGTTATATTTGCTTATTGGATGAAAGCTAATATTTGGGCTGACCGTTCTAGCGGCCCGGAGAAAACTTTTGTCATCGAGAGCGGGCAAGTAGTAAAGAAAATAAGCAGTAATCTTTACGCGGAGAAGCTGATTAAAAGCCAATTTGTTTTTGAAACTTATATTTGGCTTTTGGGATTGGGAAAAGACATGCAGGCTGGCGAGTATTATATAAAAGAGGGGATAAGCGTGAAAAATTTGGTTTGGATGCTCACGAGCGGGCAAGGTTCCAATGAACGGGAGGTGAAGACTATTGAGGGCTGGACGGCCAAGGATATGGCTGGATACTTCAAGGCCGAGGGTTTGGACGATGTCGCCTTTATGAAAGAGGAGAAAGACTTGAAAAAATGGCAGGGAAAAGAGGCGAGCGCTTTTTTGAAAGAAGTGCCGGTTGGCGGTACCTTGGAAGGATTCCTTTTTCCCGATACTTATAGGATTTTCAAAGATTCTTCTACGGAAGAGATAGTCAAGAAAATGCTGGACAATTTTTCTTTGAAGCTCACGCCGCAAATGCGAGAAGATATTACCAAGGCCAAGCGGACGATTTTTGGAACAGTGATTATGGCGAGCATCCTTGAGAAAGAAGTGAGAAGCGCCAATGATCGGGCTATGGTGGCTGATATATTTTACAAGCGTTTGCAGGTCGGCATGCCGCTTCAGGCCGATTCCACTGTTAATTACGTGACCGGCGGGAAAACGCCGAGCATCTCCCTGGATGATAGAAAAATTAATTCCCCGTATAATACTTATAAATATCGTGGTCTGCCACCCGGCCCAATATCCAATCCCGGCCTAGATGCCATCGAGGCCGCTATTTATCCCAAGAAGAATGATTATTGGTATTTCCTCAGCACGCCGGACGGCGAGACGATTTTTAGCAAGACCTTGGAAGAGCATAATCGGGCGAAAGCGAAGTATTTGAAGTAGGGCTATTGGGATATTAGGATACTGGGATATTGGTGGAAAAGTAAACTTGGTAAATTATTTTTTGGATTTTGGATTTTGAAATTGTTTAGAAATTAGAAATTTGATATTAGAAATTAAAAAGATTTTATATAGCATGAGCCAGGTAAATGAAAAACTTTACATCATCTGCGATAATCTTCGGAGCCGATTCAACGTCGGCTCCATTTTTCGCACTGCGGACGCGCTAGGCGTGACGAAAATTTATCTCGGCGGGATCACGCCTTGTCCGCCACATCCGGAAATCAGCAAGGTCTCTTTGGGCGCAACTGAAACAGTTCCCTGGGAGCATGCTTCGCAGGCCTGGCGAATAGTTGAAGAGCTAAAAAAGAGGGGAGTACAAATTGTAGTCTTGGAGCAGACGAAAAAGAGTATAGACTACACTAAGCTCAAATCCAGATTTCCCGTAGCCTTGATCGTCGGTAATGAGGTCAATGGCGTAAGCAAAAACTTGCTAAAGCGCGCGGATAAAGTCGTTCATATTCCTATGCACGGCAAAAAAGAGTCTTTGAATGTGAGCGTGGCCTTTGGAGTGGCAGGATACGGGTTGAGGGCACACGGATGACACGGATTGGATAGATTAGTACGGATCAGTTAAGATCTGTTTGATCCGTTAAATCCGTGTTCTATCGTTGGCGTGCTTGACAAAACCTGGACGCATGATAAGATAAGCTCAAACAACAAAAGGAGGTAGAACATTGAAACCAAATACACCAGATGAAAGGCGATTTGCCAGGATAGTAAAAGATCGGATTCGCAGGGCCAGGAAAAGGCTGAGGGAAATGTCCACACATCGGCAGTACAAAGCTTTTCTTGAAGAAGAGCTGGGGTGGCTCCGTCGGAATAAAATAGACATTGCCTGGCTCACAGAACGCCGGAGGGTAGGGAAGGGCCGATCACAGAAGGCCAGAGAAAAGGAGGTGACAAATGGCTGAAGAAAAGAAATGCGCTCTTTGCAATCGTGAATTTACTGGCGAAGGCCAGGTATGCCCATTTTGTGTGGAGTTTTCGGCAAAGGACGCAGAGAGAATAAAAAAGATAAAAGAATTCGCAAGCAAGTGTTATCTTGAGGGTTTTCAAGAGGGTTGTAAACACGCGAGAAAAGAAATGCGTTAATTGCAAATCGTAACTTCGTTAGCGAAGGCAAGAGAAAAGGAGGCGGAAAATGGCCGAAGAAAAGAAATGCAAAGTTGATGGATCAATAAAAGATATTATCTTATGGTCCATAGAAGAGCTTGAAGATAATGTGAGTCCAAGTCTTGACAGCATAGAAGCCTTTATAAAACGGCTACAAGAAAAGGTAGCTTTTGAAAAGAAGCTCAGGGCAACTTTAGCCAAGCCCATACCTTAAGATCAAAGCAAGCGGGACAATAAATCGTCCCGTTTTTTTTATTGCTAAAATTAATAGAAAATGATAGGATAAATACATTAAACCCTGCCAAGGCAGGCAAATCTTAACTAGCTCTCGCTCGTCCTTTTCCGGACAGAAGAGTTGGAGAAAATATTCAAAAGTATGAAAACAGAGAGCAAGTTTTTAGGCCGAGGAATGAGAAAATATATCCGCCAGGAGAAGGCCCGCATCAGGCGGGAAGTTTCTGATTTGGCCGGACAAAAGGAACTAATTCGGGAAGTGTTTGCGCGAGCCGGAGTAGCCAATTATCCTTTGAAATAGCGACAAGGTATCCGACACCCTGTGGGGGTGTCGGATACCTTTCTCTCCACACCTTTCTTTCCAATATCCTAATTACCTAATATCCCAACCTCCATGCTAAACCCCAAATTCTTCCAAAACTTAAAAGCCCAGCACGATCTCTATAATGGCGAACGGCAGGAAATAATCCAGAAATCCAATGAGGCGATTCACAAGGCCAAGGAGGCGATCTTTTCTTTTCATCGCGATGATCTGAAGGGCGGGAATCAATTAATCAAGGAAGTGGAGGCGACCTTCGCTGACCTGGAAAAGAATTTCCAGAAAGACGATAGCCTTCGCGCCGAGGGATCATATCGCGCGGCTATTGAGGAGTATGTGGAAGCCAAATCTTTCGGCCGGATACTCCAGGGCGAGAAGATTGATGCTATAGAGGAAGTGGAGAAAATAGATTATGAGAGCTATGTGGGCGGAATCTGCGATGTGACAGGCGAGCTCGTGCGCAAGGCGACTCTCTATGTGATTGACGGTAAAATTAAAGAAGCGGAAAAGCTGGCCGAGGCTTTGAGAGAAATAATGACCGAACTCATCAAATTTAGTTTAACCAGCTATCTGCGGACCAAGTATGACCAGGCCAAGGGCGGTCTCAGGAAGATGGAGGAGATCATGTACGATATCAAGATGAGATGCAAATAATGCGAAAGCGTGCGAATTTACACAAATAGTATTACATTGAGCTTGTTGAAGTGTCAGATATTCGTATATTTGCTCCTATTCGCAAAGATTAGCATAATTAGCATTAAATAAAACATATGCCAAAAGAAGTCTCGGCCGGCGCAGTCGTCTTCCGGCGGGAGGAAGGAATAAAATATCTGCTCTTGAAATACAAGCACGAGCATTTTGATTTTCCGCGCGGAGGAATTGAAAAGGGAGAAAAGGAGGAAGAGACAATAAGAAGAGAAATAAAAGAAGAAACAGGAATCGAAGACTTAGAACTTATTCCCGGTTTTCGAGAAAAGGTTTCTTGGTTTTTTAAGCGTGAGGGGAAGACATTTTATAAAGAAGCAACCTTTCTTTTAGCCAGAACCAAAACCGTGGAAGTCAAATTGTCGGAAGAACATTTAGAGTACCAGTGGTTGAACTATGAAGACGCGATGAAAATTATTACTTTCAAAAATGGCAAGGCGATATTGGAAAAAGCGAGTAAGTTTTTATTGAAGTAAGTATATTGACATAAAAAAGAGAAAGTGGTAATTTGAAAAAAGGAGGTAAGGATAATGGCAAAGAGAAGAAAAACTAGAGCTGAGCTTGAAAAAGAAATTGCGGAACTTAAAAGTGTCAATACTGAGTTATGGGCAGCGATTGAAGGCAAAAGAGAAGGTGTTAAGAAGATGAATGAGGAATGCCGAAGGTTGGCCGAACAAGAAAGGCCGCCCAAAGATGTTTTGAATGATTTGGAAAGAAGAATTGGGAAATTGGAAAAGATAAAAGAAAAAAGGAGGTGAAAAGCAATGGCGGAAAACAGAACTAAAGAAGAAGTGGAAAAGAGAAAGCAGGAGTTAAAAGAAGGGCTTGAAAAGACAGTGAAGAAGGCGAAGGAGCTGAAGGAGGAGATTGGCAAATTAGAAAAAAGGAGTCACGAGATAGGCATAGAAGTTGGGATACTTGATGCAATGAGCCGGGGAATAGAAGAAGAGCTTGAAAAGCTGGAAAATGAAGAAAAGATGACAAAAGTCCAGCTTTCCGAGCCAAAAGAAGGCCAGTCAAATGAAGAGCTGTTACGAACGATAAAAGAGTTGACGGATAGGATAAAACGGCTTGAGGAAAGCAGTAATAGCTTTGTGCCTGACCACGAGCACGATCACAGACCGATGATAGTCAAATACGGCCTTCCCGATGCTCCCAGAGCGCATCTCCTGAAATTCGGTGATGGCAGGACGAGAATTTTGGACAGCGAGGAAGCGGTCAATGTCTGGATCAATGATCTGACGAATGAACAGCCAATAGAAATCTGGGAGATGAAGAAACGGACAAGGGTTCCAGCCACAGCCAAGGTGTAAAGATTGGCAAGTTAAAATTCCAAAGAGGACTCTAATCAGTCCTCTTTTTTTATTTTATATATTCTCCCCCTTACTAAGGGGGAGCTAGAGGGGGTAGTGGGGTAGCAGGGTGGTTCTTTACAAAAATATTAAACCATGATAAATTGAGGTCTACTTTGCACATTCAAAAAGAAAGAGAGGTGAATCAATGAAGTATCAATTGCATACTTGCGTTTGGGAAACTACTTTGCGCTGTAATTTCCAATGCCGGCATTGCGGATCCAGAGCCGGTAAGGCGAGGGGCGAAGAATTAACTTTGCTGGAAGCCAAGAAGATGGTTGGAGAGCTAGGATCGCTCGGTTGCGAAAGGATTATTTTTGCCGGGGGCGAACCACTTTTGAGGCGGGATATTTTGGAGGTCAGCCAAGAGGCGAGGCGTCGGGATATGAGAGTTTCTCTGATCAGTAACGGCTTCCTCGTGCCGGAGAAGATAGGTTTGCTGGAAGAGATGGATCTCTATTCTCTGGGGCTGAGCCTTGATGGTTTGGAGGCTACGCACAATTATTTGCGGAATAACGCGCGTAGTTTTGAGCGAGTGATCAAGTCAATTGAGGCGATCAAGAAGAAAGACTTATTTCTTGATCTCTATATCATCACCCAGGTGAACAAGCTGATGTTGCCGGAAATCAGGAAGCTGTACGATTTA
>Ga0172379_10009742_pt1 | contig 11783 bp, 7 predicted proteins | sample GrowelOW334metaG_FD_119756 | JGI IMG/M metagenome (GOLD analysis project Ga0172379, IMG submission 119756) | Groundwater microbial communities from an aquifer near a municipal landfill in Southern Ontario, Canada - Groundwater well OW334 metaG | ecosystem: Environmental > Aquatic > Deep... | reverse complement strand
TGAGTGATTTAAAAGAGAAGATCATTGTGGCATTGGATTCGTAGGAAAAATGACCTATACATTCTAGGATAATTTGCTAGTTATTATATCAAATTAACATTGGTTAACCTAACATAAATTATAGTGAAAATAATTTCTTTCACTCGACTTAGACTTTTTTTAGGCATTGATGAGTAATTTCACCTGATCGACCAAAAAAGGTCAGATCAACGAAGCACACCTCTTCTTTTTTCTCACCAATAGTGGTAAATTTTCGGCTGGTAGCAATAGCGGTTTTCACAATGGCAGAGTTGGTTTAAGAATAGCGCAATTCTACATCACCGGTTAAGTTGCCAAGTAAAACGATTTTTGTTGGCAAATGTAATTGTGGCAGTTGCTATACGGTCTATTTTGATAGTTCAACTTAGAACGAAGCATTCACACATGAGTTTCCATGTGTAACTAATTTTGGTAAAATTACCGTTGTTCTGCTTGATAAAAATGATGGTTTCTTGCATGAGATGGAAGTACCAAAAGAGGATTACGTACCATATGCAAAAGAGTTTGATTCTTATGATTATGGTCGGTCTTCATTGAATGAAACCGCTGATGAGACTTATACAGCGTTAAACAATGGTTTTTGAATACGCCTGTAGTTGAGACATTCGAGTTATTGGTAGAGTGGGAACTCAAATCCTAACCAAATAGATCGTACAAAAAAGGTTCGACATAATTAAGATGCCGATCTGTCTTTATCTCGATTAATTTAACTCTGCGCTTAACAGTGCTGGAAGATACAAAATTTGGAACGCCGTTAATGGTCTTAGACTTGAACTGAATCAGTATTGGCAGTTTTAAACTCAACATCGAAATCGGTCAGTGTCGTTAGCTATCATTGGAAGAAGAGAGAATGTTAATTAAAAAATATTGATTAATTAGTAGGTTATTTTATTGAATGTGTATAATCAATTGCAAACTTTGTACCGCGACTCATGCCATCCCAAAACGCTACAACTATAGAGACGTCTGTTGCATAAAATAGTTACCCCAACCAGCACAATTGCGCATCAATTACACAAATTTGTTTATATTCAAGAACTCTACGATAAAACGCGAGCTGTTCATAATAGCTATGATTGTCACGCGCTTTACCACTTTTAAAATCAACAATAACCCATCCATTATTGCCTTCATCATGATAGATCAAATCGATACTTCCACTCACCCGCCCTCCATCTATTTCTTCATCAAACCGGTATTCGAAGAGGTGTTGGACACCCGAACTTAATTTTTCATACACATTGCTGTTTGTAAAATTACGAGCAATCATTTTAATCTCTTCTTGAAATGCAAGTTCAACAATTCCCTCTTTTTCAAAAAGACTATTAAATAATCTTTCATCGTCCATACGATCCCAAAATAACTCAAGAGCTTTATGAATGATTGTTCCTCGAAGAGCTGCACGTTCTAGTTCAGGGGATTTTGACTCTGATTGAAGTGTGGAACGGGTTGCGCTCTGATCATACTTACCCGTAAATGGTATTGGTGCAAGTGGTTTAACTTTTTCAAATGCTTTAACTATTTGGACGGGTCTAGAGGGCTTTAAATCATCAGCGAAGATAAATTGATATGGGTATCCATTGGTTTCTTTTTCAAACAAGGCCTCTTTACTTATTCCGACTGCTTGTAAAGTCATTTGCAAATATGAATTATTAATACTCCCGATACCATCGTTTGTTGGTTTGAGATTGGCAGATAGTACGAGATGATTTTGTGCACGGGTGAGAGCAACATAATAGAGTCGCTTTTTCTCTGCCATGTGCTTACGTTTGTCTACTTCTTTTAGCAGTCGCATAGCAATCGGTTCATACTCTCCCATTTTAAAGCCAACTAGGTTGTATTTCTCACCCAATGTGTCTTTAAAACTGTTAAATTTGATCGTCTCTGTGGTAACTTGAGAAATAAGAGATTTAGCCGAATCAACAACAATCACCATAGGATAGGCCAGCCCTTTTGTTGAGTGAATCGAACACAGCTCAATCGATCCTGCAGTTGTTGAGCGATAAAATGCCTCTTCTTCTTCACTTTGTGCATGGAAGATATTTTGTTCAAGTTTATAGACAAAGCTATCCAGATCGTACCCGTGTACACTCTCGTGAACTATTGCACTGGAAATAATTGTTTCAATGTTGGCGAGACGCTGTTCGTAATTATCTAATTGTGCATAAGCAGTATGGCTATCAGTATCGTGGAGCAGTTTTTGTATCAACTGATGGGGAGAAAGGACGAAACTTTGTTCACACCATGTATCCAATATAGGTATACCTTCTACTGCTGCAAAAATTTCATGCACCTCTTTATCGCTAAAGCGTAGGATTTTAGAACGCAGTGCTCCGGCAATATGATATTTATGCGTAGAGTCAACTTCACTCCATAATGGATTTTTACGCAATATCATGATCGCTTTAAGTACAAAGAAAATATCGGTGATCTCTTCTTTTTTATAAAAGTTTTCGCTCTTGCTTACCTTGCACTCGATTCCAAGATTGTATAGTGCGGCTTTAAGATCAAGCATTTTTGATTTTGCATCATAGACTATGGCAATGGCTGGTTTATTTGCTTTGATTTTTTCGCTTATATCGGGATAGATATCTCCATTAACGATGTTTTGTATAAAGAGCGCAAGGTTGGTGGCTTCACCCTCACCTTCTTCGTCTTTTTTATCAATGCGACTGACCAAAAAGGCAACACTCCCCTCTTCTTTACTCATTGATTCAAGGTCTTGATGTGAAGCTTCATAATCGTTTTGAATAAGTCGTTTTGGGCCTCTTGTATCCGTTGGTTCAAATACCGATTTGAATACATCATTCACGAATTTGATAATGGAATGATCACTTCGGAAGTTTTGGCTCATCCCGACAGGCTTGCCTTCAAAACGCTCTTTGATGGCGTTATGAAAGACTTCAATCTCTCCGCCTTGAAAGGAATAGATAGACTGTTTTTCATCTCCTACGACGAATAGATTGGCATTTTTACCTGCATTCTTTACAATTTCCCACTGGATGGCATTGGTATCTTGAAACTCATCCACCATGATGTAGGTATAATCACTATGCACTTGGGCGATGATAGCCCCAGCTTGCTGGATAATCGTGTCAAAATCGGTATTCTTCACTCTCCTCATCGCTTCATCATAACGAGCTTTAATAATGCTCAAGAGTTTTCGAAATACTTCGATTGTTTCTGCAAACTGTTTTTCTTTTGTCTCATCTACAATGCTAAAATATTTACCCAATGCTTCGATTGTTTTTTTGGCTTCATCTGTTATAGGATAATTTTTTGCGCCCAGAGAAGCTTTTTCAATGCCCAGCTCTTTTGCGCACGTAGCATATGGTATATATTCAAACGATTTGGCTTTATCTATGAACATCTTAAATGCGGGAAATCTGGAATCACCGTTTAGCTCTTCTAGCGCTTCGTCAATCAGCTCTGATAGAGGTTCCAACAAGATATTAGCTAAGATCTCTTGGATATTATGAGAGTTTCCGTGGAAATAGTGATCGATTGATTGACGGAATTTATGTTCAAATACATAGCGTTCAATCAGTGCGAGTGATTTATAAAGTGAAACATTTTCGGTGATGGTGAGAATATCGCTTTGGTACGCTTCGTCATTGATTACTTCGAAGTAGACTTTTTGAAAGAGTTGTTTTTTATCTTCTTCATTTATGACATCGAGTTTACCATCTATTTTGGCAACATCGGCATGACGCTTTAGAATCCCAAGACAAAATCCATGAATCGTCGTAATATTAGCTTCACCCATCTCTTTCATCGCTTGTTGGAGGCGTTCATGAATATATCCTGCAGCCCCCTCTTCTAGCGTCTTATAGGCTAGATCGATCGATTGCAAATCACCATCATCGCTCTCCAATGTCTCAATATGAAGAATTTTGTGAATTAGACCAAAAATACGTTCTTTCATCTCCAAAGCCGCCGCTTCAGTATAGGTAATGGTGACAATTTCTCGAAGATCAGCTTTTTTTCTTTCGCGGTTATCATAAAAATGTTCTTGCTTTGGATTTTCAATAAAAAAATCAAATCCAAGTAAAATATTAATAAACCGCCGAGATAAGGTATAGGTTTTACCGCTTCCAGCTCCGGCACTGATGGCAAATGATGTTTGTATGGAAAATTTATTGATGGTTTGTTCGATAATCATTAGCTGTCCCTATCTACACATAACTGCAAAATCGCAGTATTCACAATGTTTTTTATCACTGTCATCATAATGAAAATCCCCATTTGCCATGGACACTTTGATCTTCATTATTCGCTGAAGCAGCCTCTGTTCGAATTTCTCATCGTAATGAAGATATTCATCTTCTTTACCTACCGAAAATGTTGCCGCCTTTGCAAATTCGGCATGGACGTTGTCCGTTTTAAATGTTTGCAAATAACTCTCAATTTTACTATCGCCGTGTATACGTCGCGCATAAAGAATATAAAGGGCCAACTGCATATCTTTTAATTCTTCCATCTGCACAAGCTTTGTTTTGTCGATTTTTGTTTTCATTCTTTTAGACTTATAATCGACGATCCGTATCTCTTGTCCGATTATGTCGAAGCGATCGATAATACCTTTGATAAAATATGGTTTCGTATCATCTACAGGGCCAAAATCATGATCCAGACGAAACTCTTTTTCAAATTCACTGGTTTTGAAATTATTGATTGAGCGATGAGCTGATGTTACGTATTTAAGAAAATTGATCAATACGCCGCCAGCATCACTATCTTCTTCTAGCCCTCGTGTAAGTTCTTGAAAATAGAGTCGGTGGTTGATGGTCTCGGTAACTTTTTTATCTATTAAAAACGTTTCGTAAGCAATCTTTGCCTTTACAATCATGTGGCGCTTAAGAACTGTATCGACTTCAGCACCAATTGTAATCTTCCCAGACTTTGCATCTATTGCAAAAAGCTCAAAGCATTTGTGCATAATTGTACCCTGCTCCATGACATCCAATCCTTCTTCAGGTTTTCCGGGAGCACTGATTCTTAATACCTTATCAAAGAAATAACGCCTTGGACACATAGCGTACGATCCTAGTTGTGAAGCACTAAGTGTTTTAACCTCATACGCTCCAGCGTCATAACCATCATAAGGGCTTTGGGAAAGTGATATCTTTGATAAATAAGAATCAAGTTGCGGGTCATCTAGCCTTTTTCCAACACGAGGAAGCTCAAACGGCGCCAATACGCCGCTAATATCATACGGTGTAAGTTTTTCAGTGATCAGATGGGATCTTGCAAGTTTGGTTTTACCTTTATATGTAGCGGTAACAATGTAAATATTTTCAGATACTGACTTCATCTGTACGTAATGGTTGAGACTTGAAAGATAGAGGCTATTTGCATGAAGAAGACTCTCTCGCTGTTGCGTGGAAGCTAAAAAGCCCTCTTTACCTACGGGAGGGAAATGTCCCATATCGGTACCCAAAAATATAAGGTGCTTTATTCGTTCAATAGATAGAAGCTGATTGGGTTCAGTAAGAAGAAGCCCTAGCTTTGTGCGAGATTTAATCCGTGACTGTTCAACTGCCTTTTCGTAGGCTGCTGTAGTGTTGTAAGTAATCCCCATCGATGCCAAACGATCGGAAGTTTTTTCTACGTCGATTTTAATTTGACTTTGTCGATTGCGAGCAAGTATAAAAAGTTCGCTTTCATCGTGAGAATCTGATTTTTTTAGCTGCGGAAGTAAACTACTCAATGGTGTACCTATAGAAGTGTAGCCCTGAAGTCCATATGCCTCGTATAAACTCTCAAATACAGGAGCATATTCATCTATATTAGGAGACACAATCAAAATATCATCACTGATCTCACCAGAATCAAGTAATGAGCGAGCGATTTTAAGGGCAGATGCCACTTCATCAAATAATCCAAATGGGGCTGGTGTTGGTTCATAAAAATTTGGCTGGTTATTTTCTTCGATATCTTTGCTCATAGAAGTGCCGCATGAACGTAAAAGTTCTAAGAGTTCATATTGCGTTTTGGACGATTCGAAATGAACATCATTTTGAATGAAATCATCAATGATAATCTCTCCAAATACCTTAAGAGACGATCTATCTTGTGTAATTACATCTAAAACAAATCGCTCCATATCAGCACGATCACCTATTCCGTGCTTCTTCAAAAAAGCATTATAGGAAGTATAAAGTTCTGACAATTCAGATTGTTTAGCAGGCACAAATCCAAAAGCTTCAGGAGTTACATTATTGCGTTTCATTTCAACAATAAAAGAGGCTATTTGCTCCATCGCTTCACCATCAGCTGTTATGTAATCAAAATGCACTCTATTTTGAGCCATAAAGAAACTTGCCATGATGCTTAGCGCTTCATCGGAACTAATAATGCGCATTGTGCCATAACGATCATAGTAGGCTTGTATAAAGTTATCCAGCGTTAATGAGCGAGCCAATGGATTACCACTGAGGCGTTCAATCTGTTTGGCTCTATGGATGGATGGTGCTATGATGGTTTGTATCATACGTTCTCTCTCTTTGAAGGTGCTTTTTTCATCTTTAATTTCTAAATAATAGTATATTTTAAATAGTGTACTACGGAATATTCAAATATTGAAACTATTTTCTTCATTTTTACTATAGAGTTTGAATATTTTGGCTTTCATTATGATGTTCATCATAACTATGCAAGAGTGAGTCAAGAGGTCTTGGATGTAATCGCACTTATCCCCTCCAACCCTCCCATAGGCAACTTAATCGTTCCCAATGGTCCCTTATATTCTCTCGGATTAATCCGAATCAGAGATGTATGAAACTGTTTAGTCGCACCCTCAGACATACGTCGAATTGAGGGGAGAGCCGTTCCAGCTCCAATCTCGATAACAGCAACTTTTTTCTTTTCATTCGCTAACTTTGTTTTCCAACGACCGAATCGTTTCATTTGCTGATCGCTTCGCTCACCCAACCAATCCCAATCACTGAACATCAAAATATTTGGTCGTGCCATCTTTCCACATACTGCACACGTTGGCAATGACGATGTTGCCCTAAAAGCATCAATATCAACCTTTAGCTCAACACCCCGTGCCTCCCATATCTGCTCACAGTTTCTATCGGTACATTGCATATGATGAATGCTACCATGAATCTCACAGATTTTATTTGCATCAAATCCTGCTTTTTGAAATTGCCCGTCTACATTTGAGGTCACCACAAAATAATCATCACCCTTGGATCGGCACAATTCACGAAGCAGTGTAAATCCTTCATGTGGTATCGTTTCACGATAGAGGTTTAATCTATGTCCGTAAAATCCCCACGCTAAAGAAGGATCATGCTCAAACCAATACGGATTTGCTAATGATTCAAACGACAAACCACGTTCTTTCGCTACAGGATAAGCATTCCAGAATCCTTCATTACCCCTAAAATCTGGCAAACCGCTGTCAACCCCCATCCCAGCTCCAGTCGTAATAAGGATTGCATCACACTCTTGAATGATTTGCTTTGCTTGATCCATGATCTCTTTTGATATTTGGCATACCATTAATCTATTACCCAGCCATTTTCTATAAGTGCTTCTATAGAATCAAATTTATGTTTTGCATTTGTATTATGTTCAGTGATAGCATATTCACCCTCTATCAGCACGCAGGTACCAAAACGTAAATCACCAAAGTGTTTCATACATGCTGTGGGCATTTTTTCAAAATACTCTCGTGTTTGTTTTTGTAATTCATCTGACCACATCGCTAGCACTTAATCATTAAATTTTTTTCGTTTTTCATACGATTCTAACGCTTGCTCATACGGAGTGATCCAAATAATCGCATCCAGATCAAACGGCTGTCCTGTTTCATCTTCATAACGATTATTGATAACATGATAATCGGGACTGTCAATATCCACATCTATTGCAATTGTGCCTAAATAGGGACACTCCATATATCCGACAGGAAGATTGTCATAAACATCATTTAGTTCAATATGAGGTAAATTTTCCGCCATAAATTGTAAAAACTCTTCTCGCTTTTCCCAGTTGATATACTGCTCTTCAAACCATCGGATTTTTTTATTTTCCATTGGCAGATCAAGAGCAATTTTTGCATGTGTCGAATTAAATTCGATAAAACATGTATCTTTTTTACGAATCTTTACGATGTAATCTGTAATTGAATTAATTATTCTTCCCATCTCGTATCCTTTAATTTGTATAGAGTATTTTACGATGGGTAATGGACATCATTTGTCCTCTTATTGGAATATTTTGTTTTATCAAAAACCATCCAATAGTATTCTAAGCTTTGTAATAAAATCTCCTTCACGACTTAATAATTCTTTTATACAACCTTCTTTATCTTCAATATTTTGATCATTTATATTTACTTTTACATCAATATCAAGCCCCAAAACACCAATTCTTTGTTCCAAACCATTTATAATTTTTGGTTCTTCTTGGCTATCAAATGGAGCAACAAAAAGACCCACGGTATTTATATTTCCAAATCGATGCAGATAGGTTGTCATCTGATATAAATCTTCACGGTTCACCGCCCCACTAATACCAGCATAACTGCCTATGCTAGTGTAATATTTATATTTAGCATCAATTACAGCTATAACTTTACCATTTTTTCTTACCAAAATATCAGGCCTTATTTTTCGACTTCCATCCTCAAAAAGTGGATAATCACCTGTTAAATTTGGATTTTCCACCTCAAAATCGTCCAATTCTTTACGTAGCAAATTATAAAGATAATTTTCCCAAACTTCTGCCATATCCAGAAATACCGAAAATCCACTCTTTTGTAATAAATTGGAGCTATTTTGATATGACTTAAAACCTATAATCGCTTTGGATAATTCCATCAGAGGTTTATAGTATTTCGTCATCGGCGTGTAAACGATTTTATTGATCTCTCGAAGTGTTATTGGATTATTGGAAACACCAAAATCACTTAACATCTCATCATGCTCAGCAAATCCCTGTAAAATAGATGAATATTCTTTATTTAAAAGTCGATAACAATAGCGAAGCGTTTGATTAATTGTGTTGTCATAGCTAAACTGAGAATACGTACAATAGAATTTACTTTGATCGACAGAATTATGCCGCATCTGTTTTTGAACATTCAGCCGTCCTCTGAAAAAAGGGTTATTTTTTTCGATTTTATTATATATTTTTGGGATTTGGCTTTTAGTGATGGCTTTTTCAGCCGAGCCTCTCCATAATAATGAGATGAGCCATATATTTTTGGAAGAACTCCCTTCTTTGCCACTCTCCCCTTTGGGCAAATAGATTCCCAATGCATGAGCAAACAGATAGTCTCGTACAGTATCACCAAATCTGGGGTTGATCGTGATGGATACACTTTCATTTCCGATCGTTGTTGAATAAAAACCGACATATCGGGAAGTTGTGAAGTTGGCAATCTTGAAATCTTCTGCAAGCGTATAATCAATGATTTTTTCTTCAGGTAGCCTGACTTTATGCTTTTGAAAATCAAAAATCTCAATTTCATTATCATGAAAAGCATTGTTAAGTTTGTCACATCCTCTTACAAGCAGTCCCAAATCAAATTTAGATTTATTCACAACATTATCATGACAATCTTTTAGCGATAATGATGCCATCACTTATTCTCTTTTATAAACTCTTTTTTAATATCTTCTAATTTTCTTTTTATTTCACCACTCTCTAAACTCATGCCTAAATACTCTTGTAAAAGTGGCTCTATATGGTAAATCCATAGCTTTTCAAGTTCAAATGGTGATATTAGTTGATTAGCTATTTGTTCTGTTAGAAAATTTTCAATCTTTTTAAAATAAGCTTGACCGATCTGATAACTCGAATCTAAGGCCAAACCTTTTTGAGCAATAAGACTGATATTCAATTGTTTACATTTATCAATATACTTTGATAATGCGTTTTCTTCAATTAAACATGTATCTTCGTCAATGGCGAACATATCATTCAATGAGTCCAATTCAGGATCAAGTCTAAAAAATCCGAAGCGTCGTCTCAATGCCAAATCAAAAGTAACTAAGCTTTTATCCACATCATTCATGGTTCCAATGATATAAACATTGGAGGGTATGACAAATTCTCCAAAATAAGGGATATTGACCGCTTTATCACGATATTCCAAAGCATACAGTAGCTCGCCAAACACTTCTGAAAGATTGGCACGGTTAATTTCATCGATGATCAGGACAAAATTACACTCTGGATTGACTTTTGCTGTTTTACAAAATCGTTGAAAAACTCCTTTTGTAAGCTCATAACTAAGAGCACCGTTATCTAATTTTGGGGATATCCCACCAATAAAATCTTGATAAGTATAATTGGGGTGAAATTGTATGATTTCGTAAAGCCCATTCTCTATTTTTTGGTAAGCATTCTCATTGCTCTTTTCGGTTAAAGTAAGACATTTTTTGCTAAATCGATGTTTATTTTCAAATTCATCTTCTTGAAGGACAATTTTTTCTACTTCAGTGCACGCCATAAACTCTTTTGCGATTTTCATAGCTGTATACGTTTTCCCCGTTCCAGGTGCTCCATAAAGTATGATTTGTTTTGAAGTTTTGAGTAAATCGCTCGAATTTTTCATATCGCTTTCTTCTACCATAAGGACAGAAATCAATTTTGACACTGTCTCAAGATCACATGATTGCTCTTCTGCTCTATCAAAACCAAGTTTCTTAATGACAGCCTCACTAATCTTGGCCCATATTTCTTTAAATTCACCAAAATTCATGTTGGCCAAGTTCGCAGGTGTCAGCTTTGGATTTTGTGCATTTAGAATATCCTCCATAAATTTACTACTTAAAAAATTTCTAAATGCCATCAAACTGAAAGGGTGCAGTACCTTATCTTTATTCGCCCACATCCATAAAAATTTATATGGAAATCTAAGCTTTAAAGCATCTTTTTGTGTTAACGCTTCTTTGGAAAATTTATTATCATCATTAACTTCTTTCATATATTTACCCGGATATCTCATAGCAATATTGAAATTTTCTAATGGAGTCTCATTTATGCCTTGAATAAATCGCATAATTTCAAAAAAATAAGTGTTGTCCGCAAAATGTGATGACGGTGCTTTGGAATAAGAATAGCTTGAATAATTTGTAGTTTCAACACCTGTTATAGCACTCGATACAATACGATATTCATCTCTCATTACTCCTGGGTTTTTAAAATCAAATCCACCAAAAATTGACAAAATCTCTATGATTTTATTACGCATTGAAGAATCAAAACAATCTGCTTGTACATAAACACCCGTAAATGAACTACCAGCAGTTAAACTATCTATTGCTGGACCAAACATTTCGATACACGGATTCCTATCACCAATCTTTATTGGGCCATTACCAATCTTTACTTCATTGTTTTCAATAGAAACTTTTTGATTACCTTCCTGAATCCAATTGAAAATTTCTTTAATTTTCTCGAATCGCTGTGATAATTCCTGATTTTTTTTAAATAAATCATCTTTTTGAGTGCACCAATATTTCAAATTTATTTCATCTAAATACATTAGACTTATCCTTTATTATAGTTATTTTTATTACGATTTTTTATACGCTTCAATACTCTCATGTATCACCTTCGCACTAGGCACTACCGAAGACGAAAGGTTCAAATGCACATCCTGATCATCAAAAAAGATATCCGCACCAAATGCTTCGAGCACCTCGTACTTGTCAGATCCACCCAAGAAGAAAGCCTCATCTACTCTTACTCCCCATGCATTTAGAGTCTTTATTACG
>Ga0172379_10009741_pt1 | contig 11783 bp, 11 predicted proteins | sample GrowelOW334metaG_FD_119756 | JGI IMG/M metagenome (GOLD analysis project Ga0172379, IMG submission 119756) | Groundwater microbial communities from an aquifer near a municipal landfill in Southern Ontario, Canada - Groundwater well OW334 metaG | ecosystem: Environmental > Aquatic > Deep... | reverse complement strand
TTGAATAAATGATTTAATTTGGCTGTAATATTTAGACTTTTGGGGATTTTTTGAAATATCAGTAAACAATTTTTCTTGCATACTTTGATACAAAATTCGAATTAACGGATTCAACTTATCAAGTTTAACTGATTTGTCCAAAATTTGCGCATGAGTTTTACCGCAAACTCCATACAAATCGACAATCTGCTCCTCAGGATCGTTATTAATTTTAGTGACAAAACTAATTGAGGTAAGATGTTGTTTGACGTCATCAGGAGTAATTGACAACTCGGAAATACCGTTGGCTAAATAGTGGAAAAAACTCTTATACAAAAAAATATCTTGTTCAACATAACTGGCCTCTGAATTTATGCGACCTTTATAATCTTTGGCAATTAAAAACTTAATTAAATTATCGATTATTAGTTTGTATGATTTGGCCAATATGGTTGAACTCTCCCAACTTTTGTCAAGAGCTTTCTTTTTGTCTATATTGATAAAAAATAAAAAGAAGTTATTTTGTTTTAAAAATTTTTTTAAGTCTGAACAAAAATGTTCAAGTTGATTTTTGAGATGTAAATCACGAACAATTTCGGCTCCATGAAAAACATAGTTTTCATCATTAAAATATTTTTGTTTAATAATATTTAATTCTTTTTTAAATTTGTCGCGATGAGAATCGTTGATCATTAGACCAATTAGAGAAAAATAAGGTGATTCTTTCCACGTTTTTGGGTTTGACATTCCTGATTCATCTATAAAAATTGAATAATTATTCATTTAAATAGTTTACCGAATATTAGCCGAAAATAAATGTATCAAATTATTTTAATAAGCAGTTGATGGTTTAATCTTCTTGCCAAATTGCTCGATTTTAAGACAACAGACCATTTTGTAAATTCTATTTATTTCAACAATTAAGCTGTCGATAGGGTAATCTCTTGACTGAAGTTCTGATAAAATGTACTCGGTTGACTTATCAAAGTCGTTTTTGAATTTTTGATTAATGTCTTTCCATTTTATGTTTGCCAAATAAGGTAAAAATTTTGGATTATAATCAATTCGCCCGGTTTTTAACAAAAAGGCAATCATGGCGTGACTAATACTATCAGTCCAATAGGCAACATTGTCATCAGACATCATTGCCCCTGTCGTGGGATCGTAGGTAATAGTGTAAAACTTGTTACCAGAGGTGGACGTTTGACGACCTTTTGTGTTAGAAATTAGCTGAATACGATTGTCCGCAATTGCTGACAGAGCTTCGTAAACTTTGTTGATGTGAGGTATTTTCCAATACACTATTTTATTTTACCCCAGTCGACCCAAAGCCACCACGGTCAACATTTCCCAAATGATCAACTTCAAGGATTTCAATGACCTCGGTTTTTTCAATTAACACCTGTGCCAGTCGAGTTCCTTTTTCGATTTTAATTTCATGGTCAGTGTGGTTGATAACTGCAAAATGCCATTCATCACTGTCGCCACAGTAATCTTGATCGATTAAACCGATACCATTGGCGGGGGTTAGGCCTAGTTTTTGAGTGGAACTTCGAGACATCAAAATTGAATGATAACCGTGTGGAACTTCGATAGCGACATTTAGAGGAATAAGGGTGACTTGGTGTAGGGGGACAACAACATCGATTCGAGAACAAAGATCAAATGCCGCAGCACCGGCGGTTTTGTAGGCAGGCAGTGGCAAACTTTTGTCAAACCTTTTGATTTTTATTTGCATATATTAATAATTTATATTTAACAGCTCCTCAGGTTTGTTAATTATAAAATCGGGATTGGTGGCAGAAAGTGGAATACTACCTTCAAAACCCCAAGTGACAGCGACAGACTTGAGACCCGCTTTCTTGGCGGCAACAATATCGCGTGATTCATCGCCAAAATAATAAATGGTGTCTTTATTTGTTTTTAAGTTTTTTATTATTTTTCGTAAACCAACTTCTTTTCCAAAGTAGGAATCGTCCTCGTAAATACCATCAAAGTATTTGTCAACATTGTTTTTGATTAAATAATTTTTTATGGTTTCGGGAGAATTACTGCTAAATACTAGTAATTTGTATTTGGTTGATAATACCGACAGATATTTTTCAAAATTTTTGACCAGAGGACAGTCTGATTGTCTAGTTTTTATTTTTGCTTTGATATCTTTATAAAGCCAAAGCAGTTGGATTTTGGAGACATTTATTTCTTTCATGAAGTTCTTGACACCTGTTTGACGCAAGTACTTTGTGGAATATTTGGTTATATTAATATTTTTTGATTTTAACGACTCGGTGAGTATTTCCATAACCAATGGCAAATCATCAACAGTGGTGCCATTGAAATCAAAGATCAAATATTTCATAAATTATATTTATAAGTATTAAGTAAATTTAGCGTCCGGCCGAGCCGGACGAGGGCAACAAATAATGTAGATGCTGGTGGTCTTTGCAGTCGGGGCCGAGGGTAAAGAATTCGAGATTTTGAATTTTTTGATAAACCTCTTTGATCAGTTTTTTTAGATTTTTGACGTCGTCTATTGTAATATCAAAAACACGTCGAATGTATTCCCCTTTTTTATTTTTTTCAACAAAATCGATGACTCCTTGCCCAAATTTTAATCGAGAGTCACCCTTTATATCGAGCAACAATTTGTAGAAAACTAACTGTCGAAAATAATCACCATCAGGAGATAATTCCTTGTATTTATTATCTGGTTTGCCGGTCTTAAAATCGGTGACCATAACAGTGTTGGCCGATAACTTGGAAATCAAATCAATTTTGCCGGTTAGGGGGATATGGTCAAAACTTATATTATCGTTACTAAAATTGTATTCAGAAATATTGCCTGACCCAATACTACTAAAATAACTATCATAATATTCACTTAGTACTTTATGTCCACTTTCTTGGCAATACTGGTGATCAACAGGAGGGAGATGTTCGTGTTTTAGAGCTTGGTCAAAAATTGCAATTACTTCTTCTTTTGAAAGTTTATGTAAATATAATTGGGCGAGAGCGGTATGGACAGCGGTGCCAAAACTACCTGACTTTTCCTTGTTTTGGGGGATGCGAAGAATGGTTTTGTAATAAAAACACAGAGGGCAACGTAAATAAGAATTGAGATGACTAACATTGAATTTGTAGGATTTTTGCAGATACAAATGCAAATAATCTGCCAAGTTTGGGTCAAATTTCCTGTTTTCAACTTGACTATAGTAAGTTTTAAGAGCCAATTCTTTGTCATTAAATACTACCGACTCAATCAATTTTGGGTCAATTTCGGAAATAAAAAGGGATGGATTTTGGGGTTTACCCGATTCTTTAAACTGCGAATATGATAAATAAATTTGTTTTTTGGCACGAGTTAGGGCCACATAAAATAGTCGACGATCTTCTTCGTAATCATCTTCAATACTTTTGGTAACACTACTGGCAACTACCCCTAAAGGAAGATGAATTTTGTTCATATCCCGCTGTTTTTCCCATGAGTCTTCCAACAGTTTGTAAATAAAAACGTGGTTGAATTCAAGCCCTTTGGCCCCGTGGACGGTCAATAGTTTTATACAGTCGTCTGAATCAAAGTTTATTGGTTGACTATTAATGGTTAAATCATTTTCAATATAAAGATTAATCCGTTTAATAAAATCAGGCAAAGTTAGGTCATTCTTTTGGTTCAATTCTTTGAGAAACTTGTATAGGGCATCGATTTGATTTAGTACTTCAATGTCATTTTTTGAGAGGATGTATTTTAAAATTTTGAAACGTTTTAAGACTCGGTTAAAAAATCGATCAAGAGAGTAATTCTCCAAATCGGCAACTGACTTAGAAATTCGTTGCCCAAACTTAAGTAAAATGTTTTTTGATTTTTGACTAACGTCAAGGTCAGCAATTAATTTTTTATCAAATACTAAATTTGCCAAAGTAATCTTTGACTTAAGAATTTTGACGATATCAACAGAATTGAGATGAATGAATGGACTGGCCAAAATATGATAGGCGGGTTCACCTAAATGAGGGTTATTTATAAACTGAAATAATTTAACGATTTGAGTAATGGCGGGGCTTTTTAAAATGTCGGTATCTGATGGTAAATAATACTTAATACCTAAGGCGGTTAACATTTTGACCAATTCAGCCGAGTCTTTGTTTTTACGAAATAAAATGGCAATTTCAGTGGGTTTTTCACCGGTGTCGATAAGTTTTTTAACATTTTGAGCCACAAAAAAATCTTCTTCGATATGTGAATTGACAACAGTTAGATTGATGGGGTTTTGGTCAAAATCAACGGAAGAAACAAGAGTTTTGTCAATATCATCGATTAAATTGGCAATGCGGTTTTTGTTGTGGTTTATAACACTACTACTGGAATCCAAAATCAATTTGTGACTGCGATAATTATTTTTTAAGACAATCTTTTGGGGGTTATATTTTTGGTAAAACTGATAAATGTTTTCGACACTGGCCCCTTGGAACCGGAAAATTGATTGATCGTCGTCCCCGACCACAAAAATATTGGGGCGATCGTAATATGAACCCAAAAGCTCGATGATTTTGTTTTGGGCTGAATTGGTGTCTTGGTACTCATCAACCAAAATATATTGGTATTTTTCTTGATAGTTTAAAAGTAATTCGGGTGATTTTGTCAAAGCGTTTTGGACCCACAAGATCATATCTTCATAATCGTATAGTGAACGTTTAGTTAGTTCTTGCTGATATTGGGTAAAAATATTAATGAGCTCATTTTGCTTGGGAATATCTTTTTCAAGATCGGTATAAAATTTTTTGATTTTAGTTTTAACATCGGACAAATTTTGTGTCGATGAGGCAATGACACCAAGATACCCAGTAATGTTGGTCGATAAACTTGGAATGGTTTTGATCTGATCAATGATTTGGGTAATTTCTGAATAATTATTTTTGGTAGCGCGGGTTTCTGATAATTTGTTGATTAGATCTTTGGCATTAACGAAAAACAAACTTTGATCATCGATCAATTTGTTTAAGACTTCAACCGATATGGCTTCACGTTTTATCAGATGAAGATTGTTTATTATGTTTTTTTGATAAAAGTAGCGATCACCTGAGGTGATTAGCGGAGAATTGTTATCAAGCTTATCAATAATGTTTCGGATAATTTCAATTGTTTCGAGCTCGTCAGTCGACTTTAAATTTGAAGTTGAAGAAAAATACTCGGGATTATTGACAATGATTTCATTACAAAATGAATGAAAAGTACAAATCTTGACCCGGGCAGCATCGGCGCCGATAATGTTGACAAGACGCTCTCTCATATTTTTGGCGGCAATATCGGTATAAGTTAGACACAAAATGGAACTGGGGTTAGTATCAGTTTTAGCCAAAATGTTGGCAATACGATGGGCAATAACTTGGGTTTTTCCTGTCCCAGCCCCGGCGATGACCATGACTGGCCCCTCAATACTGTCAACTGCAAGTTGTTGGCTTTTGTTTAATTCCATTTAATATAGTTTAACCTAACCCTTGATATTTTAATAAAATGGATTAGATTTAATATAAATAGTTATTAATTTTTGTCAAAAAATGAAAAAAGTTGTCAAAAAAGTGGTTAGTAAGAAGGTAGCCAAGAAACAATCTCAGTGGCCAGTGGTGGGAATGGTGGTTATTGGTTTATTATTGATGTTGGCATTGGTGTTGAGTATGAACAAATCTCGCGATAGTCGAAGCGATGCAAAATGTTTGGAAGGTGATTGTCCACCACAATATATCCTGCGGGTTACGAACGCTCCTGGTCCTGCAACAAAGACAGGGGATGGTCTTCAAATAAATCCCCGAATTGTAAAATTTACTCCAGGTCCAGATACTAAAACGGGGGGTGGATTACAAATAAATCCTAGAATTGTAAAGTCAACTCCAGGTCCGGCGACGAAAATGGGATTAAAGTCGCTATTTTACTCCATCTTTAACAAATAACCCTCAGATCTGTTGGTTGACGGTTTGTTTGTTGTTTCGAAATGATGATGTTGTTTTGGCTCTAAGTTTACCAACTTAGTCGGTAATATTGTTCATTTTGATATCTGTCAAGTTATAGAATATCCATTAGTTTTCGGTAATAATTTTCAGACGTCCAGAGGTAAAAATGGCAGTATCGGCGGTGAGGCTTTTGGCTTGAACTTTGATTAAGTTTTTGCCTTGGTAAAAACTTAATTTACCTGAAACTACGGCAGTATCTTTTTGGAAAGCAGTGCTAATTTCGCTACCTTGAACTCCGACACCATGAGTGTCATCAAAAAGACGAACAAAGGCTTGGCCATTACCATTAAATAAGTGGATATTGGCTTCAAAATAAATTTCAATAAGACCGGGATAATCGTGAGTATCAAGATATAAGTCAGTACCAGATAAATTTGTCCAATCACGATTCATGGTTTGCCCACCAGTAGATAAAGGCAGATAACTAACGGTGCGAATTTTGGATTTTTTGATTACGGGGGCAATTATTTCATTTGGCTTTGGAGTTGGTAAATTAGCCAAGCTTTGACTAATTTTGTCATCAACATATTGTTGACAGGTTGGACCGCAAGAATCGATTGGGGAAACTGTGGCTGGAGCAGTAACATTGGTAATAATGGATTGAGGTGGTTTTTTGAAAGTAAAATAATGAAGAATGCCATAGTCGGCGACACCAAAAACAACCAACATAATCTGCCACCATTTAAGGGTCATTTAATAATGATAGCAATGCCTTGGCTATTTTTGTTGAGAAAAAATTTTGGCACAATGCTGGATCATTTTAACTTGAGTAGGTATACAATTTTTCGGTAATTTATTAATCTGATAAAAACAGTCTAATTTTGGATTATATTCAACTTCCTGAATGTATACATGAGCACTTTCGGGACCTCGAAGAACTTGATGATTGATATTACCGACAAAAATTGGATCATCAATCAGGGTTAAGTCTTTTATTTCACCTTGTATTAGGCGTTGATACGCTCGAGTCGGTAAATTCCACTCATCGTCAACGGGGATGTCGTCAGAAATTAAACAAGTGCCGGGGGTGTGAAACATGTTGGGCCACCATTTATCGTCAGGTCCACGATTGTATAAAACTACATTGACATTATTTTCACTATCGAAACACAAAGGGACAATTTCAATAGTAACGGTTACCTTTAGACGATTAAACTCGACAAAGAGAGGGTATGGAATAAAACCAGTTGGCGAAAGTTGACTCAGTTTTTTGGCTACATTATTAATTTCTTGATCAGTTAAAGGATTGGCCATATTAGTTTAATAGTTTTTCTAAAATTTCTTTGGCCAAAACCGGATTGGCGGAACCTTGCGATTCGCGCATCAGTTGGCCAACTAAAAAGCCGATAGATAGGGGATTTTTTTGATAGTCGGCGACTGCTTTGGGGTTGTTGGTAATAACTTTTTTGGCAATTTCTTCTATTTTTGAAACATCAGAAACTTGAAATAGATGTCCTTTTTGCGCCAGATCAAGAGGATCGAGGCCGGAATTATAACTCTCGAGAATTAGTTGTTTAATGGCATTGGAAGATAATTTGTCTTTATTGTCAAATAAATTCTTAAAAAATGAGGGACTAATTTTACTTATTTCAATTTCAATAGTTTTTAGTGGACCAATTAACAAATTAGCAATAAATTTTGCAAAGTCTGAGTCAGTGGAGTTATCTAAAACTTTTTCAAAAATTGCGGAAAATTCTGTACTTTCGGATAGAATATTGGCGTCATAATCGGATAAATTTAAGGCCTTGTATTTGGCAATTTTTTGATCAGGCAACTCAGGGAGGGTTTTTTTGATTTCTGCGATTTGCTCTTGAGTAAAAATAATTGGAGGAATGTCTGGTTCGGGAAAATAGCGATAGTCGGCACTCCCCTCTTTTTCGCGTTGCAAAAACGTTTGATTTTTGTCCGCATCCCAACCACGGGTGGTCTTATTGGAACTATTTTTAGTAATATTGTCTTGAGAATATTGTTCAATTTGACGATCAATTTCAAATTGAATGGCGGTCATGACGCCAGTCAATGAGGCGACGTTTTTGATTTCAACTAGAGGGGTAAACTGTCCATCGATATCTAAGTTAACGGTTGGTTCGCAGCGCATACTACCCTTTTCGATATCGGCATCAGAAATTCCCAAATAACGGACAATTTGTTGAATTTTTAGTAAATATTTTTTTGCTTCCTCTGGTGATTTAATATCTGGTTCGGAGACAATTTCGACTAGAGGGACGCCAGAACGATTAAAGTCCAAAAGCGTTTCGCCATTGAGGTGAACTGATTTGCCGGTGTCCTCCTCCATATGAGCGCGGTTGACGCGAATTTCGTGACCATCAATAGTTATTTTGCCATTGATAGCAAATGGTTTTTGAAGTTGGGTAATTTGATAGCCTTTAGCGAGATCGGGGTAAAAATAATTTTTGCGTTCAAAAAAAGTTTCTTGATTGATGGTACAACCCAAGGCTAGGCCTAATTTAATACACCATTCACAGGCAGTTTTGTTGGGGACAGGGAGTGCGCCTGGCAGACCAAGGCAGACGGGACAGGTGTGAGTGTTGGGTTCAACATGAAAGTGATTGGCATCACAGCCGCAAAACATTTTGCTTTTGGTTTTTAGTTCAACGTGGACTTCAAGTCCAATGATGGGGGTGATGGTCATAAATATTTTTTTGCTAATAGTAAACTCAATATTGAATATCCATTAATAATAATATTTTGGTCAATCATATTTAATAATTCTGGATATGTATAAGTTTCTACAGTAATATTTTCTGTTTCATCGTTATGAGATTCGCCTGATTGAACAATGTCATTGGCTAAAAATACATGTCCCTTAATCTTCATAGTATTCAAACCAGAAAAATATGATTTTATTTCTTGCCAATTGTCACTAATGTATCCGGTTTCCTCTTGAAGTTCTCGTTTGGCGGCTGTTAGAATTTCTTCACCTTCATTAATGCTCCCCGCTGGTAACTCCAAACATTCTTGTTCCTTGGCATAACGCCATTGACGAACCATTACTATTTTTTTGTCGTGGGTCATGGCAACGATTACTACAAAATCAGAATGATTAATAACTAAAAATTTACCTGATTTGCCTGATGGAGTGACAACATCATCATTACGAATAATGTAACCAAAGTCGTTTTGGAATATTACGTTTTTTTTGACTGTAGTCCAAGGGTTCTTTGTCATAATTTGGGTTTTTGGAGATGATAATTGGTTAATTTTTGATACTGATGGCCGATGGAGAGCAATAGTTCTTCGGAAAACATTTTACCGACGAGTTGAGCGCCAATCGGAAGATTTGTCTTGGAAAAACCACAGGGGATGGCCAGAGACGGGACACCGACGGGATTTTGAGAAACTGTATAAATATCGGCTAATAAATTTTGAAGTGGGTCGGACAATAATTGTCCAAACTTTGGGGGATGGTTGGGCATAATTGGTTGGAGTAAAACATCGCAAAGAGATAGAACTTTTTTGTATTCTTCAATAAAAAGAGTTCGAACTTGCTGAGCTTTTTTATAGTAAGCGTCGTAATAACCGGCCGATAAAGCGTAAGTACCAATTAAAATACGACGAATTGATTCATCGGTAAAATTGTCTCGATTATTGCCATAACGAATACCATCATAACGGGCCAAATTGGAACTGGTTTCACTGGGGCCAATTAGATAATAAACAGGTATACATAAATTAAAAAGTGGCATACTAATTTCTTTAATTTTGGCACCGGCATTTTTTAGGTCGGTGGCAACTTTCAATACAGCTTCTTTTATTTCGGGATCAAGACCCTCGCCATAAAATTCCTTAGGGATGCCAACAGTAATTTCTGACAATTTTTTATTTAACAGTTTTGAATACTCGGGAACTAGATTGGGCGATGAAGTGGCGTCAAATTTGTCGACTCCGGCGATGGTTTCCATAATAATGGCGCAATCCTGAGCCGTTTTGGCGACAGGGCCAACGGTATCAAAAGAAGAAGCATAGGCAATGGCGCCATAACGAGAAACTCGACCGTAAGTAACTTTTAAACCGGTGGTGTTGGTCCACCCGGCCGGATTGCGAATCGAACCACCAGTGTCCTCACCAACCGCAAAAACGGCCATACGGGTGGCCACAGCAACAGCTGGACCACCACCTGAACCACCAGCAACTCGAGTTGTGTCCCAGGGGTTTCTAACTGGACCAAAATCGGTGTTTTCGGACGACCCACCGTGTCCCCAAACATCCATATTCATTTTGCCAATCAATATGGCACCTGCATTAATTAATTTTTGATAAATAGTTGCACTATATGGCGGAATAAAATTTTCCAAAACTTTTGAGGCTGCAGTAGTTTTTACTCCCTCGGTACAAAAACAATCTTTCAATACAAACGGGAGTCCTGATAACGGTGTGGTCAATTTTATTTCTGAGGCATTTTTTAGGGCAACTTCACGGGGAATAATGCTAATAAAAGCATTAAGTTTTGGGTTATACTTTTCAATATTGTCATAACATTCGTTGACCAAATCAACTGAAGTAAACTCACCTTTTTTTAGACCTTCTGATAATTCTTTAATTGTTTTATCAAGTAACATATTATTTATGGATGGTGGCCTTCGTTACAAAATAACCATTGCTGGATTTGGGGGCATTAGAAAGTGCCTGTTTTTGGGAAAACATACGATCTGTGTCGATAACGTCTTCACGCAAAACAGTTTTTAAACCGGTCGTCTGGTAAGTTGGAGCGACATTGGTAGTATCAACTTTGGATAGTGACTCAAAATGTTCAAGGATGGGTTCGAGTTGTGATGCAAATAAGCTGATTTTTTGCGACGGAATATCAATACGAGCTAATTTTGCAACTTTGGCGACAACATCATCAGTAATAATCGTCTTTGACATAGGCTATTTTATCGTAAAATGGCGGCTTTGGCGCGAAGGAAAATCCAACGATACTTATCGACAGTGTTATATATCTTGTAAAGACTGGGGTTAATTATCAAGTCATATGTTCCCATAAACTGAACCAATGTCCCCCCATAACCTTGTTTGAATTTGTGAAAACCAAACCCCAAGTCCCCCTCTTTGGCATTTGGCCCCAAACAACCCCAAGTGTCAAAAGATTTTAAACCCAAAGATTGCCCATATTTGATGGCCTCCCACATTAGTAAATTGGGAGCCATAACTTCACGCTTTTTATCAAGTGACGCCCCATAAGGATAAAATAACCGATCTTTGCACTTAAACAACATAAAAGCAGCTAACACTTCACCGTCATGACTGGCGATAAAGATTTCACAAATTCCTGTCTCTTTTAATTTATTCCATAAATGGCGGTGATAATTTTCGGTATGCAAATAAAAACCCTGCCTTTTGGTGGTACTCATCAACAGACTGAGGTAGATTTCAAAACCCTTATCGTGAGTTTCGCGAGAAACGGTAACGTTGTGACGATTAGCTAATTTAATATTATAACGAGTTTTTGGGGACATATTAGCCAGAAGTTCAGTTTCGGTTTTGGTTAAATCAATTACAAATGAATGGGGGTAAAAGGCAACTTTTGGGGAAACAACCAAAGAGGGAAAACTAGCATCAACCGGAAGTTCTTTGTCTAAAACCAAACTTTGATTGTAAGTTTTTTGGACAACATCTGGTTCAAATTTGACAAAAATGGCATTTTCGTCTTGGGCAATTTTTTGCACATTTTTGATCATGTCATCATCTATTTTTGGGCCACGAAGCAGAGTTCCAACGGAATAATTTAATTTGGGTAAGGTGTGAAATGAAACAGTGTAACCTGAAACCATTTTTTG
>Ga0172379_10009740_pt1 | contig 11784 bp, 9 predicted proteins | sample GrowelOW334metaG_FD_119756 | JGI IMG/M metagenome (GOLD analysis project Ga0172379, IMG submission 119756) | Groundwater microbial communities from an aquifer near a municipal landfill in Southern Ontario, Canada - Groundwater well OW334 metaG | ecosystem: Environmental > Aquatic > Deep... | reverse complement strand
GATTTAGACATACGCATATCCAATGGTGTGTCCGTCATAAACGATAACCCATCGCGTTCCTGAATTTGAAGCTGCGAAGTGCCAAAATCTGCCAATATTCCGTCTACGTTTTTTATTCCCTCATTCTTTAATAACTTATAAAGATGTGCGAAATTCCCCCACAAGATATTTATTCTATCATCATACTTTTCTTTTAAAATTGGTGCATTTTGTTCAATTGATTTTTGATCCCAATCGATGCCTATTACGTTACAAGTTGGTTCCAGATCAAGAATTGCGGATGTGTGTCCGCCACAGCCAAGTGTTGCATCAACGTAAGTTTTGCCTGGTTTTGGATCTAAATATTGTAATACTTCGTTTACTAAAACGCTTTTGTGTAATGGTTTAAGATCTGTATTATTCATGTTATTTTAAATATCCATTTATAACTTTTTTGATATCCGGTTTTTGGGTTGGTTTCACTACATAATCGATAAAGTTGCCACTTGCTCCATACTTTTCAGTATAGATTGAAATTTTTTTGTGTTTTAATTCTATCAATTTTCCTATTTCTAATCGACGTCTTGATTGCATGAGCTCATAAATTGATTTTTCTGCTAATTCTTGTTCATCTTCATCGAATATAGCTAAATAGCCGCGAACATAAATTCTATCTCGAGGTTCGATTATGGTATCAACATCGATAAGTCCTGTTTCATTTTGTTTTAATTTTATTATGGGCGTCTTATCAAATCGCCAGACAGTCATGTCATCACGCGTGTCTTCATCAGCCGTCCATGCCTCCTTTGTTTTTTTTGCTAACCAGTTTCCTTTTGCTTTTTTTTCATAAACAAAACATGTTACTAAAATTGTTTTACCCGTTTTATTTTCAACATAAAAATCTAGTTCGGGTTGTTTTTTATCTTCTTTTTTTTTATCTATATCTTGAAAATCAAAATCATAGAATTCCCCTGCTATTCCATATTTTTCGATTTCTATCGTAATCTTTTTTCCGTGTAATTGTGCAATTATATCCAAATCTATTTTTTTGTTGTCATCAAGTAATTCAATAGTTGAATCGTCAGCCTCTTTTTTATTATCAAATATTCCCAAATATCCAAATGTCTTATTGCGATTCTCTTCATCGGGAATTGTATCAAGATCTATTATTACACTTTTGTTGTCTTCTATTTTATAAATAGAGGATTTATCCCAACGCCAACGGCTGAATTGACGTTTATTGATATAAGAAAAACATACCACATAAATTGTTTTACCAGTTTGATTTTCAACTTCAAAATCAAGTTCGGAGTCTTTTAGGGTACCTTCTTTGGGTTTAAGATTTATTATTTTTGCTTGTTTAGCTTTAGAATTTTTTTGTTTATCTAGTGGTTCTTTGGTTACATTTTGTTGCGAAATTGTTTGTTGTTGAGTTGTTAAAGTTTGGGAATGTGTAGGTGTAACTTTGATTGTTAGAGTCGTTTGGTCTTGCGTTTTTTGTTGTATTTCCTGAATTGTGTTTGAAACGGGCGGCATGATAGGAGTTTGATTGGCAGACGGCATTGAATCAGGAATTTGACTGGTCATAGTTATGTCAGAATCTTTTAATTCTTGAGTCGCATCCAAAGGCATTATGGGATCAGCCACTTGAGTAAACACTTGTACTGTGCAAATTAGTAATATTGCTGATAAAAAAATAGTTTTTAAATTCATGGGTCTCCTTAATAAATCACAAGCAAAACTCTACAAACTAAAAGCCATTAAGAGAAATTTAGCACCAAACGCCTCGAAACTACAGCATTTTTCTAAAAACAGTTTAGCTATCCTTAATTCATCATTATTTCTTGTTCAATCCTTTTTATTTTTTTTGCCATATCTAAATCATTCGAACACATTTTTTCAACTTTGCCTATAGCGTGGATTACAGTTGAGTGGTCGCGTCCTCCTACAAATGAGCCAATTACTTGCAGTGAGCAGTTTGTAAGTTTTTTCATCAAATAAAAAACAATTTGTCTGATCTCAGCGATTTCTTTGTGTCGCTTCTTTGCTTTAATGTCCAATATGGAAACATCAAAATTTTTTGCTGCTATTTTTAAAACAGTTTCAAGAGACGCATTTTCAGTTTTAGGGTTACTCAAGTTTAAAAGGACTTTTTGCGCAAGTTCAATAGTAATTTGGGTATTAATGAGAGCTGCAAAAGCGCTTACGCGAACTAGAGCCCCTTCCAGTTCACGAATGTTTGAAATGACTCGTGATGCTATAAAGTTTGCGACATCATTTGGCAAATTCATTTTATTTTGTTCTGCCTTTTTGTTTAATATTGCAATTTTTGTTTCGAGATCAGGGATTTGTATGTCTGCCACAAGGCCCCATTCCAATCTTGATTTTAGCCGACTTTGCAGCCCGGCAATTTCTTTAGGGAATGTGTCACTAGACATGATTATTTGTTTGCGTTCTTCATAAAGATTATTAAAAATATGAAAAAATATCTCTTGAGTTTGTTCTTTGTTGGATAAAAACTGCACATCATCCAGTAAAAAGAGATCTAATTTTTGATATTTGCTTCGAAATTGATCAGCTTTATCAAAACGAATGCAGTTAATAAATTCTGTAATAAATCTATCTGTAGTTTCATAGCATACCGTAATATTGGGATATTTCTTCTTTACCGCATTACCAATGGCATGCATAAGGTGAGTTTTTCCAAGACCTGTTCCGCCATATATAAAAAGTGGATTATAAACTTTTCCCAAATTTTCGACTACTGCGATAGCTGCGGCATTTGCAAGAGAATTGTTTGGGCCAACAATGAAATTTTCAAAAATATAATTTTCATTTAGATTATTGCCATATTGATTAGGCTGATTTTTTTTTGAAACTTTTACCAAAGCCTTTGATTGTTGTTGTGGCTCGCTGTTTATTATTGGTGAATGAGTTATATGAAATTGGTTTGAGGTTGTCTGAATTGTTGATGCAGGAATAATATTGCGAATTTGTTGCGCTTCTTGGCCGCTGCAAATAAAAATTATTTTGATTTCATTTACGTGCAAAAGTCTACTGAGATGTTTTTTTAAAAGTTCTATGTAGTGTTCCTGAATCCATTTGCTAACAAATTGATTAGGTGTTTTAAGAGTGATTGCTCCGGTTGCCGTATTCCAATCTTGTAGGCTAACGGCTTTAAACCATGTTTCGACAATTTGGCTTCCGGCCTCTTGTTTGATGAGTTTTAAAAATTCATCCCAAATTAATTGCACATATATTCCTTAATTTTAAATTCTATTGCAGTGTGAATAATCAAAAGTGTTGCCATGAAATTGGAGTATCGTTAATTATATCAGTAGTTGGCAAAAGGGTAAAATTTTATAAAATTCAATGGGAGATTGTCATGAATAAAAAGAAAATGATAGGAACTTTTTGTGCATTTGGTATGGGTTTGGCAATGCTTTTGTGCGGGTGTGGCAAAAAGTTGGACGATAAAAATGAGAAATTATCACAAACTTATTATAAGCTTTGCATGTTGGAAGTTTCACAAAATTCAGATAAGAGCGACAGTCCCCAAACTACTTACAGAAAGGCCTTGTCTTATATTCAGGAGGCAATAAATTGTAAGGCGAGTGCTGATTTCTTGGCGGTTAAAGCGACAATACTTTTTAGGTTGGGAGATTTTGAGCAAAGTTGCCAAAGTTTTGAGGCAGCCTTAGCTTTTGACAATGTATCTGCAAAGGTGCGTGCGAGTATATTGAATAACTATGCTTGTTTGCTTGCGCAGATGGGGAACGTTGATAAGTCCTTGAGTATATTAGATAATCTGGCCAAGGATAGTGACTATTTTACGCCTCAAGCTGCAGTATTTAACAGAGGTAAGATCTTTTTTGACAGGCAGAATTATGAACAAGCCGTAAGTGAATTTTCTAGAACGGTAGCATTGGCTCCGGAATATGTAGATGCGCACTATTTTTTGGCTTTATCGGCTTTTAAATTACAAAACAAAGCTTTGGCCAAGACTGAGATGGAGGCCGTGCTCTTCTTGGACCCTTCTCACGAAGGGGCGATAGCGTTGGCAGATAAGCTAGGTGTTAATAAATAACTTAATAAATCTCTTGCATAACCTAAGCCCGTCGCCCTTCGGGCGATGGTTCGACAAGCTCACCACGAGCGCGCTTTTTTAGATTTCCAAGTTATGCAAGAAGTCTAATAAATAACGAAACAATAAATTGCGAAGTAGGGTATAACTCCCCCTACTTTAAACTTAAAAACCCATTTATTGTAATTTCAGGCTGTAATTTTTTATCATAAATAAGGGACAAGATCCTCGTTAGGGGCGAGATCTTAGTGTTGTGGGGTATGTTGGGCCTGATAATACAGTTACGGTAGGGGGGAGTCATGAAGGTTTTAGGGTTTAGCTTTCTATTTTTTTTAACGTTTTCTTATCTACTTTGTTATGTTGAGCCTGACCAGGGCGGATTATTTACAAAAATTGTGCGATCTGGCGGGGCTGGGCAAGAAAAATCGCAGGTGGCATATGAACAGCGGGAGCAAATCGAACATCAAGAACCCCAACAAGAACATCAATCTGGTGATATAACCAAAAATTCGTCCGACAATACTGCTCAGATTGCAGCTGAAAGTGTAACAGATAGTGTGCCTGAAAGCCTTGTCTTTAATATTCAGGGAATGGCACAATTTACCAAATTGGTTGTCAAAAATTCGTATTCAAAACCGGTTGTTTTGAAAATTTATTCACCCATGAGTCAGGATTCAGGTAAAGTAGCACCGGTTTTTCAGGCAGTTGCAGATGAATTCAAAAATCAAGTTATATTTGCGGGATTAAATGTTGCACAAAATATGGATATTTTTATGCAAATTTCGATGTTTTATAAGCTGAAAAAGGTTGATTTGCCACTTTTTTTATTTTATAAAGATGGACAGCTTTTGATGCCTTTTCTTGCAGGATTTCAACCACAAGATTACCTTTCGGGGTATATTCAACGAAAGTTTTTTGCCCATGATGGTGGCCAGGATGCCTCTCATTTGTTAAAATAGGATCAAATCAGTGATTAGATCGAGCCTGGGTTATTAAGTAGGCGCGAGTTCTATAATCATAATGATTCATGTTATGCGGTGTAATAACGCTAAACGATATTACACCTCGGTCTTCCCGGCGTAGGTCCAATGCTGTCAATTTAAGAAAAATTACACTACATGTGAAGGTTCCACATTGCCAAGTGCTATTCTATTTGTCGCACCGGCCGTGCCCGGCGAAGCCTTGCGCGTAGCCTGGGCGTAGGCCGGTGTCTAGGCTAAACCATTACTGGATCACGGCTTACGTTGGGACGACGTTATAGTGGCTTTCGTAATATTTAATTCTCGAACTCACGTTAAATTAAGAGCTTTAATGTGTTTTTGGTTAGCTTTCGGAGATGACTATATCGGGGGCTATCGGCAAGAAGTTGTTTTATGGATTTGCCGATCTGTATGGCGTTTTACAATTTAAATTTACAGGTATATAATAAGTTATAAGTTTTTAAATAGAAAAGTCTGAAAATGGCTTTTCATCCTGATCAAAGAAACGTTAAAAGCTTTGACAGAGGGAAATGGTAGGTTATAAGTAAGTAAAAGTGGTAGGTTATATTTTAGGAGGTTATTTCATGAAAAAGATGTTTATTGTTCTAACATCAGCGTTATTGGTAGGTTCAGGTCTTTATTCTATGGAAAAAACGGCCCCTGCAGAAGCAGCAGTATATGGCCAGTCGATTGTTCGTTATTCTACATGGGATAGAGCAACCGGATTATTGACATTTAAAGATAGCGAAGCTGTTCAGGGCGAAGTTTATACAAGAGATGGCGATAATTGGTTTTCTGGCGATACGCGTGGATTAGCAGCTGCAGCAAGAGTAGAGGATGAATCTATTGTTAGATTGCTAAATGAGATCGTTGCTGCCAAAGAGCAAACAGCTCCAATGGAAATCGTTCAAACACAGGTTGCACAACCAGAAAAGACAGTCGAATTGAAGCTTGACGAACACGGTGACGTAAAAGTTAACCAGTACTTTAATTTTGATGGCGAATTGTTCAAAGTGGTGCGAACAAAGGGTGCAGCAGTTTTTGCTCTTGGTCGTGATGGGTTAAGTTATGTACAAGCTCATCCATATAGAACAGCCGGACACGTTGTTGAGGGGTTGTATCTTGTTGGTGCCATAGTTGCTATTCCTGCTACCGGTGGTGTGAGTTATGTTGCTGGTGCAGCGGCTCCTTTGGTAACTGATTTTACATTGAGACATGGAAGACAGGCTTTAAGACACGTTTCAGACAAAGCCGGAAAAATTAAAAGAGAGAGCTGTTCTTTACAGTAAATCCTCTAGTTTTTAAATTTGACCCCCATTTACTTAATTGTAAGCGGGGGTTTTTATTTTGTACTTTGTATGTGATTACAAAATCTTGTATGCTTATACTTATGAAAGAATGAAGTAAAAAAACATTAAAGCTCTTCTGAATCTTTGCCCGCCGCCCTTTGGGCGATGGTTCGACAAGCTCCCAGCCTTCGCTTGATAGTAGCTTCGGCGGACAGGCACCACGAGCGGGCTGGTTGGAGTTGTTTGGTTTCGGAAGACATCTATTAAATAAGGGCTTCTTATAATGCGATTTAATGTAAGGTTTTTAGTTTTTGGGGCTGTTGTTGGTGTTTTTTGTTGTGTTTATTTGGTTGCAAGATGTAGGTGTGCGATGAATTTTATTGAATTTAAAAAAATAATAGAAAACGATTTTAATTCATTTGATAATGTAAAAAAAGTATTTCCAAAAAAGTCTGATGAAGTTAAAGTCTATTCAAAATATGCGATAGATTTATTAAAAGCTGATATCGATTCTATAATTAACATTAAGCCGGAAGAGCACAATTTTCAGAATACGGCACAGGCTCTTGATGCTGCAGATAGAAAATTTTCAATTGTAGCCAGTATACTTTCGTTTCTGGAGATGGTAAGTCCCGAAAAAGACATTCGCGAAGCTTGTCATGAGGCATCCATAGAGCTTAACCATTTTTATGTTGAGAATGTTGCCTGCAACAAAAAAGTTTACCAAGTGTTTAATGATTACTCTCATGCTAATTTTGAAAAAGAAAAATTAACTTCTGAGCAACAGCTTTTTGTAAAAGAAACATTAAAAGATTTTGAACGTCAGGGGTTACATTTACCTGATGATAAACTTGAGAAAGTAAAGGCGCTGGAGAAAGAGCTTTCAAAATTGGGGTTAGATTTTGAGTCAAATCTTGCAAAAGATAACAGTTTTATCTTAACTGATGAGTCAAAGCTACAGGGTTTGGGTAAAGATTTTATTGATTCTCTGCCTCGTGAGAATGACAAGATCGTTCTTGGGTGTGATTATCCTACTTATTTTGAGGTTATGCAGCATTGTACGTGCGAAGATACAAGAAAAGATCTTTACCGTAAGTTTAATAATCGTGCTTGGCCTATAAATATTGATTGTTTACATGGAATAATACTAAATCGTGATAAACTTGCCCGTAAAGTGGGATTTAAGAATTTTTCTGAATTTGATCTTGATTCAGAGATGGTAAAAAGACTTGAAACAGCAGAAGAATTTTTGAATAATCTTGCCATAAAATCAGAGAAAAAGGCTTCTATAGAGATAGAAAATTTTTTAAAAGATTTACCCGCAGATGTTAATATTAATTCGTGTGGGAAGCTTCAGCCATGGAATCTTAGTTATATAAAAGCCTGTTATAAGAAAAAACATTTTAATATTGATGAACGTGAAATTGCACAATATTTTCCTGTGGATAAAACGTTAAATGCAATTTTTGAAATTTATCAAAATTTCTTAGGACTTAAATTTGAGATTTCCAAACCTGAATGGGCTTGGCATGATGATGTTTTATTAATTAAAATTTTGGATTCCCAAACGGATATTTTACGTGGATATCTGTTTATTGATTTATACCCTCGTGAAAACAAATACAGTCATGCATGTTGTGCACCGATTATTCCAACACAACTTAAGGATAATGGAAAAATTGCGCCGGCAGTTCTTGCGATCATTGCAAATTTTCCAAAATCGCAAAAAGATCGTCCGGCACTGCTTAAATTTGATGATGTGAATACATTCTTTCATGAATTTGGTCATGCAATGCACGATGTGCTTGGTGCCACGCAAATGGCAAGTTTTGCGGGTACATCGGTGAAAACGGATTTTGTTGAAGTGCCGTCGCAAATGTTTGAAGAATGGATGTCTGATAAGTCAGTCTTAAAAAAATTAAGTAGTCACTACCAATCAGGACAGCCATTACCGGATGAATTGATTGACAAACTTATCTTTATGAAAAAATTTGATTCGGGAAGTTTTGTTTTGCGTCAATGTTGCCTGTCTTTTATCTCTCTTGAATTTTTTAAAGATGGGAAGATAAAAGATATTGATTCAATTACTGAAGCATTATTTGAAAAGTATCAATCACACCTTCAGTTTGATGATCAAACTCATTTTCATGCATCATTTGGCCATTTGGTTGGCTATGGGGCAAAGTATTACAGTTATATGTGGGCAAAGGTCTTTGCATTAGATCTGTTTTATGATGTAAAAAAACGAGGCTTGTTTGATCCAGCAGTAGGAAAAGAACTTGTTGCAAAAGTTCTTAGCAAAGGCGGAAGTGTTGATCCTGAGGAGTTGTTGAAAGATTTTCTTGGCCGCAAACCAACTCAAGATGCATTTTTAAGTGATATGGGAATTGAGTAAAAATTCAAAAAAGAGATTTTAAAAATACTTAAACTCTAGGAAATAAAGTGAATATAAATAATCAACAAGATCAATGGGATGCAAAACATTATAAAAAAAATTCTGATGGCCAGTTTGATCATGGTGTAAGTACAATTCGTGAAATAAATTTTCGTGGAAATGAGAATGTTCTTGATGTTGGATGCGGTGATGGGCGAATAACAGCCGAGATTGCAAAACATGTCCCGGAAGGAACAGTTATCGGTTTAGATATTTCACCAAACATGATTACCGAGGCTAAAAGTAGTTTTAATAATATTAAGAATCTTGAATTTGTTTGCAGTGATGCTATTACCTTTTCAATTGATAAAAAGTTTGATTTGATTACTAGTTTTGCTGCATTTCATTGGGTTAAAGATCAGGAAAGTGCAGTTAAAAATTTGTATAAACACTTGAAACCAGGCGGTAAAATTATTATACAGATGGGTGCCTTTTTAAGAGGTCCGGTGTCAGAGGTTTATGAATTTGAAAAATGGGCTCCATTTCTCTCAAAACGTCCTCAATCATATTTCCCTCAAACAGTGAGTGGATTTGGCAAACTTCTTGAAAATGCAGGCTTTCAGGACATAAATGTTAAGCAAGAGCTGTTTGCAGGGACATGTCAAAATAAAGAAGATTTATTTAATGCAATATTTGCCTGGGTGCCACATTCAACTGGATTGCCTGATGACAAGGCTCGGGAATTTACGCAGGATATCGTTGATCGAATTTGTGCGGCGAGAAATGATGGAAAAATAGTTTTTGAGACTGCATTACTGAATGCAAAAGCGGTTAAATTTTAGTAGCCATAAATAACGTGAACTCGATAATTCGGCGAGACTTAAAAACTCTTACTGAGATGGGCCTTTGAATTGTATTTTTGTCATCCTGCCTGTCCGCCATAGCGTTTCAAACGCGACGGCTGGGAACTTGATTCAGGATCTATATAAATAAAATAAAATCCCCGTTATTTTTTGTTAATAGGTCGCTTATTTCAGTACCCATAAAATTAATAAATTCCATCAATCCAAGCATTTTGTTGATCTTCAATACTTGAAAAAAGAGATCCTGAATCAAGTTCAGGATGACAAAAACGCACGTTGCAACCAACATTCAATGAGAAAATATAAACAGTCTTTAGTTATCGAACTGGCATTAAATAATATTTACTACATTCCAGTTTAAGTGATATGGGAATTGAGTAGAGGGTTTGACTTTTGTTCGGAGTTTAATAATTTGATTTCAGTTATTTTTTTACAAGCAAAATCGTAGAAATCATCTACGATTTTGCTTGCCTGATCGTTTTGTTTATTCATTTGCGCTATGGCGGCAGCTATGGATTCTAAAGTTGTGTTAGGTAATAGTGCAAATTCTTGCGCAGTAACATAAAGATTACCTTGAAAGCAGTATTTTTTAAGAAATTTGTGCCATTGCATTACAGCCTCTTTTTGAATTCCAAATGATAATTCTTCTTTGTTTATATCATCAAAATAACAATCTACTTCTGCAAAAGACGATTTCATTTTGTTATATATTATTTTGTCTGCAAAAAACTTGAAGCTCTGTGTAGAATAAGTTTTTGATTGAAGTTTTTTGGGAATATCGTTATTACGGATAAATTCATCAAATATGTTATCTATCCATGAATGAAATAAATATCCTAATTTAAAATTACTTTGTTTTTGGTCAATACGATTCCATACAATGTCCTTCACATGAGTTTGTTTACGATCAATAACTTTTAAATAGCGTATATCTGGAAAACTAGTACCTAAAATAAAATCTTTTTTGTTTGTGTTATTAAAAGGCCCTTTAAGTGCAATAATGGCAAGAGCTATATGCATTAATGGTGCAGGCATGTTGAAATTCCTTTATTTTAAATGATTTTTATTCTGTTCCAAAAAATCTGTCACCAAAATCACCAAGGCCTGGCGTTATAAATTTGTTGGACGTCAGGCCTTCGTCTGTTATAGCTACGATAATTTTAATATCGGGATATGCTTGCTTCATAACTTTAATTCCCTCCGGAGCTGCAATTATTCCAACAAAAATAATTTGTTTTTGATCAATACCCATTTCTGTAACTATTTTTATAGTGTCGGTTCCGCTGCCACCGGTTGCTATCATTGGATCTAAAATAATAACTTGATCAGTATTTGAAATTGCGGGGATATTTTTGTAATAAAGATGAGCAATCGCAGTTTTTTCATCTCTTTTCATTCCAACAACTCCTACTGCACAGTCAGGAAACTGTTTTATAAAGGCGGGCAGTAATGCCAGTCCCGATCGTAAAATTGGAATTAGAATTATATTTTTTTTAATTTGCAATCCTGTGGTGGTTGTTATTGGTGTTTCGACATTAATTTTTTTTGTTTCAATTATTGATTCTGCTTCAAGGGCTAACAACCCGGCTAGTTGCATTGATGTGTACCTGAATTTTGCTCGTGATGTATTTTTATTTCTTAATTTTGTTATTAATAAATTTTTTAAACTTGAAAGATTTAAATCTATCATGGTATATTTCCTTAAATAAAAAATTTGTTTTATTGTTTTAAAATAAAAAATAAATTAAGAAGCGGCATGAAGTCAATATATAAAATTTATGTTTTTATGAAGAATCGGTTGTGTGTTGTAAATTAAGGTTAGTGAGTATATTTTTTATGTTGGTTGCACTTGTAAAAGCTCTATGTTGAATTATTGGAAAAGAGCAACGAAGTCTAAGACTAATTAATAATGAAGAGAAAGAGAGGGTTTGGTTATGGTTTTTAAAGATCGTGCAGATGCGGGAAAAAAATTGGCTGAAAAACTGCTTAACCATGTCGATCAAAACAACACAGTTGTTATTGGATTGCCCCGTGGTGGAGTGGTTGTTGCATTTGAAGTTGCAAAAAAACTAAAATTACCGCTTGATATTATAGTTTCAAGAAAAATTGGAATGCCAGGACAACCGGAGTTTGCCGTAGGTGCTATTACTGCAGATGGAAAAGAAGTTTTCGATCAAAGGTTAATTCAGAGTTTTGAATTAGAACGTAAAGATTT
>Ga0172379_10009739_pt1 | contig 11785 bp, 7 predicted proteins | sample GrowelOW334metaG_FD_119756 | JGI IMG/M metagenome (GOLD analysis project Ga0172379, IMG submission 119756) | Groundwater microbial communities from an aquifer near a municipal landfill in Southern Ontario, Canada - Groundwater well OW334 metaG | ecosystem: Environmental > Aquatic > Deep... | reverse complement strand
GGGTGATCGAGAATGTGCCGGAAAACTATCTGGATATTTACAGTGGTCTCGGCAAACATAAGCCGGGATTCCTGATGATCGTGCCCTGTGTATACAACAAAGTGGTGGAAGGTGTTTTGGAACTGGGAAGTCTTAAGCCTTTTAATGACCTGTCGACGGAATATATAAACTTGATTTCGGAATCCATCGCCATAGCCTTACAATCATCAAAGAACCGGACTGCACTGCAGGAATTGCTGGCTAAACAGAAAAAACTGATGGAAGAGCTTCAGGTTCAGCAGGAAGAATTGCGGCAATCCAATGAGGAGCTTCAGGTTCAACAGGAAGAGCTGAGACAGTCTAATGAAGAACTGGAAGCTCAAACACGCGAATTGGAGGAATCAAAATCCCACCTTCAAGCCCAGCAGGAAGAACTGAGGGTGACCAACGAAGAATTATCGGAGCGGACACGGGCCATCGAAAATCAACGCGAATCACTTAGGAAGAAAAATGATGAACTGGAAAAAGCCCGTCAGGATATTGAGAACAAAGCCCGGGAACTAGAGCAGATCAGTACCTATAAATCGGAGTTTCTCGCTAACATGTCACACGAACTCCGTACTCCCCTGAACAGCATTCTGGTGCTCTCGCAAATACTTTCACAGAATAAGACGGAAAACCTGACGGAGAAACAGATCAAATCTGCCGAAACAATAAAATCTTCAGGTGAAAACCTGCTGGTACTGATCAATGAGATACTGGATCTTGCAAAAATCGAATCAGGTAAAGTTGATTTGCATCCGGAACCAATTGAAATGGAAGGTCTTATAACCGATCTTAAGGAAACATTCGTTCCGATCGCAGAGGAAAAAGGTCTGAAAATTGACATGTCCATATCGGAAGAGATTCCCAAGGTTATCCACAACGACTCACTGCGGCTCGGACAAATCCTGCGTAACCTGATTGCCAACGGCATCAAGTTTACGGAGAAAGGCTCCACCAGCCTTATGGTTAAAAGGCCATCGATGAATGAAACGATCCCTGTAAAGTTTAGGAACCGCAATAACCTTATCGGATTTTATGTTCAGGATTCAGGGATCGGTATTCCCAAGGATAAACAAAAGGAAATTTTTGAAGCGTTCAGACAAGCCGACGGTACTACTTCGAGAAAATTCGGGGGCACGGGTCTGGGACTTGCCATTTCAAGGAACTTTGCCCGAATGATGGGCGGTGATATACTCATTGAAAGCAATCCCGGCCAAGGAAGTACCTTTCTCCTGCTTGTGCCTGAAAACATCGCCACTGAAGTGAAACCTCTGTTCATAGCTATGCAGGAAGAAGAACCGGTGGAAACAAAAATCCTAAAACAGGAAAACATCAGATATGATGAGCCCTTTCAAACTCATGACAATGCAGCTGGAACAGAAGATTATTCAATAGATGATGATCGCAAGAACATTAAAAAAGGAGATACTTTCCTTCTAATCATTGAAGATGACATATCGTTTTCCCAAATGATATACGATCTGGCTCATGAAAAGAATTTTAAATGCATGATTGCCCCCAATGGGGAAACCGGACTGCATTATGCTGATTATTATGGGCCAAGCGCTATTATCCTGGATATCGGATTGCCCGGAATCGATGGATGGGAGGTTATGAAACGTCTTCAGGAAAACCCGCACACGCGCCATATTCCGGTACATTTTATGTCGGGTTCCGATAAAAGTCTGGAAGCACTCAAGAAAGGCGCGATTGGTTTTCTTAGAAAACCGGTTTCCGTGGATGAGATCAATGATGCCTTCGATAAAATAGAAGGGTTGATATCCAAGCCTTTAAAAAAACTGCTGGTGGTGGAAGATGATGCCGCCATGCGACTCAGCATTAATGAACTCATCGGTGAAGAAAACATCCATATCGTTTCAGCAAGCAGGGGCCAGGAGGCCCTGGACTTGCTCAAGAAGGAAACCTTCGACGCCATGATCCTGGATCTCGGACTTGAGGACATGACCGGTTATGACCTGTTGCAGAAAATCGGCAAAAGAAGTAATGCGCACAAAATGCCGGTTATCATTTACACCGGCAAGGAATTAACGCGCGAAGAAGAGGAAAAACTCCAGTCCTATTCCGACAGGATCATTATAAAAGGAGTGAAATCTCCGGAGCGCCTCCTGGCCGAAACCACCCTGTTCCTTCATCAGGTTGAGGCCAATTTGCCAATTGAGAAACAGAAGATGCTAAGGAATCTGCATCCTAAGGAGGATGTTATGAAGGATAAATCCATACTGATTGTGGATGATGACATGCGAAATGTCTTTGCATTAACCAGTTTGCTGGAGGATCTGGGCTTAAAGATTCTCATCGGCAAGAATGGTCGTGACGGAATCGAAAAATTGAAGTCAAATCAAGTGGATCTGATTCTCATGGACATTATGATGCCGGAGATGAATGGTTATGAAGCCATGGAAGAGATTCGCAAAGACGTTAGCTTCCGCAAATTACCGATCATTGCGTTGACCGCCAAAGCTATGCCAGGTGACAGGGAAAAATGCATACGGGCAGGTGCGACAGATTATCTCACCAAACCAATTGATTCAGAGAAATTAATTTCAATGCTGCGTGTATGGTTGTACAAGAATTAACTGAGTTACCTCAACAAGATCCACAGGTCATAGAGATCAACTTACTAATGGAAGCCATTTATCAAAGATATGGCTATGACTTCCGTGATTATGGCCAGGCCCATGCTAAAAGGCGTATTCTGCACAGATTGGCACTTTCCGGAATGCATTCGATATCCGATCTACAGCACCGGCTTTTATATGATGAGTCGTTCTTCCATCTTATGTTGCAGGACCTGTCAATCAACACGACAGAGATGTTCAGAGACCCGGAATTCTTTCTGGCTATCAGAGAGCAGGTCATACCTTTGTTGAAAACCTACCCGTTTATAAAAATCTGGCATGCCGGCTGTTCAACCGGTGAGGAAGTCTATTCCATGGCTATCCTTTTGAAAGAAGAAGGTTTATTGAATCGCACGCAGATTTATGCCACCGACTTTAATCCCTCGGTACTTAAAAAGGCAAGCGAAGCGATATTCTCTGCAACACAAATGAAGGAATACACCCGCAACTATATTAAATCCGGCGGAAAAAACTCGTTTTCTGACTATTATAATGCCAGGTATGATTCTGCCATTTTTAAAAAGACATTGAAAGAAAATATTGTTTTCGCTGACCACAATCTTGTTACTGATAGTGTTTTTGGTGAAATGAATCTGGTGATGTGCAGGAATACTCTGATCTACTTCAACAAAAGCCTTCAGGACAGAGTAGTCGGATTATTCCGTGATAGCCTGGTCTCAGGTGGGTTTCTTTGTCTGGGATCCAAAGAAAGCATAACTTTTTCTCCTCATAAGGATGTTTTTGAACCGGTCGTGGCGAAGTGGAAAATTTTTCGGAAAAAATACTGATGGTTAAGAGTGGTTAAGAGAGGTTAAGAGAGGTTAAGAGCAGTTAAGTGGTTAGATTGGAATGGGTGCAAAGAGAAAGATATTGTTTGATGCGATCGTGATCGGAACATCAGCAGGTGGACTGGATGCGTTGGGTATCATACTTCCGATGCTTGATGGGCGGCTGCCGGTACCGGTTATAGTCGTTCAGCATATCAGTGCTTCTTCTGATTCCTTTATTGTAACCTATTTCGACAAGCTCACCAACCTGACGGTGAAGGAAGCTGAAGAAAAAGAGGCTTTAATGCCAAGGACAGTCTACTTTGCACCCCCGGATTACCATGTCCTGATCGAGAGCGACCATACCATCAGTCTGAGTAATGAAGAGAAAGTGAATTACTCCCGGCCGAGTATTGATGTATTATTTGAGACAGCCTCATGGGCTTATGGCAAACGCCTGGTCGGAATCATTCTTACCGGTGCCAACTGGGATGGGGCTGCCGCATGCGAAATCATCAAGAAAAATGGTGGGATGATCGTTGTTCAGGATCCTAAAACATCTGCAGTATCACGTATGCCCGAATCCGCCATTGAGCGGGTCAAACCCGATTATATTCTGGTGCTGGAAGAAATTGGCCCTCTAATTAACCATCTTTTTCTTCCTACTCCCACTCAATAGTTGCCGGCGGTTTTGAGCTGATATCGAATACCACACGGTTAACTCCCCTTACCTTATTGATGATCTCATTGGAGATCCTGGCAAGAAATTCATAAGGCAAATGGGCCCAATCGGCTGTCATTCCATCGGTGGATGTAACCGCCCTGAGTGCAACCACACTTTCATAGGTCCTTTCATCACCCATCACCCCAACCGCCTGTATCGGGAGCAGCATCGAACCTGCTTGCCAGACCAGATCATAAAGCTCCGCATCCTTTAGCCCTTCGATGAAAATATGATCAACTTCCTGAAGTAGGCGCACCTTTTCAGCATCAACAACACCCAAAATACGAATTCCTAACCCTGGTCCGGGAAAAGGGTGTCTTTTCAAAAACGACTCCGGAATATGCAATGCCTGCCCTACCCTGCGTACTTCATCCTTAAAAAGAAGCTTCAGCGGTTCAACAATTTTCAGCTGCATTTTCTCTGGCAATCCTCCCACATTATGATGAGATTTAATTGTCGCTGATGGCCCGTTGACCGAAACGGATTCAATCACATCAGGATAGATCGTTCCTTGAGCAAGCCATTTGATATCCTTAAGCCTGGCAGCTTCTCTTTCAAACACCTCTATGAATACGCGGCCGATAGCTTTACGTTTCAGTTCGGGGTCAGTAACCCCTTTTAGCTGGGATAAAAACTCATCAGCAGCCCGGACTCCAATAACATTGATACCAAGATGTTTGTATGATTCAAGAACCGTGTCAAATTCGTTTTTTCGCAAGAGTCCGTTATCAATGAAAATCCCGGTCAAACGATTTCCTATCGCCCTATGCAGCAGGACACCGGCTACGGTTGAATCCACACCTCCCGATAAGCCAAGTACAACGGGATCATTTCCCACGATGCTCTGTATCGATTGTATGGTACTTTCAATGAATACATCTGGGGTCCAGGATTGAGAACAGCCGCAAATATCTACCAGAAAATTCCTCAGAAGGTCCTTGCCTTCAAATGTATGGTATACCTCAGGATGAAATTGTATTCCATAAGTCGGTTCCCCTTCAATATGAAAGCCACCCACCTTCACATCAGCAGTACTGGCAGTTATCCGGTAATGATCGGGGATTTTGGAAATGGTATCTCCATGTGACATCCACACCTGTGTATTCAGGGATATCCCTCCAAACAACCGGTCATTTTGATCGACAAACGAAAGATTGGCCCTGCCATATTCCCTTTGGTTCGATGGCAGAACCTCGCCACCGAAAAAATGCGAAAGATATTGCGCACCATAGCAAATGCCCAGGATGGGTACTTTGCCTTTGTATATCGATAAATCAGGTTTCGGTGCATTTTCGTCACGGACTGAAAACGGACTACCCGATAAAATCACTCCTTTAATATGCTTTCCGGTTACCGGTGGTTTACTGAACGGGTGTATTTCGCAATAGACATTTAATTCCCTGACTTTCCTTGCAATAAGCTGGGTATACTGGGATCCGAAATCCAGGATCAAGATTGTGTCTTCCATGTCAATCGTTCTTTAATAACAATGATAAATAAAATTACTGCTCAGCGTGAAACACAACAGGGATATCAATGGATAATCCATCAATGGCCTCAATCGTGTTGGGAAAAACTTCCCTGGCCTCAGCTAAAAGTGGTGCCGTATCCTTGTACCGTGCTGAAAAATGACCGATCAGGAGTTGTTTCACTTCAGCCAATTTTGCCAATTCTGCCGCCTGTTTTGCGGTCGAATGGAATGTTGAAACCGCCCTGTTCAACTCAGCATGACCGTAGGTAGCTTCATGATAAAGAAGGTCGCAACCTGTAATAATATCCGACAGGGAGGGTTCAAACAGCGTGTCGGTGCAATAAACGTAGCTGCGGGGTTCCTGAATCAACAGGGACCTGTCACCAAGTTTTTCCCGGAAAATGAATCCCCAGGTAGGAATCCGGTGCCTGACCTGGAATGAGCTGACTTCAACCGCCTTGTCCTCAAAGATCTTGGACACGCCGATTGAATCAAGAGGATGGAAAACTATTTTCAGAGGCAGGGATTCGGGGAACAATGAAAAATGGTTCCTTACAAATCTTTCCAGATCGGGAGGGCCGAATATCTCAATCTCCTTCTTCCTGCCAATCAGCGTTTGGGTCGCCAGGTACCCGAACAGTCCGAGAATATGATCGCTGTGAAGATGGCTGATAAAGATCTGGTGTACGCGTCCGAAACGAATCCGGAATTTTCTGAATTGTATTTGCGTACCCTCACCGCAATCGATTAAAAAGAACCGCTCATGTACATTCAGTACATGAGCGGTCGTATTTCTGCTGGCAGTAGGTACTGCGGAGCTGCTTCCCAGGATTGTCAGGGAAAACTTCATCCGGATTATGCCTCCTTCTCAGGGGTTGCTTCAGGTTCCTGTGGCTTTTCTTTTTTCTTCCTTGTTTTGGCCGGAGCTTCCGGCGTAACAGTCACTTCAACTGCGGGAGTTTCGGTCACTTCCGCTGCGGGAGTTTCGGTAACTTCAACTGCCGGTTCCTCTGCAACAGCAGCAGTCTCGGCTACAGGAAGAACTTCAACAGGTTTTTCAGCGGCAACTTTCTCAGCTGCTGCTGCTTTCTTAGCCTGGTTCTTTTTGAATACATTCTGCTCATCGGCTTCCATTTTGTCTTTCAGGGCAGCCAATTCAGAGATATCCCCAAGGGTGGTAGATTCCATGCTCGGTTTAACCTTTTTGGCAGCTTTTTCAACAACAGGCTTCTGCTGTTTCCGCTCCAAAGTTTCTTCGGCACGTTTTTCATCTTCAAAGACACGGCTGTGTGAAAGAATAATCCGCTTGGCAGATTTATTGAATTCGATGACCTTGAACATCAGTTTCTCTTCGGTTTTAGCCTGTGTGCCATCTTCCTTGATCAAATGGCGCGGGGTAGCAAAACCTTCAACGCCGTATGGGAGTGCAATGACTGCACCACGGTCGAAAACACTGATAATGGTGCCTTCATGGGTCGTTCCTTCAGAGAACATGGTTTCAAAAACATCCCAGGGATTTTCCTCGAGTTGTTTATGACCCAGACTCAGCCTGCGGTTTTCCTTGTCAATTTCAAGAACAACCACAGAAATTTCGTCACCGATGGAGCAGAATTCAGCAGGGTGCTTGATTTTCTTGGTCCAGCTGAGGTCGGAAATATGAATCAAACCATCGACACCTTCTTCAATTTCTACAAAAACACCAAATCCGGTGAAATTGCGAACTTTTGCAGTATGCTGTGAACCAATGGGATACCGGGTTTCGATATTCGACCATGGATCTTGGCGCATCTGCTTGATACCCAATGACATTTTACGGTCTTCACGATCCAGTGTCAATATTGCAGCTTCAATCTCATCCCCCACTTTCAGGAATTCCTGAGCACTGCGGAGGTGCTGTGACCATGACATTTCCGAAACATGGATAAGACCTTCCACACCGGCGGTAATTTCAACAAATGCCCCGTAATCGGCCATAACAACAACTTTACCTTTTACCACATCGCCAACTTTGAGGTTAGCATCCAATGAATCCCATGGATGTGGGGTAAGCTGTTTCAGACCTAGAGCAATACGTTTTTTATGATCATCAAAATCAAGGATTACAACATTGATTTTCTGATCCAGGGTAACTATTTCTTCCGGATGGTTCACACGTCCCCAGGAAAGATCGGTAATGTGAATAAGACCATCTACTCCGCCAAGATCGATAAATACTCCGTAGGAAGTAATGTTTTTAACAGTTCCTTCAAGGACCTGTCCTTTTTCAAGCTTGGAAATAATTTCCTGTTTCTGGATCTCAAGTTCAGCTTCGATAAGTGCTTTGTGGGACACCACCACGTTTTTAAATTCATGATTGATTTTCACAACCTTGAATTCCATGGTTTTACCTACAAAAATATCATAATCACGAATTGGTTTAACATCAATTTGCGATCCTGGCAGGAATGCCTCAATGCCAAAGACATCGACAATCATACCGCCTTTCGTGCGACATTTGATGTAACCCTTAATGATTTCACTCTTTTCATAAGCGTCATTAACGCGATCCCATGAACGAAGTGCACGGGCTTTTTTATGAGAGAGAACCAACTGACCGTTTTTGTCCTCCAGAGTCTCAACATACACTTCAACCTTGTCACCGATCTTAAGATCAGGATCATAACGGAACTCATTAAGACTGACCACCCCTTCCGACTTATAGCCGATGTTGACCACTACCTCGCGTTTGTTCATGAAAACAACCGTTCCGTCAATAACTTCATTCGCTCCAACTACTGAAAGGGTCTGGTCAAACATAGCCTCCAGCTGTGAACGTTCCTCGGCGCTGTAACCATCCTGCTCGGCTTCATACTTGTCCCAGTCAAATTCCTCACCGGTCAATTTTGTTGCCGACAGCAACTGTACCACATCAACTTCTTCCTCTTCTTCAACATCAGCATCTTCTTCTTCCTCTTCCTCTTCAGGAATAAAGTCATCTTCTTCCAGCTCTTCTTCAAGAAGAACCACTTCATTTTCATCGAGGTTGGTTTCAACTTCGACTTCTTGATTTTCTGCCTCTTGGGCCGATTCGGTCGCCGGATTTAAATTCTGCTCGGCTTCCTCTTCCACTAAGTTTTTTTCAATTTCGGACATTTTGTAAATCTCAATTAATTAATGCGTTAGACATTATTTTGATAAACCAGGGTGCAAATGTAAGGATTTTTCAATAGATGGCGAAATAAAGATGAACACATAACTAAGATAAATAATCATGCCTGTGGGCATCTGTCCGTACAAACCATTCGCATAACTCGCCAGCATGATCCCGAATATTCCGGAGGTCAAAGCTGCCATGATCTGCCTGATTAATGGATCTTTCAACTTCCAGACTATGAAACAACTTCGGATGAGCAAATAAAATAATATGATCAGATGAAGGATCAATCCAACAACTCCCATTTCGGCCCAAATCCTGACATACCAGGAATCGGTCGGGGTTTGTGCAAGAAAGGTATTGGGACTGAATCGCATACCCCAGTTACCCGCAGATCCAATGCCCCCCCCCAAGGGTTTTCCCGCCAGGTATACCTTCAATTTCTGCTGGTTTTCCAGTCGAACCTGGAAAGAGCGATCCTGCGAAGGTTTAACTGCAGTCCTGAGCCTGAATACCTGATAATTCGTATTTCCGATATTCGTGTACCGTAAAAAACCATAAACCGATCCCAACAAAAGCAAACCCATAATAAAGACCCTGATATTCTTGCTCAAGGCCAGATATAGCATTGCTCCGGCCGCCGGGACGAATATGGCTCCTCGCGTTCCTGAAAGCAGCATTCCTACAATGGTAATAAACGCAATGCCCCAAAGCATCCATTTCCTCCTCATTGGACCAGGGCCGATGGCCATGATGGCTGCAACTAGGGCAACATGCCCCATGGCCGCTCCAAATTGTCCGGCATCGGAATAAAAGGAAAATGCCCGTAATTTGCCCTGAATCCGGTGTGTTATCCCTCCACCGGCATCCAGCCATGCAGTTTCCCAGGGATCGCAGCCGATCTTTATTTGCATGATTCCTTTTAATGCACCCAGGATGGAGATGACAAACCAGATAATCAAAAACACCTTCAGGTCCTTTTTATCCTTTAGAATTAAAAAGCCTATCAAAATCATTAATATCTGATAAAAGGCAACCCCTCGCATGGCATAAAACCAGGCAGTAAAACTGACCGCTTCCGGATTGGCAATTTCCATCACGGTATAACCCATCCAGATCAGAGAAACAACAGTAAAATCATTCCAGCCGGGTTTCCAGTCGAGGTGACGACCACGACCCAGGACCAGGGCGATTAGAACAAGGACTAGAATGGCATCAATACCCAAACCGAAAGGGATCGCTGTGACATACCTCGACAAACCGATCGCAAAAAAAGAAAATCCAAATGCCAGGAAAAGTCCAAACCTCGGATCCTTAAAAATCCTGATCAAAACAAAAGCGACCACCGGCATGATGATAATCAACATGCCGATTACATAACCTTTAACGGCAATGGCCAGTGAGCAGGCAACCGCCAAAATCACCAGAATCAGCAAAAAAAATGGCTTCCTAAGACGTTCAGAACCGGTATCCTGAAATTCATCCAGCATGGGAACCCCTTTTCAAAAATGGTGCAATGAGGTATTTCAGGTAGTTCCAGCCATATGGAAATATCTTGAAAAAATTCGTTCCCAATTCTTTATGAAGAAGAAGGTTTCCGGCAATAACGCCGGCCGTGGCATTAAGTACCGTACAAATGGCTACACCGGGCAGTGACGACCAAAAATGAATGACAAGGATATCTCCCACAATATTCAAGGTTGCCATGATTAAGACCTTTATCATATTGAGGTTGGGCTTATTGATAGCATCCAGAGCGACCCCGCTGAAACGGTCCATGGGTAGCAGCAAGCCATAGATAAGGAATATCCAGAAGATCAAATATGACCCTGCATATTCCGGACCTCCAAGTAAAAGAACCAGTGGTTTGGCTAAAACGAACAGGACAAGAATCAAAGGGATATACAGCCAGGTCAATAATCCGGTGTTGCTGTAATAAATGGACCTTACTTCTTTGGTGTCATTCAGCCTGCTGGCTTTACTCATGGAGGGAAACGCAACAGATACCAGGCTGCGGAGAGGGATTTCAATGATTTCTATCAGTTTAATAGGGATACTATAATAAGCAACATCTGGTGCCGACATCATGATCCCGATAATGAAGGTATCCGAACTTTTGAGCAGATTGCTGCCAATCAAAGTAACCAGACTGAACCGGCCAAATTTCAATTGAGACCTGATTTGTTCGCGGGTGGCATACCGGATGGCAGACACAACCGACCACCCTTTTACCAAAGAGAGCATTCCGGCCAGCAAATGTGATCCCTGATGTGCAATAACTATCCAAATCAGATCAACTTTGAGCCAGAAATAATTGATTACAAGAAAGATAAAGAAAGTCGACATATTCACGCTCCGGAGAACCAGTATCTGGCCAAATTTCTTCCTCGCCTGTAACACGGAAAGAGCGGTATTTAACGGTAAGATGATGATCGACAGGATCGGATACCAGGTAAAAAATAAACCGAAACCTTTTCGGTGTATCGGTTCAGGAAAGAGAAGCAAGGCCGCATAGAGCAAAACAACACCCCCGATGGTGACCAGAACCGACAGAAACCACGAGGCCCCGATCAATCTCTTCTGTTCTTCCGGATCCGCTGAACCTGCTAAAAACCTGACAAGCGGAGTGCTGGTAATTCCGGTCCTGATCATCTCAAGGAGCGACATGCCTGACAAATACAGAACATACTCACCAAAGTCAGATTTACTTAGGGTTCGCGCCAAAAGAAATATACTGGCAAAACCAAAAAAAGCAAAAACAAGATTACCTGTAAGTGATAAGAAATTATCGGTCCTGAATATCCGCGTAATCTTGTTCATCACCTGCTAAACCTTATTCATTTTGAAATCCAGGTTGATTACTTTTTTAACCCACTTTCTAAAAAAACTACGTCGCTTTGGAATTTCGCCGATTATTGGTTCCAGATGGTCGGCCTGACAGCCGTTCAGAAGCCCTAGCAGTGGGTGATCAATGGAAGTCTGGTACAATTTTAAAGCTGCTTCATCCGCCTGGTTCCAGGTACGTGT
>Ga0172379_10009738_pt1 | contig 11785 bp, 4 predicted proteins | sample GrowelOW334metaG_FD_119756 | JGI IMG/M metagenome (GOLD analysis project Ga0172379, IMG submission 119756) | Groundwater microbial communities from an aquifer near a municipal landfill in Southern Ontario, Canada - Groundwater well OW334 metaG | ecosystem: Environmental > Aquatic > Deep... | reverse complement strand
GTCTTCCTGCGCCTCACCCTTGATCTGCAGCAAGATGAGCGTACCGGCCTGTTGGGCGACGGCGATCGCCGCTCCTTTCTCGGCCGCGTCGAGCCTCACCTCCTCGCCCCGCGTACCGAAGATAATCGCCCCATAATAGCCGCCGGGACCGGCAGTCTTAGGCACCTCGATGGAAAAATCAAACTGTTTCTCTTCACCGGGCAGAAAATCCACTCCTTCGCTCGAAATCTTTATCCATGAGGATATATATGCGCCCTCTTCAGATCCCGGTTCGATCAATTTGGCTACGCCTTCCTCGCCTTCGGATTTAAAATCGCGCAGGAAAGCAAAAAGTTTTTTTGGCGAAGTGGAATTATTGACCACCTTTACGCTGCGGGCGATAGTTTCGCCCGGATCGACCAGCTCCTCAAGCCGCGCCGGACTGATCATGAGCGCCTCGCCCCCTGGGTCGGCGGCTGATACCGGCAGAGACAATGCAAAAAAGACCGGCACGAGCAGACAAAACAAAAAAAAGCCGATTATTTTTTTAAGCCTGATCTCGGTTCTCTGAAACATAAAAAACTGCCATTAATTTTATCCCTCACACTAAAACTTCTATAAGTAAAATGCTATGAAAACTAATCAAATGCTTTAAAGCATTTGGAAAATATCGTACTGTTAAATTAGTGTGGGGATGTACATTATTATACCAATTTCAATCTGATTTTACAAATAAAAACACTCCGACTTTAAGTCGGAGTGTTTTATAAAAACTAAATATCTTTTTAGTAGACCGGGGTGGCGACATAAGTCAGGGTATTGGTATAGTCGCCGGCTTCCTGCAGAGCGCTGATCTCTATCCGATATGCCACCTGAGTCAAGCCGCGATCAGCGGTTGTCCCATCTGCCGGACCGGTATGGTACATGACTTCGTACGTATCGGTCGAACTGAAGCCTCGCCATAGATTACTGCCGAAAGTATCACCGCCAGAAAGATTCGCATCTTCCGATGTGAAACCCATATGACCATAAGTCAGTTCGGCATCCAAGGTGCCGGCCGGCGCGTTCCAGGCCGCCGGCGCGCCCGGTACGCCATCGTCGAAGGCATCGATATCGGATCCGGCGTTGCTGGTCAGGTTCTGGTTCTGTTGTACCGTTACCGTATAGCCGTTATCGGCGTTAGTGGTCACTCTTAATTCCTGCCCCAGGATCGAGGAGGAGGCTACGGCCAGTGTACCGAAGGCAAGTGTCGTCGTGGCCGATGCAGCGGTCGTCGTCGCTCCATTTACGTCAGTAGATATTCCCAATGGTCTGATTTCAAACGTCAGGGTCGAGGAAACGGTCGCCGTCACTACGACATCATCGATGATCGCCACCATGACATTAGCGGTTTCGATATCAGCATTGCCTGCGGTTCGCGTCCGAATTATGATGGTATAACTGCCGGCCGTTCCCGGGTTGGCGGTATTGATCAGAACGATAGATTTGGCTCCAGCTCCGACCGGCGCGGTCGCGGTGCAACGGATAGTTTCAGTGTTTGGTTGAGTTGCCGCGGTATCGGCCGGGCAGGTAATATTGCCGTTTAGAACTTCACCGAAATCTGCAGGATACACTACTTCGATATATTCAGTCACTCCTAATGCTATCTGGGTGGTGAAGGCGGTTGTCGTGGTCGCACTTACACCGAGATCGGAGTCACTTAATGTCGTACTGGCGGCCAGCAAAGAAGCGGCATTGGTGATCGGCACGAAGCCGTAGACCGCGATGAGCGACCAGATGATGGTTATGGATAAGATTCGTCTTAAAAAAATTCTACTATTACTCATAGAATTGGCTGCTTATTGAAAATTTTTATTTATTTTAATAATAAAATAAAGAGGGATTTGATTCGTTTATTATATTATAGCACATTTTTTAATTTCTTCATACAGTTTTACCCTATGAAATATTTAATTATATTATTTTAATATTTTATTTAATATTAGCAAATTAATTAAGGTGATAGCTGTCTAGCCATACCCTGTTGGCGGCATTGGCGCGACTTGCCTGAAACATTTACTGTTCTTATCCACAACTGGCGTTTATCAGAAAATCTTTTGTCAATTTCTGCAAAAACCCAAGTCACAAGTAAGGGCGTCTTGTCCCAGGCAGATGTCTTTGCCTCCCTTATCTCGACAACAAGGTTGATTGATACCGCCACAGCGGTAACAACGGCCGTTGGAGGACAAGAAATTTTCATAACACTCACGCGCGCCCAGACAGACGCGCTCGCCATCGCCGCCGCAAGCCACGCACGTGCCCCCTAAGCATTCGCTCATCAGCTCCGCCGGCGCCGTCCGTTCAAGACAGCGCGGCTCAAAAGCACAGCAGGGATTACCGGGCAAACCGCAAGTGACGCAGACCTTGCCGGCACAGACCAATTTGGAATTATCCCCGCCCGAGCGGCCCGGACAACTGCCGGCCGCTTCGCTCCCGCTCTGGCTCTCGCAGCACGGTTCGTTCTCGCCGCCGCAGGCGAGACAGACGGATTCGAAACAGCCGAGACACGGTTTGCATCTCTCCGCGCCGGCGCAACAAAACTCTTCCGCGGACCCGCAGGCGCAGGTATCGGCACAGCGGTTGCGCGTAGAGCCGTTCGGATCGGCACAACAGATCTGTCCATAGAGGCAGCTCGGCTCATTTTCACAGCACTTAAGCCCGTCCATGCCGCATTCCTGGCCGAGCGCCACCTCCTGCCCTTGCTCTCCTGCGTCATTGCCGCCGAAAGGCAGCGAACACCCGGACAATAGCAAAACGACGGACAATAAATTAAGGATAAAAAACTTTTTCATTCTAGCGATTACATTAATCTATCATGATGATAAATATCTGCATCTAAATTTTTAACTTTGTATTGTCATTTTGATTTTTTCCGCCAGAGTTGGTCGCGCCAGCCAGAGGCTGGTCAGCCACCGGCTGAGATCCGCCTCTGGCGGAGAGTTTTGACATTTTGTCAGTATGTCGGTACCACGATATAGACCAGTTCGGTCTGATAGTCGCCGGCCGATTGTTCCGCGTCGGTGATTTCAAGCTTATATATCATATCCACCATTTCCGCCGCTGCCGGCGTCGGATCGTAGCCGACTTCTTTCATTGCCGTCTCGAATCTGGCGTAAGTGTCATTGGCGGCGAAGCGCGAGGGCGAGGCGCCTGACAAGGTATCATCGCCCGCGTGATAGCCAAAACCGGACGGGTCGGGGCTTGCCGGCCAAGTTGCCGGGCTTTCATTAGTGGCGCTGATCGCGCTGATCGCGGCCCCGTTATTATTCAAGAGATTCTGCCGGCCATAGACAAAAAGTTGATAGCCGTATTCGGCGTTGGTGGAGATGACGAGGCGCTGCGCCGCTTCAAGTTGCGCGCCGATCGTTATATTGCCGAAAGCGACGGCATTGGCGGTCGATGTCACGTCGAGCAAGACGCCCTCGGTCGAACTGCCGGCTGGCAGGCCGCTCGTGGCCAGATCAAGCGAGGCATCGCCGGCCGAGATGCTCGGATAACTTTCCCCCGTATCGGTCGAGACGGCCTTATCAGCATACTGCTCGCTATAAGCGCGAAAATAATAAGTAGTGCCGAAGGCGGCCGCGTTATTCAAGACCGTGAATTCCCATTCGGCCGCCGTGTCTGCCGGATGGACAAAGATGGAAGTCGAGCTGCCCGATTCGTTATGGGTGGCGGTGACGGTTGAATCCAAAAGCAGCCGGGCGGTGACGCTCGCGTTGTCGCTGTCCACGCCGTTGCCGTAATTCCAGAGCGCGGTAGTTGAACCGATCTCGCCGACAAAGTTCACGTCGCTCGAGAAATCTGAAAAGGTCGAATACTGCAGGCGCATCTTGACGCCCGTGCCAGCCATGCCGTCAGTTTCCAGCAAGGTCAGTCTGAGTTTCAGCATATTGTCACGAGCGATACCGGATGGCGCGGTATTTGAGGCGGCGGCGGCGATCACCGGCGTTTCCGCCGATTGGTCATGATACCATTGCCATGATTTGGATCTGGGCAGATAAGACATGCTGTCGTCCCAAAGGATAAAGCCGCCCGGATCGCCCGGATCACTATCGAAGGCCTCGCCGGCCATGGCGCCATAGTGCTGAGTAAAACGCCAATCGGAAACCGGCGTACCGGTAAGTACCACGTTGTAGCCGCTTGTGATACCGGTAGAGGTGGCGAATCTGCAGCCATAGATGACTTTGGCCGGATTGGCATCGATCGCGGCCGCGACGACTCTGATGGCGCTGCCGCCCTCGCGGCTCACCTCAAAATCGCCGTAAGCGAGTGAGTTTATGGTCGAAGAGCCGGAAATATTAAGCCCGTTCACGTCAATGTTCCTTATCTGATAGTAGCTCGCGTCCAAGCTGCCGCCGTTCACCGTTAAGGCATAAGCGCCATCAGTCTGATAGGTGATGGTCGAGGTAGCAGTCGTCGTACCGGCGATATTCAGAATTCCGGCATCGACCGTTACGGCCGAACTTGAGGCGATATAGGTCACGGCCTGCCTTTCCGCGCCCGAAAGGCTCGTTCCGTCATAATCCGTCCCATAACTCCAGTTATCGGTCCGTCCGGCAACAACATGATAGTCGCCCCAGATATAAAGATGTCCGTCGACCGAACCGTGATCCATGGAATATAGCGAGCCGGTCGGATCAATCTCGTAACTGTCGGCGACCGAATTCCACATGCGCGCGTCCGTGTCGACGCCGATCTTTAAAATATCATAATGGTCTCCGTCGCTCGTCCTGGTATTGATGGTTGAGGACGCGCCATTGAGATAAAGCGTCGTACCGGTCCAGGTGGTCGAGGCGGCGGCCAGATTATTTGAGAATGCACCGCCGATTTCGATCACCGCGATCGGCGTAGCGGTGAAGTTCGCACCTGCGGCTAACGTCCAGTCGCTCGTTGAGGTGGCGTTACCGATTACGGTCCAACCGCCGCCGGCATTATTGAAGGAAATACGGCTGAAGGCCGATCCTCCCGGTTCGATCGTCTTGCCGGTGGTGGTCGCGTCGAAGGTCAGACTGCCGCCATTACCCGTGAAGGCACCGCTGTTCTGCCAACTGCCCGCGACCGTGAAATCGCCGGCCGACGGGGCGGATAGCGCCGCACCGCTTCCTATATATACATCATTATTGAGATCAAGCGCCGGATCGTATGTATCGGCGTCGACCGTGACTGCATTTACGCCGTCGCCGATATAGAAATAGCTGTCGGCGCTCAAAGTGCCGCCCAAAATCGTGTAGGTGGGCGTTCCGGCGGCTGATGGCGAGAGTTCGAGTCGATAAAAGGTCGATGGCGTGATATTGATGTTGTTATTCGAGGTGAATTTGAAAGTCGAAGTCTGGGGCACGAAACCGCCGGAGAGCAGGAGCGGCGTGCCGCTGCCGGTTAGCGTCCAGGTATTCTGATAAGCGTATAGATTGTGATAAAGGCTGACATTCAATACGCCGTCAATCGTCATATTGCCCGCGCCGGTCTTCAAGCTGCTGGCCGGACTTGATCCGTTGCCTATGGTGAGATTATAAAATGTCCAATTGCCTGCTCCTCCCAGGTTGCCGGTGCCGGTCAAGAGGAAAGTGCCGCCGGTCATATTGATGGTACCGTTGCCGGTCGCGTCGCCGCCGGCAACCGTAATATTCGTGCTGCCGGACAGCGTGCCGGCACTGACAGTCAGGTCGAAGTCGATCGTCGGCGCGGCGGAAAACGTCCAGCCGCCGCCCGACCCGTTGAATGCCAAATTCTGGAAATGGTTGGTCCCGGGCGCGATCGTATGGCCGGTGCCGGTGGCGGTGAAGGTCACGGTCTGATTAGTATTGGCGGAAAAGGTTCCCTGGTCATTCCAGTCACCGCCGATCGAGACGGCGTTAGAGTCGGCGTAGAGGGTAGCGGCGCTCGAGATCAGGATGTCCCCGCCGACGTCAGCCGGCAAAGCGCCGGGACTCAGGGTCAGTGAACCCTCCGGCCGATAAGCGGTGCTCGAATTGATGATCAGTTTGGCGACCGGTTCAAGCGTTAGACTGCCGGTCACGACCGAGTAGGGCACATTGGCGCAGGCGGCCGGACCGTCGGAGTCGCAATGATTCAGCTCGGCATTATTGATCTCGCCGGCGCCGGTTTCCGTCTTGATCCAGAAACGGTTCTTCCTGACATTGACCGTAATATCGGTATAACTATTGGCGGTTTTGGAAACGATTACGCCCTTGTCCGCGACGCCGCCGCCGTTCATAAAGACCGACAATGGCTGGGTCGCGCTGATATCAACGTTTGAAAAAGTGTAACTGCCAAAACCGGCCGAACAGTTGGTGCTGGCAACGAGCACCCGGTTGACGACCAGGCTGATATTCGATGTACCACCGCAACCGGCCCAGACGGTCGAGGCCTCGTCCGCGAACACCCGGCCGGATATGGTGATGCCGACGGCGCGGGCGCTGGCTACTTGGCCATAGCTCGCCAGGCTCGTTCCCCGGTTCGTTGCCCGGAAACAGTAATAGGCGTTCGATACAGCGTAATCTGTAAGATTGAGGACGTATTCGGCTTCAGTGAACTCGCCATAAGCCATATTGATGACCGCTGTCTCGTTCGAAGGCGATTCGACCAGCCGGCCGGGCGTGAAGGTGCCGGCGGCAGTCAGCTGGTTGGTGGTGGTCGCCTGATCGTTGTAATAAGCCGAGGTCGACATCACCGCCACCGGATTCGAAGCGGTGGTGGTCGGCACGTCGGTAAAGTTACCGGCCGGCACCGAAGCGCAATCGTCATAAATGCCGCGAGCGGCGACCTGCAAACGATACTGGTAATCGCTCGCCGCCGTGTTAGCGGTATTGTCGAGCGAAAAACGCAGACGCATATTCTGGCTCCGGATCTGGCCGGTGATGCCGGTATCCTCCGCCGCCTTCCAGGTGGCCGCCGTCTCATTGCCGTTGTCATTGCGCCAGCGGTAATGGATCTGCGCCACCTCGGTATAGACGACTTCCGCGCCCAGGCTATAGCTCGGAGCCGTACTCGTAAATTTGCGCGCCTGCGCCGCGCCCCAGAGATTGTTCTCATCCCCGCCGGCTGCACCACTTGCGGACGTATCCTCGTAGTAGGCGTAGAACGGCTTGGCAGGCGTGTCGGTCGAAACTATGCGCGTGCCAACGTTATAGGTCGTCGCGTCTGCCGCGCCGAAATAAGCCTTGCCCGGATCATTGCCGGACGCTACGCAGGTGCCTGAAGTGACGAAGGCGTTATTTTCATCATAAATGCTCAGATTGACCGTGCCGGTGTCCGGAGCGCAAACAACCGCGATATAGGCGCCGTTAGTCGGCAACATATATTCGCTTGAAAACTCCGACTCGGGCAGGAAGGTCGTTGACTCATCGCCGTCAGAATCGTCTTGCTGGATGGCGCCGATTCCGGCGCTGATTCCGGCCAGACGGACCGCTTCGCCTGTTCCCTCCGCGCCGGAGTTACAGGTCGTGTTCGTATAAAGGTCGCCTCGGTTCTGCCCGCTCACGGCCGTAGAGCCGCCGCCCGAGCAATATATATTGAAGCTGGTGGCATCGGTCGTAATGCCGATATAATTATTGTCCGAGCGGACGCCGTATAAATCACGAGTGGTCGCCGGATACGGTACCAGGCCGTCGGCCGGACCGTCGTTGTCGAAAGACAGGAGCACCGGATTGGTCGACTCGAGGATGACCATGCTGGTTATGGCCGAGGTGGTAGCGGCCGCGCCATTCACTGCCGCGTAGACCGTGCCGAGCGAGCTTGAGGCGTCATAGATAGTGGTAGTCGCGCCCGTGAACGGCGCGTAGAGATAAAAATTCTCCGAGTTGCGTCCCGAGGGCACGGCGAACTTGGTGGCGGCGAAAGAGATCGGCACCAAAGCGTCGACGTTATCCTTACCGACCAGCCGCGCCATCACCGGCCCTTTGGCGCGCAAGGTCGAAGTGGCTGCCGGCGCGCTGAAAGTAGTTATGCCTTGACGGTTCAGATCGACCGCCGTCTGATTGTCGAGCTGGACCTGGTTGTTGTCGATCAGACTGACCACCGTCACTGAGGCATTGGACAGATTATTGTTGACCACATAATAAAGGTCCTGCATCGCCGCGTAATTGAAAGTGTTATACATGCTGCTCGAAGTAGCCGCCGCGCTGTTGCCGTAATAGAGATAGATATTGGAAGATGAGGCGGCCGGGATCGAATTTACCTGGATCCAGATAGCGGCTGTCGATGCGGTCCTGTCCCAGCTGGCGATCCAGTAATCGAGCTGGGTCGTTTCGGTCGAGTTGGTGAACCTGATGTCCGAGCCGTCGGCTTTGACATGCGACCAGAAATCAGCCGAAGTGGAGGCGATTTCGACATAAAGCTGATAATCGGTCAGCGTATCAGCGTTGCCGGTGTTGTCGACTGTGATCGGCATCTTGTAAGACCATTGGCTGTTCCACCAAGGATCGAGCAGGCCATAACCCTGCCCATCGCCCACGGCTTCGATATAGAACTCGCCCGCCGACAAGGCCGGATAGGTGATAGTCATCTTGAAATATTGCGCCTTGCCCGCGCCGAGGAGCGTTCCCGGGCCTTGCATGCTATTCTTGACCGTGAGCGTTTCCGGCACCGCTTTTCTCTCGATACCGGTCCCCAGCATCTCTTCGATGATGCTCGGGCCTGGCAGGGCGTCATCGGTCAGCGATGTATCGATCCAGGCGCCGTCCTTCAGTCTTTGCAGCCTGCCCACTCTTCCCGCGTCCCGCGGGAAATGGACCTGCAGATCGACCGTTTCTGCCCGGTCAGATATGTTGGTCAGGCTGAAATAGACGTCTGTGGAGACGACTCCCTGATAGCGCGCGCTGTCGGTCTTGATGATGATATTTTCATCGCTGTTCTCGTCAGTATAGGTGAAATCGACCTGGCGTCCGTCAAGGGTCAGACTGTCCGCCGGTTCATATCCGTCATCCGTATGTTCCTCTCTGCTCTCATCGTAGTTCGCCGTCAGCCAGACGCTGTCGAGATAAAGTCCGGCCGACGTTCCGCTTGCGGCGCGGCCTTCCAGTTTTATCTCGATGCTCGCCAGATCGGTCTGATCCGTGATGAACGGCGCGTCGAACGATAAATAACCGCCATTCGTCGATGACGCCCGCGCCCGTTCGCTGCAGGTGTAATCGGATCTGATCGAACCGCAGGAGAATGGAGCCGAGAGCGGCAAGACTGCCAGTTCGCGCCATAGCTTATTTCCGGCCGCGGCCGGATTTTCGATTGCGAACCAGACTACTATCTCATCGGTCGAGCTGGACTGACCTTCATCGGTTTCTGTCCCGGCCCCAGGCTCGATCGTTAACGCTCTCGTCGATGAAGCGTCCGGCTTTTCGGTCCCTCGGGAATCGGGTATTATCGCGGCTAAAGAAAAATTTATCCTGGCCGATTCCAGCCTGCCGAGTCCGTCCGCTCTTGTGCCGCCCGCGCTTTGCGCCAGCGCCTCAAGCCGTGATTTTTTAAGATAGGACGAAACGATCCGGCTGCCATAATCATACTGTCGGGCAAATATGCCGGAACGGCCGAATAATGAGATGACCGTATCCGCGATCGATCCTTCCGCGGCGGTCGGCTCTATTTCACCGGTTTGATCCGGCATCGGTACTGCGCTATCTGCCGTTTCCGTCGGCACTGTGACTGGCTCCTGGCGCGGCTGATCGGGCGCCGTGATTTGCTCATTTTCGATCGGCGTCCCGGCAGGATCTGACGCGGCTTGTCCGTCCGTTTCTTCCGGGACGGTTGTCGAGGCGCTATCAGTGGCAGCGACCTCCGGCATCTCTTCACCGGCCTGGTCAGCCTGCTCAGCCGTGGTAGTGGCGACTGCTCCCTTTTCTCCCGGAACCACGTCCGTTGCCTGATCGCTGACGTTCGTTTCGTCGCTGGTTGTCGCCTCAATCGCTCCTAGGTCGACCGTTTCTGAAATGATCGGTTCGACCGGCCGCCCCTGCCTGAATCCGGAGCAGACCAGATCGCCTGATCCGCCGATGTAATATGCCGAATTCGTAGCGTTATAATTCGTTGTCGGATCGTCAGCTGCAATATCGGGCTGTAGCGTCGCGCCTTGAGGATTCTGCCAGGCGGCCGGAGTAGCGGCATCAACCTGCCTTACGTCACAATTATTCGTATAAAATTCGACCGAAAGAGCGCCGCCGAAAAGCGCGCGCACCGTTTGCCGATATAAATCGATGGGGCTTAGTCCTGCGGCCAGGTACAAAAATAAAAACGCGCCTATGAGCGCGCGCCAACCGTAGCCGAAAACTAATGATTTTTTCGACGTGTACTTCTTGACGCCTAATATTCCCGCGGACAGCCTGATCGCTTCCGGCGGGATGATGTCGAGCATCACGCGGGAAATTGCGGGCCAGCGCCGGCTTCGCCCGGCTAAGGAAAAAAACTTCGCCTTAGCCGGCTGCTTTGTACTCTCCTTTTTTTGCATGGGGACAAAAAAATCTTATCTTCTCAAACGCTCAATTATTTCATCGATTTTTGTTTTGCCTTTAGCATATCGTTTATTTTTTTGCTTTTCTTCCCCTTTCTCCCTTTCTCCCTTCGCCCCCTTTCACCCTTCCCATCCTTCTCGCTTCCCCCATCCACCCCTTTTTACCCCTTAATCCCCTTAACTTTAAAATGACAAGCCGCTCTTTCCCGTGCCAAGAGACTTGGGCGGATCAGTAAACCGATTTCCCTCCCTCAAGAAACTCAAAAAAAACAGGACAAAAATAAAAAAACTGATAACCACGATTATCAGCGCCGGAATGATTGACTTGAAGGTCTTAAAAAATAATACCAGCAAATCAGTCTCTAATTTGATTTTTCTCAAGATTCTTTCCGTAATTGTTGTCGAAGTCGAATCATCTGACAGCCCGTTCTCTTTACCGGTCTTATAACCAAGAACGGCTTCGGCCGTGGTCATCCAGGTGATGTTAGTGAAGACCTGTTTCCCTGAAATTTTACCGGAACGTATAAGCTGCCCGATATAATCGGGTGCATAACCGCTTATTTTCGAAGCCTCCTTCAAAGTAATGAGGTTTTCCCCATTTTTTGCCTCCGATTCCATTTTTGCTGAAGTTAGGTAAATCTCGACCCCCGAGAACTATCTTATCAAATTTCTCGACCCCCGAGAATTATTAATATTATACCACAATAAAAAAATATATCCAAGAGCCTAAATGTCTCGCCTTGCTATACTCAATGATTTAAAACAAAAGAACCGGGGATTTTGCCCCGGCTCTTCATATTTGAATAACTTGATTTTTCCTAGACCCAAGTGACGCTCGCAACCTTGTCCGATGCCTCCTTGAGCCGCATGAGCCTGACGCCCTGAGTGTCTCGGCCGAGTTGCGGTACTGTTTTGAACGGCAGGCGGATGACCTGGCCATGCTCCGAGATGACGATCAGATCGCGGTCGATCATCGAATCGCTGTTGATGATAAAGGCGTTGACCAGCCTGCCCGTCTTGGTCGTCACTTTGGCTGTCTTGATTCCGGATCCCCCGCGGCCCTGGATCTTATAAAGCGAGATGGGGGTGCGCTTACCGAAGCCCTGCTCCATTATCGACAGCACCTGGAATTTTTTTATGCCTTCCTTGTCATCAGTCCTGATTACGCCCATGCCGACCATCGTATCGCCTTTTTTGAGTCTGATACCGTGCACGCCGGCCGCGCCCCGGCCCATGTCGCGCACGTCCTTCTCATTGAAACGGATCGCCTGCCCGCCGGCGGTGATGAGCTGTATCTGGTCGCTTCCGCTGGTCGGTTTGGCCCAGATG
>Ga0172379_10009737_pt1 | contig 11786 bp, 11 predicted proteins | sample GrowelOW334metaG_FD_119756 | JGI IMG/M metagenome (GOLD analysis project Ga0172379, IMG submission 119756) | Groundwater microbial communities from an aquifer near a municipal landfill in Southern Ontario, Canada - Groundwater well OW334 metaG | ecosystem: Environmental > Aquatic > Deep... | reverse complement strand
TCTTTACCGGTTCTTCGGCCGGGGCCGGATCAACTGGCGGCGGATCATGGCCATTTCGGCGGCCAGCATGGTTTTAGCGATGGTCGTTTTTCTCGGGATAAACCATCTGCGCGGCAGATTTTATCCGGTCGAATCGGTTACCCGTAAAGTCACTTTTTCGTCCGACGAGGGTGCTTCTTCGGTATCGGAACGGGTTCAGTTTTGGCGTCAGGCTGTCAGCCTGATTCCGGAACAACCGCTTCTCGGGTTCGGTCCCTACAGCTTCCGGTTTGTCCAGCCGCACCTGGAGCGCAGTGTGCTGGCCACTTCCGATCATCCGCATAACGTGATTTTGAAATATGCGATGGAACGCGGTATTCCGGCGGCACTGATGTTTATGATTTTGATCGGGACTGTCTTTTATCTGGGCCTTCGTTCGTTTATCAAATCCGGCAAGAGCGCCCAGTTGGTTTTATTTATCGGCATCGTCGGAGTTTTGGCGCACAACATGATCGATTTTAATCTGCAGTTCCAGGGGATCTCAGTTCCGCTCTGGATCGGTCTCGGATTGTTCATCAAACCCGTAGAATCGAAATCCCGGGGGAACGGTCTTGCCACCCGGATTTTCGAGGTAATTCTTGCCATGGGTCTTCTGATTTTGGCGGTAAGCGAAGGTATTTTTCTGTTTGAGTCCTTTATGGCCCGCCGGGCCGAAGCCAAAGGCGATGTCCGGTCGGCGTTGCAATGGTATGAAATGACCAATCCGGCCTTGTTCCCGCGCGATCAGTGGCTGGCCCGGGGAGTTATAAATCTTTCGCTCGGAAACATACCGGCTGCCATCCGGACAACCGAAACTTATCTGAAAACGAATGAACAGGATGCCCGGGCCTGGCGCCTGCTCGGCGACATTTTCCTTAAAGCCGGAACTTACGATCAGGCGTACACGGCTTATTCGCGGGCTTACGCCTTCGGCCGGTACAACGACATCGGGATCACCCGCGGTTTCGTTTATGTTTCGGCCCACAGCAAACAATTGGGAAGCATGAAAAAGGATGTCGATCAGTTATTGAACGAGTTCGGTCTGGCGATACAAAAAAACACCCATTTCATCGCGCTTTCAAAGAACGTTGAGGATCTGGTTTCGCTCTGTGATTTGATGTCCCAGCTGTTCCCGGAGAACCACACCGAGTATCGGGCATTGGCCAGGGAAACAGTGGTCTTTGCCCGGGAAGCCAGGGGCCGGTACACGGCCCGGTCTGCCGGAGTTTTGTGGTAGGTATTGTTGGGAACTGATCAGTGGGAAAATATAAAATGTCAAGCCGAATGGCTTGTTAAGCTGTAGCCCCGGCGCACTATGATGCGTTCCTGTTTTCACTGTTACTTATGAAGAAAACGCTTTACTCAGCGGTACTGGTTTCCATTCTTCTTTCAGCCTGCGGTTCGCCGATTACGCCTACGCAGACGGATGCCGACAAGATCCGGCAATATATGAGGATTTCGGAAAACCCCGGTCAGACGACAGTCGATCCGTTGCACGGAAAGGAAACCGGCTTTTGGTATGGGGCGATTCTCGGGAGCAACGGGGTCAATGCCAACGGAGTCGGTTTCATACACAAATTCGAAGACGGGACTTTAACCGCAACTGTAAATTTGAATATTCTGAAAGCACCGGAAAAGAGTTATTTTGTCGCCTGGTTAACCGATGAGGGACAGACCAAATTCATTCGTGTCGGAGTACTGGAAAGTATCGTGGGTGATGCCCGGCATTCGGTTTCTTTTTCGACCAAAGATGATGTGACGGGCCTGACATCGGTTCTGGTTACGCTGGAAGCTGCTACTGAACCAAAAACCCCCGGTAACACAAAAGAAGCAACCGGAACGCTCAGGGAAGTCCAAAAGACCGTGCAAAAATGATGATGGAATAAGTTTGATACCTTGCAGCAGGGACATCATCAGCCCTGCAGATTGCTGATCGGGAGTGTGGTTGCCATTATGAAGGCAATCAATACGATCATTATCAGATGCATTACCACCAGGGGCAGCATTCCGCGCCGAAAAGAGAAGGTTCGGTTCATAAAAAGGGAGCGATTGTAAAGATCGCTTGTCTATTGTCGAGCGGATCGTATAAAAGATTTGTACAAGATTGATATTCAGCGTTTCAAATTAACATCCGGTAAAAATCAACGAAGGCGAATTTAGAAAAATACTTAGCTCTATCTTTAAGATTTAGATAGACTCGAAGAACATCGGGGCGTAGCTCAGTTGGTAGAGCGCGTGGTTCGGGACCACGAGGCCGCTGGTTCAAGTCCAGTCGCTCCGACCATTCGTCACCCCGCGTCGCGCGGGGTTCCTCATGGCAAGCCATTTGGGCTCAAGCTTGCCCTGACGAGCCGAATGCGAGGAAGGGTCCAGCTTGCCCGTCCGTAGTCCGCCTGAGGCGGACGAAGGCGGGTCGCTCCGGCCATATAAATCCATCTAAATTGTTGGCTTAGGAAAGCTGCCCGGATTAAAATATCGCTATGTTAAAAGTTGGATCGAAGGCACCGGTCTGGCAGGGTCTGGATCAGGACGGGGTTGAGCGGTCATCCGATTCTTATAAGGGCAAATGGGTCCTGCTTTATTTTTATCCCAAGGATGATACGCCCGGTTGCACCAAGGAAGCCTGCGGTTTCCGGGATGATTTCACGACTCTCCGGAAACGTATCGAAATCGTCGGCGTGAGCGCGGACTCCGTCGAAAGCCACCAGAAATTTGCGCAGAAGTATCGTCTGCCGTTTACGATCGTTGCCGACCCGTCCCGGACGATCATAAAAGCCTACGGCGCCGATGGGATTATAATGGCGAAACGCACGTCGTTTCTGATCCGGCCGACCGGAGAGATTGCGAAGATTTATTTGAAGGTTGATCCTGAAAAACATCCTGAAGAAATCGATTCGGACCTCAATACGCTCGGTGTCTAAGAACCAGCCATCAAACGGTACGGTTCTCGAAAAGGCGTTTTATAAGCGGCCGACCGTGACAATTGCCCGCGAACTGATCGGTAAATTTCTGGTACGGCGTATCGCCGGTCGTGAGGTTGCCGGAATGATCACGGAGACGGAGGCTTATGACGGGCCTGAAGACAGGGCCAGCCATGCTTGTCGCGGCAAGACTCCGCGGAATGCCGTGATGTTCGGCCCGGCGGGGCACTGGTATGTATATTTCGTTTACGGCATGCACTGGATGCTGAATGTCGTTACCGGTGACGAAGGATATCCCGCGGCGGTGCTTATCCGGGGTATGGCCGGGTGGAAAGGTCCGGGGAAGCTGACGAAAGCGCTGATGATCGATGGAAACCTTAACGGCAAAGCATCAGTCAGAAAATCGGATTTGTGGATCGAGGATCGCGGCATGAAGATACCGCGTACGAAAATAAAAACCGGGCCGCGTATCGGTGTCGATTACGCAGGTATTTGGGCGAAAAAACCCTACCGGTTCTCTCTGCTACCCTGAAGAACCGATCCGGTTATAACCGCCGGCACTATCGGTTTCGGAATTCTCAGGAACAATTCTTCAGCGGCGTTGATGCTTTGCCGTTTTTGGTCCGGGTTTAAGTCGGGTGCGAATTTCTTAAGATATGTCGTTGCCGGACCGTAGCCGAATTTCTCGGCAAGAATAAGCCACTTGTAGGCCTCGGCATAGTTCTGGGTCGCGCCTTCCCCGTTTTCGTACATGGCTGCCAGATTGAACTGGGACGGGGCATAACCTTGCAGTGCGCTTTTTTGGTACCAGCCTAGAGCCCGGGAATAATCCCGGCCGACTCCTTCGCCGGACCGGTACGCATTACCGATATTGAACTGCGCTTGCGGCAGTCCCTGACCGGCCGCTTTTTCAAACCAGCCGGCGGCTTCGGTTAGATCCCGGCTTACGCCGATGCCGTTGTAATACATGACGCCCAGGTTGTACTGCGCTTCGGCCAGACCCGCGTCCGCCGCTTTTTTGTACCATTTGAAAGCTTCAGCCGGATCCTGCGGAACGCCGACGCCGTGTTCGTAAATGTAGCCGATTTTAAAATTTGATTCAGCTTCCTTACGGGATGGAGTCCCGCAGGAAACCAGAGCAAAAAGAACAGGCAAAAATACCAGGTGACGATAGTGCATCGGTGATCAGTATACCGCTTAAGTTAAACCGGGGTATGCTGCAGCGGATGCGTTTTTTGGTACGGACCGCAGTGCTGGGACTGGCAGCGGTTCTGCTGGTTTCCTGCCGGACAGGAACGGGTAAACCGGCTGCCGATCGGCTCGAACCCAGGGTCGTCCATCAGATTTCCGGTGCGGCTCTTTCAAATCTGTCGTACATTTTGACTGATCCGCTGGTTCGCTCGCGCCTTGTGGAAAATGATCAGAATTTCAGTATCAAGCTGCGGAATGGAAACGGAATACTGTTGCCCGGTGACAATAATTTCGAAAACGTAACTCTCATGGCCGACCGGACGGTTTATGGTGATGTGACTGAGGATGGCCAGGAGGATGCCGTTACTATGCTTAAAATAAGCGGCGCGACCGGAGAGCCTGTTCTGGAGATCGCCGTCGTTTCGGATGCCGGCGGAAAGGCGGTTCAAGTCGGTTCATTTAGTCTGGGTCGGGCCGAACTTAACCGCTTGTGGGTTTCAGACGGAAAGATACACGTAAATTTTTTCCAGAGATTGAAGGGTGATCCCGGCCCGCGAAACACCGAAATCACTCTGGCGATTGCCAAAACGGGATCCGGGGAATTAAAGCACGAAAGAAAACCTTGACGGTTTTCTCTCGTGAGCTCTCTTTCCCTTCAAGGTGCGCTCCAGCGGTGGGGCCCACCTTCGGCACCCGCCGCTTCGCGCGCCTTTTTATTATATCCATGTAAAGCATCAACTTTGCGTAGGCCCAAAGAAGTCGTACTTGCTCTTCGTCAATGAGTTGAACGTGGATTATGCGATTAATAGAAAGTTCAATGAAACAAACAATCTGCTATACTTCAATTCTCTTACCCTTCTCTTTTCTTTTTATGGCAATAAATCCTCCATTCGAGAGTGCCGGCCGGGCAGCAAAGTGGACTTTTAGCGGCAAAATCTGGTTTGTCGTTCTGGGTATCGCTGTAATCGCCGGTATCTGGTTGGTAATGAGTTACAACGGCTTTGTCACCGCCAGGGGGCTGGTCGACAACATGTGGGCCCAAGTCGAAACCCAGTACCAGCGCCGGGTTGATCTCGTTCCGAATCTGGTAAGCACGGTCAAAGGTGCAGCCAATTTCGAGCAGTCGACGTTCATCCAGGTGACTGAGGCGCGCAGTGCATGGGCTCAGGCCAAAACCATCGCGGATCGTGGTCAGGAGATTACGGCTGCCGGCAACTTCGACACCGCACTTTCCAGGTTACTGGTAACCGTCGAAGCCTATCCGCAGCTTCAGGCCACGCAGGCGTTCAGGGATCTGATGACCCAGCTGGAAGGAACCGAGAACCGCGTATCGGTTGCCCGCAAGGATTACAACGATGCGGTCTTCGCTTACAACATCCGGGTTCAGCATTTCCCGGGGGCAATCGCCGCAAAATTGTTCGGTTTTGGGGCGGAGAAATCTTTTGAAGCCCAGCCCGGCAGCGAAGTCGCTCCGAAAGTGGATTTCACCAAATAACGGCGAATTTTTGTGTTTCATCCGCGGGTTATCGTTGGCTGGACGGTTAGGTCGCTGTTGATCGCCGGGATCACCGGACTCTTCACAACCGGCCCGGCACTGGCAGCTTTCGCCGTACCGCCCAATGACGGTTTTGTTACGGATACCGCCGGTTTGCTGACACCGGCTCAAAAACAATCCATCGAAGCGGATCTGACTGCTTACCGGAAAACAACGAGCAATGAGATAGCCGTGGTGATCATAAAAAGCCTGGACGGCACTCCCATCGAGGATGCCGGTCTCCAGATCGGCCGCAAGTGGGGGATTGGATCAGACTCCAAAAACAACGGGATATTGATTCTGGTGGCTTATGACGACCATGAGGTGCGTCTTGAAGTCGGGTATGGGCTCGAAGGAGCCGTCCCGGATATCGTTGCCCAAGGGATAATCGATACCGACATCACCCCGCTGTTTCGGCAGGGTGATTACGCCGGCGGGATTTCGGCGGCGATAAATTCATTGGAGAAGCACATCGGAGGCGAATACACGGCCGATCGTTATGCCAATAAGTCGACGGGGGCCGGTTTCGGTTCGTATCTGGTTTTTTTGCTTTTCATCGTCTTCCAGGGACTTCTGGCGGTTATGGCCCGGACTAAATCGTGGTGGTTGGGCGGAGCGTTCGGCGGGATTGCCGGGATAATATTAACCGCGCTTTACGGCTGGTGGCTTTCGATTCCGTTTTTTGTCGTTCTGGGATTGATCATCGATTATTTCGTTTCCAAAAATCCGCCCCGTCGTGGCCGACGCGGTGGCGGATGGTGGATCGGCGGAGGCGGTTTCGGCGGCGGACAGAGCGGCGGCAGCGGATTCGGCGGATTCGGCGGAGGCAGTTTCGGCGGCGGCGGTGCCAGCGGGAAGTGGTGAGGAAAATCAGGGGTTAGGGTTGGGGTTGGGGAGATCGGTTGCAGTTGTTTTGTTCCAGAAAATCCTGATTCTTGATTCAAGATTCCTGATTCTTGAGTACAATCAAACCATGCGGTTACTTCCGGCCATTCTGATAGCCTTCAACATTTTCGATTTTGTTCCCAGGCCTCCGGCGCAGGAACAAGTTCCAAACTATTTTTATACCGAGCAGGGCAAAGGTGTTCTGACTGCTACGGTTGGATTAACACAGTTGATCGGTTCGGTTCCCCGCGGGGCAACCCATGTCCCGCTTTTAAACTTCAATTTGTCGGCCGATTGTTCCCAGGACATAACCGTCGAAAGCGTTACCTTGACGCACGTCGGACTTGGCCGGACATCGGATATCGACGGTGTTTATCTTTCCGATGGAAATCGCCGGCTGACCCGGGCTCAGAAGTTCGATCAACGGAGTTCCGATGCCGTACTGCGTTTTTCGCCGCTGCTGCAGATTTCCAAATGCGAAGCAGTACCGGTACAGGTTTTGGTTGATTTCTCGCCGGATGCCGACGTGGCTTCCGAGCATGGGATAAAGCTGGACCGGGCTTCGGATATCCAGTCGACGGCAAAAAGCATAGTGCTGTCGGTAGGGGACGCAACCAGGCGGGCGATCACGACGCCCGGGCAGGCCGGGACGATAACCGTCAACTTTCTCCCGATTTATGGCCGGCTCAGATTCGGCCGGATCGAAACAGTCGCCCGGTTACAGATCACGGCGGACAATAAGGCGTCACATTTGCTCAAGAAACTGACGCTAAAAAATCAGGGTGATGCCCGGGATATGAACCTGACCGAGATGACCCTGCAAACCCGCTCCGGGACGGTACTAACCGCAATAGCCCATCACCTGACGGGTACAAAGGTCACTCTGATTTTTTCACCAAGTTACATTCTTAGAAGAGGTGAGCGTCTCCTGCTTTTGCTAAAAGCGCAGGTGAACATAAACCCGCAGCATAAGGTTGATTTTTACCTTGAAGAACCGTCGGATCTGGAGTCCGGTATTTACCAGGGTTTGTAAAGATTCAAAATTATCCGGCTTTGGAAATCCCAATATTTTATACAAGATAATTTACCGTTTTACGGCCTTTTCGCTACACTCGGGATATGATTTCGTGGCGCGGTTTTTTCACTGTGGCTTTCGGTTGTGGCGCGTGCATTATGCTCACTGCATGTTTTAACCATGAACCTGCTCCATTGCCCTCGGACGAGGTTCTGCGCCGGACTGTTCTAAATAGCCAGACCGTGGATTCGGTGGCTTACCTGGGAACTGCCGGATTTAAAATAGCCGGAAAATATTTTTCATCCGGAAGTTTGGCGGTTCGTGGTGTTTTACGGAATATCGACCGGAGTTTTTCTCTGCAGTCGGATCTTAATGTCATGCTCGGTTCTGATCCGGCAGTACCAAATAGCATCATTGCTGTGAGTCTTTCATCACCGTCTCCCGGAGAACTTTTTGTCCGGGTCGACAATGCCAATGTAAGGTTTCAAAATCCGGCTTCTTTCTCCGGGAATATTTTAGGCAAATGGTGGCGCTTAAATTCCGGCAGCGGATCGGCCCGGAGCAGCGGAGCGATACCGGATCCCGGTCTCATGAACGTCTATTCCTCAGCTATTAAGGTTATGGCCGGCGGGCTGGAAAAAGAATCGGGAGGCAGGTATGTCTATCATTACCAGGTGGATATCGCACCCGAAACGCTGCTTAAGTTTGCGCCTTTGACTCCATATTCTTCTGTTCCGGAAGCCCGGGGTGAAATATGGATTGATGCTGAAACCTTCCGTCTCGACCGGGCAAAGTGGTTTTTGAAACAGTTTCCGACGCAGATCGGGCTTGCTACCGCGGCAATTGACCTGAATTTCAATAATTACAACCGCGCTTCGGCGATTATCATGCCGGACGAGTCGGCGCCGGTTATGCCGGTTAATACTATTTTCGCCATCTTTTATCCAAGCTAGCTAGACACGGCGTCGTTTCGAATTGAATATGCTTTGTTTTCTTAAACCATCTGTTTTAAAAATAATGTCTACAGATAAACGGCGCCGTGTCTAGTTTCGCTCGGCGGTTCTTGCGTAGATACTAAGCCGGACATGATGCAGGATCCGACTCCACCTGGAACTCCGCTAGACGGAATTGTTCCGCCGGCCGCTTCGGCACAGATTCCGCCGGAGAAAACCGCTGAACCAACGAATAACGCAATTCCTTTGAAGGCAAAACCGGCGAAGAAAGGCGCAAATCCGGCTTTGATTGTCCTGATCGTCATAGCGGTCATTTATATTCTTCCGGCTTTCGTGTTGATAAGTCTGTATCCCCGGGTAGACGGTTCATTGAAAGGTCTGCAGATGATCGCTTCGCTGGTATACGGCATAGGTTCGGTCGGCTGGTTCTTGTTTGGCGCCCTGGGTTTCATGCGGATTTCCTCGGTAAAAGACCACCCGCGGCTCAAAATCATGGCACTGGCCAAGCTCTCGGTTATGGTTCTCCCCATGGTTCTGGTTGGCGGTGGAACCGTTCTGTGGATCAATCTGCCGCCGGCACTTAATCTGGAAATCGTTTCGCCCGAGTCCTCGGCTAATCTTTTGGCTCCGGTAACGGTGACGTTTGGCATGCCGACCGCTTTGAAGATTTTCGAACAGCAGAAACTGACTCCGTTGAAATACGACTGGGATTTCACCGGGGCCGGGGTATCGCAACAATCGACTTTCGATCCGCAGGCTTCGTATCTCTTTTTCAATGCCGGGATTTATAGTGTCACAGCCAAGGTGACGATGACGGATGGTACGAGCAAAAAAGTCTCGGTGGGCGTGATCATTCCGCGTTCGAGCTTTGCGGTTCAGCCGGATGTTCCGATCATCGACGAACCGGTAACTTTTTCCCTTGAGCACTTTTTCCCGAAAACCGCTGATCAAAACGCGGCAAAACTGGCCACTGCCAAGTGGGATTTTGACGGCGATGGAGTGACCGATCTCGAATCCGACAAATTGTCGGTCAGCAATACTTACCACAAACTTGGGTCGGTCAATGTTTCGGTAATAATGACCATGACCAATCAGACCCAGCAGACGCTTCAGCGACAAATCGAAATTTCCAAACCTCCGGAGCAGCCGTTTCCGATTGCCCTTGAAACCGAGCCCCAGACATTGCTCGGACCGCCGCCTTTCGGGGTTCTTTTCGTTCTGAAAACACAGGAACCGATCGCCGGTGCCAACTGGGATTTTGGCAACCAGAAGTCCGGTGAAGGCTTGAGAGTGGCCCAGGTTTATACCGAAGTCGGAAATTACACGGTGTCCGTAACGGTCCGGTCTCAGAGCGGAACGATCGCCAAGCTTTCGAAGATTGTCCGGGTGACCAATCCGCTGGATATCCGGGATCTTACTTTTGAAGGCACCCCGGAAGTGAAAGATTTCGCTATTACCGGCGATGTTCCTCTGACCATCGATCTGACGCCGATAACATCCATGCCGCTGGTCTCCTTCTCGTGGGATGCTCCGGATGCGACCGAAGTACTTGCCACCGAGAAGAATTTTCATGCGGTTTACCGTGACGAAGGAAAGTATTTTGTTGATCTCATCGGGGTTGATCCGGATCAAAACGTTTTCCGTAAACGCATTACCGTGAATGCCCAGGCGGCCCAGTCATTTGTCTCATTCACGATGGCACCGGCTACGCCGATGGCACCGGCAACCGTTACCTTTGATGCCTCGGATACCTTCATTCCTTCCGGCGAGGAGATCACCGGTTTTGTCTGGGATTTCGGAGATAACTCATCGAACGGTGACACTACGCAATATTCCGGTTCCAGGATCGAACACCGTTTCGAGAAAGAAGGAACCTACACAATCAATCTGACCGTCAGGACGACTGCCGGCAAAGAATATGTTGGCCGTCAAACGCTGGTAGTGCGAGCACCGCTGGTCGATGCCTGTTTCATGCCGAGCCGCCGCAGCGGAAAAGCGCCGCTGGGCGTTCGCTTCGACACTTCGTGCTCGACCGGTCAATTTGCTTCCTGGCTTTGGGACTTCGGTGACAATTCCCAGAGCGACCAAAAGGATCCGACACATGTCTATTTGAGTGCCGGTGAATATACGGTCACGTTGACAGCGGTGAACAAGGACGGCATAAAGAGCGTGAAAACCGCCAATATTTCCGTAACCAACGAATGAAAACTACTTCAATCGTCCGCATGATCGCGATTATCGGCGTAATTGCCATAATACTTGGCGCACTTCTTCCGGCGCTGACAGCGTTCAATTACTGACTTCGTTTGCCGAAAGCAAATCGCTGGTCGCACCGGTTTTAAAAAGTCCATTAAGTGATTTGGGTTTTTCCTTCATCAGGAAAGTCGCGGCGGCCGCGATCATCGCGCCGTTGTCGGTGCAATAACGGATATTAACCGGCGTGCGCAGGATTATTCCCGAGCCGGTGAGCTTCTCATGAAGCATGTTTCTCAGGTAGCTGTTGGCCGAAACCCCGCCTACGATGTGAACTTCGCGGATATCGCTGGAGCGGCTGATTGCCGCCAGAACCTGGCTTGTCAGATGCTGGCAGATGGCTTGCTGGAAACTGGCGGCTATGGAGGCCCGTTCGTGGGTTATTTCATCGGGATTTTGTTCACGAAGTTCATTTAGCAGGTATTTCAATGAAGTTTTAAGGCCCGAGAAGCTGAAATCAAGTGTCGGGCCGCCTTTGAGCGGTTGGGGGAATTTATACTTTTTCGGATTTCCGTTTTGGGCCAGTTTTTCCAGTTCCGGACCGCCGGGATAGGCCAGTCCGAGAAGCGATGCTCCTTTGTCGAAAGCTTCCCCGGCGGCGTCATCCCGGGTCGAACCGAGTAGCCGGGAAGAAGTGTGTGAGGTCCGGTACCAGAGATCGCTGTGACCGCCGGATACCGACAATGCAAGAATCGGAAATTCCGGCTCGGTGGTTGGCCCGGAGGAGTCGTCCCATAGCCAAGTGGAAGTAAGGTGCCCCAGAGTGTGATGGACACCGACCAGCGGTTTTAGGAAAACCGCTGAAAGTGCCCGGGCCGTTACCGTACCGGTCAGCAGGGATCCGAGGAATCCCGGACCCATGGTCACGGCGATGGCATCTATGGAACCAAGGGAAGCCCCGCTGTCTTTAAGAGTTTGTTCGATTACCGGAAGGATGCTTATAAGCTGTTGCCTGGCGGCATCTTCGGGAATCACCCCGCTGAGATTCCGGAAGTCCTGTTTTGATGTGGCGATGG
>Ga0172379_10009736_pt1 | contig 11786 bp, 2 predicted proteins | sample GrowelOW334metaG_FD_119756 | JGI IMG/M metagenome (GOLD analysis project Ga0172379, IMG submission 119756) | Groundwater microbial communities from an aquifer near a municipal landfill in Southern Ontario, Canada - Groundwater well OW334 metaG | ecosystem: Environmental > Aquatic > Deep... | reverse complement strand
TCTTTTCAATTACTTTAAGAGAATCATTTTTCTTACTTGATCGAACTTACTTGTCTTCAACCGGTACAAATATATACCTGACGGAACTTGAACGTTCGCGTTGTTCATTCCATTCCATGTTACAGAATATCTTCCGGCAACCGCAAAACCTGAATAAAGCGTTGATATTCTAGCTCCGAGCATGTTGTAAATCTCAAGCGTGAATTCGCAATCTTCAGGGAGGTGGTATGCGATTACGGTAGAAGGATTAAACGGATTCGGATAATTTTGGATCAGTGCAAAAGTTTTCGGAAGATCGATCACTTCTTTTTTGTTTACATCTATTCCCAATTTTACTTTGCCTAAGGTTGTTAGCGAAGCCGTAACGGTTTTAGTTTTCTTATTTACTTCACTTGGAACCGGTTTCCATTCTCCATCTTCAAGAACGAAAACGGAAAACTTAAAGACTTCCTCGTAAGTTTCATTCGCAAAAGAAATCGCCACATTGACCGCTTTCTTGAACGTCTTTGCAGGCTGTAAGTTGTAGACGATCTCTTTGTTTACTTTTTCTTCTTCTATTGAGAAAAATGTTTTTTCTTCAACAACTCCAGGATTTATCGATAACGATAATCCTTCATTTTTGCTTGTGACTTTTGCGAAAAGAGTTGGAAGCGCTACACCAACCGCAAACTGCCGTAACGTATCTTTTTCAATTCCCATTTTAGATATCACATGAGATTGAAAATTATAAATACCGGTTGTGTCAAATTTAACCGAGCATTCAAATACATTTGTCGAGTTTTGAATCGGTTTCATTTCATAAACAGGTATTTCAGTCTGTCCCGCCCGCCATACCGCCGTTGTTGGTAAAGCACTTAATAATGAATCGGAAATCAGAACAACATTGCAATATTGCGTGAGCACCGGATTTTGCAAGATTGAAACGTGAATTGTCGGCGGCAATATCGCAATAGTGAAATTGCTTCTGCTTGAATCGATAACTGTTGAATCTTCGGCTGCCCAAAGTTTAATTCTACAGTTTGCGGATGGAGTTTTTTCGATGAACAAACTGAAAATTGAATCTGATGCAGAGACTGCATTTGTTAATGTTCGCCATGTGCTTCCGCCGTCGGTTGTTAAAACGATCTTTACCGATTCAACAAAACTGCTTTTCCATTTTATTTGTTTTGTTTCGCCAACGTACCAGGTCTCTCCTCCTTTTGGAGTTACAACCGTAATCTCCGGTGTGTAAATAGAAAATACTTTATCAGACGTATCGCCAACGGTTGAATAGAATTTATCGATTACTCTAATGCGGCATTGTGTCGAAGTTACTTTTGGAACGATCCATACTAATTTTTCAGTTTTCGCGTTGGTTGATTTTGTAATGCTCGCCCATGTTGCGCCGTTATCAATTGTGTAATCAATAACAAGCGAATCTGAATTCTGGTTCTTCCATGTTAGTTGAAATTCTGTTCCCCCTTTTAAATTCTCTCCTCCGTTCGGAGTAATGACGGTCAAAATTGGAGTCATAATTGTAAAAACATCAGCTGAAGAATCAGCAGTTAAAATATTATTTTTATCGATAATTTTTATTCTGCACTGAGTAGAAGAAATATTTTGCGGAATCTTCCAGTCGTAAATCAATAATGTTGCGGGTAAACTATTTGCGATCACTTGCCATGAGGCGCCGTTGTTAAGCGAATATTCCAACTTAACTGAATCGACAAAATTAAAATTCCATTTAATTTGCTGTGTGCTTCCCGAGAACCATTTTTCACCCCCTTGCGGAACAAGAAGCGCCAATGGTTTTATTATCGAGAAGATGTTGCTCACTGCAGAAATCTCTTTGTAATTTACATCAGAGACCCTGATCTTCGCTTGATCGGTTGGAGTCTTCGGAATAGTCCAATTGTAAAGACCTGAAGAAGCGAGAACAGAATCTTTAATCGGTAGCCATGAAGTTCCATTGTCTGAAGAATATTCAATCGAAACAAGTTCAACATCAAGACTGTTCCATCTAATTTGCTGAACAGTATTTGTTTTCCAATTTTCGCCGCCGGCGGGAGAAGTTAATGTTATTTCAGGAACAACGATGGTGAATGTGTTGTCGCTTGTATCAGAGGTTGAAGCTAAGCTCACATCCGTTATGCGTACACGAGCTCTTGAAGTTCTTTCTGCCGGAATTTTCCAATCAATAGTTTCAGCAGATGCATCAACCGAATCGGAAATAATTTTCCATAAGAAGCCGTCGTTCGTTGAGTATTCGATCTTTACTTTATTTATCTCGTTGCTTATCCAGGAGATTTTTTGCGTTGTTGATGTTCTCCATTTTTCTCCGCCGTTTGGAGAGGTTACGATTATCTTCGGACTATAAATCTCAAATACATTATCGCTTGTGTCGCTATGTGTCGCATCGCCAAGATCGGTGATTCTGACAAGGCAATTTTTCGATTCAATCCCCGGGATTTCCCAGTTATAATTTTTCAATTCGGCATTAACTGATGCGGCAATGATGTTCCAGTTTAATCCGTTGTCCGAAGTGAAATCAATTTTAAGGTTTTGGATTGGTGCAACCGCAACATCTTGTGCATCACCTAAATTCTTTTTTCGTGCTTTGGGATTAACGATCTCAGAAATATTCCACGTGATTGGAACGATTGTTTTTGCTCTTAACTTTTCACCACCGTTTGGAGAAGTAACAGCTAATGCTTCTTTATAAATTGTAAAGACGTTATCGCTTGCATCTTGCACGGAGAGATCGTCATATTTAGAAACACGTATAAGCGCCTGAGATGTAGGAAGCGCTTCTACATTCCAGTTGTAAATCGCATCCCAAGCAAAAACTTTAGGAGCGATAACATTCCACGTGGTTCCGTTATCAAAAGAGAAATCAATTCTTACCGAATCGAGATCAGAGCTCGTCCAAGAAATTTGGTGATTAGTTTGTGCCAACCATCTTTCTCCGCCGTTCGGAGAAGTAAGCGTGATGGTTGGAGCAATAATATTGAACGGCAGATCACTTTGGTCTGTTAATTCCGTATTCAACACATCACTAATTCTTATTTTACAATTCTTTGATGGCGAATTAGGGATCGTCCAAATAAAACTTGCTGAGTTTGCCGGAGTTGAAGTTATAATTGAATTCCAGTTCAAACCGTTATCTGATGTGAACTCTAACTTGACATTCTCAACACTTCCACTCGTCCACTTAATTGTATCTGTTTTCCCTGCAACAAAAGTTTCGCCACCATTCGGTTTGGTAACAGTAAGCTTTGGAACAAAGATTGTGAAAACTTCGTCACTCATATCACGAACAAGGGTATCGGTTGTTTCTGTTAATCTAACTTTTGCTCTTGTACTCGATACATTAGGCACCAACCATTTATAGCTTCCAACAGCTGCATCAACGTTTTCGGAAATCGAAATCCAGGAATTGTCATCAAGTGTGTAATCAATATTTAAAGTGGCCACATCTTTTTGAGTCCATGAAATTGTTTGTTCGCTTCCACCTTTCCATTGTTCGCCACCATTGGGAGAAGTAAGCGTGATTGTTGGAGCGAGGATCGAAAAAGCGCCATCGCTTAAATCATTGATTTCAGGATTCAAGACATCACTAACTTTTACTATACAATTTGCTGAAGGTGTATTGGGTATTGTCCAGACAAAACTACCGATTGCTGCAGGAACAGAGGAATTGATAACCATCCAATTCGTTCCGCTGTCGGTTGAATATTCGAGTTTTACGTTAGCAACATCCGAGCTCGACCATTTAATCGAATCAGTTTTCCCGACTTTAAAATTCTCTCCGCCATTCGGTTTGAGGACTGTAACCTTTGGAAGTATAATTGAAAAAGGATTATCGCTTGTGTCTGCGAAAGTATTGTTTGCGGCATCTGAAATTCTCACTTCACAATTTGTTGAAGGAGTATTGGGAATTGTCCAAATAAAACTTCCGGCAGAAGCAGGAGTTGATGCGAGAATAGTAATCCAGTTGGCTTTATCAATATGGTATTCAAGTTTAACGTTTGCAACGTTGGAACTTGACCATTTTATAGTATCTGTTTTTCCAACAACAAAATTCTCCCCGCCGTTTGGTTTTAGAACGGTGATCTGCGGAAGAATGATCGAGAAAATATTATCACTCAGATCCGCAAAAGCGGTGTTTAAAACATCAGAAATCCTGACTTTGCAATTAGCCGAAGGTGAGTTTGGAATTGTCCAGACAAAACTTCCCGCGGCTGCCGGAGTCGAGGCAAGAATCGAAATCCAATTTGAACCGTTATCGGTGGAATACTCAAGTTTAACATTTGTTACGTTTGCGCTTGTCCATTTTATAGTATCTGTTTTTCCAACAATAAAATTTTCACCGCCATTCGGTTTTAGAACGGTGATCTGCGGAAGAATGATCGAGAAAGTATTATCACTCATATCGGCAAAAGCGCTGTTTGTTACATCAGAAATTCTAACTTTGCAAATTGCAGAAGGTGTGTTTGGAATTGTCCAGACAAAACTTCCTGAGGCTGCCGGTGTAGAAGCTATAATCGAAATCCAATTTGAACCGTTATCGGTTGTGTATTCAAGTTTAACAATCGCGACGTTTGAACTCATCCATTTTATTGTATCTGTTTTTCCAACAATAAAATTCTCTCCACCGTTTGGTTTTAGAACGGTGATCTGTGGAAGAATAATCGAGAAAACATTATCACTCATATCAGCAAAAGCGCTGTTTGTAACATCCGAGATTCTGACTTTACAATTTGCAGAAGGTGTGTTTGGAATCGTCCAGACAAAACTTCCCGCAGCTGCCGGTGTAGAAGCTATAATCGAAATCCAATTTGAACCGTTATCGGTGGAATACTCAAGTTTAACATTTGTTACGTTTGCGCTTGTCCATTTTATAGTATCTGTTTTTCCAACAACAAAATTCTCCCCGCCGTTTGGTTTAAGAACGGTGATCTGCGGAAGAATAATCGAGAAAACATCATCACTCATATCAGCAAAAGCGGTGTTTGTAACATCCGAGATTCGTACTTTACAATTTGCCGAAGGTGTGTTTGGAATCGTCCATGAAAAACTTCCGATACTTGCCGGAGTAGAAGCAAGAATTGAATTCCAGTTTGTTCCATTGTTAGTTGTGTACTCAAGTTTAACGTTTACAACGTTTGAACTCGTCCAGGTAATATTTTGCGCTGTTCCAACAATCCATTGTTCACCACCGTTTGGAGAGGTGACGGTAACTTTTGGCAGAATGATTGAAAAGACGTTATCACTTAAATCAGGAACAGCGATGTTGGCTACATCGGAAACTCTAACCAAGCAATTTGTCGACGGAGTGTTCGGGATAGTCCAAACAAAACTTCCTGATGATGCAGGTGTTGAAGCTAGAATGGAAATCCAGTTTGTCCCGTTATTGGTAGTGTACTCAAGTTTAACGTTTGCAACGTTTGAACTCGTCCATGTAATATTTTGTGTTGTTCCAACAATCCATTGCTCGCCACCATTTGGAGAGGTGACGGTAACTTTTGGCAGAATGATCGAGAAAACGTTATCACTCGTATCGGAATAAGAACCATTTGTTAGATCGGAGATTCTTACTTTGCAATTTGTCGAGGCGGTATTCGGGATAGTCCATGCATAACTTCCATCGCCAGCCGGAACAGAAGTAATAACCGATATCCAATTTGTTCCGTTGTTTGTCGAATAATCAATTTTAACATTAAGCATGTCCGAGCTTGTCCACCGAATACTTTGCGTTGTTCCCGTTACCCATTGTTCTCCTCCGTTTGGAGATGTAACGGTAATCTTCGGTTTAAAAATTTCAAATAGATTGCCGCCGCTTTGTAGAGCAATATTTTTGGAATCGCTTATTCTGATTTTTGCTTGTTTGGTTTCTACATTTGGTGTCCATGCTAATGTACCAAGCGAAGCAAGAACCGAATCCGCTCCCGGAAGCACTACCCAGTTAGCGCCATTATCTTGTGAAAATTCAATCTTCACTTTATTAACATACTCGCTTGTCCAACTTACACTTTGAGATGTTCCGATAAGATATCTTTCACCGCCTAAAGGAGAAGTGAGAGCTAATTTTTGTTGATAAATTGTAAACGCTCCGGGGCTTGCAGCGCTAACTAAATTTTCGGCCGCATCACTAATTTTTACTTTTGCATTTGATGACGGATCATTCGGGATTATCCACAAGTAATTATTTAAATTTGCATCAATTTGATCGGCAATAAGTTTCCAGTTTGTGCCGTCTGTGGTGTATTCAAGTTTAACTTTTGTTAAGTAAGTCGAATTCCATGAAATATTTTTTTGTGAGCCGATCTGCCATAACTCGCCGCCTTTTGGCGAATTGAGAGTTACCGTTGGGAAATAAATTATAAACGGTGCAGCGCTTTGAGATGATACCGTTACATCTTTGTAATCGGTAATTCTAACTTTAGCCTGATTTGTAACCGGGGAAGGAATGGTCCAATCAAAACTTCCGATTGAAGCTAAAGCAGAATCGGCAACAACGATCCAGTTTGTTCCATCGTTGGTGGTGTACTGAATTTTTACTTTTGCAACATCGCTGCTCGTCCAGGTAATTTTTTGTGATGTTCCCGTTCTCCACTGTTCACCGCCGTTCGGTGAACTTAGTGTTAATTTCGGAACAAAAATTTCAAATGTGTTGCTTGCACTGATTAACACGGAATTTTTAGCATTACTTATTCTGATCTTTGCCTGTTTAGTTTCTACGTTTGGCATCCAGTTAAATGAAGAGGGAGAGGCTAGAACAGAATCAGCGCCCGGAAGAACCGACCAATTTGAACCGTTATCTCCGGAAAATTCTATCTTAACTTTATTAATATATTCGCTCGTCCAGGAAATATTTTGTGTGGTTCCTAAACGATATCGCTCTCCGCCTGCGGGACTTACAAGCGTTAGTTTTGGTTGAAAGATCGTGAAAGCTGAATCGCTTACATCGGAAAAAGTTGAATCATCGGCATCAGCAATACGAATTAATGCTTTGTGTGTTGTATCGTTTGGAACAATCCAACTGAAATTTCCGTTAGCGGCAGGAACGCTTGCAGCAACGCTATTCCATTTGGTTCCGCCATCGGGGGAGTAATCGATTTTAACATATTGAAAATTAGAAGATGTCCAACTGATATTTTGAGTAGAGCCGACTTGCCAAAATTCGCCGCCGGTCGGTGAAGTAATTTCAACTTGCGGAAGATCAATATAAAAAGGAACCGAACTGATCGCACTAACACCGGAAGTTAAATGAGAGATTCTGATTCTTCCCAACATCGTACTGATCTTAGGAACACGCCAGTTAAAACTTCCACTATTTCCCGGGAGTGAAGGAGCTACAACTTCCCATGTTCTTCCGTCATCCGGAGTGAATTCAATTTTTACCGAATCAATATATTGTGAAGCCGTCCAATCGATTCTAAAAATTGAATTTGCCTTAATTCTATTTTCACCGTTAGGATTTAGAACATTAATATTTTGGGTTGTCCAGTTGTTCTCACTAAAAAGAGTGGAGACATCTGCTTGCGTTAAAGGAACATTATAAATTCTTGCGTCATCAATAAGTCCGTTATATCTTTCCGGATATTCCGGCGATTGCATGTATGCCAGCCGCACTGGATTTGGACTAAACGCAGTGTATGCAATCCGCTGAGTAAGTTTTTGAACTCCATCAACATATAACGTTGCATTCTTCCCGTCATACACTCCGGTTACCAAATGCCATTTATTATCATTGGAATATTCCGGCGCGATTACCGGTGTTCCCGAAACATAAAACTGCAATTGATTATTAACGGCTGCTAAAAAGTATCCGTTAAAATAACCGTGAACATGTTTTCCGAAAATTACCGCGTTATTGTTCCCGCTGTATTTAACCCAAGTTGATATCGTAAATCCGTTTTTAGGAAAATCAAGAGAGGATGAATTGGAAAGCTCTGCCTGACTCGTTGAACCGTCGAATGAAACCGATGAGTTTGGATTATTGAATCTATCGCCGATAACGTTTAATCCCCTGCCTGTAAGATCAAAGCCATTTTTTGTCTCATCAGTTAAGTTTCTGCTAAAAGGGAAAAACGCAACTAATCCGTTTACCGCGTTGATGTTAATAAAAGAGAGGGTTCCTCCGGGATCGGAAGAGATTTGTTTCGGGACGAGAAGTTCTTTTTTACTGCTGCTTTGCCAAATCTGAAAGGAAACGTTTTCAACTGATACACCTTGAATGAGCATGGTAACGTAGGCGGTATCGTTATTCATAATAACTTCTTCACGTCCGCGGCATTCGCCGTTAACAAAAGCGCCAACGACATCGCCGGGTTGAGCAGAAATATTATTTATCGTTACGATTCCGTACAGCGTAGTGCTGTTTGTGTAGATTACCGGTTTCCAATCTGGACCATTTCCATTGATTAAAAAATAATCGGGTGGTGTTCCAATTGTTCCGCCGGGGGAAGTAATTACTGTGTTAAATACGTTATAAACTACATCGTTACTTTGTTTCCATATTTTGAATGAAGCTTCTTCCGTAACCTCTCCCTGAACAAGGAGAGAAACATAACCTTCACCAAGATTAGTTACAACGTCTGCCACTCCGCGGCATTCATTGCCTACAAAGACACCAACTTTATCACCAAGCTGTGCTGGTACACCATTGATTGATACTTTTCCGTACAGCGTAGTGCTGTTCGTGTAAATCACCGGATTCCACTTGGGTTGTGCAGAAAGAACTGCCGTGGTTAACAATAACAAGCTAATTGATTGTATCAGCTTTTTCATAATTATTTCCTTCTGTTTAAACTTTCTTACTTTACGTTCTTTGCGGTCAAAAATGTTTCGCGCAAAGTCGCGAAGACGCAAAGAGATTATAAATTATTTACTACTCTTTTCATTCCATCTTTTATGAGAGCTTCATTAAAATTCACCAATAATCCGAGCTTTAATCCGGTAATTCTCAGATAAGTCAAAAGTTGTTTAAAGTGAACCGGTGCTAATCCTTCGCAAGACTTTATTTCGATAATCACTTTGTTTTCAACAATAATATCTGCTCTGAAACCTAATTCTAATTTTTTCCCCTCATAAACAACAGGCAATCCCTGTTGACGAGTGATGTTCAATCCTGTTTTCGTTAATTCGAAAGCTAACAATTCTTCATAAACTGATTCCAGCAAACCTGGCCCGAGAGAATTATGAATTTTATAGCAACGATCAACAATTATTTTCGATATCTCATTTTCATTCATTTCGATTCCTTTGCGTTCTTTGCGACTTTGCGAGCAAAATATTTCTCGCAAAGATGCTAAGACGCAAACTTTTATTTCAACAATAAAAGTTTCTTAACCGAGACATATTCTCCCGACTGCATACGGTAGAAATAAATTCCACTCGGTAGTCCGCTTGCATCAAATGATACTTCGTAATAACCGGCATTCTTTGTGTCATCTACAAGAGTTATAACTTCTTTTCCGAGAACATCATAAATCTTTAAGCTAACATGCTGATCCTTATTCAACGAATAACGTATTCTCGTTTCCGGGTTGAACGGATTCGGATAAGCGTTCATTAAAGTTGTGGTTGTCGGTAAAATCGGGTCCTCAATTCCCGTTACAAATGTGAACGGAAGTTCTTGTATCCCGGCGATAGTTGTGCCCGGTTTTGTTCTAATTTTCAGATTTGAACCGAATGCTTCTTTTTTTACAGCATCAAAAATTTTGAATGATGCTTCTTCTTCCTTATCTCCGTTTATAACCAACGTTGCAAAAGCGGTTCCTTCAGAATTTAGTTTTACTTCACTAATAGCCCGGCATTCGCTGTTAACAAATGCAGCTACAACACTCCCTGCGCTTACCGGTTTTCCATCAGACGTTACAGTAAAAATAGCAACCGTACTTTGCGGATATCCTTTCAACTTCCACGGAAGATCAACCATCAGTTTTTGTCCTGTAGTCTGATGTTTCTTTGGCTTAATTGTCTGCGGTGAAGGAAGAACATAACCATCGATATTATTTTTCAGTCGCAGCCAGTAAGCCTCTCCCGGTTCGAGTGAATAGAGTGTGTTTGTCTCGGTAGAACCAAGCGGATTGAAATAACCGGTTAATGTTTTTATTTCTTCAACGGAAGTCATGATCGGTTCAAATGCATACCAGACTGATTCTCCATACGAATAATAATAACTCATCAAGTTCCAGCCGGCGCGGTAACTAATTCCATCTGCCGGATAAAAATGAGTTCCTATTACCGGGAATGAATGTTCGGCAGAATCGGTTTTAACCAAGTATCCTTGCGATGCATTTATGCTTTTCAGTGTGTTAAGGAATTCGGGCAAAGCCGGATCAAATGATTGTAGTTCGGTCTTTACTTGAAGCACCAGCGGAGAAGGAAATACATCGCGCGGTAAACTTGGCAGAGGTTGAATATAAAATGAAATCATATTCCAACCGGAATAGTAAAGAGGAATGAACTGCGTTATTTTATTTGTAATGGTAAAATTGCCGTTACACTCATCAAATAGGGCGGGATTATTTTTATCTGAAATTCTAACTCTAACCATGTCGCTTTCAATATCGGGTGCGTACCAGAGAAAACCGGTTGATGCGGCGGTAAGCGTATCGCAAATAAGATACCAGCTTACGCCATTATCGGAAGTATATTCCAAACTAAAATTGTATATATTACTTGCACTCCATTCAATCGGAACAGGTGAATTTGCCTGAAAAACTTCACCACCAATTGGAGTTATCAAGGTAAGTGAAGTAGGAACATATTCTTTTTCATAATAAAGCATCATGATCTCTTGTTGTGACAATGAGCGATCATAAATGCGGATATCATCAATAATACCCTGGTAAAATCCTCTGAAATTTGAATTTTGTTCTGAGTAGCAGCCAATTGTTAACGGTACACTTGATTTCATTAAATCAATTTGTCCGATATAATTTGATGCAGTCAAGACTCCATCGATATAAATGGAAGAGAATCCTGTGGAGTAATCATAAGTTCCAACAACCATATGCCACTGATTATTTCGATATGAAGCGCTTGGTATTGAAGTTCCGAAAAAATATTCATTTGAAGAAAAATTATCGCGCTGATCTACTAAATCGAAATGGAGTGAATCATAAGTTGTGCTGTAAAAGAACAAATCATACTGTCTCGTTTGAACGGTTTCATGCTTTGCTACGATTGATCCGGGATTTAGGTCTTGAAGGATATGTGGATTATCTGTTTTTATCCATGCAGATAACGTGATGCTGTTTTGAACATTTAACGACGAGCTGCTTGGAACCAAAACAAAATTGTTGTTTCCATCAAAACTTAATGCGCTGTTAGGATTATTGAATCTGTCAAAAGTGGGGACAGCCCCATTGTTTGTTCCGTTGTTTCCGTTTCCACTCTCATCAATGGTGTTATTGTTGAATGGGTAATAGGCAACTAATCCTGAGTCAACCATACGAATATCCCAGCCGCCTTCATGGTAGAGTGCGCGAATTTCAGCAGTTGGTAATGCGCGGTTGTAAATACGGATGTCGTCAATCGTTCCAACGGTAAATTCCGTTAAGCCCGGCGTGTCCATTCCGAAAATTAAAGGTTCGGTATCAGGAGTCAATGTTCCGGCGGATGCTACGCTGCCGATGAAATTTCCATTGACAAAATAATTGATATTGGTTCCATCCCATGTAACTGCAACAAAATACCATTTGCCATGTTCGAAAGTGAATGGCATACTTACATCAGAAGCAATACTACTGCTAAATACAACAGAATAATCTGTAAGATATAAACGATATTGTCCT
>Ga0172379_10009735_pt1 | contig 11787 bp, 13 predicted proteins | sample GrowelOW334metaG_FD_119756 | JGI IMG/M metagenome (GOLD analysis project Ga0172379, IMG submission 119756) | Groundwater microbial communities from an aquifer near a municipal landfill in Southern Ontario, Canada - Groundwater well OW334 metaG | ecosystem: Environmental > Aquatic > Deep... | reverse complement strand
GCGTAGGCCTCGGTCTCGGTATCGGTCGCAAGCAAGCGCGCAGCAAGCTCGGGCGTGTCCATGCGCGACGCAGCGTTAAGTCGCGGGCTGATCATAAACCCAATGTCATCCTCGGTAAGTGTCGCCGCGTTGATACGCAAAAGCTTAAGCAGCGCGGCGAGCCCAGGGCGTCGCCCGCGACGCAACACGGTTAGCCCAAACTTGGCGAGCATCCTATTTTCCCCCACCAGCGGCACGCGGTCACTAAGTGTTGCGATGCCAACTAAATCCAAAAACCATTTCTCTTGACCGTCGGCAAACGTGTCGGGGCGATATTTAGTTAAATATGCTTGAGCCAACTTCCACGCGACTCCCGAGCCACACAAACCCGTAAACGGATACTGCGCGCCGTGGAGCTTGGGGTTAACTACCAATGCTTGGGGCAACACGGGCGGCTGCTCGTGATGGTCGGTAATGATGACATCGACACCACGAGTGCGCGCATGCGCGACTGGCTCGACATCGCTGGTGCCGCAGTCGATAGTAATAATGAGCTTGGTACCCTGCGCCGCCAACTTGTCTATCCCGCCGTTGTTTAATCCAAACCCCTCTTCGTGCCGGTGCGGAATGTAGTGGATGACTACGAACCCGAGCATGCGCAAGAGCTGCGAGAGCATGACGCCGCCAGGCACGCCGTCGGCGTCGTAGTCGCTCCACACGGCAACCGTTTCACCGTCGACTTTTGCTTTGTGTAACCGCTCGACCGCCGCTGCCATGTCGGGCAAGAGGAATGGGTCATGGCTATCGCGCACATAGTCAGGCTCGAGAAACGCACTAAACGCTTCTTCGCCCACATCCCGAGTAAGTAGCAAGTGCTCGAGTAATCGCTCGTGTCGTGTCTCTCGTACGCGATACTCTCTCATTTGGTAGTATTATAAGCGACTATGGAAAACTGCGTATTTTGCAAAATTGTTTCGGGCGATATTCCCTCTAACAAGACATATGAAGACGACCCAGTAATCGCCTTTCTCGATATCCATCCCAAGGGCCCGGGCCACACACTCGTGATACCCAAAGACCACTACCGCTGGTTCGAGGAGATGCCCGAGGACCTCTACACGCATGTATTTAAAGTAGTACGCGACCTGTCTATCAAGATGAAACAAGAGGGCGCAGACCATGTGCAGGTCGGTATTGTCGGCAAAGATGTGCCGCACGTGCATGTGCACCTCATACCGCGCCAAGCAGGCCAGCGCGCCGCAAGCGACCTTTAATGTTTCAAAACCTCAATCGCTGGTAGGGTGCCATTGAGCAACAACTCAAGCATTGAACCTCCGCCTGTCGATCTAAACACTTTGTTTGAATCGAACTTTGCATGGTCGACCGCAACAATCGTATCGCCACCACCTATGAGTGCGCGGACGCCGCTTGTGGCGATAGCCTCTGTTACTAAATCAGTACCCGCGGTAAATCCTTGTTCGTAAATCCCGAGTGTGCCGTTCCATAATACAAATGGCGCAGCAGCAACCTGATCCGCCCATGCGGTCGCCGTACCAGGGCCAATGTCGACGATAATTTCATCGTCTTGCGTATCGACGATGAGCGATGTGCGCTCGGCCCCCACGTCGACACCCTTAAGTACCGCATCTATCGCTGTTGCGATTTTGTCGTTGCTTGCAATAGCAACCGGCACGGGCGTCGCCGAAACGAGCGACTGCCCCACCGGCAGCCCACGCGCCTTAATAATATCGTTACCCAATGCGCCGCCCAACAGCACACGGTCATATACCCCGAGCAACTTTTCAATTAGGGGGCGTTTGGTTTCAAACTTGGCGCCACCAATGATCGCAAGACTGCCTGGCGGTGGTTTTCGCGCAGCCAAAATATGCTCTACTTCTTTTACAAAACGAAGTCCTGCGTAACTTGGGAGTAGTTTGGCTATACCAACGGTCGACGCATGTGTGCGATGCGCTGTAGCAAACGATTCATTAACAAACACATCGCCCAAACTGGCTAACTCTTTGGCAAGTCCTTCATCGTTAGCTTCTTCGCGCGGGTCAAAGCGCAAGTTCTCCGTCACTTCAAACTCTAACGTGGGTGCCAACGCTCTAAGACGGGCCGCAACGGCTGTTAAACGATAACTTTCTACCACCTCGCCGTTGGGCCGACCTGCGTGACCAATAATAGTTATCTTTGCCGCGCCCTTGTCTGTAAGAAATTGTAACGTCGGGATGGCCGCATGCAAACGCGCATCTTGTACCTGGTCGCCTTCGAGTACGTCGAGGTCACAACGCACCACCACGCGCTTGCCAGCCACATCTGCACTCTCTACGCTTTTCATTTCTTGCATGCTTTTAAAATATTCAAAAATGAATCGATGTCCGCGCTCGCGTGCCCGACCAACAACCCAGCAACCCCGCCGTCTTTTATAAGCATGTCGGCGTTCTCTGCCTCGACGGCTGCACCATAGAGTATCGGCACCTTAAGTGCGGTGGGCCTGGTGAGTATGTCGGCCAAAATCTTGCGGATAAATATCACCATCTCTTCTAACTCTTGCGGTGCCAGTGCACTTTCGGCACTTTTACCAATAGCCCACACCGGCTCATACGCGACGATTACTTTTTTAGCTAAATACGGTAAGCCGCCAAACGCCGCGCGTAGTTGTGACTCAACAGCGGCATATTGCCCACCCGCCGCGTCGCGCTCAAGTTCACCCACACACAACACTGCAGTTAAACCTTTATCGGCAACACGCACCAACTGCGCATGGACCAAAGTGTCAGTCATGCCCGCCACGCGCTGCTCGGAGTGGCCAACAATAACAAACGCTGCACCTGCGTGCTTGAGCATAGCAGCACTTACTTCACCAGTATGTTTTGCATCATCATTAGGAGACACTGACTGCGCACCGACTTTAATAGATGAGCCTTTTAGTGCTGCTGCGACCGTTGGGAGCAACGTAAACGACGGCGCGAGCCAAACTTCGACCCCAGCGTATGCAGCCGACTTGCGACGCAAGGTCTGTGCAAACTTCTTGGCTGTGTCAGGAGACTCTACATACATCTTCCAATTCCCGACAATCAACCGCTTTTTAGTCATCCACCCATACTAGCATTTTTAGAAAAAGAAAAAGCCCCGGATATTGCTATCCGGGACCTTGCGCGACCAGAGGTCGCTAATTGTGGTGTCCACCACCCCCGCCCCTGAAGAAGTAGATCATCAGGGTAAGGATGACGAAGAACGCTATTGCGTTCTGGAAGCTGCTGAATATCCAGGAGACCGCGTAGCAGGCCCCGTAGATAGCCCACCCGATAACGGCTTGGCCGTTATCGGGAGACAGTATCAGCAGCGCCAGAAACAACATCAGGACTATGAATCCTGCCGTCCGTGCCGCATAAACCATTGGTCTCCTCCACTAGTGGGCCTTGCCGCCACCGCCACCCTTGCCGAACGCCGCCTTGGCTTCCTTCTTGAAGAAGCGAACACCAAAGCCTATGGCGACCAGCAGTAGCGCGATGAGGAACAGATCTTCGAACCTGGTCTGCCCGCTTGCGCTGGTCGGCTCGGCGAGCCACCAGGTCAACCGATCGAGAGGATTGCCGTCACCGCCCAGCGCGATGCTCAAGACAAACAGCGCGACCATGATCCAAAAAGCGGTCTTAACTGCCTTCCACATTTTTCGCCCTCCAATATGTTGGAACTATGAGCTGGCCCCAAACCAGTCTCTTCACCCTATATTATATACCCAAAAGGGCCTTTTGTCAAGACCCTTACTCGAGGAGCTTAATTCAAGACCTTGAATTAAGAAATCAAGGAGAGGACCTCGTCTACCGAAGTCACATTGCTAGCCGCTTTAAATAGGCCGTCTTCTGTAAGGTTGAGGCCGACAATGCCGCCCTTCCCCACTACCTCCTGGAGGCCGACATGGCCGCTGTAACCCCCTTTGCACTCGCTGCACGGAGTCGCGCGAGCAAATTCGACATCCTTCCACGCGACCGACGGCTCGATAACATGCTCCTCTTTAAGTGCGTTGAGTACTTTTACAAAATCGGCATACGGCTCAAGCGCCGAGCCCTCGGCGCGAGAAAACTTGTTGGAGTGATGAAACGCTTTGGTGCATAACCGGCGCACCAGCGCCAGGCGCACCTCGATGTCGCCGCGCAGGTCGTCGTTTGTCGATGCGGCAACAACAAACACGCCGCGGTCGGCCGCAGTGCGTGCCAAGTTAGCAGTCGACTCGTCTTTTACATCATCGAGTACCAACACGTCTGGGTCGTGCTTGAGCGCAACACGCGCCTCGGTTGCACCGCGCGCCTCGGCAACTACCAAGTGAGGCTCGCGCATCAAGTCAGCAACGGTGTGGATGAAAGTAGAGCGCCCCTGCCCCACAGCGACAAGCAGGCCTTGTCGTTTGTGCATCGCACGCTCGACTGCTTCAAGAGCTTCGCCGTGGAAGCCGAGCGTCTCGAGTGTAAATCCTTGACTGCCGTGCTTCTCGCGAGCAAGCCGCACATGTACGCGCTCGCCGAGCGTGGTTGGCAGTGTGTGCACGCGCACATTAACGCGGTCGTTATCATGCTCGACTTTAAACTTGCCTTCTTGTGCGCGGGCGACAGGCAACAGCTTGGCCATAGTCTTAAGTTGCGCGACGAGTTGTTTGCCCGCTTGCTCGGGCAAAGTAAATGCCTCGTGGAGCGCGTGGCCTATTTGGTAGCGCACCAGTGTACCCAGGTGCGACGGCTCGACATGCACGCCGCCGGCGCGACTATATATAGCGTGCTTAATTAGCGCCTCGGCGACATGTTGGCCGCTGGTCAAAATCTCACCAAACTTCTCGCGCAGGTGCTTTTGGTAATGCATGAGCGCCTTGCGCATCGACTCGGCCGAGGTGAGCCTCGGCAACACACGGTGTGTGCGCTTAAGCTCGTGTGCGTGTGCGAGCGAGCCCAAGTCGAGCACTGCTACCTCGACCGTGCCGTCGGCAGACTTGTAGGCAAACATGTTATGCGTGCGCGCCAGGGGCTCGGGGATAAGCAGCATTGCCTCTTCACTTATGTCCCGCGGGTCAAAACTCACAAACGGGATACCCATCGCGTGCGCTTGGGCGTGGCGGACTTCATCGGCAGACATGACGCCAGTCTCGCCAAGCATTTGCGCAAGTGTGCGGCCGTCTTGGAGCGCGCGCAAAGTATCATCGAGCCGCGAGCGGCTTACCAGCCCCGCGTCAATCAAAAAGTCCCGCAATACTGCGTCTTCGGCACTCATACTTCTCATTATATATGACACTCGTGCGCAACTTGACGATTTTTTAGATGCAGAGTAGGATAACTCTATCTGTAACTGCCCCGAGTGGGCGGTTTTCTCTTTTTTAAGGGAGCAGATACGGGCTTTTAGAAAAAATTACATACACCACATATGATGGATTTAAAGGTAATGAACAGTGTTCTCTCCGAGCTTGAGGAGGAGAAGGGCATCCCTAAAGAAAAAGTAATCGAGGCTATCGAGGCCGCTTTGGCGACCGCATATAAAAAGGAGTACGCCAAAAAGGGCCAAGTTATCCGCGCACGCCTCGACATGAACTCGGGTGCGACCGAGTTTAGCCAGGTTAAGACTATCGTCGACGAGTCGAGCGTCCGTATGGACGAGGACGAGGAGATCGCCGATGAGTTTGATGCCGAGGGCAACTTGGTAGAGCCTAAGCCGATATACAATCCCGAGCAGCACATTATGCTTGGCGATGCCAAGTTTATTAAGCGCGATGCCAAAATCGGCGATGAACTTATCTTCCCTCTCGAGGCCAAAGACGACTACGGCCGCATTGCTGCACAAACCGCCAAGCAAGTTATCATCCAAAAAATCCGCGAAGCCGAAAAGGTCAGCGTCGTTGCCGAGTACGGCAAAAAGACCGGCGAGATTATTAGCGGTACCGTCCAGCGCCAAGAGCGCGGCAACCTATACATCGACCTGGGCCGCGCAACCGGCATACTCCCCTATGACGAACAAATCCCCGGCGAGCGTTACCGCCAAGGCGAGCGCATTCGCGCGCTGCTCTACCAAGTAGAGGAGTCCCCGCGCGGTATTTACCTGCGCCTGTCGCGTGCTCATCCTGACTTCCTCAAGAAGCTGTTCGAGATGGAGGCACCCGAGGCCGCACACGGCACGGTTATCTTCAAGGCTATTGCCCGCGAGGCCGGCAGCCGCAGCAAAGTCGCAGTCGCGTCAAGCGACGCACACGTCGACCCGGTTGGTTCGTTGGTTGGTCAGCGCGGCGTTCGTGTGTCGACTGTCACGAGCGAGCTCGGTGGCGAAAAAATAGACATTATCGAGTGGAACGACGACGTCAAAGCGTTTATCGAAGAGGCCCTGTCGCCCGCTCGCGCACTTAGTGTCGAGATAGACGAAGAGGAGCACAAGGCAACGGTCACCGTTGCCGAGGACCAGCAGTCACTCGCTATTGGCCGCGGCGGGCAGAACGTCCGCCTGGCAGCCAAGCTCACCGGTTGGCGCATCGACATCAAGTCGGTTGGCGGCACCAAAGAAGTCGAGGCAACCCCCGAAGGCGAAGTTACTGAAGAGGCTCCGGCAGAGGCCCCCGAAGCAACCGAAACTGAATAAATAAAAAACACCCGCCACACGGCGGGTGTTTTTATTTTTAAATTATGATACGGTACTACGTATGAATCTTTGGCATGACATACCGGCGGGGACGCCTGATGAGCTCAATGTAATCATCGAAATCCCAAAGGGTTCGCACAACAAGTACGAGATAGACAAAGAAACGGGTCTCATTAAGCTCGACCGCGCCAACTACTCTGACGCGGCTTTTCCCTACGACTACGGGTTTGTTCCGCAGACACTGTGGGATGACGGTGACGCGCTCGATGTTATTTTGATCACCACATATCCGCTCGCACCCGGCATTTTAGTCACGGTGCGCCCAGTGGCAGTCATCGACATGGTTGATAGTGGAGAGTCTGACTACAAAATCATCGCTGTGCCCGTCGAGGACAAACGCTGGGAGGATGTGCAAGACCTTGCAGACCTCAACAAACACAACCTCAAGGAGTACCAACACTTCCTAGAAACCTACAAGGCCCTGAAGGGCAAGGCGGCCCCAGTTGAGATTAAGGGCATTAGCGGCAAAGCCGACGCAGTTGCCGCAATCAACAAGGCCATTGACCTCTACAAACAAAAGTTCTCGAAGTAGTAGTCCACAGCAGGAGCGGCGCCTAACGGCGCCGCTCTCGTTATACTTGCCTCATGGATGAGTCTCCTGTGGTCGAAAAACACGAGCGGATGAAGTTGGGGCCAATCTTTGCAATTGCACTGCTTGTCATCATCTTTGCCATTGGTGGTGCATACTTCTTTGTGCACGAAAAGGCACGGCTCAACACGCCGCCGATTCAAGAGACTATCAACGCCTAACGCGAAAGAAAGTCCGGAGCTTTCTTTCGCTTCCCTCTCGTGCTACTATCGCCAGAATGAAATTTGAAGACATAGCTAAAGCGTTTGAACAGAAAAACCTCCCCGAAGCGGAGGTTGAATTAACTGGCGAAGTCCCATTTGACACCATTGCCCCGTACCGTGCACAGGCGTTGGCACACATCGCCGAGCACATGGAGTTGCCCGGCTTTCGCCCCGGCAAAGTCCCGCCCGCCATGGCCGAGCAAAAGGTCGGCGAGGTCGGCATCCTCGAAGAGGCTGTCGAGCTATTTGTTAAAGACTTTTACCCCGAGATGGTCGAGGTACTCAAGCTCGACGCTATTGGCCGCCCCGACATCCGCGTGACCAAACTCGCGCCCAACAACCCTGTTGGCCTGGTTATCCGCACCAGCGTCTACCCCACTATCGAGATCCCAGGCGTGTGGAAGAATTTGGCCAAAGATGTCCCCGCCGAGACGCCGCTACCCGGCAGCGATGAGGAAGTAACCAAGACGTTGGAGAGTTTGCAAAAGAACGTTGCCGCCGCGGCAGCCGCCAAGGTTGAAAATCCTATACTTGATGCCGAGGGCAAGCCGATAGATCCACCGCTCCCGCCGCTTGATGATGTGTTTGCCAAAACGGTTGGTGCATTCGAGACGCTTGAGCAACTTAAAGAGCAAATTAAAAAGGGCATCACTGAAGAAAAGGCCCGCGCAGCGCGCGACAGCCGCCGTGGCAAACTTATCGATAAACTTTTGGACATCACTCCCCTGTCGGTCCCCAAGATATTTGTCGAGAGCGAGTTGGATAAGATTATCAACCAAATGCACGAAGACGTGCAGCGCTTTGGCATGACGTACGAGGAGTACCTTAAGCGCGTCGAGAAGACCGAAGAGGCCGTGCGCAACGAGTTTCGCGAACAGGCCACCAAGCGCGCCAAGCTCCAGCTGGTACTTAACAAGCTCGCCGAGGAGGAGAACGTAGTAGCCGACGAGTCGGCGGTTGAGGCCGAGATAGCGCACGCGCTGCAGCACTTCCCCGAAGCTAAGCCCGACCTGCTGCGTATCCACGTCATGACAATACTGCGCAACGACAAAGTCTTGCAGCTCCTCGAAGGCAACGAGTCCCCTAAAAACGAGCCCGCCACCCACGACCACCAGCACTAGCAAAAAGAACAAGGGCCCGAGACTAAAAAGTCCGGGCCCTTTAAGTATCCGAAGATACTTGTGTTCGACCGAAGAACGTCTTAGCCGATCCGACGGATCAGCCCGCGGTAGTTCCAAGCCGAACGAAGCGATCCAACAACTGGAGCGGCAGCGATAGCAGCGATGCTACCGAGCGCGACAGTTGTGGCGATTTCGCCAGCATGAGAAACCGAGTAGTTGAATGCCTGGACCGCAGCCAATGCCGCGTAGACCAGTGCATAGTCGATAAGCTCGAACATGTTGACCTCCAACGGTGCTAAGAGAATGTCGTCTGATAAGCAGACGGCCCTGTGATTGAAATTGTGCGGCTTGAAATTAGTATCGTCAAGCCCTATAATGCACACCATGCAAAACAAGCAAAACCCCCACGAGATCATGAATCAGCTCGTCCCCATGGTGATCGACAAGTCTCCCTATGGCGAGCGCGCCTATGACATCTTTAGCCGCCTGCTTAAAGAGCGCATCGTCTTCTTGACCGGCCCTATCGAGGACCATATGGCCAACCTCATCATCGCGCAGCTCCTCTTCCTCGAGTCCGAGGATCCTAAAAAGGACATTTCCCTCTACATCAACTCCCCCGGCGGCTCGGTCACCGCAGGCTTGGCGATACTCGACACGATGAACCACATCAAGCCCAACGTCGCGACCGTGTGTGTGGGCATGGCAGCATCGGCGGCAGCAGTCATCTTGGCCGCAGGAGAGAAAGGCAAGCGCTTTGCTTTGCCCAATGCCGAGGTGATGATCCACCAGCCATGGGGCGGCGCGCAAGGCCAGGCAACTGATATCGAGATTACGGCCAAGCACATTGTCGCTACCCGCGAGCGCCTCAACAAGATACTGTCCAAGGCGACCGGCCAGCCGCTCGAGAAGATAGAGAAGGACGTCGACCGCGACTACTTTATGATGGCAGACGAGGCCAAAAAGTACGGCCTGGTAGACGAAGTGTTTCACCAAAAGGGTTCCACCACCGCGGCCAAAACCAAGTAACATATCCAGTTAGACAATAGAGGGGGCATGGGGTATTGTGAGGTTGTTCACCTTACATACATCTATGTCCCCTTTTTATGTCACTAACAAACTTACTCCTGCTACTCGGGACCTCTGGTCTCGTGGGTATAGCACTTGGAGCGGTCCTGGGCTACTTCTTTCGTAAGTACTCGGTCAGCGCCCAGCGCAACTCGATAGAAGTCGAAGTTAAACAGCTCTTACTCGACGCCAACGTCGAGGCTCAACGCATAACTACCGAGGCCGAAGATCGCGCCAAAGAGGTTGTCACCACTGCCGAAGCGTCGGTCGCCGAAAAAGAAGAGAAGGCAACTGCGCGCGAGGAGCGCTTGTTTAAGCGCGAAGAGTCCTTGGACAAAAAGCAGGGCGATCTCGACAAAGAAGTCGAGGTCGTTAAGGCCAAAATTGAAGAAATCCGCAGCATCAAAGAGCGCGCCGACCTGTTGGTACAAGAGCGCACCAACGAGCTCGCCCGTGTCGCAGGCCTAACCCGCGAGCAAGCCAAAGAACACCTGTTTAAAGAGGTCGAGCGCGAGGCCGACGAGGACCTAATGATGCGCGCTGCCAAGCTCGAACGCGATGGTATGGAGCGCCTTGATCGCCGCGCTAAAGAGATTTTGACCACCGCTATACACCGCTTGGGCAACTCGGTTGCCAGCGACACCATGGCGACCGCCATTACCATCCCCAACGACGACCTTAAGGGTAAAATAATCGGCAAAGAGGGCCGCAACATTAAAGCGTTTGAGCGTGCAACGGGTGTCGAGGTTATCATCGACGACACGCCAGGCTCGATACTCTTGAGTTCATACGACCCTATCCGTCGCGCCGTCGCGCGCGTCGCGCTCGAGAACCTCATCATCGACGGCCGCATCCAGCCTGCCAAAATCGAGGACACCGTCGCCAAAGCACAAGCCGAGGTCAACAAAATAATTAAAGAAAAGGGCGAACAAGCTGCGTTTGAGACGGGCGTACTTAACTTGGCTCCGCAACTTATTCAGATACTCGGCCGGCTCCACTTCCGCACCAGCTACGGCCAATCGGTGTTGCAGCACAGTATCGAGATGTCCCACATCGCCGGCATGATAGCCGAAGAGCTGGGTGCCAACCCACAGGTCGCGCGCGCGGGCGCACTGCTCCATGACATTGGCAAGGCGCTTGACCATGAGGTCCAGGGTACGCATGTCGAGATAGGTCGCCGCGTATTGCAGAAGTTTGGGGTAAGTGAAGAGGTGGTCAAAGCTATGCAGGCCCACCACGAGGAGTACCCATATGAAACTCCCGAGTCGATCATTGTCCAGGTGGCCGACGCAATTTCGGGTGGTCGCCCAGGCGCGCGCCGCGACAGCGTCGAGCAGTACATCAAGCGACTCCAGGACATCGAGGGCATCGCCAACTCGTTTGCTGGCGTCGAAAAGTCATACGCTATTAGCGCTGGTCGCGAAGTGCGTGTGTTTGTCCGCCCCGATGACATGACCGACTTTGCCGCACGCGACTTGGCCCGCCAAATAGCGCTGCGTATCGAAAACGAACTCAAGTACCCGGGCGAAATCAAAGTGGTCGTCTTCCGCGAAACGCGAGCAATCGAGTTCGCCCGCTAACCAAGAAGGTTCATAACTTTGGTTGCAATCGCGGGTCGACAGGCGTAGGCTCGTGGGTAGAAGACTACAGGGAGACAACCCATGCGCTTCTTCATTATCGTTGACGGCAAGAGTCGTGTCTCTGCCGAGCAAGTCTGGAATATCCTCAACTTGCACTGCGCGCGCGAAGAGTTTGAGGTGCTACCGATACCGGGGAGCCAATTTCGTGAAGGCGGCTGGAACGCAGAGCAACTCATTGGTAAGGCCCAAAAAGAGGCCACGCGTGTGCTTGAGCGCTACCAAGACGTCAGCTTCTGCGTTGTCGTGTTTCATACGCCAAGGCGAATAAGCCCCAAGGGAACTAAAGTGATACCGTCCGACTGTGCCTACGTCCTGTATCGCGACAACAAGAAGGCCGGCATAATTCTCAACGACAAAATAGGCAGCGTGCATAGGGTCGCCTCGAGCCCAAGACTGCAGCCAGAGCTGACTGACGCACTGCTGGAGTACACGCTCATAGACCTCGCGCACAAATATTAGAGCCTTCGGGCTCTTTTTTATCTCCACATGGCCCTATTGCGCGGTTTTTTGACGGG